>Ga0307374_10001772_pt1 | contig 39457 bp, 38 predicted proteins | sample OX3MG_FD_202532 | JGI IMG/M metagenome (GOLD analysis project Ga0307374, IMG submission 202532) | Soil microbial communities from Risofladan, Vaasa, Finland - OX-3 | ecosystem: Environmental > Terrestrial > Soil > Coastal area > Acid sulfate soil | place: Finland: Risofladan, Vaasa | collected... | reverse complement strand
CTGCCGAGGGCAAGGGTTTTACATGGTCGTGGTCGTCGTGCCGTTTCTCGCTTGTCGATCAAGATTGAACGGGCCTTCAGGGCTGATGACCACGCCGGGGTTGCGCCTCAGCCGCCTTCCAGGCTGCGAAAAGGGCGACGAACCACAAAGAAACGGAGATCCCCATCAAAAGACCGCCGATGACGGCCGAGCCGGTCTGAATTTTCGAGTCTGTTCGATCCAGGGCCACAACGATCGCGATTCCCACAGTGGCAATGAGTATCCAACCGCGTGCTGGCCGGCCGGCAATCGCGGCCATTTCGGTACCGAGGAGCGGCACTCGGGCGGTGTGGCCGCTCGGATAGAGTTGGCTCAAGGCGTCGATGCTCAGGTTGACGTGGCGGATCTCACCAATCGTTACCAGGATCGCGACTTCCAGGGCTGACAGCGCCAGGAAGCTGCCGACCACCAGGGCGGCCGCCCGATACCGCTGTCGGGTCACCATCAGGATTGCAATGAGCCCTACTGCCGCCAGCCCGAACTGCGGCTCGCCGAGCGGCCAGCTCGCGCTGATCACGACGTCGAGCCACCCACGCAGAAGCCACCCCGTGAATCGCAACATCGAGGCGTCAAGCCGCAGGCCGCCGTCGAGCGACCACCAAGCCGTGAACAGCGCGAAGGCCGTGGTGGCGGCGACCGCAGCGACGGACGCCTTGCGAGCGATCGGTTCGAGCGACACCACGCGACATGATCGCAGCGCCTGCGTGTGGTATGGGTTGGTGGTCCTCTTCTCGTTTGGGTTGAAAGTCCCAGTGACAGTGGGACCGGCCGCCGCCTATGGTGCGTTAGGGGACAAAGACCGAAGCAGTGGGGGTATCAACCCCTGACTGAGGAGGAAGCGGTCTTTGTCGCCCGCCATCACCAATGTCTGCGCCTTCGGCCTGAAAAGGTCTGAAGGTCAGGCTTTCATTGCTGCTCTGGGTCAACGTGCTGCCCGTAGCGCACCTGGTCGCGGTCGCGTCAGGTCGTCGACGGCCGCCTGTGCCCAGCGTGCATGTCAGGAGACAGGTCTGGGCGGCGTGTTTGGTGGTCAGGCCGTGGGCCGTGCCTCAGCCCCTGGCCAGGGGTTTCCATGATGCCGATCATGGGATTTATGGATGGCGAGCTGAGCTCTAGCGAGGTAGTTTTAATGGCATTGAAAGGCGCTGTCAGGCCCAAAGCAGCGGGCGTTAAGCGCACACTTAACGTCGTGCGTTGCGACCCTAGCGTTCTCGATCCAGTTCCCGGCCGACTCGTGTTCGGGGTTGCCGGTGATAACGTCACGCGCGCTTTGGCTAAGCTCACCAAAGACGTTGAGCGGTTCGATTCGATGATCCGCAACCAGCGGCACCTGCTCCAGGAACATGGCGCTGAACCCGGGCCGCTGGATCGAAAGCTGATCCGACGTCAGTCGAGGCGCATCAGCGTCTGCGGGATCCAGATTATGACCCAGGCCCGCGGCGCCCTCCGGGAGCTCGGCAGCATCATCGACGTTGACGAAGTCGGCTCGTAGAGACAATCGGGCGCCGGCGCAGCGGGAGCGGGAGCGAGGATCCGGCGGCGACTGTCCGGTTGAGGTCAAGCGTCTCAGTGGCCAATCGAAAGCGTCCCCCGGACAACCGGTCCTAAACTGGCGGCGCGGTGCTGCAGTTTTTGGTCGGCCTGTTGATAGGCGTCGCCATCGGCATGATCCTCATGGCGGCTCTGGTCGCCTCGGGTCGCAAACCCGACTGATCGCCCACAGGCCTGGGACAAATTCCCTCCGGATGATAGCCGCCTGACATGAGCACGAAGTTAATGCCTATTTAACTGCACACCTCCCACCCGTAGCCTAGCTGCGAGAGGGAAGGTGCAGAGAGCCGGGGTCCAGCCATTCGAGCACGCCGATGGTCAGTTCACCCTCCGAGCGTCGGGGTGGCGGCGGTTCGCTTATGAAGCGGCCTTGAAGCGGTTGCTGGACATATTTCTGGCGACCATCGGCCTGGTTGCGTCGCTCCCGCTGTGGTTGGTCATCGCCGTCGCCATCAGGTTCGACTCACCCGGGCGGGCCCTCTTCATCCAGGAGCGGGTTGGCATCCACGGACGCCTTTTCCGCTTCTACAAGTTCCGTTCGATGTACATCGATGCGGAGCAGCGGCTTGCCGACGTGCAAGCGCAGAACGAGATCGACGGTCCGGTTTTCAAGATGCGCAACGACCCGCGGGTAAGCAGGGTGGGCGCGCTTCTCCGGCGGACGAGCCTTGACGAGCTGCCCCAGCTGATCAACGTCCTCAAGGGCGAGATGAGTCTAGTGGGACCAAGGCCGCCGCTCCCTCGAGAGGTCGAGCAATACCGGCCGGGCGACGCGGTCCGGTTGAGCGTCAAGCCCGGACTGACCTGCCTTTGGCAGATCCGCGGCCGGTCTCACGTGGGCTTCGATCAGTGGATGGAGTACGACCGAGAGTACGTGCGCAACATGTCGCTCTGGCTCGATGCGCAGATTTTGCTGCGGACGGTCTGGGTGGTCATAAGTTGCCGGGGAGCATATTGACCCCAGTCCCCGGACTGCTGCTGGCGCTGCCGGGCAGCGTCGTTTCAGTGTTCGGGCTCTATCTTCTAGCACTTGCGCTGGCTTATGCGCTCGGTGGGCGCGGGGCACCAAGTGATCCCACAGAGCCCAAGAGCGTGATCGCGGTCCTGATCCCGGCTCACGACGAGGAGCATCTGATCGGACGCTGCGTAGAGTCACTGCTCGCCCAGTCTTATCCGCGTGCCTTCTACCAGGTGACAGTGATTGCGGACAACTGTTCCGACAACACTTCTTTGATCGCGGCAGCGGCTGGCGCACGTGTGATGGTGCGCCACCAGCCCAACCTTCGTGGCAAGGGCCACGCCTTGCGGTGGGCGATGGACCAAATTCTGACGGCTCCTGACCCCCCAGACGCCGTCGTCGTGGTAGACGCCGACTCCGTTGCGGACCGCGACATGCTGGCGGCCCTCGAGCGCGAGCTGGCTGCCGGGCACCCTGTCGTGCAGGCCGATTACACCGTCATCATCGAACCGGGCTCGCCGCGGTCGGCGATGATCGCGGCCGGATTCCTGCTCTTCCACCGGGTCCGATTCTCCGGCCGCGCGCGACTTGGCATGGCTGCCAACCTCGTTGGCAACGGGATGCTTTTCGCCCGATCTGTGCTCGAGGCGCACCCCTGGGATGCGTTTACAGGGGTCGAAGACTTGGAGTACTCGATGCGCCTCCGCCTGGTCGGCATCGGCCCGCGCTTCGCGCCCGGCGCCCTGGTGTCCGGACCGGGTCCATCCACCCGTGCGGGGGTGAACCGTCAGCGCTTGCGGTGGGAGGGCGGACGCTTCAACGTGGTTCGCACCTGGCTCGGGAGGCTGATTGGGACCGCCATCACCAGGCGTGACCCACGACTTCTCGATTCTGCCCTCGATCTGGCAACGCCGCCTCTAGGTCTCCTGTGCTTGGCGAGCGCCGGAGGCGCGCTGTTGACGACCGCCGCCGTGCTGGCCCATGTCGCGCCGGCTTGGGCGTTGATCCCCTGGATCGAGGCGGTAGTTGCGATACCCGCGTACGTCATTGTCGGATTGCGCGCCGCGGGCGCGCCGAGAGCTGTCTGGCGCGTGGTCCTCGGCGCGCCTTGGTTCCTCCTTTGGAAGCTGTCCACGTACGTTCGCCTTTGGCATGGGTTTGACCCGTCACGGTGGGACCGGTCGGATCGACAAGGCGGGCAGCTGGTCACCCGACGGGTCGACATCGCGGGCGTCCCCGTCGACACCGTCGACCTGGCTGCCGCGATCGCGCGGCTCAAAGCCGCCCTCGCCGGGCAACGTCTATTTCAGGTCTCGACCGTCAATCTCGACTTCGTCGTCAGAGCGCAGCACGACCTCGAGGTCATGCGCATCTTGCAAAGCAGTGACCTAAACATCGCCGATGGCGCTCCCGTCGTCTGGCTAGGCAGGCTACTGCGAGCCCATATCCCAGGTCGTGTGGCTGGAGCGGACCTCGTCCCGGCACTACTTGGTGAAGCCGCCAAAATAGGCGCCAGGATCTTTCTGCTGGGAGGCGAGGGAGGCGTCGCGAAGGATGCCGGCGCTCGACTGGGCGAGCTCTATCCAGGCCTTGTGGTCTCCGGCACCTACGAACCGCCACGCGCCGCCGTCGAGAACATGGACAACGCCAAGATCCTCGCGCTCATTGATGAGGCGAAGCCCGACCTACTCCTGGTTGCGCTCGGCCATCCCAAGCAGGAGAAGTGGATCGATCTGCACCGTGAACGACTGCCGGTCTCGGTCGCGATCGGCGTTGGCTGCGTCTTCGATCTGATCGCCGGTCGCAGCCGGCGCGCCCCCCGCTGGATGCAGGACAGAGGGCTGGAATGGGCCTACCGCCTTATTCGTGAGCCGCGCCGCCTGGTCGGCCGGTATGCAACCGATGCGATGTGGCTGGTGCCGATCACGTTGACAGCGCTCCGATCGCGGCTGGCGACCCCCAGCGTCGAACCCGCTTGAGATTAGAGGTCCGCTAACAGGGGTTCAGGCGGCGGCCGGCTTCGCAGTCGAAAGGTCCGCCAAGTGCCAGGCCAGGCGTCTGGAGTAATCCTCAACGCTGTAGCCCTCGATTACGGCTTCCCGTGCCGCCCGGCCGAGACGGCGGCGCTCGTCGGGTCGATCGAGCAGGTGTTTGACTGCCGCCGCCAGTGCGGCGGCATCGCCCGGCTTGACGGTGATACCCGTGAGCCCATCGCGTATGACTCCGCTCTGCCCCCTAGTCGCCGTGACGATCACGGCCTGGCCCATGGCCATGGCTTCGAGAGCGGTTGTGACGCCCGCCTGGAAATCGGTCTCAGTCAAAGGCACCACGATGACGCTCGCGCGTGCGTACAGGTCACGCAGCCTCCGGTAGTCCGCGAAGCCGTGTTCGAAGTTGCTCGGCCATTCGGATGGATCGCGGCCGCTCGCCGCCGGCGAGTGAATGCTCCCCGCCGCCACAAACACGCGTACAGGCAGCCCTCTGCATGCCTCGGCTAGGGTCGCGTAGTCCCGATGCTCTCGCCCGGCTGCGACGACGAGCGGCTCCTGCGTTGCGCCCGTGGGGTGCCAGAACTCGGTGTCGGCGTAATAGGGCACGTAGTCGAGCTTGGCCGCGGGAATGCCGAGCTCTCGGTGCGCCAACTCTTGCTGGAATGAGGAATGCACCAGGATCCTCGCCATGCCTTGGTGGGCGCGAAGGTTGTGGATCAGGGGGACCTTGGCACGGGTGGTGAGGTGGTGGCCGAGCACCAGATGGGGGGTCGTGATCCCGAGCGCCCGAAGGGCAAATGCAAGAGGGATTCCGACGTGTTCGCCGTCGGAAAACACCACCTCGTACTCGCTCAATCCACGTAGGGCAGCGGCGACGTGGACAACCGATCGCCAGCCACTGCGGCCGCGACGCGGGCCGGGGAGTCGCGACCAGTCGAGCAGCTGGACGCCGTAGTCCGCTTCGAGCAATAGATACTCCGGGCGCGGGCGCACCCCTTCGGCCACTTCTCGCCTCAGCCGAGCATCAACAACTGCCGACACGAGCATCAAGGCGCCTGCCCGCTTCGCTCCTGAATACCGTCCGCCAAAGCGCACCATCACCTGCTGAACGTCCACGCCTTGAGCTCCCTGAGGTCCAGCACCTTGAGGGCGACCGCCAGAGCGGCAAAAGAGACCGCGCCCGCGCCGACTTCGATGATCAGCCCGAAGCGACTGAGCATCCAGACGACGAGCGCCATGCTCGCTGTCGCAATGATCGCCCGAGCAAGTCGCAGCGCCGAGCCGGAATCGAGCATGGGGGGCAGGAGACGGAGCCCGACGATCGCGATGCCGACCTCGGTAGTCAGAAGGCTCAACGCCGCGCCGATCGCGCCATTCTGCTGATGTTCCTGGAAGTAGCGGATAAGGATCAGGTTGATAAGCGGGTTGACGATGGCTGCGGCGCCCATCACCTTGGTCCATGCCACCTGCCGGTTGCTGGCGATGAGGACCTGGTTGACCATGATGTCGAAATAGGTCGCGGGTACCGTCAGAGCCAGGATGACGAGCACCCAGACAGACGGCGCAAAACTTGGACCGTAGACGGTCGCGATGAACGACTGCGCGACCAGTGCCGCTCCCGCCGCGACCGGCAGGCTCAGGACCAGCACGAGCTCCAGCACGGGCTTGCCAGCTGTCCTGAGCGCATCCGCTCCGTCTCGAAATGCCGCCGCCAGTCGCGGCAGCATGGCCGTGCTCAGGATCACCGGCACGAACAGCAGGGTCCCGAAAATCTTCGTCGGAACGGCGTACCAGCCGACCACGACGTCCGAGCTCATGGCCGAGAGCATCACCGAGTCGATCCACAAATAAACGGTGAGGACGAGACCCGTCGTCCAATACGGAAAGCTCGCGAGGACAACAAAGCGGAGCTGGTCGCTTTTCGGCCTCCAGGCGATCCCAAACTTGCCTCGGCTCCACCAGACGTTCAAGAGAAGCACCGCGACGGAGATGACCAGCATCATCCCCATGATTCCCACTACGCGATATCCGATGATGACCAGCGCGACGCCTGCCCCCGACATCACAGCCTTGGTCAGGATGTCGCCGTAGGCCAGGTACTCCATGCGCTCAATGCCCTGGAACGCGGCCTGAAACGGTTGCGTCACAAGCGCGAGGGCCATGACGCCGGCGGCCAGAAATAACACGAGCCCTTGCTCACGGCTCGAGTGGGCGACCAGGATGTAGAGGCCCACCGCCGCGACCGCAGGCACGATGACCCCCGCTCGGACCAGCAGCGCTGTCCCCACCAACGGAGCCGCCTGCTCGTGGTCGCGCGCGATCTCTTTGACCAGGAGCGTGCCGATGCCGAACCCGGCGACGACGCCGATCACCCCGGTGACCGCGGTCGCGATTGTCAACTCGCCGAGGCCGCTCGGACCCAGCGCCCGTGGCACGAAGACTGTCCACACTAGGCTCAGGCTCCAGGTCACCGCCTGGCTGCCGGCGAGGACGGCGACGTTGCGAGTAAGACGGGACCGTGGCCTGGACATCGCAGCCGCCAGCGCCGCCATCAGCGATCCGTGAGAGCTCGGATTGGCCGGGCCGGGTTACCAGCCACCACCATCCCGGCCGGGACATCATGGGTGACCACGCTGCCCGCCCCGATCGCGGCGCCGCGCCCGATGCGGACGCCTTTGAGGATGATGGCGCCCGCCCCCACCCAGACCAAGTCCTCGAGCACGATGGGCTTCGACACCGGGCGCATCAATAAATCGCCGGCCACGTGGTAGTCGTTGTCCATGATGGTCACGTGAGGGCCGATCTGGCAGCGGTTGCCGATGGTGACTGAGATGCAAGCGGAGATCGACACGCCTGAGTTGATGAATGTCCCGTCGCCGATCTCCAGGACTCCACCGAATTGGCTGACGAGCTCGGTCGGCCATGGTTCGGCGCGGACCAGCAGCCGCTCGCCGATCACGATGCGGCCGTAGTTGCGGACGCGAACCCTGCCCAGCACGCGGGGACGGGCACCCACCGCTGTACAGCGACGCAGCTGGACGACCGCCGAGATGAGCGAGATGGCGCCTCCGAGCTGTTGCCTCGGGTTGGCGATCAGGGCCTTGAGCAGGGCCGGTTCGACCAGGCGATTGAGCGCCACTCCGCTCACCGGTGGCGGACCTGCTGGTAGGAAAACTTGCGGACCGACCAGGCGGTCGCTTCGAGAGATGAGAGCAACGTCCTCATGCTGACCTCGCGACGACCATCCGCTCCATCGCCAGGCGCTTCATCAGCCCGAAGATGCGGCGGTTATTTCGATCGGCGTCGTAATCCTGCTGGGCGAGCACACGGCTGTGCCGTCCCATTCGGTGGCGGCGGCTCGGCTGCTCGATGAGTGCCCCGATCGCAGCCGCGAGTGCGCGCGGGTCGCGGGCCGGGACGAGGTAGCCGTTGACGCCGTCCTTGACCATCTCCGGAATCGCACCGACCCGCGTCGCCACCACCGGCAGACCGGTGGCGATCGCCTCAATGACGGCCTGCGGCATGCAGTCGCCGCGCGAGGGAAGGACGAACATATCCGCCGTCCGGTAGAGCGCCACCAGCTTTTCAGACTGAGGCTTAAGCCCCCGGTGGACCCGCGCTCGCATGCCTGCGGGGATGGCCGGCGCCGCTCCGCCTGTGACAATGTCGAGCTCGACGTCATCGCCCAGGCCTCTGGCGGCCTCCAGCAGATCCGGCCCGCCTTTTCGCTCGAACTGTCCGCCGACGAACAGGATGCGCACCCGCTCCGATCGCTTGCCAAGGAGTGACGGCCGGAACAGATTGAGGTCTACTCCGGGCGGGATGACGTCAATCTTCTCTAGTGGAACGCCATAGTCTGCGACCAGGGAATAAGCCGCCCATTGGCACCAGGTGACGAGCCGTGCTGCGCCCGAGAACGCACGCACGTTCAGCCGCCGCTTGACCATCTCGACCACTTCGGCCTGGCGCGCGTGCCCATAAGCCTCGCCCTCACGGTCGAAAAGCCGCGGCGTGGCGTCGAGCGAGATCACGGTCGGCACCGATCTCATGATCTCCGCGGCGAGGAGCGCGGCCACTTGCGTGTGGAAGAAGATGGCCTCGAGGGGCTCTTCCCGCATGCGCTCGCGTAGCGCATTTCGAGCTGTCAGGCTGGCGCGCCACGACCACGTTCGCAAGCCGGGCAGACGGAGAAGCCCAGCCGGTTGGGAGAAGTCGACACGGATTACCGCCGGTCGGATGTCCGGCTCGCGGGCAAGCGCCCGCTCGATGTTGAGACCGTGAGCGACGTGACCGAGTGTTTGCTCGAGGACGAATCCGAATCTAGGCATGCTCGACCTCTGGCATTTGGGGCAACCGGTTGAGAACCCCTAGAACCACCCCAAGGAAGATCAGGTTTCGATAGTTCTCGAGCTGGATGTCCACATATCCGACCCCGATCTCGGCAACGATCGCCGCCACGCACACGGCCGCAACCGCACGTAAGAAACGATCGCGTCGCGTGCCGAGCACGCCGAAACCTTCGAGCACCGCCAGTCCGATCAACCCCCAAAACGTCACGAAGCCGATCGTTCCCATCCGCATTCCGACCCACATGACGGAGTTATGAGGAATCACGTTCCACAAGGGATAGGTGCTCGAGATGTCCGCCATCGGGTACACGATGTCGAACGGGCTCCCAAAGCCCACGCCGATGAGCGGGCTCGTACGGAAGGTGTACTCAAGGTTGGCAGTCTCCGCTATGCGGTACAGGTCCGAGCTGAAATCGCGAGCGGAGGGGTCGACCAGGGCCCGGATCGGGCGCACGATCTGTGCCTGGACCCCGTACTGCTTGTCCCACGCGTACGCGACAAAAATGGCTCCCGCGACCAGCACGGCCACCGACAACCAGCCGATACGCTTGCGCAGCGCCGGCTCGAAGCGAAATGCGAGCAGGACGATCACGCCCACTGCGCCGGCCACGGCGTAAACGCCCGCGCGTCTGCTGTTGGCCAGCAGTGCAACCAGCGCCAGGACCGACATCAGGCCCATTGGAATCAGGATCCGGCGGTCCTTCAGCCAGATCAGGGCAGCGAGGCCGGCTGCAATAAACATGCCTAGGAAGTAGGAGTCCTCGTGGGCGAGAACCTCGAGCTGCGAGCCCACGTTGCCTTGCAGGGTGACAAAGTAGCGAAAGTCGCCCACGACAGCCTTGACCGAGACCGCAAGCAAGAAGACGATCGCTAGGCGTGTCAGCTGAGAGCGGTTCACGACCAACGTCGTGGCCATGAAAAACAGGATGAACCCGTACACCTGCGGCCGAATCTCCCACAGAGAGGTCTTGAAGTCGCCGCCTGCAAGCAGGCCGTGAACCTCGGCTCCGAGCACGACGAGGAGATAGATGCAGTAAGGGGCGACTAGACGGCCCGCGGGCCAGTGAAGCCGCCCCTCAGAACTGGCACGCGCTATTGCAACGAGCGCCACGGTCAGCATCAGGATCTCCGCGGGAGTGATGCTCAAACCGGTGAGGCCTGCAGAGTTGTTGAGGTTGAGAAAAAGGGGAACCCGGTCCGTAAAGGAGTCGGGGAAATTGAGCGGGAAGATCTCGATCATCGCGGCCCCGGCGGTAAGCACGTATACGCCGCGCACGGGCTCACGCCAGAACCACACGGCGAGCAGTGGGACTGCGATCAGGAGCGCGAGTGTTATCTGCAAGAAGACACAGAGAAGGCAGAGGCCCAGGGCGATGGCCAGAAAACCGGCCGCGAACCGCCGCGCGGAGAAATCGATTTCGGCCGTGGGCCGCCGCACGCTCGCTAAAACGCGGGCGGCTGTGGCCATCAGCGCTGCACGACCTGAATAAGGGTCACGGAATACGGCGGCAGCGCGACCGGTCCCGCGGGATCGCTGAGCGGTGACTTAGCGATCGCGGACGAGCCCGGGGCAACCTGGAACTGAGTAGCAACTCCGGTCTCGCCGAGACCAAAATTGAGGTGTACCGTGGCTGTCTGGTCGGCCGCCTCGTTGACGAGGACCACGTCCAACTCGTGGCTTTCGGAGTGGCGGGCCGCATAAGCAACCACAGCTGTTTGGCTGGTAGTCACGGGAAGCGAGATGTCCCCGAATCTCGCTCCATGGCCGTCGAAGTTTCGGTAGAGGCGGAAGGCAGCGCCCGCGGGGCTGTCTAGCGGTGGGTACGTCCAATACGTTGCGAGCTCGACCCCCTCACGCCCATAGATGCCGAGCACTTCCGCAAGGGCGACTGCTCCGCTGGCGTCCTTCTCGCCGCCCCAGTTGTATTCAGTGATCGCGAGACCGGTCCCCGGATATTGCTGCGCGATCCACTGCTTGAGCCGAGGGATCAGCTCAACGGGCGTGGCGATCCACGACTCGTCCGTGTAGTTGGCGTCGTAGAGCGATCGCACGGACCTGATCCGAAGCGCCTGCGTCGCCGTGTCCGCTCGTTCGGAGAACACACCCGCGGCCTGTGGGTAGAAGTGCACGTCGAGCAGATCGAGCGAACGGGCGCCCCGCGCGCGGTCGGCCTTGGCGACCTGGCCGAGCCACCACGGCAGAAACGGCTGACCTCCGTGGGCCGTTCGGTCGGCGTGGGTGGTGAAGTTGTCGTTGCCGCGGTCGAGGTCGGAATAGAAGTATCCGGTCCATCCGGAGACATCCGGCCCCAGGAGCAGCGCGTTCGGGTCCTGGGCCTTGACCGCCAGCGCGTACTGCTGGTAATTGCTGAGCATGTCGTCGTAGCTCATGCGGACGGGATGCACGTCGGTGTGAGTCGTCGACCATAGGTCGGGCTCGTTGTCAATCGTGAAGTAGCCGACACCCTTGGGCGCGGCGCCGAACCTCCGCTGCAGCTCGTGCACCCACTCGTCCTGATAAACGGCTTGAGAGCTGGCCGGCGGGCTCAGAGTGAACTGCCCCGGCTTGGTCGCGAATGACGGCACGCTGGTCACCTGGCGGTTGGCAGCAGGGTTGTAGCCCGCGATGGCGGAAGATCCCGGTGCCAGCGGTGGACCACCCTGGGCCGGGACGCCGACGGATTTCGTCTGGTTGTCGTCGTTCCTGGCGACGAAGCCGATGCTCGGGATCGTGATCAGCGGCACCGCACCGCCCGCCAGCGCCCCAGCGACGAAGGCCTCGGCCATCTGCCCCTGCGGGTGGCCGCCATCGTTGTTGCGGAACTCCCAGTCACGCGCTGAGTTCCAGGCGTGTCCGATGACCCAGTTGTATCGGGTCGTGGTGTTCCCTCCCCAGCGGTCGACGGTCGCTCCCAATGCTTTCAGCGTGGCGGCATCAGCAAAGGCGACGCCGTAGATGAAGGGGCTGATCGGTCTGCCTGCCGCAGACGAATCAACGCTGACGGCGACATTGGAAAGTTCGCCGGCCGGAAGGCTCGAGTCGGTCGCCGGCGGCATGAGTGCGGCGCGGAGTCGAGCGGCGAGGTGAGGGTGGTGGATCAGGAGCTCAGCGGTACCTGCGACCCCGAGGAGCCCGCCTAGAAACAGGCCGATGAATTGCCGCCTCGGGATTACCTTCGAGACGGCGCTCAAGTTAGGCTCAACTCAGGTACACCCACACCGAAGCGACCACCGCGGCCACGCCGATGGCTACGAACGTGCCCCTGGTGGCTTTGCGCCCGCTCAGACCGAGCGCGAAAATGAACGCGAGCAGGGCGCCGAAGGCCATAGTCCTAAGACTCCTAGAGGAGCCTGCGGAGCCACCTCGGCGTCCTCGAGGTATAGCCGTTGAGAACAAGCCCGCTGATGCGCTCGCGCCCCAACAGGAAGACGGCTTTTTCCAAGTCGTCGATCGGGGTCGACCCGTACCTCGCGACCAGCAGGATGCGTTCGGTGACCTTGGCGGCGAGCGAGCTGTAGGCGATGGAGAGCAGCGGAGGTAGGTCGATGATCACATTGGGGAACTCGCGCTGCAAGTCGTCGACGATCGTGCTCTGGCTTAACCTGTAGAAGACACGCGCGGCGTCAGGGCGGGCTCCCCCAGCGGGGATCAAATATGTGTTCGCAAGAGGTGGCATCCGGAGGATTCGCAATGCCTGCTCGTCCTCGAGCCAGTCGCTCAGGCCGGGGCCGCTCGTCAGACCGAAGAACTCATCGGAGGATGTTTCCAGGTCGCACTCGAGCAGGATGGTAGGTTCCCCGGTGTCGGCCGCGACGGCGGTGGCGATTCCAAGTGCGACCGTGGTCTTGCCTTCGCCTCGCAGCGCGCTCGTGATCCCCAATACCCGACGAGGACCGGGAAAACTGACTGAGAGATAGGCCTGGCGGCAGCGATCGATGAACCAGGGCGGCAGAGATATCGGTCGGGCATGCTCCCGAGGTGCCATGGCAAATCCGGGCGCGGGCGGCAGAGGTCGCAGTGCGGTCTCCATGACGTGCGCCAATTGCATGGGCGGCTGGGCTTCCCTAGCCATCCGCGGCTCCCATCAGGGTGAGGTCGTGGATCGTGGCCACCACTGGGATCTGGAGTCGGCTCTCGATGTCCTTCGGCTCGCGTGCTGAGCGATCCGACCAGGCCATGACCACGAGCATCGCGACGGCAAGAACCAAGCTGGCGACGGCCGCGATGGTCATTTGCTTTTTCGGCAGCGAACTGAGCCTGCCACCGACGATCCGTGGCGGATCAACCACCTTGAGGACCGTGCTGTCCAGCTGGCCGACGGCTGCGTTGGTAAGCTCGGTATCGTCGAGCTGCTGCTGCAACGAGGAGACCGCCTGCGTGTCGCCGTTCTCGTTTCGAAGGAGCTGATCCAACTCAGGAATCAGTGAGGCGTCGGCAGCCTTGGCGTTCGGGTGGGAAGCGAGATAGGTGGCGAGGGCGTTCTCATCGCTCCGCAGTTTTGTCTGCGCATCAGCGAGCTGGCCGGTATAGAAATCGATTGCGACCTTGGCTTGCGCCGTCTCCTGGTCGACCAGCCACTGATGGTAGATCTGCTCGGTGGAGGCGACCACGTTGGTGCAGATGGGCGCGCGCGGGCACGTGTAGTTGATGACCACGAGGTGGGACCCGCTCGCGGTGACCACCATGTCGGTGAGCAGCGTCGACAGCACGGAGTCCCGCTCGCCCGCGCTCTGGAAAGTGTTGGAGGCATCGAGGCTGCTCTGCAGGCTGATCACAAACGCATTCGTGCTCCGAAGCTGGTTCAGGGCGTCGACAGTGTTTTCAGCCGGGGTCAGGTATTGATCCCACCCCGATGCGGCCGGTGAGACCGATATGTACGCCGGCGTATCGACCCAAAGCGAGCTCACTGCTGTCTGGTGCGGGAACAACGCGATGCAGGCCAGCGCGAGCTCCGCCGGCAGCACGACGAGCAGGATCAGGAACCTCAGTCGATGGCGGAACAGGATTTCGACGTACTTTGCCATCCGTCAGTTCATCGTATGAACGATGGTCGGATGCCGCATGAGGCTGCCGTCCTGACCCGGCTGGGACAAAGCGGGACGCCCTTACGGGCTTACCTCGATCTATGTGCAGCGGTCCCGACGGCCCGGTGGAGCGCCTGACGTGGCGACGGCCCCGCTGTTTTACGGCGGGCACCCGGGACATTGGGCGACCCCGCCTGGGACACATCGGCCTGGTGACTCCAAGAGCACCTTGGAAGCGTGGACGCCTGAGTCATAAAGTGACATCAGTGCGAAGCATCGAAGATGTGATCGAAAGCCTTGTTCAGCGGCAGGCGTCCGATTTGTTGCTCAGCTGTGGCAGCCCGCCACGAATCCGCAAAAACGGGCGGCTCGAGCTGCTCGATTCAAGCGAGCCACCGCTGACCCCAGCCGACACCGAGCGCCTCCTGAAAGAGATCATGAACCCGGCGGATTGGAAGCTGCTCCAGAAGCGACGTCAGGTCGACTTCGCACTGACCTGGCGCGACGCGGCGCGCATACGAGCCAACGCTTACTTTCAGCGCGACTCGCTCGCAGCCGCACTCCGGATGCTGCCCTTGCAGATTCCGGGCTTCGAGCTCCTCGGGATGCCAGAGTCCGTGCACCGACTGCTCGAGCGGCACCAGGGCCTCATCTTGGTGACAGGCCCGACCGGCTCGGGCAAGTCGACAACGCTTGCCGCCATGGTCGACCTCATCAACAAGACCCGGCCGTATCACATCATCACTTTCGAGGACCCGATCGAGTACATCCATAAACACCGCCTTGCAATCGTCGATCAGAGGCAAGTGGGGGATGACACACCCTCGTTCGCCGAAGGCCTCCGGAGCGCATTCCGCGAGGATCCGGATGTGGTCCTGATCGGTGAGATGCGCGACCTCGATACGATCTCGACCGCGCTAACCATCGCCGAGACCGGCCACTTGGTGTTTGCGACGCTGCACACGAACGACGCGCCGCAGGCGATCAACCGGATTGTCGACAGCTTCATCGGCGCGCAGCAGCAGCAGGTCCGAATCCAGCTGGCAGCGTGCTTGGCAGGCGTCATCTACCAGCAACTGATCCCTGCGGTGGGCGGCGGCCGGGTCGCCGCCTTCGAGGTGCTGGTCGCCAACACCGCGGTTCGGTCGATGATCAAGGAAGGCAAGACGGATCAGCTCCGGAGCGTGTTGCAGACCGGGCTCCGAGACGGCTCGCAGACGCTAGAAAGGTCACTGAATGGGCTGCTGCGAGCCGGCATGATCTCCGAGCACGACGCCAAGGACCGCTCGCTCTATCCGACCGAGATCCACTCTTAGCCAGGCAGCCGCTGGGCCGGCGCGGACGCGCGGCGGCGACGCATCGCACGGCTGATGACCAGCAGTCCAAGCATCGCGACCAGGATCAGGCCTAGCCCAGCCCCTGGCCACAAACCCAGCCACAGGATGCCGGTCGCCATACAGCCGCCTGTGGCGGCCTCGACGATCGGCGCCGACACCCCGATCGAAGTCCTGCAGGTGGCGCAGCGCCCTCCACGGAGCAGATAGCCGGCCACCGGGAGCAGGTCGATCACGTTGAGCTGACGGCTGCAGGCTCGGCAGTGCGAGCGGGGTCGGATCACCGACTCGCCGCGGGGGATCCGGTCTGAAGCAAGGTTGATGAAACTGCCGAGCAGCAGAGCCACCAGGATCAGGTATGCCGCCACGAACGACTCGATCTCGGCCGGGTTCACCTCGCCCATCGTTCAGAGGAAAGGCGCCGCATGCACGGCGCCTTTCCTCTCTCCATCGCTACGACGGGACTAGGTGGTCTGGCACCCGGCGGGCGCTGCCCCAAGGCTGCCGTCCTTATATATGTTGGTGATTCGTCCGTGGGTGTCCCAGCTGTAGTAGAACTGGGTCGTGCCGTTGCGGGTGTAGTTCGGGTTGGTCGGTCCGGGATCAGTGTTGTAAAGAGCAACCGAACCGTTGTCGCTCGTCATGTCATGGGTGTCGGTGGCCGCCGGGATCGTGTCGACGTTCTGGTCGGCCATGTAGGCATCGAGGGCCGCCTGCACCGTTTTGTATTCCTGGTTGCACGATTGGACAGATGCGTTGGTGGTCAGGCCGACCAGGCTCAGCGTGACGATGCCGGCTAGGATCCCCAGGATCGTCACGACGACGAGGAGCTCGATCAAGGTGAACCCCTGCTGGCCCTTGCGGCCGCGCATGTTCTTGTTCACCCAAACGTAGAAACCCTGCATACTCATCGCTCCTTAACCGCGCCACTCCGTTCGAGCAGCGTCCGGGTTTTGACTGTGGCTTGATCTGTTGCCAATCTTGGAGGTCGGATCAGCAAAGCTGAATAGAGCGATTGGCCCACGTCATGGGCGCCGGTCCCTGCCCGCCGTGGGCACAACGCTGAGCGGGTTAGCGCATCCCCAAGCCGGCCGCCAGCAGGGCGGCCAACGCGAGCAGTCCCACTGCCAGAAACGAGAGGCAGCCTCGCCTCCGACGGGGGGCCCCCGTCTTGCTCTCCGAGATGAGGTTGAACTGAACCACCGGCCGTCTGCGCTCGACCCGTTCGACCCGGCGTTGCTTCACCGCGTTCTTCTCATGAGCAGGCCAAGGCACCCTAGGTACGTCGTGTGGCGGATTTCGGGCGGCACGCGTGCAGGAATCGACAGGGTGCGCACCGGATGGTCGACCAGATCGGCCAGCCTGGTCAGCACATCGGTCGGAAGCACCTGCTCTCCCGATATAAGAATCGGGCAATGCGAACCGAACTCTGTGTCTCGCTGGCCTTTGTAGAACTTGAGGACGGATCGCAGCGGCGTCGCCAACGCCAGGGCGAGGTCGTCGCCAAGGGGCGCGTCGGCCCGGAAGCTGTGCCAGACCTGCGGAACGTAGCCGTCGACGAGCAGGACCTCCATCGGATCGGAGGACATGTCGACGAGAACGCATGCTGGTTCGGGCACCACCCTGGCTACGCACAGGGATTTCAGCTCAACCACCGTCGCTTCCAGCCCGGCGAGCCTCACCGCTTCAGTGACGTTCTTGACCTGGGCACGGTCCCACGCGGCCGCGTAGACGTCGCGCGTGTTGGAGCTTGGTGCCAGGTTCACCCACCTGGTGGCCATTTTGCTGGGGTCCAGCGGCAGCGCCCGGGAGATGGCGGAATCAATTTCGTTGTCGGACGCCGGCAATGGGACCTTGAGTACCCGGAATGTCGCCAGCGCGTCACTGGCGGCAACCAGGGCACGGGTCTCGATGATCTCGTTGCGTGCGAGTAGCTGCTTGAGGATGGTGCCCACCCCCGCCGGATCCAGGACTCTGCCCCCCACCACAGTACCCGGTGGCGTGCCTGCCGAACCGGAGCGCATGGCACCACCCATCGCGCCTTGGAGGACTCTAATCAGGGCGCCAGACAAGTCAACAGCCAGGTGGGACTCGAGATCCGGCACAGGTCAGGGGGAATAGTACGACCAGCCCACCACGCGAACAGTGTCAGGACTGCTGGAGGAGCCGATCTCGACGCTCGCCCAAAGACGCGGATTGGAGCCGGAGCAGGCGGGCGGAGAGGTGGAGATGCAGGCTGTGACCACCGCACGCCGAGCGTCTAGCGAAACCAGATCTAGGGCTGAGTCGGCCGAGCCCATATAGACACAGATCCAACTTGTCCCGCAGCTGCCAAGGAGCGGCGAGCTGCTGATGGCGGCCGCCGCCGACCCGAACTCGGCACCCAGCACCATCGTGCTCTGCCCGGTCGGGCGCTGAACCTCATAAAGGAAGCCATCGGCGGCACCGAAGAACCAGTCTCCCGCCGAATCTGCGATGGGGCTCGTGTCGATCGCCGGACCTCCAGATGGGTATGTGGCAATGCGGTTAAGACTGGTGTCCAACAGGTACAAGCCGCCGTTGAGCCCCGCGACTCCGATCACATCGCCGCCGGGGCATTGGCACCAGTACGGCGCGTCGCCGATGCTGGTCGGAAGGCTTGTGCTGCCCAGAAATGTCATTCCAAAACCAGACTGGATCTGAACCAGGGCGACCTTACCCCCGGCGTAGGTGAGCGCTAAGCTGGAGGGGAGGCTGCCCGGCTCGACCGCCATACCAACCACTCTGCCCGCCGGCAGCGCAAGGCTGGACGCGCTCGCCAGACTCGAATTCGATCTGTCCGTGTAATGCCATAGCTGGCTCGAGCTCCCATCTGAGACCACCACGTATAGGTTGTCGGTGCTGCGTGAATTTCCGAATACGATCGGTCCGGCCACGACCGCCCGCCCCCCGGGGATCGAGACGCTTGACTGAAGGGAGCAATCGCCGCCATCGGTGTCGTACGCGAAGAGATTCCCGTTTCCATCCCCGAAGTAGGCGAGATCGGGGACCCTGACTCCGGCGGCCGGCAGCGAAGTCACCACGGATTTGGCAGCCATGAAGCACTGCAGGCTGGGATCGCCACTGCCGTCGTCCTTAATTGCTGCCACGCAGTAGTGGGCCGGGCCGCAGCCCGGACTCACTCCGGGATTGGGGTTCGAAACGGGCACCAACTCGATTAGGCCCTGGGGGGTGTTGGAAAGGTCCGGCATCTCCATCGGGGGAGCGGTCACCGCGCCACCGATGGGCAGCATCCAGCGCCTTGTCATGGTGGCGAAGGTGTAGTCGAACACGTTGCCGGCGGCATCGCCGACGAGATAGTCGTTCCGGCCCTGTGCTGGCAACACGGAATGAGTCCCGTCAACGTTGAAGGGGGCGGCGATAGCAATCCGCTGAAGTTGAGGGGAGGTGGCGTCCACGACCGGGGTGCAGCTCAGATACGAGATCGCCGCTGTTCGCCCGTTCAGGTTGATTGGGCTCAGGTTCGGGCAACCGCTTGCCAATGGGGTGTTCTGCAGCCGATTGAAGGCCAGCTCGACAGCAGAGTTCACCGTCGCCTCGTTGTCGACGCGGTTTACCAGCGTGCGTGAGAGCAGCAGGTTTGTGCTGAGCTCGGTCATCAGCGCGCCCGAGATGATCGCGAGGAAGGCCACCATGATCAGGACAGCGCTCAGCACGCTGCCTCTTTGGGCGCGCCTTCGGTCGGTCACGAGCGCGCGGATGGCGTTCACTAGTTTGTGGTCACGCGTGGATAGAAGCGCAGCGTCTGGGACTCGCTGTACTTCATCACGGTCACGGTCATGCTCACCACGACGGTTTGGTGGGGCGCCGTCCCACCCAAATACCATGAGAACGCGCTCACACCGACCGCGGCGTGGATGGGTGGGTCGCCCGTGATCGTGCGGTCCAGGAACTCTGCTCCGTCCCACCTATAGCTCACTTGGTAAGGCGCGGGCAACGGATTTATCGAGTTGGACACTTGTAGGCCGCTCAGTACGATCGGCTCAGTGGTGCAGGGGTCGCCCTCGGTACCGCACCCGCTGGTGCCCGGGATGTCGCTGTGCGCGAAGTCGTCGTACGCAAAGAACTGGAAGCTTCGAATCTGAGAGCTGGCCTCGACGCGGCTCGACGCAATGTCATTCGCGTGCACCGATGTATAGATCACGGAGGTCAGGCCGGCCATCAGGATGGCGCCGATGGCGGAAGCGACCATGACCTCGACTAGCGTGTAGCCCCCTTGACCACGCGCATAACTGTGCAACCGTCGCGTCATCGGTCCACCTTGTAAACCTGGGTCGGAGCGCCGATCGGCGTCTGCCCGGGCCAGGTGACCACCGCGATGGTCCAGACCTGCACCGTCGGCGAGCTGGCAGTCCAGGAGACGTCGGCGCGCATGCTGAATGCGTTGTCTTGACACGGCTGCAGGTAGCCGGACGCCATCATTGGGGGGCTGTTGTTCTCCGTCGCGAAGCACTCAGAATACTTTTGAGCCGCGCCGTTGAACTGGCTGCCGCTTATGCTGTCGAGCTCGTACTGGACGACCGCCTCCGTGGCGGTATTGCGTTTGGCAACGGCGGAGTTGAGAAGCCCTGTGCTGATCGTCCCGACGATCAGGACGAGCGCGAAGCCCATGATGGTGACGCTGACAAGCAGCTCCACCAGGGTGGTGCCGGCCTGCGCCCGGCGCCTGTCCTTCAGCAGTCGGATCACTTGACCGCTTGGAGGAGTCCGTACATGGGGAGGATCACGGATACCGCCACGAAGCCAACCGCCGCTCCGACGGCGATCACGAGCGTGGGCTCCATCAGCGAGATCATGTTGCGGACCTTGTAGTCCATCTCCTCGTTCAGGAAGTCGGCGATCTGCTCAAGGCTCGAATCGAGGGTGCCGGTCTCCTCGCCGACCCGGATCATCCTGATCATCATTGGGGCGAGGAGACCGGTGGCACCTAGGGGTCCGGAGAAGCCGTCCCCGGTCAGCATGCGGCCCTTGACCGCCTGGAGTCCTTCCTTGAAGTGGATGTTGCCCGACGCCGCAATGGCGATGTCAAAGGTTTGGCTGATGGGAATGCCCGCCCTCAACATCGTCGCCAGGGTCCTGGTGAACCGCTCGATGATGCTGTAGGTGACGATGCTGCCGAGAACTGGAATTCGGATCACGAGGTGGTCCCAGAAGACGTGGCCTGGCTGGCTATTGAAGAAGATGACACCCGCGAACAGGACCACCAAGGCACCCACGAGGATCTGGATTCGGTAGCTCTGCACGAATACGCCGAGCCCCAGCATCAACTGAGTGGGCAGCGGCAGCTTCGCGTGAAATTCCTTGAAGATCGCGACGAAGTTGGGGAGCACGAACACGATGAGGACGGTGCAGACGGCGACCGCCAGCAATAGGATCACCGCCGGGTAGATCATGGCGCTTCGGAGCTTCTTGATCGCCGAGTCCTGGCGCTGCAGGTGCGTGGCGACCTGGATCAGCACCCGCTCCAGAGTGCCGCTGTACTCGGCGGCCCGAACCATGTCGACGTAGAGCGGCGTGAAGACGTTTGGGTGGTGGGCGATCGCCACCGAGAAAGACTCGCCTGCCTCCAGGTCCTGGCCGATGTCCGCCAGCGCGAGCCGGAATGCTCCCGAGCTGGACGCGTCCTGAAGCAACTTGATGGCGTCGGTGATCGGGACGCCCACCCTGATGAAAGTCGAGAGCTGGCGTGAGAAGAGGATGAGGTCCGAGGTCTTGACTCGGAAGAACGTCGGCAGTTGACGGTATACCCAACGCCATCCATTGCTGGCCGGCCGAACGGAGACCACCTTGAATCCCCGATCGAGCAGGTTTCGATGGACCGTGGCCGCCGATTCGCCGGCCGCTACCTTCTCCTCGAGGTTCCCGCGGGGCGAGTACGCTCGATATGCGAACTTGGCGATGGTTGTTCTCCTCCGATCAGATGATGTAGACGCTTCGAAGCACTTCTGAGACGGTTGTCACTCCGGCGGTGATCTTCTGCCATGCATCGGTGCGCAGTGGAACCATTCCGCCGGCAACTGCTCCGGCCAAGATTTCCTGGTGGCTCGCCTTGTTCATCACCAGGCGCTTGAGGTCGTCCGACATCGTTAGCACCTCGAAGACTCCCAGGCGGTCGTAATAGCCGGTTCCGTTGCACCTGCTGCAGCCCTGCCCGTGGTAGAGGGTGTCCGGGCGAGGCATCCCGAGCGACATTGCGAAATCGAGGTCCTCCTCCGTGGGCGCATATGGGACCTTGCAGCCATCGCAGGTCTTGCGCACAAGCCGCTGGGCCACGATCGCGATCACCGAAGATGCGATGAGGAAAGCCTCGATGCCCATGTCCGTGAAGCGCAAAAGGGCACCGACGGCGTCGGTGGCATGGAGCGAGGAAAGTACGAGATGGCCGGTGAGAGCTGACTGGACCGCGATTTCGGCGGTCTCGCGGTCGCGGATCTCACCGACCAGGATGATGTCGGGATCCTGGCGCAGAATCGCGCGCAGCCCGTTTGCGAAGGTAATGTCGGCCAGTTTGTTGATTTGACTCTGGTTGATGTTCTCGAACGTGTACTCGACCGGGTCCTCGATCGTCATGATGTTGCGGACCTGCTGGTCGAGCTCATGGATCGACGCATATAGGGTCGTCGTCTTACCGCTACCCGTCGGGCCTGACACGATCATCATCCCGTAGGGCGAGTGAAGCATCCTGCGGTACTCGGCGTAGGCGCTTCGCGAATAGCCCAGTTGCGGTAGGGTGATCAGCGACCGGCTTCGGTCCAGCAGCCTCAGCACAAGCTTCTCGCCCCAGATCGTCTCGATGGTCGCTACCCGCACGTCGAGCTCGCGGTTGTCGACAGTGACGCTGATCTGCCCGTCTTGTGCGCGCCGCCGTTCGACAATGTTCATGCTGGCCATGATCTTCACGCGGGACGCCAGTGCAGCACCGGTTGAAGTGGGCAGATGTGCCATGTCCTGTAGCACTCCGTCGATCCGGAACCGAATGCGCAGGTAGTCCTTCTGCGGCTCGATGTGGATGTCCGAGGCGCGGTCGCGAAGGCCCTGCCGGATGAGGAGGTTGACGATCTCGACCGCCGGGGAGGAGGACGAGACGCTGGCCAGCTCGAGGGTCATCATCCGATCGAGATGCATCTCTGGCCGGGATTCCTCGAGCGTCCGGGCTGCCTCGACAAGGCGCGGTTGCATCGTGTGGATCCGGGTCAGGTTGGCCAGGATGTCCGACGGGCCGGCGATGTTCGGTATCACCGTCATCCCAGTTATGAGCCGCAGATCGTTTAGAAGGTGGACGTTGCTGGGGTCGGCCATCGCGACCGCCAGATGGCCGTCCTCGCGGCGCATGGGAAGTACAAGATTTAGGCGAGCGAACTCCTCGGGCACCAGCCGCGCCACCTCCGCGTCGACCTCGATGTGCTTGAGGTCGGCGACGGGCGCTCCGAGAAGCGTGCTCAGGACAACGGTCAGGTCGTCCTCAGCGATGGCGCCCTGGCTCACCAGAACTGCGCCGAGGCGCGACAGCGTCGTTCGCTGAGCGTCGAGGGCCAGGGCGAGCTGCTCCTCCGTGATGAGTCCCTCGTCGAGGAGTACCTTCCCGAGCCGGGGTTCGCTGGCCGACGCTTTTGATTGCCAGGCGTCGACTATCTGTAAGGCCACTCGGTCATATTGGTCGGTGAGGGCCTCATTGATAATGGGGAATTGCCCAACCTCATGGCCGTTTGTCCCGACCTCTCTGGGCTTCGATCCTGACGTGCGTGGCGTTGCAGTCAAATGGTTCGACCTCGGGACGCCTTTGGAGTCTCTAGCGGCTGGTCAGGCCCGAGCGTGCGGCCCACAGCATTGCCTCGGTGCGACCATGAACGTCGAGCTTGCGATAGATCTTGGCGAGGTGGTTGCGCACCGTCTTGCTGCTGATGCCGCGACTCACCGCTATTGCTGCAACTGACTCGGCGTCGCCGATCATGGCAAGAATCTCGAGTTCGGTGGGCGACAGGTGGCTGACCGATCGCCTCGACTCGTTGGTCGGTTGGTGCGCAAGGCGACTGAGGACGAGGCCCATCAGTCCAGCTCCGATCGCCCGATGGCCCGAGAGGACCGCCTGCACTCCGACCAGGAACTCGTCGAGAGTCGCATCCTTGGTGAACAGACCAGCGGCCGTGGAATGCAGAGCTTCAGCCAGCTCATGGGCGTCGTCGTGATCTCCAAGGAGGATCACGCGGACCGATCGCTGCTCGTCTGCGAGCACCCGGGTCAGCTTCAAACCTGAGATCGGCTCTGCCCGCACCTCACAGAAAACCAGGTCGATCTCGCGGCCCCTGATGATCTCGAGGGCCGTGTCCGATCGTGGACATGAAGTGACTCGAGCTGACATCGGTGGCGCGCCCAGCAGTGTTCCGAGCGCGGCGAGGAACAGGGGCTGCCGGTCGACGACCAACGCCTCGATCGCCTGGCCGACGATGGATCCTCCGACCGTCGACTCGTCCGCTTGCGCCGGCACCACGACCACATTGGAAATGTATTGGCATAGTCCTTTGGGGGTAATGGGATCGATGTACTACCTCCGAGACAGGACAATGTCGCCGGGCGGGACTGGCACTGCATCGGATGCGTGCCGGTCGTCTGAGATGTAGCGGCGTGGTTTCGTCAAACGGGGTTGTCTCGGCCCTGGCCGGGACATCCTGCGAGAAACCAAGGGGCAGCTGGTCTGGCACGCGGTGCGGTCGACGGCGCCGTGCCTTTTTGAAATCGATGCGCTGGAGAAATACGGAGCCTGCCGATGGAAACAGGCAACTAAATGCCGCCGGCGAATTCCTGAGACGCGAACTCGGTTGAGATTGGCTGCGCGCACGCCGATCCCCTCCGAGCCGGCGCCCTCGCGGCCCGATAAGGCCTTTCTGGGACATTCGTCTCATTGGCGGCGACCGATGTTGCATGCGACAGTCGTGGCATGGAAGAAATCGTTCGGCGTGTCGACGGGCGATCGGAATCGTCCACCAAATCGAAGGGCCACATCTTTTACGGTGTGTTCCTGCCCCTGGGGGTCATTGTTAACGTCGGACTCGGCATCCTCATCCTCGCGGGCCTGCGCCCGGACGGCTGGTCCGGCTGGCTTGAGATCGGCACGGGGGCGTTCTGCTGCGTGGTTGCAGGCTGGTTGGCGGCCGCGGCGTGGTCAAAGTCCTACTGGAACAGGAACATGGCCCACCAGGTCGCGATCTGGCGCGGGATCGCAGACGCCTTCTTCAGCTGGTTGGAAGAGGCGCCGGTGCCGGCTGAGGCCTTGAAGCGGCTCAAGACGTCGCTGGATGAGGCGGTCCCGAGCTCGGAGCCGAGCTAGTCAGACGACAGCGTGAGCGACAACAAGGGGACGGCTGGGTTTTCCCTAGGGATTTGACCCTCTAAGCCCAAATCGTCCGCCAAGGGCTGGGTTTTCCCCGAGCGCGCTACGAGAAACGACCACAATCCATTTGCTCCGAGTTCATGTATGTTGTGACCGGCCGGCGGGCGTCCACAGGCTCGGGCCAGAAAGCACATAACGAAAGGGGGCTTCGAGCTGATCCGCGTCGGTATCGTTGACGACCATCCTGTCTTCCGCCTGGGTCTCAGGGCCACCTTCGAACGGCAAAGGGACTTCAAAGTGGTCTGGGATCTCGGCAGCCCGACGAGATTGCTCGAAACCATTGCCGACAGCCCCACGGACGTCCTGCTAATGGATCTGGACCTCGGTCTCGGACCAAAACAGGACGGCCTAACCGCAACCCGCGCTATCAGGAATGTCCACCCGGAAATCCGGGTGGTGATCATCACCGCCGCGCTCGACGAGGCGTCGATTGCCGCTTCCCGCGCCGCCGGCGCCAGCGGTTACTTGGCCAAAGACCTGTCGGCAACGGAAATGGTCGCGGCGGTCAGGACCCTCACCGCATATGGACCGATCCGGAAGATATTCGGCGGTCGTTATGCCGCCTCGGCGACCAGCGGCGGCACGACATGGTCGGCCATTCGCGGTCTGACGAGGCGAGAGCAGGAAGTCCTGGCTGCGCTCAATCGAGGCCATACGAATCGAGAGATCGCGACGCAGTTCGGTGTCTCCGTCACGACCGTCAACAAACACGTCCAGCAGGTGCTGAAGAAGCTGCATGTAAGGAATCGCAGCCAGGCGGTGGCTCGGATGCACGCGGAGACCGTGATGCGTGCCTACCAGGAAGTGGACGCGCGCAGCTGACAGGTTCGGGCAGGTCTGGGTCAAGTTGGTAACGAAATGGTCAGTTCTGACCATTGACCCGCGACCCGCCAGTGCGTAGCCTCACGGAAGCGAAGAGGGCCGGGACTGGTTGACCCGGAGGGCTAAGGAAGTCGGTGCGGCAAACGTCCCGACGCGGCCTGCGAAGTCACGATTCGTTAGTCAGGCGTGGAACGTAGGAATGGTCAGCACGTGAGGGGAGGGGAATCTCGGTGGCTTCGTCTGTTGCGCCTAGTACCGGCCGGGCGCGAGCGCGTGCCCGGCAGTCTGCCCTGGAGGATGATGTCAGGCGCCTCGTTGCCCGAGAGCTTCATGACCGGGTCGCCCAGACTCTGACCGGCATGCTCATCGACCTCGAGAACTTCAAGACTGAGCAAGTCGATTGGAAAGACGTGCTTCGCCAACTGGACACGATTCAGGACTCGACGCGGCAGGTCCTGCACAGCTTGCGTGAGCTGCTTCACGACCTCCGCGGGGAGGAAGCCGTCCGAGACAGCTTCGTCGGCGCAGTCGGCGCTCTGGTCTCGAGCTTCGAGGAAAAGACACGTATCTCGGCGCAGCTGACAGTGCTGCCGGGCTGGCCGGAGCTGATCACCCTGCCCGCCTCCATCAACCTCTATCGCATCATCGAAGAGGCGCTTGCGAACGTGAAGATGCACAGCGGGGCCCACGAGGTGCGGATAGTGCTTCAGCCCAACTCCGACGACGAGGTGTCGGTCGTGATCGGCGACGACGGCCGGGGTCTCGATACGAATGAGACTCGCAAGCTCGGATTCGGGACGGTTGGGATGAAGGAGAGAGCCGTTCTTCTCGGCGGCCAGGTCCAGATCGACAGCCAGGCCGGCGAGGGGACGACCGTTCGTGCGGTCTTCCCGAAAGGACTTCTGACGGCCACGGAGAGCCGAATTGCATGACACCATCGGCACCAAAGGAGAATCACGCATGACAGTCGCCACGCGAGCTGCAAGGGTGCTGATCGCAGACGATCAGACCCTGTTTCGAGCCGGTCTGGCCCGACTTCTGAACGAGGATTCGCGCGTCGAGGTGGTGGGCCAGGCCGTTGACGGGCAGGACGTCGTCAAGCAGGCCGCCAAGCTGAAGCCCGACGTCGTCCTCATGGACCTCAAGATGCCAGGCGTCGATGGGATCGAGGCCACACGGCAAGTCACAGAAGCGGACCCGAGCATTAAGGTCCTGATCCTCACCACCTTCGAGACCGACAACAACGTCATCCAGGCACTCAAGGCCGGCGCAAGCGGGTACGTCCTAAAAGATTCGTCGGCGGATGCGATCACGAGCAGCATCATCGCCGTGATGTCTGGCGAGCGTGTTATGGCAAGCGCGGTGGCGAATCGAGTGTTGGAGATGCTGACTGGCACCACCACGCCGAAGCAGTTCTACGACGGCCTCACCAATCGTGAAATCGAGATACTCAAGCTACTTGCGAACGGCATGGCAAACAAGCAGATCGCCTATCGATTGTCGATAAGCGAGAAGACGGTTCGCAACCATGTGAGCAACACGTACGAGAAGCTCGGGATCTACGACCGCTCACAGGCCGTGCTCTATGCGGTGAGGAAGGGCCTGGTCGAGGTCTGAGCCGGTAGGCCCTGGGACGGTGGGACGCGAGCCCACCGGGCCCGGGACATCGGGCAGAGCCGCCTCAAGGTGCCCATTCCAACGGGGTTTGGCCGGCGCCTAGACTCCGAATAATGGCGGCCCCAGAAGCTCCAGCCATGCGTTCCCCGCGGGCTCTGCAACCACAACCAGCGCCGGCGGCTCGGCCCGCATTGGCGCACGAGCTCTTACGCGACCTCGACGAGCTCGCGCTACTCCTGGTCTGGGAAACACGTGCTCGATCATGGCTGAATGCATACATCGTCGCAGCGGGTATGGTGCAGATCGCCGAAGACCGCCTCCACCGGGACCCATTCTCTTCTCGCAAGGTCGCGAAGAACGTGCGTTCGCTATTAGGCCCCGCGGGCAAGGCCCCAGCCGGAGCCGTCGAGTCCGGGGCCGCCATCGCGGCGAATACACGCGTTCTAATCCCGAGCGAAAGCCGGCTGCTGAGGTTCCGTTCCGACCTGACGGAGTTTACGTCCTCACTGGCAGCGCTCTTGGCGGGCGGCGATCAGGCGCACGACGAAGTTGAGGACCTGAACTCGATGGCGGATACCATCGGCTTGGCGGTCCGGCGGCTCCCCGCCGCCGCCCGGCGCGATGTCTTGAAGCTTCCGGCCTCGTTCCGGAGCTTCGACCAATTCCCCGAAGACGTCGACTGGCTGGCTGACGAGTTCGCGCGACGGTGGCCCGAACGCGACCGCATGCTGCTCGTGGTCGGGGTGCGCACCTCCGGCGTCTACCTCGCGCCACTTTGCGCCGCCCATCTCGCACGGCGCGGCTTCCGAAGCGTGTCGCTCATGACCATGCGGCCGACTGACCGGCTCCTGAGCGCCGACCGCCACCTGATCGAGGATCTTCGAGCGCAGGGCGGTATGGCACTAGTGATCGACGATCCTCCGGGGAGCGGTGGGACTATTGCGGCGACAGCGCGGCGGTTGGAGATGCACGGCCTGGACACAAGCTCGATCGTCCTTCTCCTTCAGCTGTTCGGCGAAGCGAATGCTGTGCCGGAGAAGTTGCGCAGCTATTTCGCCGTCGTACTGCCCTTCACCGACTGGCACGTACACCGATTGCTCCAGCCGGAGGCGGTGAGCCGGACGATGACCGACCTGCTCCCTGATTCCTCGACTGTCACCTCGGTGGTGGCGCTGACCGGCGCCGCAGAACCACAGCGGGGACATGTCCACGCAACGTTCGAGATTGCCGGTCGAGGCCCGGCGGCGACGACCTGGAAGCGGCGTCTGCAGGTGCGGGGCGTCGGTCAGGGGCTGTTCGGTGAGCAGGCTGAATGCGTCGCCGAAACGATGGCGCCCTTTCTTCCGGTCACATACGGAGTCGTCGACGGATTGCTCTACCAGGAGCTCCCCGCCGGCGACAGCCGTCTCGATCTCCGAGGGTTGACGCCCGGCCGCGCGGACGCGGCCGCCATCGCGGATTACGTCTTAGCGCGCCGGCGCGGGCTGGCAGTGCCGAAGGACAAGAGCGTGCGCGTGTTTGGCCGCAACGCGGTCTGGCAACGGGCCAGCGATGCGCTGGGGTTAGGTTTCGGGCGTACTGCATTCGTAGCGCGATTCGCCCTGCACCGCGCGGCACGCCAACTCCTGCACGTGCGGCGGCCCTCGGTGGTCGATGGCAACACCGCGCTCTCGCGCTGGTTCACCAGGCCCGGAGACGCGAGCGTCCTGGTGAAAGTCGGCGGCGAAGACCACGCATTCAGCAACCGCGACCTCTACTGCTACGACGCTCCGTTCGACCTGGCAGGAGCAGCTGCCAGCTCCGCCGAGACCACCTTCAAAGACGAGCTGCGGCGCGCATGGCTGGATCTCACCGGTGAGTCGATCTCGGATGAGCGTTGGCTTCTCTACCAGGTGATCCTTTTGCTCGAGCTCGCCTCCCTTGAAGGGGATACACCGGAGCTCGGCCGCCGCCTCGACCGGTGCATGCAGGAGTACTTGGCTCGCACGGTTTTCGAGGGGCTTGCCGTGCCTCGAAGTGGTGCGCTGTGCGCGATCGACATTGACGGCGTCCTGGAGACCGGGCGGCTGGGCTTCTCCACGACGACACCCGCGGGGGCACGTGCCCTGCGGGCGCTCACGCTCCACGGATACCGACCGGTAATCGTCACCGGGCGAGCTCTTGGCGACGTGCGGGATCGTTGCCGGCACTACCGGCTTGCAGGTGGAGCTGCCGAGTACGGCGCGTTCGTCTACGACCACCTCGCAGGCGAGGCGCGCTGCCTTCTCGACGCGTCCGAAATCGCCCAGGTGAGCCGACTTGGAGACGCATTGCGGTCTATTCCCGCCGTGCACGTCGACGACGCGTGCTCCGGAATCGTGCGCGCCTACCGCGACGATTCGGGGCGGCTGGCCGCTCTCGACGCCAGGACGATCGCGTCCGCGCTGGAGGCGAGTGCCACCGCGGATTCGATCAGGGTTGTCCCGGGGGAGTCGCAAACCGACTTCGTACCGGCGCGGATCGACAAGCGCGTCGGCCTGAGCGCTCTCGCGGAGCAGCTCGGGAACGGGCTGCCGCTCGATCGCCGGGTCCGCTTTGCAATGGGCGACACAGTTGCGGACGTCCCGATGTTCGCGATCGCCCAGACCGCCTTCACGCCGTCCAACGGCCACCCGGCGGCGCGAATCGAGGGCGTGCGCGTGACGGCCAAGCCGTTCGCGGCCGGCGTCCTCGAGGCGGCGACAGAGGTGCTCGGCCACGCGCCCGGTGGCTGCCAGCTGTGCGCCCTCCGCCCCCTCACGCCCGAAGCAAGACTGGTCATGACCGCGCTTTCGGCCCAGGACGAGAGCGGATGGGGCCGCCTCCGCAAAGCCGTGGAGCTGGATTGGCAGGTCCGGACAGCGCGGTTCGCGGCGTTCGGGACCGGCGTCCCGGCTCAACCAGCACGGCCCATTGATGATGCCTGGCCCGCTGGTTAGGGTGGGGTCGAGATGGCAGAGCCTGTGATTCCACTTGTCGATCTGAAGGCCCAGTACCACGACGTCAAGGCAGATGTCGACGTCGCCATCGAAACTGTGCTCGAGAGCGGGCACTTCATCCTGGGACCCGAGGTGTTGGCGTTCGAGTGCGAGTTCGCCACCTACTGCGACTCCGCGCACGCCGTTGGGCTCAACTCGGGTACGAGCGCGCTGCATCTCGCCCTCCTGGCGGCAGGCGTCGGTCCTGGCGACGAGGTCGTCACCACCGCTTTCACGTTCGTCGCCACCGTCGCCGCGATCGAGTACACGGGTGCCCGCGCCGTGCTCGTCGATGTCGACCCGAACACCCTGACCATGGACCCAAACCGCCTGGAGGCTGCTATCACCGGATCGACGAAGGCGGTCATCCCCGTGCACCTCTACGGCCGGGCGGCTGACATGGACCCGATTCTCGCCATCGCCCGAGCTCATAACCTGGTCGTGGTCGAGGACGCCGCGCAGGCCCATGGTGCCGAATACAAGGGTCGTCGCGTCGGGTCCGTGGGCGACATCGGCTGCTTCAGCTTCTATCCCGGCAAGAATCTGGGAGCCTTCGGCGACGGCGGCGCGATCACGACTGGCAGCGAGGCATACGCAAGTACAGTCCGTTTACTTCGGGACTGGGGAGCGGAGCACAAGTACCGCCACGTGGCCAAGGGGTTCAACTTTCGGCTGGACGAGATCCAAGCGGCGATCCTGCGGGTCAAGCTGCTCAGGTTGGAGGCCTGGACCGAGCTCCGGCGGCGACACGCGCGTCTGTACTCGTCTCTTCTGGCCGACGCGCGCGTGCGCGTCCCGTCTGACGGCCGCGACGCACGCCATGTCTTCCACCTGTATGCGATCCGGACGGGCGACCGAGACCGCGTTCTGAGTGAGCTTCATGCCGGCGGCATCCAGGCTGGCATCCATTACCCGATCCCGGTACACCTCCAGCCGGCTTACGCGAACCTCGGCTACCGGCGCGGCGACTTCCCCGAGTCGGAGCTCGCAGCCGACGAGGTGCTCTCGCTCCCGCTGTATCCCGAGATCACTCGCGAGGCAGTCGAGCGGGTCGCGCATGCGGTGGCAAAGTCGGCAGGCGCGAGACGTGACGCTATGGTGATGACAGCTTGAGGTTGGGAGAGTGATCGCGTCCGACGTTCAGCTCGGCAAGGACGTGGTGATCCCGCAGCCCGAGCTCGTCAACCTGTACGGCTGTCAGATTGGCGACGGGTGCAAGATCGCGGCCTTTGTCGAGATCCAACGCGATGTGCGGCTTGGTCGGAACGTCAAGGTCCTCCCGTTCGCCTTCATCCCGAGCGGAGTCACGATCGAAGACGGCGCTTTCATCGGCCCCCACGCCTGCTTCACCAACGACCGGCATCCGTCCGCGGTCGGAGATGACGGCGAACTGCTCACGGAGGTCGAATGGCGCCTCGTGACGACCCACGTCGGCCGGCGAGCAAGCATCGGCGCGAACGCGACGATCGTCTGCGGCGTGACGATCGGCGACGGCGCCATGGTAGCCGCCGGCAGCGTGGTCACGCATGACGTGCCGGCGAACACCCTCGCGGTCGGGGTCCCGGCCAGGATTGTCGGACCTCGGCCACGCGCGGATGCCAAGGTTTTGGGATCGGGACATAGGTCCTAGGACATCTCTGGCCCAGGACCGGGTCGATCGGATACTGCCTATTCCGCCTCAAACCTCGCGCCCATAGGCTTGCGATCAGTGGCCGAAACAAGGCACCAAACACGTGGGCGCAACGGACGGGCGTTCGGGCACAACGGCGCCGGACCGCACGAATCGCTGGCGTCACCCGCCGGGGCCGCGTTTACAAGGTCCGACCCCGACCTCGACCGAATCGAATGGGACCAGTCCACAATGCAGCGTGCGCAAGTGGCGCCGCCCGTGCGACTCGGCGTCATCGGCTACGGCTATTGGGGCCCCAACCTGGTGCGCAATTTCGCCGAGTACCCTGGTTCGCAGGTGACCCGAATCGCGGACAGGCGCCAGGACCGCCTGGCACCGGTCGCGCGCCGGTATCCGGACATAGTCACGACAACAGACGTCAGGGACCTGCTCAAAGACCCGGCCATCGACGCGATCGTTATCTGCACGCCCATTTCGACCCATTTCGATCTCGCGCTGGCGGCCCTGCGCGCCGGCAAGCACGTTCTCTGTGAGAAGACCCTCACCGCAACTTCCGACCAGACGCAGCGCTTGATCGACGAGGCGGCTCGTCGCCGCCTCGTGCTGATGGTGGACCACACGTTCGTGTACACCGGTGCGGTCCAAAAAATCAAGGAGGTCGTCGACGCTGGTCGGTTGGGGCGCCTCTACTATTACGACTCCGTCCGCGTGAATCTCGGCCTTTTTCAGCACGACGTCGACGTGCTGTGGGACCTCGCGGTGCACGACCTGTCGATCATGGACCACATTCTTGGGGCGAAGCCGACCGCGGTCGCCGCGACCGGCATCTCCAACGTCCCGGGTCGGCCGATCAACACCGGTTACCTCACGTGCTTTTTCGAGAGCAACCTGCTCGCGCACTTCCATGTCAATTGGCTGGCGCCCGTCAAGATCAGGCGGACACTGATCGGTGGCGACGCCCAGATGATCGTCTACGACGATCTCGAGCCCAGCGAGAAGGTGAAGATCTACGACCGGGGCATCACGGTCGACACGCCGTCGGAGGCGGTCTACGAACTGATGGTTGGCTATCGGGTCGGCGACATGTGGGCGCCGCAGGTGAGCCTGACCGAGGCGCTACGCGTGGAGGTCCAGCACTTCATAGAATGCATCCGCAACGGCCAGAGGCCGATCACGGATGGCGAATCCGGTCTCAGGGTAGTCCGGATCCTCGAAGCCGCGACCGAGTCCGTGGGCAAGCGCGGGCAGCCTGTCGAATTGTCCTGGTCATGAAGGCGCCATCAGCGACGCCCGCTGGTCACCGTATCGCGCAAGAGCGGTGGTGAGCGTAGCCGAGGACAAGCTCCAGCGGAGCTCGGCACCCGCGCTGCGCGACCCAACACTGCCGAGACGCGTGATGCTCGTCCTTCAGTCAACCAGCGTTGGCGGCATGGAGACGCACTGCGTCGACATAGCAGCCGAGCTCGTGCATCGCGGTGTCGGGGTGATCGCCATCGTCCCAGAGTCGGACAGGTTCGCCGACCTCAGCGCACGTTTCTTGCGCGCGGGAGCGCATGTGCAGCGCCTCGACACCGACGGGCGCCGCGGCCGTGCCAAGCAGGCGCGCCGGTTGCTGGGGTTCGGCCAGATCTGCATGAGGTGGCGGCCGGACGTGGTCCACGTGCACACCGGCGGCGCGACCGGCGGCCTGGCCGTAGTGCTGTCAGCCCGATACGCCGCCGGCGCAATGGCCGTGATCACCGAACACGATGTTCCCGTGGAATCGCCAAGCAGGCACCAGCGTCTGGCGCGCTGGACTATGGATCGCCAAGCTCACGCGATCATCGCCGTGTCGAAACGGAACGCCAGGCTGCGCGCCGATCGACTGGCCACGCCACCGCACAAGCTCGTGTCAATCCTCAACGGCGTGCCGGTCGAAAAAGTGTCCCAAGACACGCGCACGCGCAACCGGCGCGAGATCCGGGCGGAGATGGGAATCGAATCGCAAACCGTGGTCCTCGGCAGCCTGGTCAGGCTCGCCGAGGGCAAAGGTCTGCACGACTTGCTCCGCGCTTTCGCAATCGCCAACGTTGCCTCGTCCAAGCTGCTTCTCATCGGCGACGGCCCGCTCCGCGCCGGCCTGGAGGCGCTGGCGGCCGAACTGGGCATAGCCGCCGAAGTGCGCTTTGCGGGTCACCGCGCCGAGCCGGCGCCCTACCTCGATGCGATGGACGCATTCGTCCTGGCCGTTCCGGCGGGCTCGATGTCCGTAGCCCTTTTGGAAGCCATGGCCCGCGGACTGCCACCAGTGATCACTTTCTGTGGACCGGAAGAGCCTGTGCTCGACGGGGTCACCGGCCTATGCGCGCCGCCTTCCGACCCGGGCGGCCTCGCAATCGTCTTGAGGCGACTACTCGCCGATGCCGACCTGAGAGAGAGTCTGGGTCGTGGAGCCGCCGCGCACACGCGTCGAAAGTTCTCCATCGAGCGGGTGGTCGACGACCTGGCCGAACTTTATGGCGGCGGCCGCCATGGGGTTCCCGCCCGCCTCCGGGCCAACAGCTCGCCTGGCGGCGATCGTGAGTGCGGGCCGGGGCAGGTTTCACCATGAGCCGGGTCGCCGCGCCGAGGCTAGTGTCGGGAGGCGGAGCGCGCAGGGTCTCCGTGGTCGTGCCCACCCGTGACCGGGATTCCCTCCTCAAGGAAGCACTGGCCAGCGTAAGGGCCAATGAGGAGCCTAGCCTCGACCTCGAGATCCTGGTGATCGACAACGGCAGCGGCGAAAGCACCAGGTCCATCGCAGACGAGCTCGGCGCCCGCTATCTGCGGTGTGCGACGCCAGGGGTGTCAGCTGCCCGCAACCGCGGGGTCGCGGCGGCGAGCGGCGAGTATGTGGCCTTTCTCGACGACGACGACGTCTGGATGCCGCGCCATCTGTGCCAGCTGGTGGAATGGCTGGCCGGGCGGCCGGAGTTCGGTGCGGTCCTAGGCCAGGTACAGAACACCGACTTCGAGCTCCGGCGCCCCGGCCTCCCGTGGCCCGTGTCCCTTCCCAACGATGGCCGGATCTTCGCGCAACTGCTGCGGGTCCAGCCTCAGCTGGGGGCCACAGTGATCCGCAAATCCGTCCTCGACCAGGTCGGGCAATTCGACGAAACGCTGCTCGGCGACGAGGACTGGGACCTCCACATGCGGCTTGCGATCGATCACCTCGTGGGCTTCGTCCCGGTTCCAAGCGTGCTGTTCCGCCGACGTCCGAGTGGAAGCTGGGACGACCTTCACTGGAGGCAGTTCGGGCCGTTCCGAAGAGTGTTCTGGAGGAACGTCCGGCGGGCCGGAAAGGAAGCACCGCCGCTTCGGTACGTGCTGCGAACCTACCTCCACCACCTCGGCGCCTACCACAGCGAGCTGCTGAACAACGCCAAAGCCCATGCTCGCGCGGGCCGAGGGCGGGCAGCGCGGCTAGCGCTTGTACGTTCAGTCGTCGCGTCGCCATTGCACGCGACCGTATCGATGGCAAGGGACCCTGAAGCAAGGTTGGTCGCGGCCGCGTCGATCAGGCCGCGCCTGGGTCGCGGCCGCGGCGGCCGCGGGTCGGAGCCCGTGCGATGAGGGGGCCGACGCTCCTGCGGGCTTCGAGCGATGAAGCCCAGGCTTCGGTGCAGCAGCCACGCGCAGTCTTCATTGGCGGATCGGGTCAGTCAGGAGTCTCGACCCTCAATGGCCTGCTGGGGCGCCATCCCGGCATCTTGACCTGCCACCTGGAAACCAACATCGTGCTTGCCCCGAATGGCGTCATGGACGTGGTGAATGCAATCAGCAGTGCCTACTCCCCCCAGCGCTTGGAGGTCGCGCTCCACGAGTTCGACCGGCTCCTGCACCATCACCTCTGCTCACCGCGAAGCTATCCATATAGCGGATTCGACCTGGCGGGCTTCTTCGGCAAAAAGCACTATCACCAGTCGGTGGAGCTTTTCATCACGGAGTTGGGGGTCATCCGCCACCGCGGCGATGGGATGACTGTGGGCGCGGGCGCGCGCATCGGTAACGCGCACCTGCCGTTCAAACTGAAGGGTCTTCGCCTACCTGCGCGGGTCGGTCGCGAACGGACCTACCTTTACCAGGCTGGCCGCCTCAGCGAGGTCGGGGCCCTGGCGGCTGCACGACGGTTCCTGGACCGCTTGTTTGGAGACAAGGCGCGGGCCGAAGGCAAGCTCGCGTGGTGTGAACAGACAACCAACAACCAGCAGTTCGCTGATTTCTTGCTCCGCATGGCCCCGGACTGCCTTTATATAAACGTCACGCGCGATCCGCTGGACCTGGCGGTCGCCCACCGCGCTCAAGCGTGGGCGGCGCCAAACTTCACACGTGTCTGTGAGTCGCTACGCGATCTTCTGGCGCGTTGGTTGGAGGTCCGTGGCCGGCTTCCCGAAAGCTCATTCGTCGAGGTGCGATTCGAGGACCTGGTCGGTCAGTCGGAGGTCGAGCTCGCGCGAGTCTGCCTGGCGATCGGGGTGGAACCGTCGACCCAGCGCCAAGGCTGGACGCCCAGCCCGGTGGCGCCGATGCGGTCGCGCCTTGCCGGCGCAGACCTCGACGTCTACCGCCGCGTCCTGGGAGCAACCGCGGAGGCGCTCGGCTATGCGGTGCCCTAGGCCCGGCTCCAGCCGCGAAGTCTCGATTTCCCAGCTCAGGGTGGGGAAGCCGTGACCTCGATCGTCAACCCGCTCAAGGCGGTCGCCAGAAAGGCCGGTATCCGCCGCGCTGGCGTTGCCGCCATGCGGATGAAGGCTGAGCGGGCGGTCCTCGCGAAGACGTCGAGGCGCCGGATGACGGCGGACGGCCGGATCCTTTGCTACCACTCGATCGGCACTGGGCGGTGGGGTGTGAACGACGTGAGCCCGGCTCGGTTCCGAGCGCAGATCGAGTTTGCACTGGAGCTGGGTTATCGATTCGTGCCCGCCGCAGCGGTGGCGGGGGGGAGGGCCTTGAAAACCGACCTAGCGATCACGTTTGACGACGGCCTGTTGACGGTGGCGACCAACGCCGCGCCGATCCTGGCTGAATTTGGGATTCCATGGACGCTGTTCGTGGTCACCGACTGGACCGACGGACGGCACGGCTTCGGCGACGGCGTGATCATGGGTTGGGCAGAGGTGGCGCGGTTGGCAGCCGGCGGTGTGGAGATCGGCAGCCACTCGGTGAGCCACCCGGATTTCGGCTCCCTGTCTTTGGCCTCGGCCCGTGACGAGCTCGCTGAATCCCGCCGCTTGATTGAGACTCGAACCGGCATCCGCACGAACGCGTTCGCCATCCCACTTGGGCAGTCGAAGAATTGGTCCAGCCAAGCGCACGAGGTGGCCGGGGATGCCGGCTACAAGCTGATCTACGCACAAGCGGTCGTCAACCGACCGCCGGGCACGGTGCCTCGCACCTTCATCACGCGGGCGGACGATAAAAGGCACTTCAAGGCCGCCTTGGAGGGCGCTTTCGACGCCTGGGAGGAGTGGGTTTGATGACGACCCGAGCAGCGTCGCGATGACCCGCCCGGTGGCGACCCGCCTTTGGTTGATTGCCGGCGAGGCGACGGAAGGGGCAGCCTCGCGCAGGCTACGCTCAAGCGGTGCCGGCGCACATATGAAGCTAGGGCTCTGCGCCGACCCCTACCGAATCGGCCACGAACGGTCCGAATCAGTACCAAGCTGATTGTATCGACGGTAATGGAGTAGCACGGCCAGGATCTTGTCGAACTGCATCAGCGCTCCTCGTTTCCAGCGGTTCCCGCGATTCGCTTTGAACACGCTCCGAATTTGCGGGATAACGCCTTCGATCGTTGGATCCTCAGCCACCAGTTGGTACGCAATATCGAGGTGACCTAGCTGGACGAGGAGAATCACATACTTCGCCCTCTGCGTCACGGTCATGTTGCGGCATTCACTCTCGGTCTTTCCGAACAGCGCGTCGCCGGTGATAAGTTGGCCGCGACTCGGGCCGTCGTAGACCTCGCGCCTGGTCGCAAATCCCCGGTTTAGGTACAAAAGTTCAAAGCCACGATTGGACATGAATGCGGCAATGTCGTGAAACAGCGGTTGGCCCCTGTACATCTCGGCGAACTCAACCTCAACTTCGACCAGCCCTGTCCGCTGCAGAGTTTGCTCTCCACCTTGGAGGATCGCGAGCTCTGCGCCTTGGACATCGAGTTTGAGGAAGTCGGGACATAGGTCGGGATGGTCAGCCACGAAGGAATCGAGGGTCACGACTTCTGCCTCGACGCTGGAATCCTTCTCAATGCCGTGGAGCCAAAGCCGCGTATACCTATCGGCGAGTTCGTAAACGGAGCTGTAGTCGCGGTCGCTATAAAGGTTCAAACGCTGTGCGCCGCCAAGGCCGCCAACTATCATCGGGAAGAACTCCCCGTTGCCAGTGTTACTTAGTCGCTGACATTCCTCAAGGTCAGGCTCGAACCCGATGCGGCGAACGTACGAGCGCAGTGACTCCAACTCCGGCGGTGCGACGCCGCGCGCTCCAACATCAACCAAGACGATTCGATCAGTAGACAGGAAGTCGTCCAGCTTCTCCCACCTGCGCTGCCAATTCCAGTTGTATGGCAGTCGGGCGTTGACGCTGCTTTTGCGGCTGAGCATGCGGGTGAGGGGCGTCACTTGCAGTCGCCTAAGCCTGGTAATTTACGCGCGCGCTTGAAGTTGCAAGCCATCACCGCCTATTGCGTCGGTCGCGTCCGACTAGCATCCTTCGAGCCGCCCGCCCACTCGTTGATGAGGGGCCGCCGTGGGGATCGGTTCCGCCACGTCAGCCGACGAATTCGTCCTGCCGAACTGTCACGCCGCCGCTCATGTCAGCCTCAGCACCCGCTCTGAGGAGGGAGTCCGCGACCAACTCCTGCTCCTCGGCGGTCAGTCCTGGAAAGAGCGGAAGCAGCAAGGTCTCCGCCGAGCACCGCTCCGTAACGGGCAAGCTGACGTCGGGGCAGAGGTCCCTGTAGAACGGCTCCAGGTGGATTGCCATCACCCCTCGCCGAGTAGCAATGCCGCGGCCGGCCAGGTCGGCCATGATCGCCTCACGCTGGTCCCGCGACCGCACGCGGACGCAGTACGACTGGTAGGTATGAAGTCGGGCAGGCGGCTCGAACGGCAGCTGCAGCCATTCGCAGTCGCCCAGCAACCGGGCATAGCGTGCCGCGAGTCTGCGCCTCTCAGCCAGGATTGAATCGAGCTTCCTAAGCTGCGCTATGCCGATCGCTGCCTGGATGTCGGTCATCCGGTAGTTGTAACCGAGTTCCCGATACTCTTCGAACCTGACGGTTTTCGACCGATATCTGTTTAGGTCGGAAGTAGACGCACCGTGTGAGCGGATCCGATTCAGCAACATCGCGGTATCGGGATCGTCGGTCGTGATCACGCCTCCTTCGCCCGTCGTGATGCTTTTTCGCGGATGGAAGCTGAAGCACGTGAGGTCACTGAGGCTGCCCACTCGCCGCCCTCCCACCATAGAGCCCAGCGAAGGGGCCGCGTCCTCGACGACCTTCAGACCGTGACGCTTTGCGATTACCCGAATGCTCATGATGTCGGCCGCGAGCCCAATCTGATCGACGGGCATCACGGCTCGCGTGCGAGGTGTTATCGCCGCTTCGACCAGTTCGGGGTCAATGTTGTACGTGTAGGGATCGATGTCTACGAACACTGGCCGAGCGCCGGCGTGCACGATCGCATTGGCGGTGG
>Ga0307374_10001771_pt1 | contig 39465 bp, 34 predicted proteins | sample OX3MG_FD_202532 | JGI IMG/M metagenome (GOLD analysis project Ga0307374, IMG submission 202532) | Soil microbial communities from Risofladan, Vaasa, Finland - OX-3 | ecosystem: Environmental > Terrestrial > Soil > Coastal area > Acid sulfate soil | place: Finland: Risofladan, Vaasa | collected... | reverse complement strand
ACGCTGACCCTCGAGGACTTCTCGGGGCAAGGCTTCGACGCGGTGCGCGTCACCAACGTCAGCGCGCTGCCCGCGCCGGTGAGCATCCACGTGCTCGACAACGGGTCAGGTTCGCCGGAGCCTCACTTCACGACGATCATTGGAGGGGGAATCACGGTGTCGCTGAAGTCATTGATTTCGACGATCACGTCCTGGAAGAACGTGGTCGTCCAGGTGAGCGCCCGAAAGACCGTGCTGGTCGCGGGGCTGACGTTGCGCACGAGGCCCGCGGGGATCTTGGCGGTCGCGCCCCTAGACGGCGGGTAGCGTCGGCGGCTGCCAGGCGGGCGCGGCGACCGCCGCGGGCGCCGCGGGCACGGCGTCGCTGGGCGGCTGGGAGCGAGGTCCCGTCTTGAGGTTGCTGACGGTCTTGGTGCCGGCGGGGTGCACGGACTCGCCGTGGGCCTCGTCGATGAGACGAGCGGCCATCTCGCCGTCGATCGTTTCGTGCTCGAGCAGCGAGCGCGTCAGAGCCTCGAGTCCCCGACGGTGCAGGGTCAAGACCTCGATCGCGCGCGACTCTTGTTCGCGCAAAATGCGCTCGACCTCGTCGTCGATGATCTTGGAGGTGGAGTCGGAGTAGTCGCGCGTGTGCATCAGGTCTTCGCCCAGGAAGACCTGGTTGTTCGAACCCCACGCCATGGGACCGATCTCTTTGCTCATGCCCCATTCGCGCACCATTCGACGCGCCAGGTCGGTGTTTCGCTGGAGGTCGTCGGCCGCGCCGGTGGAGAGATCGCCGTAGACGAGCAGCTCAGCCACGCGTCCGCCCATGCGCATGCACAGTGAGTCCTCGAGGTGCTGGCGCGACATGATGTGACGGTCTTCTTCGGGCAGGGTCATCGTCACCCCGAGCGCCATGCCCCGAGGAATGATCGTGATCTTGTGCAGGGGGTCGGTCTTATCGAGCACGTAGGCGAGCAGTGCGTGGCCGCTTTCGTGAAAGGCGATGCGCTCGCGCTCGTCGTCTTGGAGGACCATCGTGTCACGCTCTTGTCCCATGATGACGCGGTCGCGGGCCGATTCGAAGTCCTCCATCGAGACGGTCGTCGACTGTCGGCGTACGGCGTGCAGCGCTGCCTCGTTCACCAGGTTCGCCAGGTCCGCGCCACTCATCCCGGGCGTCCCGCGCGCGACGAGCATGAGATCGACCGTCGCGTCGAGGGGTTTGGTCTTCGAGTGGACCTGCAGGATCGGCAGACGTTCTTCGAGGTCCGGCAGGGGCACGACGATCTGGCGGTCGAAGCGCCCGGGACGCAACAGGGCCGGGTCGAGCACGTCGGGACGGTTGGTCGCGGCCATGACGACCACGCCCTCGGTCGGATCGAAGCCGTCCATCTCGCTCAGCATCTGGTTCAGCGTCTGTTCGCGCTCGTCGTGACCACCACCAAGACCCGCACCGCGCTTTCGCCCGATGGAGTCGATCTCGTCGATGAAGACAATGGCGGGGGCTTGCTTGCGAGCCGTGGCGAAGAGGTCGCGCACGCGACTCGCGCCCACGCCCACGAACATCTCCATGAAGTCCGAACCCGAAACCGAGAAGAACGGAACGCCCGCTTCGCCGGCGACGGCGCGCGCGAGCATTGTCTTGCCGGTGCCCGGCGGGCCCACGAGCAAGATGCCCTTGGGGATGATGGCCCCGATGGCCTGGTAGCGCAGCGGACTCTTCAAGAACTCGACGACCTCGTTGATCTCTTGTTTGACCCCGAAGTAGCCCGCGACGTCCGCGAACGTGGTTTTGGGATGGTCCTCGGAGAACTGTTTGGCCTTGGATCGACCAACGGACATCATGCCGTTCATCTGCCCGCGCGCCTGACGGCCCGCGAAGATCATGAAGCCACCGAAGATGGCGATCCAGATGACGTAGGGCAGCAGCGTCGAGGCCAGTGACGAGGAGTTCGCGAAGTTGACCGTCGTGTTGGAGTTCTTCAGGGCATTGATCTCGTCGGTCACCGCGGGCGCGGGTCCGTTGACGGTGTAGTTCGTGCCGTCGCTCAATTGACCCGTGACCACGCCGTTCGCGTTGTTGATGACCGCCGAGACGACCATCTGGGCGCGGGCGTCCTTGATCAGCGCGGAGTAGGAGAGTGTCTTGACGTTCTTCGTGGAAAAGAGGGAGGGAATGACCAAGATGCCCAGCACGAAGGCCACGATGGCGATCGTGAGTACGCGCCTACGCGACTCGGGCGTTAAGGGGCCACGGCCGGGCAGCAGTCGCCGAAAGCCGCTTGGTGGTTCAGGGGTAGGAGTCACGCATCTAATCTAGGGCTCGCTGGTTACATTGAGTCTCGGGCCGTGCAAAACTCGCGAGTTGTTAGCGTGAGTCACTGTGAGCGCTGAGTTGGCCTTAGACCGTTCGCGTCCTCGCGTCGTCGCGATTCTCGTCGCGAGTTTTATGGGATTCTTAGCCGGCCAGTTGGTGGCGAGCCTGCTCGAAAGCTTTGGGGCCGCACTGGCGCACTTCCCGGGAGGCTTGAGTGCGCTCGCGCGACTCGAGGCGCCGCCGTGGTGGGCCAACGCGCTGGGGCTGGTCGGGCTCTGGATTGGCTTCGCGGGAGCGATCGGCTTCGCCTACGGACCGGGCGGACTCATGCCCCTCAGCGAGCAGTGGCGCCTGCGCCGTGGTGACGTGGTCTACGTGGTCCTGGGAGTGCTGTTGCAGGTGGGCGTCGATCTCGCGTATCGGCCGTTTCACGTCAAAGACCTCAACCACCCCGTCCATCACCTCTTCAATGGCTCGAGCGGCGCGAGCTTCGCACTGATCGCCGTGATGACGGGTCTCGTGGCTCCCTTCTTCGAGGAGTGGTTCTTTCGTGGGGTGATCTTTCGTGCGCTCAGCGAAGGGCTCGAGACGCGCTCGAGGCGCACCGCCCAGGTCATCGCCGTCATCGGGAGCGCGGCGCTCTTTGGCGCGGCGCACGGCGAGGCGAAACAGTTTGTGGGTCTCTTCGCCCTCGGCGTCGTCCTCGCCCTCCTCGTCGTGCGCACGAAGCGTTTGACGCCGAGCATCTTGACCCACGTCTCTTTTAACGTCACCGCGCTGGTCGCGCTGGTCGCGCAGCGAGCGGGGCACTCGTGAGCGGGTGGCGACGCTGGTGGGGTGGCGAAGGGATGCTCGACGCGCTGTTGATCGCTTCGATCCTCTACGTCGTTGTGTGGGCGCTGCACCCCAACCTGGTCTTCTCCTCGACGCTCCTGACGGGTGGCGACACCGGTTCGCACCTCGCGCTCGCGGACTTTCTGCGCACCCAGCACGCGATCTTTAATCTCACGCCGTGGTACCCCGGGTGGTTCGCGGGTATGCCCGCCTACACCTACTACTTCGTCTTGCCCGACCTCTTGGCCGCGTGGGCCAGTCACCTGGTGGGCTTCGCCGTGGCCGTCAAGCTCACGACGATCCTCGGTTCGCTCTTGACGCCGGTCGCCGCCTACGCCATGGCGAGACTCTTTCGGGCCCCGCGTCCGGTGCCCCTGGCCCTCGCCTTTTCGACGCTGCCCTTCCTCTTTGACGCCTCCTTCACCATCGACGGCGGGAACCTCTATTCGACGATGGCCGGCGAGTACGCCTTCTCGCTCTCGCTCGCGCTTTCGATGCTGACCATTGGTCTCTTCGCGCGGGGCGTTCGCACGGGTCGGGGCTACTGGATCTGCGCCCTGGCCCTCAGCGCGACGCTCGCCTCGCACGTCTTACCGTGGTTCTTCGCGATCGCGGCGGTGGGCGTCCTGGTGATTTTCGAGCTCCTCCAGCGCCGAGGGTGGGGCGACCCGAGGACGCGAGACGTCGTGGCCGGTGACTACGCGCGACCACTGCGCTTCGCCCTCGGCGCGGGTCTGCTTTCGGGCGCGCTCTCGGCGTGGTGGCTGCTGCCCTTCGTCAACGAACAGCCCTTCACGAACTCGATGGGTTACGTCAACGACAACGTTTCGTCACCGCGCGCGATCTTCACCACGCTCGGCTGGTTCACCAGCTCGGGCACGGCGGCGGGTGACCGCTGGGTCATCGTCATGGCGGGTGTCGCGATCGTCGCGGCCTTCTTCTTGCTCGATCGCTTGGGCATGGTGCTCGCCACGCTCACTGTTTTTTCGCTGGCCGCCTTCGTTCTCGACCCTCAGAGCGTCATCTGGAACGAAAGGCTCGTGCCCTTTTGGTTCCTCACGATTCACCTGTGCGCGGGTTGGCTCGTGGGTTACGTGGCGTGGCGCGTCGTTGAACGCCGCCCCACCGCGCGACGCCTGCGCGCGCTGCGTTACCGCGGCGGCGAGCGCGTCGTGCACGTCGACGAGGCGAACCAGGGCGACGAGGTCTTCCTCGGTGACGAGGTCCTCGGTCGCGGAGCGGGCACCGACGAGACGAGCGATGCCGTCCTGCTCGCCTCCGATGATGAAGCGATGGCGACTCGTCGCGCGGTGCGGCGCCGACGAGCGAGCGTGGCGGTGGCGGTGCTCGGGCTGGCCTCCACGATCCCGGGGCTGATCGTGCCCGTGGCCAATCGACTGCACCTCTCCACGGCGGGCAACCAGGTGACGAGTTGGTCGCAGTGGAACTACTCGGGCTACCAGGCCAAACCGGCCTGGCCCGAATACCACGACCTCATCGACACGATGAGCCGCGTGTCGAAGCACTACGGGTGTGGGCGCGCGATGTGGGAGTACAGCGCCGACGAGAACCGCTTCGGCACGCCGATGGCGTTGATGCTCTTGCCCTATTGGACGAACAACTGCGTCTCGTCAATGGAGGGGCTGTTTTTCGAGTCCTCGGCGACGACGCCGTATCACTTCCTCGACCAGTCCGAGCTGAGCGTCACGCCGAGCAATCCCCAGGTCGGCCTCAACTACCCCGGGCTCAACGTCGCCGCCGGCGTGCGCCACCTCCAACAGCTGGGCGTTCGCTACTACCTCGCCTTTTCGCCGTCGATCATCGCCCAGGCGAACCACGACCCCCAACTGCGACTCGTGGCCACGACCAAGGATTGGCCGAGCCCGGGGGCGCAGTGGCGCGTCTATCTGATCCACCACAGCCCTCTCGTCGAAGGACTGCGCCACCTGCCCAACGTGGTCGCCAACGTCTCGGCGCGGGTCGCCTGGTTGAACGCGAGCGTCACGTGGTGGCTGAGGCCCACGCTCCAGAACGTCTACGGGGCCGAAAGCGGCCCCGCCAACTGGCCGCGCGCGGCGTCGATCACCTCGATGCGTACCTCGCCCACGTTGGCGAAGGTAACCGTGAGCGCGCTCAACGTCCAGAGTCAGTCCCTCTCCTTTCATGTCTCTCGGGTGGGGGTGCCGATGCTCGTGAAGATCTCCTACTTCCCGCGCTGGCACGCGTTGGGCGCGAGTGGGCCCTACCGGGTGAGTCCGAACCTGATGGTCGTGGTGCCTCGGGCGAAGAACGTGACCCTGGTCTACGGATCGACGCCCGCCCTCGCGTGGGGCAACCTCGTGAGCGACGTCGCGGGCCTCGCGGGGCTGAGCTACTTCGCCGGGGCTCTGTGGCGGCGCAAAAGACGCGCCTGAGTAGAGTGCATCTACGTGGACACGACTGCCATCTTTAAGGCCTATGACGTTCGTGGTACCTACCCCGATCAGATCAATGAGGACATCGTTCGCGCGCTGGGCTCGGCCTTTGCGGACTTCGTCCCGGCGGGACCGATCATCGTGGCGCGCGACATGCGCCCCTCGGGGGTCGATCTCTCTCACGCGTTCGCCGAGGGTGCGCGGGTGCGCGGCGTCGAGGTCATCGACCTCGGGCTCGCCTCGACGGACTTTCTCTACTTCGCCTCAGGCTTCTTGAACGCACCGGGCGCGATGTTCACCGCCTCGCACAATCCCGCCCAGTACAACGGGGTCAAATTGACCCTGGCGAGCGCCAAGCCGATCGGCGTGGAGTCCGGGCTCGTCGAGATCGAAGCGGCGACCAACGTTTACTACGAAAACCCGGCTCAGGGCCCGCTCGCGGGACTTTCCACGCGCGACCTGATGGATGAGTGGGTGGCCCACGTGCACGGCTTCGTGGACCTGTCGCTGCTTCGACCGTTGAAGGTCGTGGCCGATACCGCCAACGGAATGGGCGGCTTCGTGGCGCCGCGGATCTTCGCCGGGCTGCCCTTTGACGTCGAACTGCTCTTCGAAGAGCTCGACGGCACGTTCCCGAATCACCCCGCCGATCCCTTGAACCCCGAGAACCTCGTCGACCTCCAGCGTCGGGTCCTCGAAACCGGGGCCGACGTGGGGCTGGCCTTTGACGGCGACGCCGACCGCGTCTTTTTGATCGACGAGAAGGCCCAGCTGATCAGCGGCTCGACCACGACCGCCATCGTGGCCAAGTCGATGCTGCGCCGTCACCCCGGGGCGAGCATCCTCTACAACCTGATCTGCTCGAAGTCGGTGCCCGAGATCATCACCGAGTCCGGCGGCGTCGCGATTCGCACCCGCGTCGGGCACAGTTACATCAAGCAGGTCATGGCCGACACCGGGGCCGTCTTTGGCGGCGAACATTCGGGGCACTACTACTACCGCGACAACTACCGCGCCGATTCGGGGATCATCACCGCCCTCGTGGTGCTCGAGCTCTTGAGCGTCTTCGACGGACCATTGTCGGCCTTGGTCGCGCCCTTCGAGCGTTACCACGATTCGGGCGAGCTCAACACGCGCGTCGAGGCCCCCCAGGACACCGTCGAGCGCGTCGCGGCCGCGCTGAGCCGCGACGCGGTGACGATCGACCGCCTCGACGGGCTCACCGCCGACTTCGGGTCGTGGTGGTTCAACCTTCGAGCGTCCAACACCGAGCCCTTGTTGCGTCTCAACGTCGAGGCCGCGGGGGCCGAGGAGCTGGACAAACGTGTCGAAGAAGCACTGGCGATGATCGAGGAGAACCGCTGATGGCCCTGGACGACTTCTTGATCGAGCTCCTGGTCGATCCCCTGGACCACGAGCCTCTGCTCTACGTCGCCAGCGCCGACGTGCTCGTGAACCCGCGCCGGCGCGTCGCCTACGCGGTCGTGGACAACATCGCGGTGCTCTTGCCCGACGAGGCCGTGGCGCTCAGTGACGAAGAGCTCAAGCGATACCAGAGCGATCCCGACGCGCGCTTGACCGGTCCGCGCTAGCGGCGCGTGACCGCCAAAGGGACGCGCTTCGCGCCCCACACGGCGAGTCGCTGGTCCTTCCAGGTGACCTCGTTGGTGAGTTCAACCTCGCCCCAGTGTCGACGCAGGGCGCGTAGGGCCTCTTGGAGCTCGGCGCGCGCGAGCGCGGCGCCGAGGCAGTGGTGGATCCCCGAAGAGAACGTCAGGTGCTGGCGGGCGCTTTCGCGCCACGGGGAAAAGGTGTCGGCGTCGGCGTCGGGTTCGGCGAAGTGGCCCGGGTCACGGTTCACCCCCGCCAGGTTGAAGGCGACGAGCGTGCCCACGGGAAAGACGACGTCGCGGTAGATGAACTCCTCGGCGACCTGGCGAATCACGAATCGGATGGGGTTGAGGTAGCGCAGCGACTCCTCGACGACGGTGTCGACGTCCTCGTCGCCCAGAGCGCGCCAGCGCTCGGGATCACGCGCGAGCAGCGCCACCATCGTGCTCAACTGGTTGCGCGTCGTGTCGGTGCCCGCGGCGATGATGCCCTGCACCAAGCTCACGAGCTCCTCGGTCGAGAGGCGATCGCCCGACTCTTCGGCGGCGATCAACGTGCTCAGTAGGTCCTCACCCGGGTGCGCTCGGCGCTCGTTGATGAGTTCGACGCAGTATCGCGTGAAGGCGCGTGACTCGTCGACCACTCGTTGTTCGTTGCCCTTGATCGAGGAGGAGAAGATGAGGAACGTCGTCTCGGCCCACTGACTGAAGAGGTCCCAGTCGCCGCGCTCGACGCCGAGGTGATGGCAGATCACGGCGATGGGGTACGCGGAGAAGGTCGAGACGAACTCGAGTTCGAAGCGGGCCTGGCCGGGGGCGAGTCGCGCGAGGCGCTCTTCGAGGTACGTCGCCATGAAGGGTCGCAGCTGGTCGACGGCCCGAGGCGAAAAGGGTGCGGCCACGAGGCGCCGCAGTCGCGTGTGGGTCTCGCCCTCCGCCGAGAGGATGCTCTCGCGACGCAACTGGGACAACGTCGAGGTATCCCCGCCGATCGCCCCGGCCACGAGCTGGCTGGCCTGGTGCAACGAGCGCTCGCGCAGCAGCGCCACGACGTCGTCGTAGCGCGTGACGAGATAGCCGAGACTCCAGCGCGCGAGCCATCCGTCGCCCGCCACGGCGCCCAAGGACGCGACGTTCGCTTCGGGCTCGAGATCGTCGCGCCCGGCGTAAAACGGAAGATCGAGTGCGTCGATCTTCGTGGTCACGTCAGTCCAGGCGCTCGATGATCATCGCCATGCCCTGACCGCCCCCGACGCACATCGTCTCGAGCCCAAAACGCTTGTCGGCGTCTTCGAGGGAGTTGATGAGCGTGGTCATGATGCGCGCCCCGGTCATGCCAAAGGGATGGCCGAGGGCGATCGCGCCGCCGCGGATGTTGAGTTTCTCCAACGGGATGTTCAGGTGCTTGGCGCTGGGCAGCACCTGGGCGGCGAAGGCTTCGTTGATCTCCACGAGGTCGATCTCGTCCATGGTCATGCCGGCGCGCTTGAGCGCCTGGCGACAGGCCTCGATGGGGCCCAGACCCATGATCTCGGGATTGAGGCCCGACACGCCGCTCGCGACGATTCGAGCCAGGGGCTTCAAGCCAAGTTGCTTGGCCTTGGTGTCGCTCATCACGACGACCGCGGCGGCGCCGTCATTGAGCGGACAGGCGTTGCCGGCCGTGACGCTGCCGCCTTCTCGAAAGACGGGCTGGAGCGCGGAGAGCTTCTCGAGGGTCGTGCCCGCGCGCGGTCCGTCGTCTTTGGTCATGAGCGAGCCGTCGGGCAAGGTGACCGGGATGATCTCGCGCTCGAAGAAGCCGTTGGCCTGGTGGGCCACGGCGAGTTCTTGGCTGCGCACCGCGAACTCGTCCATCTCGAGGCGAGAGACGTTCTCGTACTCGGCGACGTTCTCGGCCGTTTGGCCCATCGCGATGTAGATATCGGGCAGTCCCGGCTGGGGTGTCCAGGGGGTCGTGACCTTCTCCGAACGGCTCTTGGTGCGCTCGAGGGCTTCGGCGAAGAGCGGGTTCATGGCCTTGCCCGAGTCGCTCGCGCCCGCGGCGAAGCGCGACACAGTCTCCACGCCCGCGGCGATGAAGACGTCACCCTCGCCCGCTCGAATGGCGTGGGCCGCCATGCGGATCGTTTGGAGGCTCGACGAGCAGTAGCGATTGACCGTGACGCCGGGCACGTTGTCAAGACCCGCGAGTACCGCGATGACGCGAGCGACGTTAAAGCCCGACTCGCCGGCCGGCTGCCCGCAGCCCACCATGAGGTCTTCGACCAACTGGGGATCGAGGGCGGGAACCTTGTCGAGGACCTCGCGTACCACGTGCGCGGTCAGGTCGTCGGGGCGCACGTCGACGAGCGATCCTTTAAAGGCACGTCCAATAGGGGTGCGTCCGGTAGCGACGATAACGGCGTCGGCCATGAAATCCTCCTCGTAGTTACTCCTAGGTAACTCAGGTGAGCATACTGACGCGGCTCTTGGGCGCGCGACTCCTAGACGCCCAGGGGACCGGCGTTGTCGAAGCCCTGGCGCTCACCGGTGCCGGCGCGCCGGGCGAGCTCGTCGGGGGAAAAGAGCATCCAGTAGGCGTTACGGGCGTGCTTGCGCGAGCGGCTCTCGAAGACCTCGGCCAGGACCTCGGGAATTTCGGATTCGTCTTCGTGGACGAAGACTTCGAGTATCGGCGTTGAGGTCATCAGTTGGGCGCTCATCAGACCGGTGGAGGCCTCGTGGGCGCACTGCTTGTCGATCGGGGCCGATCCGGGCATCCCGAGGGCGATGACGATCTGGCAGTGCTCTCGTTCGATCAAGTTCTTCGCCGCGACCGCGAGGTCCTTAAAGCCCGGCACGGTTCGCGAGACGACCTCGAAGGTCTCGTTATAGCCGGGACATTCGCTCAGTTCTCGCCGGGCCGCCGCGCCCATGTCGTAGCGCGCGAACATGGTGTCGACGACGCCGATTCGTACCAAGCGCGCGTCCTTCTTCTTCTTGCCCACAATCTCCTCTTTCTGCTTCCAGTGTAGGAGTCGGGCGAAAAGACGTTCTCGGCGACGAGCCTAAAGTGGCGGAATCGCGAGAGGGAGACAAAATGGCCTGGGACTTTTCGACCGAGCCGGAGTTCGAAGCGAAGCTCGAATGGATGCGCGGCTTCGTGCGCGAAGAGATCATCCCCATTGAGACCTTGAAGCTCTCGCATCCCCAACTACGTGAGTTCATCAAACCCCTCCAGGAGCAAGTGCGCGAGCGGGGTCTCTGGGCGGCGCACCTGCCCGCCGATCTGGGTGGCATGGGCTTTGGACAGGTGCGCCTCGGACTGATGCACGAGATTCTCGGCCAGACTCCCTACGGCCCCGTGGTCTTTGGCAACAACGCGCCGGACTCGGGCAACGCCGAGTTGCTCGCGGCGGGCATGGAGATGACCAATCGTCACGACATCCGCGAACGCTGGCTCGAGCCGCTCTTGAAGGGCACCATGCGCTCGGGCTTCTCGATGACCGAGCCCAACACGGCGGGCTCGGATCCGCGCCTCTTGAAGTCCACCGCGGTCAAGGACGGCGACGAATGGGTCATCAACGGCCGCAAGTGGTACACCACCAACGGCTCGGTGGCCGACATCTTGATCGTGATGGCGGTGACCAATCCCGACGTGCACCCCTACCAGGGCTCGTCGATGTTCGTGGTGCCCGTGGGCACGCCCGGGGTCACCATCGTGCGCGACGTGGGCGCGATGGACGACCCCGAAGTCACCTTCGGGCGTTTTGGCAACCACGCCGAGATCACGTACCAGGACGTGCGCGTGCCGGGCGATCATCTGATCGGTCCGGAGGGTTCGGGCTTCTTGCTCGCCCAGACGCGACTGGGACCGGGACGCATCCATCACTGCATGCGTTGGCTCGGCCAGTCCCGGCGCGCCTTTGACATGATGTGTGAGCGAGCCCTCAGTCGCTACACGCACGGGTCATTGCTGGCCGACAAGCAGACCATCCAAAACTGGATCGCCGACTCTCGCGCGGAGATGCACGCGGCGCGGCTGATGACACTGCACGCGGCCTGGAAGATGGACCAGGTCGGCGCGTCGGCGTCGCGCGACGAGATCGCGATGATCAAGTACTACGGCGCGAACGTCCTGCACAACGTGATCGACCGCTCACTGCAGACCCACGGGTCGCTCGGCTACTCGGCCGACATGCCCCTCGAGGCGATGTACCGCGCGGCGCGCGCGGCGCGCATCTACGACGGTCCCGACGAGGTTCACCGACAGACGGTCGCGCGCCACGCCCTGAAGGAGTACGAGCCGAGCGAGATCCCCAGCGAGCACATTCCCACCCGCGCCGAAGCGGCGCGCCAGAAGTTCGCCGGCATGTTGGAGTTCCTCGAGACCGAGAACGTCTAGCGCGGCGCGAGTCCCTCGACGACCTCCTTGAGGTCGACGCCGATGGGCACGATGGCGACGGTCGGGATCTCGACGCCGGCCTGCACGTAGGCGAGCACGTGCTCACGACAGGCTTCGTAGGGTCCGTGGATGATGAGTTCGTCGACCAGCTCGTCGGGAATGAGCTCGTTGGCGAGCTTTCGATCGCCCTGCGCCCACGCGTCCCACATGGGCTCGAGGCGCTCGCCGCGTCCGAGCCAACGGTGAAACTCGGCGTAGCCCTTCACGGTGAGGTACGAGGAGATCATGCGCCGGCCCACGAAGCGCGCCGTGTCGGCGTCGGCGGTGGGCACGACGAAGAGCCGCGCCGCGATCGTCTTGCCCGCGCCGACCTCGCTCGCGCACTGGGCGACGTCGCTCGCGGCGAGCCAGTTCAGGATCGCGCCGTCGCCTTCGCGCCCGGCGAGGCGCAACATGCCCGGACGCAGCGCGCCCAAGAGGATCGGCGGACGCTCGATCACCGGGCGAGACAACTTGAAGCCGTGCACCTCGAAGGTCTCGAAGACCTCGTCGATCTTCTCGCCGTCGAGGGCGCGCTTTAAGAAGCGCAGCACGTCGCGCGTGCGTTGGTAGGGCTGGTCGTAGGCGATGCCGTTCCATCGCTCGACGACGGGTTGGCTCGACGCGCCCAGTCCCATCGTGAAGCGTCCCCCCGCGACCTCGGCCAACGCCGCCACGCTCATCGCGAGCAGACCCGCGCCGCGCGTGAACACGGGAGTGACCGCGACGCCGAGGTTGAGGCGCGACTCCCACGCCGCCGCCAGCACCAGGGGCGTGAAACCGTCGGCCCCGTCCACCTCGGCCGACCAGACGTCGGTGTAGCCGAGGTCGGCCAACCGCTTGAACCACTCTCGATGCTCACCGAGCGTCACGCCGTCGAAGGGAATCGTGATGCCGTAGCGCGAAGTCATGCCTTCAGTGTTCCAGATGCGCCGGCCCTAGTGGAGATAGTCGTCGCCTCGGCTCTCGGGCAACGCGAAACCTCGACGAGTGAGGTCCTTTTCCCAGCGCCCGATAAGCGTTTCGAGGATGACCGCGCGCGCGTAGTGCTTGTTCTCCGCCGCGATGAGGTCCCAGTGGGCGTGAGGGTGATCGGTCCAGTCGACCATGTCGACCAAGGAGGCCTCGTAGAGGGCTCGCTTCTCGCGATTGCGCCAGTCATCGTCGGTGAGTTTCCAGCGCTTCACCGGATTCTGCGCACGGTCTTGAAATCGTGCCAGCTGCTCGTCGCTCGAGATGTGCAACCAGAACTTCACGATGGTCACTCCGTCGTTGCTCAGCATGCGCTCGAACTCGACGATCTCTTCGCCGGAGCGCTGGGCCCCGTCGCGGTCGACGCCGCCCTCGACGCGCTCGGCGAGGAGACGCCCGTACCAGGAACGGTCGTAGACCGTCATCTGACCCGTCGCCGGAATGGTCTCTTGAAAGCGCCACAGAAAGTGATGGGAGCCCTCGAGCGCCGTGGGTGGGCCCACGGGCACGACGTGAACGTGACGTGGATCGAGACTCGCGGTGAGGCGCCGGATCGCACCGCCCTTGCCGGAGGCGTCAAAACCCTCGAAGAGCACGATCAGTCCCGGGCCGGGCCGGTCCGAGCCGAGCAGGCCGGCGGTGAAGAGCCGCAGGTGCGTCAATCGCCGTTGCGCCTTGGTGACGCGCTCGAGTGAGGCCTCGGGCGAGAGTGAGAGCGTGAGATCTATCTCGTTCACTCGACTCATGGGCACCTCGCTTTGCAGTCACGCTAGCGCCGGGTTCGACCTCGACGTTAACGTCGTGGCGAGGCTGGCGCTTCGTAGAATTGAACGTGACGAGGGGTTAGCGAATGCGAAGAGGCGGAGTGTTAGCGGTGCTGGCCGCCGTCGCCATCGTCGCCTTGGCGTGGCCCTCGCTGACGCGTCCGGCGTCGTCGGACACGAACACGTCGACCACGAGCGTCTCGGCCACGACGACGTCGCTGGCGAAGCCGGCGCCGGTGTGCGTGCGCTCCACCACCACGTTGACCTGTCACCCGTGGAAGTTGAAGGATCCCTGGTCGAAGGGAAACACGATCTACACCAACTCCTTTCTCGTCGGGCCGCGTCAACCCGGCGTCATCGCCTACGCCGCGTGGATCCGAACCTCCACGAGCGACCTCGCGCTCTATCCGGGCTACGAGGGTCCCGGACCCACGTCGCTTCCTCGCGGTCCCGAAGAGGTGCCCGTGAGCGCACGCGCTCGACTGCTCGCGACCTTTAACGCCGGCTTTTACGAAGCGGACGCGCGCGCGGGCTTCTACGTGAATCGCACGCTGTACTACCCGATGTTGGCGGGACTCGCGACCGTCGTGCGTTACCAGAACGGTCGAGTGGACGTGATCACCTGGCACGGCGGCGCTCGACCGCCCGCCAACGTACTCATGGCGAGGCAGAACCTTTCGCTCCTGGTCGCCAACGCCCGTGCGACGCCGAGCAGCGCGATCAACGCGAACTGGGGAGTGACGTTGCACGGTGTGCCCGCCGTGTGGCGCACGGCCCTCGGGGTCGACGCCCAGGGGAACCTGCTCTACGTCGCCGCGGCGAACCAGACGGCGGCGAGCCTCGCGTCGTTGATGGTGACCCTGCACGCGGTGCGCGCGATGGAACTTGACATCAACCCCGAGTGGCCCATTTTCGTGACCTACGGCGCTGCGGGGGCGCTCGGCGCGACGCTCTTCGTACCCAATCCCAACCAGGTCCCCAATCGTTTTCTCTACACGAGCACGAAGGACTTCTTCGCCGTGTTCGCCAGTCAGCGACCCGGCGAAGCGCAACCGTGGTAGCTCGACGCGAGGGCGGCGCGCGCGTCACCCCACGCCGACTCGCCGGCGCCGCGATCGTGTTGCTCGTCGCCGCCGCCCTCGCCGCCGTGGGCTTCGCGAACGTGGTGCACTCGTCCTCGACGACGACCCTCGCCGCCACGACCACGCTGGCCCCGACCACGACGGCGCCGGCGCCGGCGCCGAGCGTTTCACTCTCGGCGGTGGGTGACATGGAACTCGGCGACACGCCGCGACTTCCCCCCAGTGCGACGACCTACTTCGATTCGGTGCGCGACGCGCTCGCGGCGCCGATCGTCTTTGGCAACCTCGAAGGTACGATCACCGACGCCACCACGTCCAAGTGCGCAGCGACCTCGACGAACTGTTACGCCTTCAAGGTGCCCCCGAGTTACGCCCAGATCTATCGTGACGCGGGCTTCACGGTCTTGAACTCGGCGAACAATCACAGCGACGACTTCGGCGCTACGGGCGTGGCGGACACCTCCGCCGCGCTGCGAGGTGCCGGCATCGTCCAGGCCGGGCTGCCGGGCCAGATCGGCGTGGTGCGCGAGGGGTCGCTCAAGGTGGCCTTCGTCGATTTCGCCCCGTACGCCTTGACGAACAATCTCTTGAACGCCGTGAGCGCGACGGCGCTGATCGAACAGGCGCGTCGCGTGGCGAACGTGGTGGTGGTCTACATGCACGCGGGCGCGGAGGGCAACGCGGCGGTGCACGTCACGCGCCACGAGGAGTACTACGTCGGCGAGGATCGGGGCAATCCCTACGCCTTCGCGCACCTGGCGATCAACGACGGGGCCGACCTGGTGATCGCGAGCGGCCCGCACGTGCTTCGGGGCCTCGAGTGGTACCGCGGGCACCTGATTGACTACAGCCTCGGGGACTTCGTGAACTACTACGACTTCTCGAGCGCCGGCCTCTCGGGACTCTCGGCGGTCTTGCACGTCACCCTCAACGCGACGGGGGGCTTCGTGAGCGCCCACTTCACGTCCCTGGTGCTCGCCGCGTCGGGCGCGGCGAGCGTGGACCACACGCAGGCCGCGGCCCGCGAGGTCAACGCGCTCTCGCAAGAGGACTTCGCTTCGTCGGCCGCGCTCATCGCGCCCGACGGCTCGATCAGTCCCTAGCAGCCTCCGGGCGGACCAGGGGTACCGGGTCCCTTCGACCAAGCGTCGACCGTGCCGACGTCGCGCGGCCTCGGATTAGGCCCCAGGTGCACGACGTACCAGACCCCGCGCCACGAGATCAACGAGTTGACCGCGACCGACACGACCACGCCGTTTCGCCGAAAGACCAATCGCACACCGGGCTCGTGCCAGTAGCCGATCTTGTTCTCGCACGCCCCCGGCGCGATCCACGTCGCGAAGGCCGGGTTCGCGCGCGCGTAGAGATAGGTCGTCGTGGCGCGCGCGTAGAGCGCGTCGTGATAGGCGACGAGATCAAGTCGGTAGAAAGCGACGAGGCGCGACTGATAGTCGTCGCGCGGGTTGGGAATCTCGCCGGTCTTCATGGCCACGTAGGGCTGCTCGAAAAAGAAGACCCGTTGCGCCTCGCGCGCGCTACTCGTCGCGATCGATTGAGCCAGCACGCGCATGTCGCGCTGGAAGAGGGCGGTAAAGCCGGGGCGCGTCGCGCTCTGGGGAAGTTCGCTCGGCGAGAGCTTGGCGCCCGCGACGCCCGGCGCGAGCCAGCTCGAGGCGAGGACGGCGCTCAGCGCGAGACTCGCCAGCCCTCTCGCCGTGTGACTAGCGCTCGTGGCGGCCCCGGGCGAAGAGCCCAGCGACGAGGTCGCGGCTGAGGGGACGGCGCTCGTCGACGAGCGAGAGGACCATGAACAACACCGCGAGCGCGAAGAGCGCGAGGGCGAGGAGCTCGTGGGGTGGACGGAACGAGAAGGCGATGCTCGACGTGCCCGCGGGCACGCTCACCTGTTGGTAGACACCGCTCAGCGTGGTGATGGGTGCGGCGACGCCGTTCACCCGGGCGCTCCAGCCCTTCATCGAGAGTTCGCTCCACGTGATGGTCGAGGGACCCTTGCAGTTCACGACGGCGAGAGAGGGAGAGGAGCTTTGCACGCTGCAACCGGCGTTCGGGCTCGAGAAGAGGGCGCGCGGGTGGGGCAACTGGTAGATGGTGGCGAGGGAGTCGCTAAAGACCTTGGTGACGCCCTCGCTCACGAGACGAGGGTCGAGCACGACCGCGCTCGGCACGACGAGGTACTTCGCCGCCGCGTCCTCGTAGGCGCGTAGGTGCGTGGCGACCATGCTCTCCATCATCTGAATCCCGGTCATGCCGTTCTTGATGACGAACTGGTTGGCCGGCGTGAGACCAGGGTAGAGGTGGCTTTGGATGAAGTTCTTGTAGGCCAGCGGGAAGGGCAGGTCGATGGCGCTGAGCGAGTTCAGCTGATACTGCGTGCCCCAGTTGGGAAAGATCACCGCGAAGTCGATGAAGCGGTACTCGCCCTCGTGAGTCTGTAGATAGGTGATCGGCGCCTCATCGATCGTGATCTGCTTGGGTGCTTCGCCGGTGGGCACGACGTACATCACGAGCGACTCGCCCACGACGAGAAGGGCGATCAGCAGCGGCGCCCAGGCGAACGTGCCGAGGCGCGACAACGCGGCGTAGGCCAGCACGCACACGAAGGGCACCAGGCCGAGCGCGAAGAAGACGACGTGGGCCTTGTGGCCCATGGTGACCCCGTGGTTGAAGGGGCCCGCCTCGTGCACGCTCCACAAGAGGATCAAGAGGGAGACGACACTGGCGAACATGAGGCGTCGACGCGCGCTCGTGGACGCCGCGAAGTCCCACAGCCCAAAACCGGCCAGCAGCACCATCGCCATCTCGCAGCTGGGCGTCACGTAGCGCGGGAACGAGGCGTTCGAGACCAGGGGGATGATGTTCCAGAGTTGGCGGGCGTGCCAGAGGTCAAAGGTGCCCGCGAGACCGAGGAGCGTCCAGGCGCCCATCGCCACGCGCAGGGCTCGATAGCGCGGGCCAAAGAGCCCGACGAGCGCGAGGGTCGTCACCGTGATGGTGAAGTAGCCCCCGATGTTGCCCCACGGCAGCGAGACGTTGGGATTGAAGAAGATCGTGCCGTAGACGTAGGGATCGAAGTACATCGGCAGTGCACTCGTGGGCAGGTGGATGAAGCTGTCGGACCCCGACGAGGTGTGCGCGCCCACGTAGGCGACTTTGAGAAAGTCGTAGAAGGGGATCAGGGCGGGGAGCGCGAGGACGACGCCGACGCCCCCGGCGAGACCGAGGCGACGAAGCGCGCGCCAACGCGGTGCCGTGGGCAGCGCGCCCAAACGCACCAGGGCGAAGAGACCGGCGAAGAGACCGTCGAAGTAGGCCACTTCGGGAAAACCGGCGTAGAGCGACAGCGCCAGGGCGATCGCGGCCACGTACCAGCCGCGATTCGTCGGGCTCGTCGCGCTCTCAATGATCATCTCCACGCCGAGGAGCAACATGGACAAGAACGCGACCGGGTTCAACACGGCGTTGCCGAGCCAGGCGTACGTGCCGTTCAGGGCGAAGACCGATCCAATCGCGACCGCGACCACGACGGGCATCGAGAGGCGCCGGGCCAGGAAGTAGGTGGAGAGCCCCGCGATGATCTCGAGGCCCACGTGAAACCACAACAGACCCGACGAGAGCCCGAACAGCAGCGTCAGGGGAAACAGCGCGGCGGACTGCATCTCGCCCGCGAGGGGCTGGCCGAGGCCCTCGTAGAAGTTCCACCACGGCCAATGCCCGTGCCAGAGGTCGAGTGCGGCCTGGTGACCGAGGGGCTGGGTGATGAAGCCGAGGTTCGGGTCGATGGCGGGGCGTCCACAACTGATGTGGCAGAGGAAGTGACTGATCCCCGCCGTCCAGGTGATCGGATTTTCGATCGTCTGGCCCGAGACGTAGAGGATGTTGCCCGCCAAGACGGCCAGAATGATGAGACTCACCGGTATCGCCGAAGGCCCCAGGCGACGCTCGAGGATGTTCAAGAACCGGGGCGAACGCACCGTTTCAGGCTACAAGTCGCCAGAGACGCTACGAGGCTGATTGCTCGCGCAAGAAGTAGAACATCTTTTCGCCCAACAACAGCACCGCTTCGGGGAAGAAGGGGTCGACGAAGGAGGCGAAGATGTCCCAACGCCGCAAGAAGCGATCGCGGTCGTCGAGGGGGTCGAGGTCGCCGCGCGACGAGCCCACGTGGTGAAAGAGCCGAACCTCAGGGGTGTAGAGAACGTGGCGACCTTCCATCAGCGAGCGCAGGCATAGGTCGACGTCGTTCATGACGACCTTGAGCTGTTCGTCCATTCCGCCGAGGTGTTCCCAAAAGGCGCGTTCCACCATTTGCACCGCGCCCGTGACCGCGGCCACGTCCTTGATCGCCAGTGAGAAGTGGTCTCGGTGGGGATAGTTCGAGTCGGTACGCAGGTGCTGGGGGTAGGGGGCGATCACGATGCTCTCGTGCTCGCGGTGTTCGTCGCGGTCCAACAGGCACGCCCCGACGACCCCCACGTCGCTCAGCGCGCAGAACCCCAAGAGCTGTTCGAGCCAGTCGGGGGTCGAGATGATCGTGTCGTTGTTGAGCGTCACCACGTAGTCAGCCCCCGAGTGGGCCACGCCGCGATTGACGATGTGGGCGTAGTTGAACGGGCCCGGGCACGCTACGACCCGGTACTTCGTGGTGCGAAAGAATTCGAGGGTTTCGGGCTTGGCCGAGTCGTTGTCCAAGATGATCACGTCGTAGTTGGGATAGGTCGTTCGCTCTTCGATCGAGGCGAGGCACTGGCGTACGAGATCGACGCGGTCGCGCGTGGGGATGATGATGTCAATGGAAGGGAGGTCGAGCGGCGCCACGGGACGCCACTTGACCAGACCCGCGAGCTCGCCCGGCGAAGTCGAGGCCGCGATGTTTCGACGAGCCAGGGCGCGCTCGACGCAGGCCAGGGTGTCGGCGTCGACGTGACCCGAGTCAAAGGCGAGGGGGGAGCGTCCGGCGCGAAAGACGTGGGGCACGTGGCGAAAGTTCGCGTTGGTTTCGCGCAACAAGAGATAGAGGTCGTGTTCGAAGGCCCACCCCGCCTCTTCGTCGAAGCCACCCACGTCACGCACGATGCTTCGACGAAGCAGCGCCGGGCGTCCGACGAGGTTGTAACTGAGCAGCGTGTGCGGACCCACGGCCGGGCTCTTCAAGATCGGCGAAAAGGGCCGGGGCCCGGCCTCGTCGCCAAAGACCACGTCGTCCTCGTCGCGAGCGGCTCGCCACAACAACGCGGCCGCCTCGTGGCGCTCTTCTTCGAGGGAGGCGTCATCAACGAGGAGCAGCCAGGACTTCGAGGAGTTGCCGACGTGTTCGTTGAGCTCGTTGATCAAGGCCCTCGCGTCGCCCACGGATTCGTCGACGACGATCACCTCGACGTCGCGAAGAGCGTTCTCGAGGAGTTCGGGGTCGAGGGGTGCCGGGACGCGGGGCCGATAGTTCACGGGGAAGACCTCGACGGCCCTGCTCGCGGCGACCTTCGTCGGCGAGGGCTTCGCGCGGCCCGCGCGAAGCACCTTCAGCAGCGGGCGAAAGAACCAACGAACGACGCGGTAGCGCAGCGTGTTCTCGCCGAGCAGTTGCCCGGCCCAGCGCTGCCACCACATGCCAGACATGTTGCGAATCTCGTGGTGGAACCAGTTCCAGCGACGCTTGATCTCGGCGTCGGAGATCGGCGGGGTGGTCTCGACGTCAAATCGCTGAAGGCCGTACAAGGATTAACTGCTCTCTATGGGTGATCGTCGGCGTGGACGCCGCCTCCAAATTTACTTGGGCTGACGACCTCGCCACGACCACGTCGCGACCGCGTACGTCACGCTACCAACCGCGATGTGGGTCGGGCTCTGGGCCTGCGCCTAGCGATCAAAGTGCGTGGCGCGATCGGCGACGAGGCCCGCGTCGGTTCCGAGGAAGTAGGGCGCAAGGCCCCGGCGTCGGGGCCGGGGCCTCACTCGGCGGGAGACTCGGGGGAGACGAAGTGAACCGGCACACCACCCTTGGCCACGATGGCGCTTTGGGCGGAGGCGTAGAGGGCGCGAAAGCGCTGGCAGCACGGTGCGTCACTCGCCGTTAAGTCATGACGTCTGACTACGTCCTCACTTCCTGGCGTCGTCGGGGAGCGCTCTCGCGGGTCGTTCGTGGCTGGGGGGCGGCTGTTGGGGGAGGCGATCATTGGTGATCCGGTCTTCGTTCGCTGGACGAACTTGGTGCGCTCGTCGCTTGGGGCACGGAGGCATCGGGCTCTGGGCCCCGGGCCCGAGCGTTCGCGGTGAGATTCTCCTGAGTGGCGTATTCATCGAAAAGAATCGAATGAAAGGAAACCTGATCGGAGTGGTCGAGTGTGGCGTCGCTGAGTTCGCCCGTCGTTGGCTCACGTTTCGCCCCCGACGCGGCACGATCATTCTGCGAGGACTCCCTCGCGGCGCGTTCAACTGTCCAGTGCATCGTTGACCTCCTGGCCCGCTTGCTTCAGGTGCCCCATCGCTTGGTCGTTCTTACCTTCGGATTCGAGATCTTTATTGTGCGTGGCCCGACCGAGACGTGCCTTCGCCTTTCCTTTGAGAATCTGCGTGAGGTTCTTGGTTCTGGATTGATAGGACATGGTTAATCCCTCTCTGGTGTATAGGTAAGTTGCACGCCGAAGTGGTCGTGACGCGAGGAGCGAGTACGACGCCACGGCGTCGGGAGTCGCGCGAGAAGTTCATCGGGCCTCGAAGCAACGGCGCCACGTGCGCGCGCCGTGAGTGCCGTCGAGCGGTCAAAGAAGGGCCTGGTCGCACCGTGAGCATCCGGGTTGATCAGCGCATTTTCCCTAGACGACGAGGAAATTCGTTGAACCATCCTGCACCCCTCATTCGCGTGGATTGACTCTTTGGCAATCGCGAGGGAGGCGGGGTCCGGGCTTCCTAAGGGTGAGCGTAGCACTCATGGGCGTGAATGCAATTAGAAGTTGGCGTCACTCGAGGAACGCCCGCAACGTTGGGGTGTTGATGGTCGTTGGGGACGCCAACGGCGCGAGCGCGTGCGCCCATCGCGAAGACGTGGGCGAGGGCGAGTGGTCGATGACCCGGTGAGCGGTGACGATGCACGTGCGTCGTGGGTCGAAGTGTGGGAGGGTGGACCAGTGGGAACCCCCGGAATTTCACCAAGGAAGCCGAAGCGTCGCTTGGCGAAGGTGCCCAAGTACGAAGAGCCCAATGACGTGCACCTCGCCGGTCTTGCCGAAAGCAGCAACATCGTGTCGGGGACCCGTCTCGGTCACAGTTCACCCCACGGACGCAGCCAAGACCTTGGTCGCGTGGGCCGGTTTATCTTGGCGTGCTTTGGCCGACGTCCTCCGGCGAAGGAAGAGACCCCGAGCGACTAAGGGTCGCCGCGAAGCGGCGCCGTCCCTCGGGCCGTTCGGTGCATGGTCCGGCCTCCAACGTTCGCGTTGCGGATCAGGCGAACTTAATTCGTGGTCAGCACCGAGACGCGTGGCGTGCCGACCACGCCGCCAGCGCGCGACGACCCCACCAATTCAGGGTTCGCGGCGTACAGGTGAGCGGCCTTGGTCGATTCGAAGAACTCCAGCACTAAGAGGGTGTTCACGTCTTCGGGCGAGCAGTAGATCTCCACGTCGCTGACGCCGCTTTCCTCGCGAAAGGACGCGTTCGCGTCAAAGGCGACGCGCCACTTGTCATAGTTGCCCACGAGGGCTCTCATCATTACTACGGCGGCCACGCAGACTCCTCTAACTCGGTTGGGACATCGCCCGGAGCGTAACACCCGCCACTTTGCTCGGGGCCACGCGCCGGGCCGTCAATTGAACCGTTGGAAGCGGTGACGATGAAAGTTTCGAGCTAGCGGCGATAATGGCGCGTGCGACGAATCGGGCCCTGCGTACTCGCTCTGGTCATGATCGTGGCGCTCGGCGTCGACGCGTTCGCGGCCGCGTCGAGCTCCGCGTCATCGACTGGGTCGCCCTGCGCGCGCCTGGCGAAGGCGCCTCACTACTCACACGTCGTGTGGATCGTGCTCGAGAACGTCGGGTATCAAGTCGTGGGGTCGCCGCAGGCGCCGTATCTCAACAGCGTGATCGCTAGTTGCGGCCTGGCGACGAATGACCACGCCGTCAGTCACCCGAGCCTGCCCAACTACTTGGCGTTGAGCGCCGGGTCGACCTTTGGCATCACGGACGACAACGAACCACTCCTGCATCGCTTGAGCGCACCGTCGATCTTCTCCCAACTGAAGGGAGACTGGCGCGCCTACGCCGAGTCGATGCCCGCGCCGTGTGACACGATCACCTCAGGCACCTACGCCGCTCGGCACAATCCGGCGGTCTACTTCATCAACCTCCACGCGGCGTGCGTGCGTCGAGACGTTCCCCTAGGGCGAAGCGTGAACCTCTCGGCGGCCTTCACCTTTATCGCGCCCAACGTGTGCGACGACATGCATAGCTGCCCGATGTCCACGGGTGACGCCTGGCTCGCTCGGACCCTGCCGGCGCTCGAAGCGAGCCCGCAGTACCGCGCGAACTCCCTGGCGATCTTCATCACGGTCGACGAGAGTGACTCGAGCGCCACGAACCTCGTGCCCACCGTCGTCATCGCTCCGTCGGTCCCCCGGGATCTTCGCGTCGCCACCGCCTTCAGCCACTACTCCCTTCTCGCCACGACCGAGCAGCTCCTCGGCCTCGCGAGACTCGCCCACGCGCGCACGGCGCGCTCGATGCTCCAGGCGTTCCACCTCTAGAAGCCCTGCCTAGGATGACGGCGTGGACTTAGAGCTTCGTGACCACGTCTTTCTCATTACCGGCGGCACCGACGGGCTCGGCCTGGCGCTCGCGACGACCCTCATGAGCGAGGGAGCGTTCGTGGCCGTGTGCGGGCGCGACGAGGACCGTCTCGCGCGCTCGCGAGAGATCTTGGGCGGCAACGCGCTGGTGAGGTCGTGCGACGTGACCGACGGCGACGAGCTCGACGGCTTCATCGACGAGACCCTCGCCACCTTCGGGCGCCTGGACGGAGCGGTCAACAACGCGGGTCGGGCCCTGGCCAGCCCGGTCGCGACCTCGAGCGACGAACTATGGCGCGATGACTTCGCGTTGAAGGTGTTCGCGGCCGTGCACCTCTCGAGACGAGTCCTGCCGGCCCTCGCCGAGACCGGGGGATCGATTTTGAACGTGCTCGCGATCTCGGCTCGCACGCCCCAAGGCGCTTCGACGCCGTCTTCGGCCTCGCGCGCGGCGGGTCTGGCCCTGACCAAGGCGTTGGCGCACGAGGGCGGCCCTCTCGGCGTGCGCGCCAACGCGATCTTGATTGGCCTCATTGAGTCGAGTCAGTGGGTGCGCCGTGCGCAGACGGCGGGCGTTTCGACCGAGGAGTTCTACGCCTCGATGGCGCGCGACGTGCCGATTCCTCTGGGCCGCATGGGCACGGCCCGTGAGTTCGCCGACGTGGCCGCCTTTCTCCTCTCGCCTCGCGCGAGCTACCTCACGGGCGTGGGCATCAGCGTCGACGGGGGCCTCTCCCCGATGATCTAGTTCGCGACGAACGTGAACGGCGCTAGTGACGAAGCGCGCGTAGTCGTTCGACGCCCGCGGTGATCACGGTTCCGAGTCCGAGTGATGGACTCACGACCTCGATCGCGAAGAACGTCGCCTCGTCGCCGCGATAGTCGGCGCCGGCGAGTCCGAGGGCGCGGGCGCGCTCGGCGCGCTCTATCATCAGCCAGCCGCCCACCACGTCGCCAAAGAGTTGCTGGTAGTGCGTGGCGCCGGCGAGGGCGTCGTCGGGGCGGTGCGCGACCGCGTGGAGCATCCAACTCGTGGTGGTCTCCAAGACCTCGAGCGCCTCGAGGACGTGGCGCGTCGCGGTGGCCAGCGTCGCGTCCTCAACCTTGGCGAGGGAGCGACGGACCTCATCGAAGAGTTCGCGCGCGACCCCTCCGTCTCTTTGGGGAAGCTTTCGAAAGGCGAGGTCGATGGCCTGGATGCCGTTGGTTCCTTCGTAGATCGACGTGATGCGGACGTCGCGCAGGCGTTGGGCGATGCCGGTCTCTTCGATGTAGCCCATGCCGCCAAAGACCTGCATCGCGGTCGACGCCGCGTCGATGCCGCGGTCCGTCGACCAGGCCTTCGCGACCGGGGTCAACAGGTCGACACGCTCTTGGTGGTGGCGCTTCGCGGGCCCCTCGGGGAGCTGGTGCGCCAGGTCCTTGTGCGCGACCGCTCGATAGATCAAGAGTCGCGCCGCTTGGGTCGTCGTCGAGATGGTGAGCAGCATTCGTTGAACGTCGGGGTGCTCGTTGATGAGCGACACCGCGGGTGGCTTCGTGCGAGAGCCGCGACCCTGCTCGCGCGTCGCGGCGTACTCGAGGGCGTGCTGGTAGGCGCGCTCGGCGACCGCGGGGCCCTCGAGACCTATCGCGAGGCGCGCGTTGTTCATCATGGTGAACATCGCTCGCATGCCGCCACTGAGCGGCCCGACCAGGAAGCCTGTCGCCTGGTCGAACTCCATCACGCAGGTGGGACTGCCGTTGATGCCCAATTTGTGTTCGATCGAGACCGCGCGAAGCGAGTTGCGTTCGGCGAGCGAGCCATCGGCTTCGACCAGGAATTTCGGCACCAAGAAGAGGGAGAGCCCCTTGGTGCCGGGGGAGGCGTCGGGGGTGCGCGCGAGCACCAGGTGGATGATGTTCTCGGTGAGCGAGTGCTCGCCCCAGGTGATGAAGATCTTGGTGCCCGAGACGCGCCAGGTGCCGTCGTCGTGGGGCGTGGCTAAGGTGCGAATCTCACCCAGGTCCGAACCGGCCTGGGGCTCGGTCAGGTTCATCGTCCCGCTCCACTCGCCGGTCGCGAGTTTGTGCAAGTAGAGCGCGCGTTGCTCGTCGCTGCCCCACTGGAGCAGGGCCTCGATGGCCCCCAGGGTCAACACGATGTTGAGCGAGAGCGCCAGGTTGGCCGAAGCGAAGAACTCTTGGAGGACCGTGGCGATGAGGGAGGGGAAGCCGCCGCCGCCGAGCGCGCTCGGAATCGGGAGCGCCCCCCAGCCGCCGCGGACGTAGAGCTCGTACGCGCGCCGGTACTCCTCGGGCGAGGTGACTTCGAAGGTGGCCGGGTCGAACGTCGAGTGGACCACGTCCCCGACCCGGTCGCCCGCGGCGATCTCGCCCTCGGCCAGGCGCGCGAACTCTGCGAGGACGCTGCGGATCGTGTCGCGGTCGACGTGCGCGAAGGCGTCGAGTTCGAGCAACTCGTTGAGTCCGGCCACCTCGAGGGCGAGCAGCGCCTCTTCGATCGGCGCCCGGTAGGGAGTGGGGGCGGATCCCTCGGACGTGGCCCTACTCATACGTTCCTCCGGTAACGCCCGCCGACCTCGAAGAGCGTGTTGGTGATCTCTCCGAGCGAGGCGTGGCGCACGGTCTCCATCAACTCGCCAAAGACGTTCGCGCCCGACAGGGCGGCCTGGCGCAGCCGCGCGAGGGCCGCCGCGCTGGTGTCGCGGTGCGCCGCGTGAAAGGCGGCCAGGCGGGCGAGTTGGCTCTCTTTCTCGGCGTCGGTGGCGCGCGCGAGCTTGAGGTCGCCGATCACGACCTCGCCCCCGGGTCGCGTGAAGGTGTTCACGCCGACGATCGGCAGCTCGCCGGTGTGCTTGGCGTGTTCGTAGGTCATCGAGTCGTCTTGAATGCGCCCGCGTTGGTAGCCCGTCTCCATCGCGCCTAGCACGCCGCCGCGCTCCGAGAGGCGCTCGAGCTCGGCGAGGACCGCGGCCTCGACGAGGTCGGTCAGCTCCTCGACGATGAAGCTGCCCTGGAGGGGGTTCTCGTTCATCGAAAGGCACCACTCCTTGTTGATGATGAGTTGGATCGCCAGCGCGCGGCGAACCGAGTCCTCGCTCGGGGTCGTCACGGCTTCGTCGAAGGCGTTGGTGTGCAGTGAGTTCGCGTTGTCGTAGATGGCGCACAGCGCCTGGAGGGTGGTGCGAACGTCGTTGAAGGCCATCTCTTGGGCGTGCAGCGAGCGCCCCGAGGTCTGCACGTGGTACTTGAGTTTCTGGCTCTTCTCGCTCGCGCCGTAACGCTCCTTCATCGCGACCGCCCAGATACGCCGCGCCACGCGACCGATCACGGTGTACTCCGGGTCCATGCCGTTGGAGAAGAAGAAGGAGAGGTTCGCCGCGAAGTCGTCGACGTGCATCCCGCGCGCGAGGTAACTCTCGACGTACGTGAAGCCGTTGGCGAGCGTGAAGGCGAGTTGGGTGAGGGGGTTCGCGCCGGCTTCGGCGATGTGATAGCCCGAGATCGACACCGAGTAGAAGTTCTTCACGTCGTGGCGAACGAAGTACTCCTGGATATCGGCCATGACGGCGAGGGAGAATTCGGTCGAGAAGATGCAGGTGTTCTGCCCCTGGTCCTCCTTCAAGATGTCGGCCTGGACCGTGCCGCGCACGTTCGCGAGCGTGTGGGCGCGGATCCGCGCGGCCTCTTCGCCGGTCGCGTCGCGTCCCTCGCGCGACTTGAAGAGGTCGAGTTGTTGGTCGACGGCGGTGTTCATGAACATCGCGAGGATCGTCGGGGCGGGGCCGTTGATCGTCATCGAGACCGAGGTCGAAGGGTCCAGGAGGTCAAAGCCCGCGTAGAGGGCCTTCATGTCGTCGAGCGTCGCGATCGACACGCCCGACGTGCCGATCTTGCCAAAGACGTCGGGCGCCGTGTCGGGGTCGCGCCCGTAGAGCGTGACCGAGTCAAAGGCCGTGGAGAGGCGCGTCGCGGGCTGTCCCTCGCTCAAGAGGTGAAAGCGCCGATTGGTGCGCGCGGCGTCGCCTTCGCCCGCGAACATGCGAGCGGGGTCTTCGTTGTCGCGCTTGAAGGCAAAGACGCCCGCCGTGAAGGGGAACGTTCCGGGCAGATTCTCCTTGCGCAGCCACGTGAAGAGGTCGCCCGGGTCGTGCAGGCGCGGCAGGGCAACGCGGCTGATCGACGTGCCCGACATGGAGGTCTTCTTCAGCGGGGTCGTCCCGGCGGGGCCGACGAGGACGTCGCCGTCGATCTCGTGGCGGCGCGCGTCAAAGGCGTCGAGGAGCTCGCGGCTTTCGGGGGCGAGCGCGCTCGCGAGAGTGGATTCGAGCGCGGCGAGTGCCGCGTCGTCGGGCGCGTCGGCGAGTAACGACCGCGTGGCCGCCACGTGGGACCGGTCGCGAAGCAGCGACGCCTGGGCGTCGGTGGCGGCGTGGTAGCGCCGCAGGGTGTCGGCGATCTCGGCGAGGTAGCGGATCCGCGTGGAGGGGATGATCGGCGAGGTCGCCGGCGAGACGCGCTGGGTGACGGCGCTGAGTTGAGGTTCGTTGAGGGTGAGGCCGCGCTCGCCCAGGGCGTCGCGCAGGTACTGATAGAGCGCCGTCGTTCCTTCGTCGTTGAAGTGCGCGGCGACCGTGCCAAAGACCGGCGCCTCCCCGCCTCCGGGGTGGGCGCGGTGCCACTGGCGCGTCACCGATCGCAGCGCGTCGGGCGCACCGTGGCGATCGAACTTGTTGATGGCGATCACGTCGGCGAGGTCGAGCATGTCGATCTTCTCGAGCTGCGTGGCGGCGCCGAACTCGGGCGTCATGACGTAGAGCGAAAGGTCGGCGACGTCGACGATCGCCGCGTCGCCTTGACCGATGCCCGGGGTCTCGATGATGACCAGGTCGTAGCCGGCCGCGCGGCAGGCTTGGACGATCGCGGGCACCGGCGTGGGGACCTCCGAGGCGCTCGAGCGCGTGGCGAGCGAGCGAAAGAAGATCCGCCCAGACTCGAGTGAGTTCATGCGGATGCGGTCGCCCAAGAGCGCGCCGCCGCTGCGGCGCTTGGTGGGGTCGACGGCGATGACTGCGACGCGCAACTTGGCGCCCTGGTCGAGTCGAAAGCGCACCAGCAGTTCGTCGGTGAGCGAGGACTTGCCCGCGCCGCCGGTGCCGGTGATGCCCAAGACCGGGGCCCGGTGCGCTCGCGCGCTCGCGGCGATCCTGGCCGAGTCGTCTTTCGTGAGGGCGTCAGCTTCGATCGCGGTGATCACCCGGGCGAGGGCGTTTTGATTGCCGAGGATGAGTTCGTCGATCGCGTGGCGCTGCTCGTGCGCCAGGTCCACGTCACAGGCTTCGATCAATTGATTGACCATGAGTTCGAGGCCGAGATGCTGGCCGTCGCTGGGCGAGAAGATCTTGGCGACGCCGTAGTCCTCGAGCTCCTTGATTTCCTCGGGGATGATGACGCCGCCGCCGCCACCGAAGACCTTGATGTCGCCACGCCCGGCCTCGCGCAGGCGGTCGACGAGGTACTTGAAGTATTCGAGGTGCCCGCCCTGATAGGAGCTCAGCGCGACGCCCTGAACGTCTTCCTGGAGGGCCGCGTCCACGACCTCGTTGACGGAGCGGTTATGTCCCAGGTGGATGACCTCGGCCCCCTGGGCCTGGAGGAGACGGCGCATGATGTTGATCGCGGCGTCGTGGCCGTCAAAGAGGCTCGCGGCGGTGACGAATCGCACCGCGTGACGGGGCCGGTAGAGGTCGCGTTGTCCCGTTTCGCCCACGACGTGAACATTAGTAGGAAGTCCATCTAAATTCGCCGGAATTCCCCTCCTCAGCGTGGCGCCCCCTTGTGCAGGACGCTGCCGAGTCGCTCGAGGGCCGCGGGCGTGCGCGTGCCCCACCAGAACAGGTCGCGTCCGTCGAGGAAGATCACGGGGGCGACCTGCTCTAACTCGCCTTGTTGGCGCATCGAGAAGGGGTAGGGCTCGCTCGGCGCGAGCACGACGTCTGCCCCGAGCTCCCCGGCCGCCTCGAGCGTGGTCTCGGTGTAGGGGCCCACGGGACCGACGACGTCAACCCCGAGGTGGGCGAGCAGCGACGCCCCGTAGGTCGGCCGTCCCAGGGCCATCCAGGGTCGACGCCAAATGGGCACGAAGGCGCGTAGCCACGGCAGTGACGCCGGCGCGTAGCGAGGCGGATTGAAGTCCACGCCGAGTCGCCGCGCCAAGCTCGTCAGCGCGGGGGTGACGTCGGCGAGGTCGCGCACCCGGGTCGCGACCACGTCGAGTCCGCGTTCCACGAGGGCGTCGAAGTCCTCGCGACGATTCTCCTCTTCGTCCATCACCACGAGCTGAGGCGCCAACGCGGCGATGGCCGCGAGATCGGGGTCCTTGGTCCCGCCGACGTGGAGGAGATCGGGACGCTCGCAAAAGCGCGTGCAGGCAATCGGCGTCACGCCCCAGTCGCTCAGGGTCTCGCTCAACGACGGGACCAGGGAGACGACGCGCGCCGCGCTCATCGCCGGACGCGAAAATCGTGGGCGAACGTCAAAGAGGTGATGCGCCGATGGTACGTCCTCGCGGTCGTTGCTGCGCGGGCACTACCCTTGGCGAGTGGTTTGACGCTTCGAGGCGTCGACGGAGTTGAACGAGGAGTCCCCATGACCAGTCGAGTAGCAATCGTGACCGGATCCGCGCGTGGCATCGGAGCCGGCGTCGCCAAGCGATTGGCCGACGACGGCCACGACGTGGCGGTGCTCGACCTCGACGAGGGCGCCTGCGCCGAGACCGTCGCCGCCGTGAAGGCCACGGGCCGTCGGGCCATCGCGATCGGCGCCGACGTGAGCGACGAGGCGGCCGTGGAGGCCGCGGTCGCGCGTACCGCCGAGGAGTTGGGCGCGCCCACCATCCTCGTCAATAACGCGGGCGTGCTTCGCGACAATCTGCTCTTCAAGATGTCCCTGGCAGACTGGCAGACGGTGATGAACGTTCACCTCGGCGGCGCGTTCTTGATGTCGCGCGCGACGCAGCGTTTCATGACGGAGGCGAACTTCGGACGCATCATCAATCTTTCGAGCACCTCGGCCCTGGGCAACCGCGGCCAGGCGAACTACTCGGCGGCCAAGGCGGGCCTTCAGGGCTTCACCAAGACGCTCGCGATCGAGCTCGGGCGCTTTGGCGTGACGGTCAACGCGGTCGCCCCCGGTTTCGTGGTGACCGCGATGACCCAAGCGACGGCCGAGCGCATCGGGGTCCCCTTCGAACAGTTCGAGCGGGCCATCATCGGCAACATCCCCGTGGGTCGCGCCGGTCAACCCGAGGACATCGCCAACGCGGTGTCCTTCTTCGCCGACGAGCGTTCTGGTTTCGTCTCGGGCCAAGTCCTCTACGTCGCCGGTGGTCCGACGAACTAAGTTCTCTGGGCTCAGCTCAGGAGTCGCTGAAGTCGCCCGCGGCGAGACGTAGGGTGCGCACCAGCTTGATGAAGGTGTTTTGTTCGGCGTCGCTCAGTCCCTCGATGCCGAAGTGGATCTCGTTCACCGCCCGGGTCGCGCGATCGGCTAATCGCCGGCCCTTGGGCGTCAGGCGCACCAGCGTGGAGCGCCCGTCATCGGGGTGTTCACTGCGCGTGACGAGTCCGTCAGCGCTCAGGCGATTGACGATGTTGGTGACGCTCGTGGGGTGGATCATCAGGCGACTGCCCATCTTGCCCATCGGAAGTGTTCCGCTGCGGGTGAAGGACAACAAGACGAGCGCCTCGTAGCGCGCGAAGGTCAGCCCGAGCGGGCGAAGGACGCCGTCGACCGCGCTCAGCACGATCTGTTGGGCGCGCATCGCCGCGGTGGCGGTCGCCATGGAGGTGGACGCCTGGGGCCATCGCTCGTGCCACTGGCGACGCGCCTCGGCGATCGCGTCAAAGGAGAGCGGCTGGGCCATGACGAGAATCATAAGAGTTGGCGCTCCTCGAGCGACGAGCGCGGCCTCGCCGACCAGGTCGACGACGCCTGAGTGCCCGCGTCGAATGTCGCCCGGGGCGCCTAGCCCTGGTTCGGGTTCGTCGCGGCGGGCCAGTAGACGAGTGTGGTGGTCGTACTGGTCACGGGGCCCACGTTCGCACCCTGGGTGGTGGCGCTCACGCTCGCGACGTTAAGAACTCGATGGTTCGGCGGCGCGGTGAAAACGACGTGCGAGCAGTAGAAGGTCACGACCTCGCCCGGGTTGAGCGTCTGGGGATTGCTGGGCGATGTGGTCAAGGTGTCGCAGCTCACGTCGCTTAACACGACGCTCAGTGCCACGTCGCCGGTGTTGACGACGTTGACGTTGAACTGGACCTGCTCACCCGTGACCAGACGCACGGGCCCCGAGGTGAAGTTCGACGAGGTGCCCCCGACACGCTGGGTGGCGCCCACCACGAAACTCGCGACCGCGGTGGCGGGCACGCTGGAACCAAGGTTGTTGCTCACCGACGACGGGCCCGAAGGCGCGTTGGCTGAGGTCGCAGCGTTACACGAGGCGATCCAGACGCTGTGAAAGGAGAGCGTCGAGCGAGCCTTGCCCGTTATTTGTACCGAGATCATGGCGTGGGAGGGCGAGGTGAGTGACGTTGAAGTCGAAAAGGCATTGGCCACGAGGGCGGGCGAGACCACCACGTTCTGGTCGAGTTGATTCATACTGGTGCGCGTCGAGGTCTTCCACTTCACGTGCAGGGAGAAGGGCAGTCCGCCCGCGGTCGGCGCGAGCGGGGTCACCGAGATGTCGGCTCGCTCGGCGCCGACGTCGTAGCCAAAGAAGCTCACGTTAAAGCCGCACGGCAGCGCGAAGTCGTTGGCGGCGCGTGGTCCGAAGTTATGGGCGTTGACCTGGAGACGACCGTGGTCCGGGGACGACGTGGCGCGCGACGCGCCCGAAGGAGCGGCCGAGAGCGCACTGAGCGTCATGAATGAAAGGGTCATCGCGACGATGAGGACTCCGGTGCGCGCGGTCGAACGGGGTGATGAAGGGTGGGCGAACATCGAGACCTCGGAACTACCCCCTGCCGAAAGTGGCGGAAGCTACCGAGGTCTTGAGCGGCTACGTCGCGAGTGGAGGAAAGTACTCGCTCCCTCAACGTAACGGTGAATCGGTGGCGCGTGACCCCACGAAGGCGACTCGCGCCGCCGAGGGGCCCTCGACGTCGATCGATGGACCACGTTGGCCGCGTGAACACTCCTTCACGAGAGGGGACCTGACGTGGCGACCATGAAACTCGACGTCTATCGCGGTTGCACTCGCGAGGAGAAGAGGGAGGTCCTCGGGGTCTTTTGGCGCGCCGCGAGCCCGGGTTCGTCGCGAATCGCCGGGGCCGCCGAGCAGTACGGGGCCGTCGCCATCATCGACGTCGCCACGATCGCCCTCGAGGTGTTGGTGGTGATGGTCGCGAGATTCCGGTGCGCGGCGTTCCTTGGTTGGCTGGCCCTGGTCGCGGAGGCGTTCGTCCTCTGGGCGCTGTGGTGGTCCGTCGTTCGTTACCGCGCACTCCGAAGGCGTCGCGTCTAGGACGTGGCGAGGCGACGTCGCCCAGTGGCTGGCTAGCCTCGAGCCGTGACGTCGAGTGGATTCGTGGTGAGCGTGCCCGACCAGCGCCTGCGCGCGGCGCTGGGCGAGTTGGACCCGAGGGTCGAAGTCGTCGTGTGGGATATGAAGGACGACGCGCCGCACGAGAAGATCGACATCGTGGTGCCCCCGTACCTGGAAGGCACGAAACCCTTGGCGAAGCTGCGTGGCCTCGAGACCTGGCTGGTGCAGAGTCAGTCCATTGGCTACAACGGTGTCGAAGAGGCCCTGCCCGAGGGCCACGTCTACGCGAACGCGGCCTCCGTGCACGAGGCGTCGACGGCCGAGTTGACCCTCGCGCTCATCCTGGCCTCTCAGCGCGGCATCGATGACTTCGTGAGGGCGGCGAGTGAGGGGCGCTGGGCGCCCGCCTGGCACGCCAGCCTCGCCGATCGAAGCGTTCTCCTGGTGGGCTACGGCGGCGTGGGCGCGGCGATCGAGTCACGCCTCGAGCCCTTCGAAGTTACGGTCCTGCGCGTGGCCAGTCGTGATCGCGTTGACGAGCGAGGACGGGTCTACGGTCCCGCGGCTCTGGCGGAGCTCCTTCCGACCGCGGACGTCGTCGTGGTCGTCGTGCCGCTCAACGACGAGACTGAACATCTCGTCAACGATGATTTCCTCTCTCGAATGCACGACGGTGCGCTTCTGGTCAACGTTGCTCGCGGCCGCGTCGCCGACACCGAAGCGATACTTCGCCAAGCTCGCACGGGGCGACTGCGCTTTGCCCTCGACGTCACCGACCCCGAACCCCTACCCGTCTCGCACGAGCTCTTCACGCTCTCGAACGTCTTGATCTCGCCCCACGTCGGGGGCGCCACCACGGCGATGCTGCCGCGCATGGCGCGGCTCTTGCGCACCCAGATCGACCGGATGCTCGCCGGTGAGTCGCCCACCAACGTGGTCCTTCGCTCCTAGGGCGTGGCCGCGAACGCTGCCTGAGACCCAGAGCCTGCGAGAGACCAGCCCGCCGTGGTCGACGTCGCGCGACCACTTCGACGCGCGCCGATGACCGAACCGTCGCCGCGGCATCGTTCGATGAGGAAACTCTTAGGACGTCGAGGCGGGTCGATTCGTGGTCTGGGTAACATGGCCCGAAGAAGTGAGCGAGGCGACGGGGGGCGAAATGCCTCCGGAAGTGGGTGGGCATCGCCCCAATCACCAAAGGGAGCCGCGTTGGACAACGACAAACAGGCGATGAGAAGCCATATTTTGGTGGCGACGTCGCGGCTCTTGATGGAAAGCGGCGAAGGAAAGGTTCGCGTCTCGGACGTCGCCGACGCCGCGTTCGTCGCCGCCCCGACCATCTACTACCACTTCGGATCGCTCAATCGCCTCATCGCCGAAGCCCAAGAGGTGATCTACCAACAGCTCAGCGCCCCGCTCAAGCGCTCGCTGAGCGACGTCGAGTCGGCGCTTCACGCGGGCGATCAAGAGCGGTTCTGGGACGTGATCGGTACCCACTTGACGATGGCTTGGGAGTCCGGCCAGCGCGGGGAGGAAAGCGGTGTCGCGCGGGCGCTGACGGGCGTCTTGTCGAGTCGCGACACCAAGCAGAAGTTTCAACAGATGATCGACGATACCTACGAGCGCTGGTCGATCTTGGTCAACGACGGCAAGCAACGCGGCTGGGTCATCAAGGAGGCCGACACCGAGGCGCTCATCGCCATCTTTTGGGCCGCGTCCGTCGGGCAGGCTTTTTTGGGTGGTGCGCGAATGCGCGCCATCGACGGTCTGCGCGTGCGCGACGCCTTCTTGCGAATGGTGCGAACGGACGTCTCGAGGCCGGGCTGAGCCGCCGGGACCTACGGAGTTGCTCGCGACATGATCTCTCGGGCCTGAGCCAGCCCGGGTCCGTCGACCATGAGGCCACCGACGCGAAAGACGCCGCCGTGACTCGTGGCCCCGTCGAGGACGTCGCGCGCCCACGTCACTTGCTCCGGGGTGGGTCGGTAGGCCGCCCGCACGACCTCGACCTGGGACGGGTGAACGCAGACGGTGGCCGAAAAACCCATGGCGGCCGCGTCGAGCGCCTCGCGACGCTGGCCGTCGAGATCGGCGAAGTCGAGAAAGACCGCGTCGAGGGCGCAGCGTTCGCTCGCCCCCGCGGCCGTCAGCACGCGAGCGCGCGCGTAGCGAGCGACGTCGCGGTACGAGCCATCCTCGAAGCGACTCGAGTAGCCACCCAGCGCGGCGACGAGGTCCTCGGCGCCCCACATCAGGGCGAGCGTGTTGGGGCATCGGGCCATGTCCTCGGCCGCGACGACGCCCCGGGGGGTCTCGCACAGGGCGACGACCGAGAAGGACTCGAGGGAGAGGATCTCCTGCGCGGAGGAGGCCTTGGCGAGCATGAGCATTCGATAGGGCGACGATCGCAACGTCGCGAGGTCGAGTTCGTGTTCGTGCGAGTCGACGGGATTGACGCGCACGATCGTGGTCGCGGGGTCCAGCGTGGCGCGACGTAGGTTCTCGCGCGCCGCGGCGCGGTGATCGGGCGCGACCCCGTCCTCGAGATCCAAAATAACGACGTCGGCCACCGCCGCGGCCTTGGCGAAGCGATCGGGACGATCAGCCGGGCAAAAGAGGAAGGCCGGCCCCGGCGGCACCCATCTCACGAATCGTGCGCGGGCCGACAGAGCACGAGGGTGGCGCGCCGACACGTGGCGACGACGACGCCGTCTTGATTGCGCGCCACGTGCTCGAGTTCGATCACGCCTTCGCCCGGGCGACTCTTCGATGCTCTCGCGCCCTCCACGAGGGTCTCGGCGTAGAGCGTGTCACCGATACGAACCGGCGCGGGGAACGTGACGTCATGAAAGGCGAGGTTGGCGACCAGCGTGCCGAGGGTGAGCTGGCTGACCGAGAGGCCGATCAGGGTCGAGAGCGTGAACAGGCTGTTGACGAGACGTTCGCCAAAGACCTGCGTCGCCGACCACGCGGCGTCAAGGTGCAGCGGCTGGGCATTCATGGTGAGCGTCGTGAAGAGGATGTTGTCCGCCTCGCTGACCGTGCGGCCCGGACGGTGGCGATAGACCGTGCCGATGCGAAACTCCTCAAACCAGAGGCCCCGTTGCTCAACGACCTCGTGTGCGTCCTGGTCCACGTTGACCCCGCTTTCTCGCCAGACGTGCTGGTGCTCGTATCGCCCGAAACCTCCGCCGGCACCCCAAGACGCGGTGCGACGAAGGAGAGCGTTGAAGCAGATAGTAGGTGCTTCGAGGTCGGCCCCGTCAGCCGCGCGACGGTGGGTGCTTATATGTTCTCGTGCGAGCGCCCTCCGAAAGTCACCGTCGGCTCTCGTGAACGAGGTCGAACCCCTGTGGTCGCCGTCGCTGGAACGTCGCCGGCGCTCCCACGTCCAGCAATCGATTGACGCCCACGGTTTTGACGACTACCAAGCGCTCTGGGAGTGGTCGGTTGGGGAGTCAACGAGGGGCGCGTTCTGGGCGCAGGTCGCCCAAGCGGCGCGAATCCATTGGCATCACGAGCCGCGCGCCAGCGTGGAGCTCGACGACGAAGCCGTGCCGGGCGTGTCGTGGTTCCCCGAGGGGACGCTCAACTACGCCGAACTGGCCCTTCGGGGCCGAGACGCCGACGCCGAGGCGATCTTCGCCTACTCCGACACGCGCGCCACGTCCTCGATGACCTGGGCGCAGTTGGGAGACCTCGTGGCTCGTCTGCGTCACGGGCTCCTACGTGAGGGCGTCGGCCTGGGCGACGTGGTCGCCGCCTACCTGCCCAATATTCCCGAGACCACGGCGCTGATACTCGCGTGCGCGTCGCTCGGCGCGGTGTGGACGTGCTGCGCGCCCGAGATGAAGGCGGCCGGGGTCCTCGATCGATTCCTCCAGGCCGCCCCCAAGGTCTTCGTCTCGATCGACGGCTATCGCTACGGCGAGAAGAGCATCGACGTTCGCGCCGAGGCCGAGGAGATTCGTGGTGGCCTGGCGAGCGTGAGGGCGAGCTTCATGCTGGCCTACCTCGGCGAGGGCGAATCGTCGTGGCGCGATTGGAGCGAGTTGGCGAATGAATCCGCGCCGCTCGAATTCGCCCCCGTGGCGTTCGCTCATCCGCTCTACGTGCTGTACTCCTCGGGTACGACCGGCAAGCCCAAGGCCATCGTGCACGGCCACGGCGGCATCATGCTCGAGCACGTGAAGGCCCTGCGTTACCACTTCGACCTCGACGCCAAAGACCGGTTCTTCTGGTACACGACGACCGGTTGGATGATGTGGAACTTCCTGACGTCGGGGCTGCTCGTGGGCGCCGCCATTGGTCTCTACGATGGTGACCCCAACTTCGCGTCACCCCTTCGCCTGTGGACCTTCATCGACGAGCAGCGCGTCACCTGCGCTGGCGTGGGCGCGAGTTTTCTCGTCGCCAACCTCAAGGCCGGGCTGCGCCCGAGCGAGCACTTCGCCTTCGCCCACCTCGAGACCCTCGGCGCGACGGGCTCGCCACTGCCGTCAGACGCGGCGCTCTGGGTCTATCGCCACGTCAAGGCGGACCTGCTGCTCGAATCCTTTAGTGGCGGCACCGACGTGTGCTCGGGATTCGTCGGGGCCAGTCCCGTGCACGACGTGTGGGGCGGCGAGATCTCGTGTCGCTGTCTCGGGGCGAACGTGGAGGTCTTCGACGACGCGGGGGCGTCATTGGTCGACCAAGAAGGTGAGCTCGTCATCACGTCGCCGATGCCCTCGATGCCGGTGGCGTTCCTCAACGACGCGCGAGGTCGTCGCTACCACCAGGCCTACTTCGAGCGCTTCGCGGGCGTGTGGGCCCACGGCGACCGCGCCACGCTGACCTCGCGAGGCACGATCGTCATCACCGGTCGTTCCGACGGCACGCTCAATCGCGGTGGCGTACGCATGGGCACCGCCGAGTTCTACGCCGTCGTCGAGGCCCTCGACGAGGTCGCCGACAGCCTCGTCGTGCACGTGGAGGACCCGGGCGGCGGACCCGGACGGCTCTGGCTCTTCGTCGTCGCGCGCTCCGGCACTGACGCGGGGGAGCTGAAGGGTCTCGTGCGCGGCGCCATCAAGTCCAAACTCTCCCCGCGCCACGTGCCCGACGAGATCGTGGTCGTCGAAGCGATACCGCGCACGCTGTCGGGCAAGAAGATGGAGGTGCCGGTCAAGCAGATATTGAGCGGCGCCGATCCCAAGGCGGTGGTGACCTTGAGCTCGATGGCCAATCCCGAAAGTCTGGGGACCTTCATCGAACTCGCGAGGAGCGCTCGCGAGACTTCCTAGACCTCGATCGCGCGAATCGCGAGGGCCGCGCGCGCCATGTGGCGAAGCACCACGCCCGCGAGGGGACTTTCGCTCGCGCGTGCGCTGTGGGGCGTGGAGTTGAGGAGCCCGAAGACGGCGTGCGCTCGGGTGCGCGCCTCGAGGGGGGTTAACTCGGGGTCGATCTCTTGAAGTATCGCGACCCAAAGTTCGACGTAGGCGCGTTGGAGGCGACGTACCTCGCGCGCTTGGCTCTCGGAGAGGTTCGCGAGGTCGTGCTCTTGCACACGGATCAATTCGGGCCTCGAGAGGGCGAAGTCGGTGTGGAAACTGATCAGGCGCCCCAGGGCGTCGCTCGGCGACGTCGAACGCTCGATCTCCTGGCGACCAGAGGCGAGCAGGTGGCTGGAGATGCCGATCAACATCTCGGCGAGCACCGCCTCCTTGCTCGCGAAGTGCTTGTAGATGCCCGGACCGCTGATTCCCACGGCCGTGCCGAGCTCTTCGATGGTCACCCCGTGGTACCCGCGCTCGGCGAACAAAGTGGCGGCGGTGTCCACGATCTGCTCGCGTCGAGAGAAGGCGGTGTCGGTGGGCCGAGCGAGACGAATTTCGCGCATAAGAACTCCTCGACGATGAGGTTAACAGTTGCTAACCTGGCCCGGTGTGCGTGATTCCCGCGGCGGTTCGTCGATGAGCGAGATCGATGAGGACGTCACGTTCGTGTCGCGCGCGGACCCGCGCGGCGCCTCCTTCGTCGAGAACCACGAGTACCAAGCGTCCCTGGTGGCCGAGCTACGCGAACGTCTCGGCGTCGCCGCGCTCGGCGGGCCCGCTTCGATCCGCGAACGCCACGTCGCTCGCGGCAAACTCCTGCCCCGCGAGCGCGTGGAGTCGCTCCTCGACGAGGCGAGTCCCTTCCTCGAGCTCTCCCCGCTGGCGGCGAATGGTCTCTACGACGACGAGGCGCCCGGTGCGGGGATCATCACGGGCGTCGGGCGCGTCATGGGCCGAGAGGTCATGATCGTCGCCAACGACGCCACCATCAAGGGCGGCACGTACTTCCCCATGACGGTGAAAAAGCACCTCCGGGCCCAAGAGGTCGCGCTCGAGAATCACCTGCCCTGCGTCTACCTGGTGGATTCGGGCGGAGCGTTCCTGCCGCTCCAGGACGAGGTCTTCCCCGACCGTGAGCACTTCGGTCGGATCTTCTTTAATCAGGCGCGCATGAGCGCCGCGGGCATCGCTCAGATCGCGGCCGTGCTTGGATCGTGCACCGCCGGCGGAGCCTACGTGCCGGCGATGAGCGACGAGGTGGTCATCGTCAAGAACCAAGGGACCATCTTCTTAGGTGGTCCGCCCCTCGTGAAGGCGGCCACGGGTGAAGTCGTGAACGCCGAGGACCTGGGCGGGGGACTGCTGCACGCGCGCGTGAGTGGTGTCGTCGATCACT
>Ga0307374_10001768_pt1 | contig 39521 bp, 38 predicted proteins | sample OX3MG_FD_202532 | JGI IMG/M metagenome (GOLD analysis project Ga0307374, IMG submission 202532) | Soil microbial communities from Risofladan, Vaasa, Finland - OX-3 | ecosystem: Environmental > Terrestrial > Soil > Coastal area > Acid sulfate soil | place: Finland: Risofladan, Vaasa | collected... | reverse complement strand
GTCGGAGCGGAAGGTTCCTCCTTGGCTTTGTCGTGTGGAAGAACTGATCCGGCACCGGAGCACTGAGCCGTGGAGATTGAGCGCCATCGCAGAAGAGATCGGTGTTCATCCGGTGCACCTGGCACGTCAGGTCGGAACGCGATAACGAATACCGAGGCTATCAAGAACCTCGGCCTGCTCTGCAAAGCTTTGCATAGCACACTGGAAATCAGCAAAGATCGTCAGTTTGGGATTTCCACAGCGCCTTAGATGGGTTTGCTCTGACTCTTACGCTGGAACGGAGATCGACGGCTTCGAAGCCGCGACGCGAAAGCACTTCGTGCAGCGGCATTTGACCGTTCCGGTCCTCCATCCGTGCTGCTCCATCTTGTGATCTAGCCATTGAATTTTTTGCAAATCAACTCTGGATACTCGCGCGACGTGCCGCGCAGAACTGGAACATCGAGGTCTTTGAGATATCGATCGAAGAATGCTTCAACGTACTTCTCGGCAATGCGCAGAGCGCGCGCCGGAGCGATTGTTCCCAGGCTGGCCTTCTCGGCTTGCGGCACGAATGGGAGCATGCCTTCATCGGAAAAGGACATGTGCCTCGCGCCGCGAATTGTGAACCGGTATCCAGGCTTACCATGGCGGAGTACGAGGTCGTACGTCGCGAGACGCTGCCGCTCGTGATCTGATAACGACTCGGGATTGTTTCGGTGTTCAAGGTTGCGTTCATCCTCGAAAATGGCAATCGGCTTCGGCAGTCCGTTCCGAGCGACGGCGCCGAACATGTCGCCGTCTAGATTAATGGCTGCCTTAATCCGCGGTTCCACCAGCGCCGCCTCGAAAGCCGTCGCCCCGCCGAACGAATGGCCAAAAGCGCCAATTTTTCCGAAGTCAATCACACCGTGCAAAGGCCCACGCGGATCAGTCGATGCGAGCCGTGTGAACGCGAATAGCATGTCCGCGGTCCATATCGGTAGCACCTTTTCGAATGTCTCCGCTGTCGCGTGCTTGATCTGGTCGGAACGCATCACGACCCGGTGGCCAGAGAGCATCGTCACAGGAGCGAAATCTGTCGGCACAATTGCGGCGACCACGTATCCGTGGCTGACGATGTCCTCGATTAATTGCGAGTACGACGTGGGGAGCTGGTTATAGCCGGGAGCGAAGAGCAGGAGAGGGAACTTGGTGCGATCACGCAATGGGGGCGCATCAACGACCGCGTTGGTGTGGACGGCTTCGATGGATTCCTTCTGCTGAGCCGACAACAATTCCGGAGTGGTTTTCAGCTCGTACGCCAAGAGCTGATCTGCCCAGCACGGAGGCAACCACGCGGCCTTCGTGGCTCCGGGAGCCGCAGCGGCAGGGTACCAGACGAAAACAACGATCTCGCGTCGTCCTGCTTCGCTGCCCAAAGTCTCGCGACGACTCTCATCCACCCAGTCGTATTTGGTTCGTCCGACCGCATAAGGCCCTGACGGTGCAGGCAGCACGACCGACTCCTGTGCCGTGATGCGGAAGGGGCAAAGAGCCACTACGATGGTGAACAACCACGCTGTGGTATAACGCGACCTGTTCATGGCTGCCTTCCAGTGCAGCGCCTTTGCCTGTCGCGAACAAGGTTCGCGGGCTTGCCGACGATCCGCTCATAGATCTCGGGATCTGTGTCGCCCTCGGTTCCAATGAGGAGCACACGACTGCGTGCGTCTAACCCAAGTACTTGTCTCGCCGACGGCGCACGTGCCGCACACAGGAGCGCAGCGAGTCCGGCCACCGCAGACTCTCCGGCGACAACCGGGTCGTCGCCGCAAGAGCCGTTCGCGAGTAGCCTCATGCACGGGGCGACCGACGGATCGGTAACAGTCATGAAGAAGTCGGCGCCATGCCTCAACAGCCGCCATGCCAATGGTGACGGTTCCGCACACGACAATCCAGCCATGATCGTCTCGACCGGCTCGGCAGCCCGAGTCAGTTCGCCGACAGCCGCACTGGCGTACACACAGGCTGCATTCTCTGGTTCGACAACAATCATTTTCGGCCGGCTCTTTCCCCAGTGCTGCCACAGATGGGCACACACGGCAGCAGCCAAGCCCCCAACGCCGGCCTGCACGAATACATGAGTGGGTCGCTGTGTCTTCTGGTCGAGTTCGCGGAGCATCTCGGTAGTCAGAACCGTATAGCCAGCCATGATCAGGGCAGGAATCGATTCGTAGCCGGGCCAAGATGTGTCAGAGACAACGAACCAGCTGTTCCGTACGGCATCAAGAAGACAGATGCGTACCGTATCGTCGTAGCCTTTATCCGTTTGAGTGACTTTCCCTCCTAAGCTCTCGATAGCAGCTCGCCGTGCGGCAGTGCATTGCTTTGGTACATATACGACGCACTCGCAGTCGAAGCGGCGGGCGGCCCACGCGACCGCGCGGCCGTGATTTCCATCCGTCGCGGCAGCAATGGTCACTGGCCTCTCTCGCCTCTTTTCTGGCGATGACCCGACATGAACTCCGGTCCGCGCAACCACGCCGAACAGTCGAGCGATTGCATAACCGGCTCCGAGTGCCTTGAAGCTGCCAAGGCCGAAGCGGCATGACTCGTCCTTGTAAAGGACCCATTCGATCCCGAGCGCGTTCGCAATTCCGTCGAGGCGCCGCAATGGCGTCGATGAGTAGTCTGACCATGACGATATCTCGCGATATGCTTGCTCGATATCGTCGCGAGTGACCGCCGTCCATCCAGTGCCTTTAAAATCCGCAGCTCTCCCGCGCAGGGTATTGTACGCAATGCTACAATCGCATGCCGTTGCGGCCGCAAGCGGGCCGCTTATCTGTTGACTCGCTCGCAAGTGTCACTCCTCGTCCGTCGCAGCAAGATGCTGATTCCCCTTCGTCACGAAAGGTGCCTCCCGGCCGCGTGCGGCGACGCACTCGACGTACGCGTGTCCATTCCGCATCACAACGGCATGATCGAAGGTATTGACGGTCGGGCAGACGTTCCTCGGTATGAGTTGTATCAGATCGCCGACGTGCAACGCCGACGGGCAGCGGCTGACGTCCAACGGAAGGTGCTCTTCGCTGGGGGTTAGCGGAACGATGTCGCTATGGCTAGAGACCACGCAGCTCGGTGTCCCGCGATCCAGCGAAAGGGTTTTGTGACCGGCGTCGCAGGTCACGACTGTCTCTCTCGGTCGACTCACGACCCGCGACAGAACAACCGCGGCCGGAGCATACCCAGGTAGATGCGTGAGCTGCGCCAGTGCAGTCAGGTCGCAATACGAAACCGTACCCGCAGAGACCCGGTGAACAAAGCGATTGTCGCGAAATGGGGCGTACTCAGCAGCACAGGGAAACGCCGGCGTTCCAGACGTGACCAACTCGCCGACCGCAACACCCTTCTGAAAGAGAACATTTCTCAGAGCGATGAGCTTGTCGTAGATTGCTTGAGCTGCGATTCGCCGGGCGGCGGGATCGAGATGCCCAAGATCCCCTTCATAGCAGTGGATACCGCGGAATGTCATCCCTGTTTGGACGATCCTGGACGCGAGTGCAGCAATTCTGCCGACCTCGTCGATTGGCATACCGGTCCGATCCATGCCGGGATTGACATCTACAAACAGGCCCGCCACGCTCGCTTTCGACCAAATGTCCAGTTCGCCGTCTTCAACTAGAACGGAAATCCGAACGTTCGGATGTTCGCGGTCGAGTTCTGTGATTTGCTCGGCTGTTCTTCGGCGCGCCGGATGAGCAAACAGCACATCCCCGACGCCGCGGTCGCAGAGCAGCAGTAGTTCGCGCGTCGTGCAGCACTTAAAGTGCGTAAGGCCCTGCCTGATGAAGCAATCGATCGTCGACGGCACTTTCGATGTCTTGACGTGCGGCCGCCAACGTTCCGGATTGTTCGACAAGATCGCAACAGTGTTCCGAATATTGCATTCTACTACCGCCTCGTCGATGACGAGTGCGGGCGTAAGCAGGTCGTTATCTGGCAGAACAACCACGGGATCCACAAAAGTCGCCGGGTTCATGTCTCGTTTCATCTTTGGTGGTGTGCGGCCGCAATCGCTAAGGTTGCGTTCGAAGTTGCTTCTGAAAGATCGAAGATCAACAGAACTGACGAGCAAGGTCGACGAGTGCATCACGGCACGCGACGACTTCAGAGATGCGGACGTACTCTTCGACGCTGTGAAGGCCTTCGCCACCGGGACCGAATACTACCGTCGGAATCGAGGCGCTTGCGAGCACAGCTGCGTCCGTCCAGAACGACACACCGCCACGTTGTGGTGTCCTTCCTGTCGTCTGAACAGCGCGCTCGAGAAACTCAATAATCGGATGGTTCGTTGGCGTCTCGAATGGCGCGCGGTCGAACAGCAGCGTTGCCGACGCCGCGAATTCAGGATCTTCTTTCGTGAGTTCGTCGATGATCTTCTGCACTTCTTCGAGCGCCGTGCCCTGTGGCTCCGCGCTCGTGGTCCGCCGCTCAAACTGCATCACGCACCGATCGGGATATGAGCTGAGCTCCCGTCCACCGCTGATCAGAGACGCGTGCAACGAACCAGTGCCTTGCACCGCGTACGCAGGCCGCCGCTGCAATTCGCGGTCGAGTTGCTCCAGCCGCGACAAGATACGCGCCATCCGAAAGATCGCGTCGCGGCCATCTTGAGGCCGGCTGCCGTGGGCCGCCCGTCCTTCGGCGGCAACTTCAATCCAAGCGAATCCCTTGTGACCGAAAGCAATCGTCAAGTCTGTCGGTTCCGGGACCACCGCCGCGTCAGCGTGCCAGCGCTTAACTAGTGCCTCAGCGCCGAGGCTGGCGTACTCCTCGTCGGCAACAGCGGCAACGATCAGTTTTCCCGCTGCGAGCCCGCCGTTCTTCGCCAGATGCAGGGCTGTCCCCATCATGGCGGCGACTCCGCCCTTCATGTCCTGCGAACCGCGGCCGTAAAGCCGGTTGTCGCATATGACGGGATCAAAGGGAGTTTTCATCCCGGCCACGGTCACCGTATCGATGTGGCCGCAGAACATCAGCGAGCGTCCCGGGGAATGACCTTCCAGGACCGAAACGACGTTCGGTCGGCCAGGCGCGACTTCGTCGACTCGGACCTCAAGGCCGGCGCTCCGCATCGTGTCGGCGATGTAGCCAGCGATCTTGCCCTCACCTGCCGCGCCGGGGACGAGCGACGGGTTCACTGAATCGGTTTGGACGAGGTGCCGCAGGATATCGACCACTTCATCCTGCACCGGCTTGTCTGCGGTGGCGACTGACTTTTGCGTCATCATCTCTGTTCTCCTGTTCAACTACCGAGCCGCCGCTCCAAGAAATTTCCTGGCCCGCAACTCGCCCCACTCGATCATCGAGCGGCGATCGATTTCTTTGAGGTATTGAGGGTCGAGGCTCCCCGGAGGCGGGTATGCCGTCTTCAGGTCCTCTGGCGGGCAGAGATAAAGGAGCGCATCGGCTCTCTTCGAAAGTGGCACTCCATTTCGGTCCGCCGTCTGACCCAGTGTTGTACCGGTTAAGTTGAACAGTTCCGGGGGGTGCTGCGCCGCCTGCTCGATCAGTTCTTCGGTGGATTTCGTCAACCATCCGCCCGCGTCAAGAATCACAACGTAAGTCGCACCGGGGTAGTGCGCTTCGACGCGTGTAGTGGTGTTGGGATCGCCTTTGCGATCGCCCGACCTGCCGACATGATTCGCGCCGAGGACCACAAATGCGTGTTGATGTTTCGCTAGGACTTCTGTCGAGATCACATCGGCAAAAGAGACATTGTTATCTCCAAGTGTCGCCCATTGCTCGTGGGTGTGGATATGGCTCCAATCGATTGCGGTGTCACCTGCAAGCACTCGCAAGCGCCGCCCCGGAGGCCGTGTCCTGTTCACGTCGCGGATCGCGGCCAGCCATTCGGCGTAAATCGGTGATTCCCAGCTCGCAACCTTGGTTGTGTCGCGCCAGATCCTACGCACATCACTGATGGGGACGTCCTCGCCCGCGATATAACGGTCAAGCAGCTCTTGATTGTTCCTGCTGGCGAATTCGACGACGATGTTCTGTGCGACATCCTGAAAGGCGGGATCGCGGACAAGCCCGATGTAAAAGTCGCCGGCTTGGCGTATCCAGTGCCACTCGCCGACGATGACCACCGGATGACTTTTGAACGCACTCACGATTCCCGACACTGCATCCACGGGCTTCGGCAGTGGCTCCGCCGGGCGTCCATGGCATCCCATCGACAACAGTGCCAAAGCGACCACGACAGCGGTCATCCGCAAACGGCGTAACTGTGTCCTCATGTTCCTGCTGGTAATCTGCTCGATCATTTGATTCCCGCCTTCAGCGTGTTTGCTGATTCGATATGTCGACGCAGTTCCGACCAGTTGAAGTAGGTCGGACTGAGCTTGCGGTCGCTAAACAGAGGTGACTGGTCAGAGAAGCGTCGCGCCCCGGCGCTTGGTTTTGGCCGTGCGGGAGCAAACTGAACGATGAGACCGACATCGTGAATGCCGACACGATGGGGTGTCTGGAACCGGCGACGATTAAGAGTGCATTCGCGTCCGGTAGACCAGCTGGGGTCCTCCTGGTGCAGCGTCGCTTCCCTGGCGCGGCTGGCAGCGAGGGGCACTGCGCCGACAGCGATGCCAGGTGAGCTTCGGCCAGTTCGAACGATATCGCCGGCGTTGACTCCAGTCCGCGCGGCAGCGTCGTCGGGTCAGTCGCAACTGGAATTGCTTTTAGCAAAAGCATCGATTGAGTACCGCCAAGCTGTCGTCAGGTCTGAGCCGTCGCCAAATCCAGCGGGTTTGGAGCAACGCAGGTCGCGACTGTGATCGTTAGAAACCCTATTGCCGCCCACCACACTGCGACTTGTCCGATACACAGGTTCTGCAGACCCGCCACGACCAAACGCCTAGAAGCGGAGCTTCAGCGAGAGCTGGATCGACCGTGGACCTCCTAAGCTATAGAGAGGGTTGAAACCTCCGGCTCCTCCACCCGTGGCGTTTCCCGTTCCCAAAAAGTTATTAAGTGTTGTTAGGGAAAGACCAAAGCCTTGCGGGAAACTGCTGCTAAAAGTTGTATTGGTCGGATTTCCGAAATTCGGATGATTCAGGAGATTAAAAACATCTGCCCTGAATTCGAGGTGGATTTGCTCGTGAATTGGAAAATCGCGGCGCAGCGTCGCATCTAGCTCCTGCGAGCCAAAGCCTCGAAGTGCATCCCGCGCAAGTGTGCCCTGACGAAGCGGCAGCGGAGATGAAGATGACGAAGGCTGTGGTGGTGTCGCAAAGGCAGCTGGATTTAAACCCTTGCCTCCAGGACAACCTTGGCCGGGCACCAAACTGCCGTTTGCGATGTAGGCATCCGTACATGCTGTACCGTACAAATAAAATGACTGTCCAGACGCGACATCGGGGCGTTGTATGATTTGATAAACCTGTCCGTTTGAGTCCGTGTAGTTAAACGAACTCACCGTTATATCGTATGGCAGTGCTGTCCTGAAATGGTCTATACCGTCCAGTGACCAATGATCTAAAATAAGAGATAGGGCGCGCTTGGAGCCGATACTTGGCAAATTATATGTGACTGCCACGTTGAACTGTTGCCGGATATCAAATGCCGAGTTTCCACGATCCACATTGGCGGGAAGAAGATTGGTGGGTATACTTCCTGTCGAAAAATCGGACGCATTATCTATGGAGTGCGACCACGTATAGCCGGCGAGCACCTGCAAGCCGTGAGATAGCCTGCGTTGGAATTGGAGCTGCAAGGCATTATAGTTGGATGTTCCGGTGTTCACATAGGGAGAGAGACCTGATAGAAAATCAACGCTGGGGTCCAAAAAGAGTTCGTTCCGAATCTCGTTGCGGCCAAGCGCTCCTACGTATGTTGTCGTTAGGGCTTGGTCCGGGCCCAATTCCTGCTCCAACGCCACATTGAACTCGTAAGTGCGTGGCATGCTTAGATACGGATCGGTGACGTCGACTGCACGCGTATAGGGAGGATTTGGGTCTACGCTTGGTAATGGCAACAATGAGGTTGAGGGGACCGGAAAGTAGACATTATTAAAACGACGTTGTGGAAAATAAGGCCCGTTCGTAAATGAGGTAGAATCGCTCGCCGTATCATAGAAGATACCGAAGCCGCCGCGGATAACCCTACCCCATTTGAGGTCTTGGGATAGGGAATAGGCGATTCCGATTCGTGGTGCCAAATTGGCCCAGGCTGTCGCATAGAGCTGCGAGCCGATGGGGAGCGCTCGGGTGGCGCTCAGATCAGTTAAATTCAGTTGGTTAATTGCGACCAAGGGGGTTCCGTTCGGGCTCGTCGGAGCCGGGCTGATTTCCCAACGGAAACCGTAGGTCAATGTGAGACGCGGGTTTGCCTGCCAGGTGTCCTGTGCATACAAGGAATAGTTTTCATAGCGCAACTCTTCGGCGTGCTGTGCCGTGAGGACATTCACCTGCAGTAGACCGTTGAACACGTCGAATGGCGGGTTAAAACTGTTGAAATCCGTGTATGGTGCGGCAAGGTATCGCGGCGTAAGTTGCCGCCAATCAACCCCAAATTTCATTTGATGGGTGCCTTTCGCTACACTGAGTGCGTCAACAAGATTAAACTGCTGTTGATGATTGTTAATCGCTTGGCCAGACGCTAGTTCTTCGATGCCCATCGAGAAGAGAAATTGCCCTGTTGCATAGGTATATGGAGCAGGAAACAAAAAGGAGTTGGAAACAGGAACTCCTCCGTCAAATGTGGTCATATTGTACTGACTCTTTGCCGATACGTCGGTGAAATTAAATCTTAGATCATTGAGCATTGTAGAGCTTAGGATATAAGTATGGCCGAAGGTAAAGCTGTGTGGAACAATATGCGTTGTATTTAGGATTGCTCCGGTGCTCGCGCCAGAATCGGATGGAGCATAGCTGTAACGAAAAAATACGCTCATCCGTGAGCTTGGATGGTAATCGCTGCGGATGCTGAACGAGTCTAGATTGTACGACAAGGGGAGGTTTGCATTGAAGAAGGAGTACAGCCCACTGGGACACGTGCTGTTCGCCAGCTGAGAAATGTCGCCAGCGTTCGGTTTGGGGTAAGCATTCAAGAGGTCTCGGAGAAATGCTGTATTGGCCACATTGTTGGATGGCGTGTTGTTGGGATCGTTACTCACGGCCGAGTTGCGTCCGCATATAGACGGCACGATATCGCCGGTCTCGGTCTGGGCGTTCGTGAGACGCAGTCCCTCATAAGACGCAAAAAAGAACAGCTTGCTTGGGACGATTGGCCCGCCGAAGACGCCTCCGAAGTCATTCTGACGATCCGGGGGCTTCGGGATATTGGGCGTGACAAAGTTGGAAAACCAATTATTCGCGTCAAAGGCGCTATTCCGCAGATAATCAAAAACGTCTCCGTGGAACGTATTCGTGCCGGAACGCGTAAGCAAGGTTACTTGCGCCCCTGGAGTTCTTCCAAACTCCGGAGCATAGCTAGAAGTGTGAATCCTGAATTCTTGCAAATCGTCAATCGATACCAGGTTATTGTACCCACCTCCCGCCGTGACCAAGGGAAGGGCTCCGCCGCCAGCCGAGTTAATGGCCCCGCCTGTGCCCACGCCCGCATTGGCGCTGACGCCGTCCACGGTGAAATAGTTTGTGTCCGTCCGCTGACCGTTCACGCTAAATTGGCCCTGGTTGGCATAAGTGCTGGCAGCTACGGTTATACCGGGGGCCAGGTCAATCAAGCTCTGAAAACTGCGTCCATTCAGTGGCATGTTCGCCACGAATTGCCTGTCCACGACAGTGCTCACCGAGCCATCAGTCGTGTTCACAATCGATGCGCCGCCGGAGACGGTGACGCTTTCCGAAGTCGAGCCGACCGTCAAGCGAAAATTTTGTTCGATATGGGCCTGGACGTTGACAAGCACGCCGAGCAGATCGACCTGGCGGAAGCCGGATTTGCGCACGGCGATTCGATACTGGCCGGGCTGGACAGCGGCGAAGAGGTAGATTCCGGAGTGATTAGTCGTCACGGTGGTAATTGTTCCGCGGTCCACGCTGACGAGGACGACTTCAGCGCCGGGAACGGCCGCGCCGGATTGATCAGTCACTTGGCCGGAAATCGTCCCCATCTCCGTCTGCGCCATTGCGGAAACGGCAACGCAGCAGATGGCCAGAGTCATGCACGCAAAACGCAAGCAACGAATCATTGACCCGCTCCCCTCGTATCTGTATGCCCGCGGCGCGAGAAAAATTAGCCGAGGGGACTAACGCTCTCTCGTTGAGCCTCGGAAAGAAAATCGTTCGGCGAGCGAGAGGGAGTAGCAGATTCATCGCCACGGAGGGCCAAGAGACCTGTTCCTGCTAACGAAATGAACCGGCAAACGCCGCTGTTTCAAGGATGGTTCGGCTGGCCGTCGAGGAAGGCGAACAGGATTTTGCGACCATGGGGCCGGTCGTAATGGTTGCGAGCGGCTTCGGCGGTGACAAAAACGGAGTTGATCTGGGCGAGGACCGTCGGATCATCGAAGGTCATGGTCCAACGACTCTCCCCGCCCGTGTCCTGGCGAAGAATACCAAGGCTGTGAGTTACTTCTCTCGCACCCGTCTTCCCGCCCCAGACATGAAACATAACGTTGGCTTTGAAATGGCCCCGATCGTTCAGGTCGTAAGCGTAAAACACAAGCGACTTCCCTTCCACGTAAAAAACTCTGCCGAAAGACTGTTTCCGCGCCCCACTGGCGTCGGCATCGTAAACATCCACGATATGCAGATTGGGCGCCGCCGCCAACTCGCCCAGCCTGATCATGGACGATTTCAGGTCCTGCCGGTTCCGATCGCGGTGGAGCTCAGCTTGGGCTGCTTCGAGCTTTGCCTGAAGCTGGCGAGCGGTTTGTTGCTGGCTGAATGCTCCCATCTCCGAACCGGCCAAACGCTGGTTGAGCGTGCTGACTCGGCTCTCGAGCATCGCAATCTGGCTGTTGGCCGCCTGCAAATCGCTGGCCGAGCGCTGGGACGCTTCTCGGGCTTGGGCCGTCAAGGCCGCGAGCTGGACTTGGGTGTCCGTCAATTCAGTGCCTAGCGACCGCTTCTCGATCTCAGCCTGCCGCGCTTGTGCCCGTACCTTTCCCAGCTCGTCCTCGAGCGACGACATTTGCCCCTCAAGCAGGCGAATGCGGTTTGCTTCGCGGTCCAGGGCGGCCGCTAGGTCAGGGGGCGCGGCGAGCGGCTTCGCGGCGGGCAAAGAAGCCATCGGCTGGACAGCGCCTCGTTCGCCGGCATGGAAACCGATGAGGCTGGCCACGGCGCATGCGGCCACAGCGCCGGCAGCCCAGCTTATACGAGATGGAGGGCGGAGCCGAGCCTTGTACTCCGCTTGGCCATCCACTTTCAGCCTTCTGAAGCGCTGGCGCTTCTCCAGGGCCGGCGCGATCGCTTCTCGAACCGGAGGGGAATACGGGCGTCGTACGGCAATCGCGCCTCCGGCCAACCTCTCCCGGCCGAGACGGGAAAAGAATCGTTCGCGCATTCCTTCTGGCGGAGCACAGTCCAGCGCAGGGATGCGATTTTCAGCGAGCAGCGGCATGACCTGCGCGCTCACTTGCGCCATCGATTCGAGCACGCTTAGGCACGACGGGCAACGGGCGACGTGGGCGTCGAGTTCATACATCTGTGCGCTGCCGAGCTGGCTGGTGGCGGCGAGCGCACACATCTCCTCAAAGCGCCGGTGTTTCGCTGGCCAGAGTTTCCAAGCGATTCGCACGAATGTGTCAGTGGGCTTCATGGTTGTCACCAAGGATTACTCGAAGCGCAGCGAGACCTCGCCGCAGGTCATGTCGGACGGCGTGAACCGACTGGTTCAGCCGCAACGCGACCTGTTCGGCGGTGTATCCTTCATAGTAGGTCATTTCGACCACGGCGCGCTGGCGCGGCTTTAGCCTCTCCATAACTTGTTCGGCGAGACGAACCACTTCCGGCAATTCCCCGGGTATCGCCCGGGACGAGCCGATCTCGATGACATCCTCCAGCCTTTCCCAACGATAGAAATGGTTGGCGATGAGATGCCGCTTACGATGCAAGGCGCGGTTGTAGGCATACTGTAACAGCCAAACTTTCACCGCACCTTTACGAGAATCGAAGTTGCGCGCAGCCCGGAACACATCGAGGAAGACGGTCTGAACGACCTCCTCCGCCTCGCCCGGATCGCGGACAATCCGCAGAGCGACGCTGAACACAAGTTGATGATAGCGGTCGAAGAGCGTGCCCATGGCGTCGTGCCGGCCAACGGCCATGCGGTTCATTAATTCTTCGTCTGACATCGAACCGCCATCGAAGACACCACCTTTCGCTGGCTCCCGAATGCCCACTTTCGTTTGACTGCTCACGTCGCCGCCTCCGCCCTCAGGTTGCGACCGCATGAGAAGTTCTATAGCACAAGTCGAGAAATTGGGAGCCAAGTTAATTTTCTCTGAGCTTGGCTAAAAGGTGCGTCCACGCGGGCATACTTCTAAATACGTTGGCATGCCACTCTAGCTCTATAGCTTGCCCTCGTTACGGTCCGATGACCGTCCGTACAGCTAGGTCGCCAGCGGAGCGCGGCTGCGGAAATCGGTGAGCACGAACAGAACATTTGCAACATTGTCGCGGGCCGACCTCGCCGGGCCCGCCGGAGCCGCTCGATGAAAGAAAATCTTCGTGGCACTCTCCTGCTCGATCGGCAACAGATCTCCGAGCTGGCGAGCTTCCGCGACTACTTCGAGGCAGTCGAATATGCATTTCGGGCTCAGGGGAACGGGGAAGATCTGGCGCAAGGACTGCTGCACCTGGACGCTCCCTTGGGAGAATTTCACATCAAAGGCGGGGGACTCAAACTCGGGCAGGCCTACTTCGCTTTCAAGATCAACGGCGGATTCTACTCGAACGCGCGTGAGCATGGCCTGCCGAATATTCTTGGGACGATTGTCCTGTGCTGTGGCGACACGGGATTCCCGCTGGCACTCATGGAATCGGGGGAAATCACGCGCCAACGCACGGCCGCGACGGCGGCGCTGGCCGCCACGCTTCTTGCTCGCAAGGATTCCGGCACCGTCACCATCTGCGGATGCGGGACGCAAGGACAGGCGCAACTGCTGGCCATGAAAGAAACCCTGCCGCTCACCAAGGCTTTTGTATTCGATGCCGATCCGTCACAGCAGCAGCGGTTTGTGGCGCGGAATTCCCGCCTGGGACTGGAGCTCGTGCCTGTCGATGATCTTGGTGCGGCGGTGCGCCAGAGCGATGTGTGTGTCACCTGCACACCGGCCCGCCGGCCGTTCCTCGGGCGCGAGCACGTCGCCCCGGGGACATTTATCGCCGCCATCGGAGCCGATAGCCCGGAAAAGCAGGAACTCGATCCCGCCCTGCTCGCCAGCAGCACCGTGGTCGTCGACCGGCTGGAGCAGTGCGAAAAGGTTGGTGAACTGCATCACGCCATCGAATCCAGACTGCTCACTCGCGAAGCGGTGCATGCCGAGCTAGGAGAGATCGTAAGCGGCAAGAAACCGGGGCGCATTTCCGACGACGAAATCATCATCTTTGATTCCACGGGAACAGCGCTGCAGGATGTGGCCGCGTCGGCCGCGGTGTATCACAAAGCGCTCGCGCAAAGCGTGGGCACACATTTCAATTTTTGGGGATGATCGCCATGTCTTCAATTCCATCGAGTGAAATCGGTTTGCACCAGGCGATTCGACGCACCACTTTCCTCTGCCCGCGTTCACTGTCGGATTATCTCGGTGTCGAGTTAACCATCGCGAGCGAAGCGTTTCAACACACCGGGAGCTTCAAATTCCGCGCCGCTTATAATGTCGCACTCAGAGTTCCCCAGGACGAAATTATTGCCGCGTCCTCCGGTAATTTCGGCCAAGCGCTCGCTTATGCCTGCCAGCTCCGGAGGAAACGGTGCATTGTGGTCATGCCGTCGGCCTCGGCCGCCGTAAAAATAGCGGCGGTGCGCCGGTATAGGGCCACCGTCGACCTGATCGATACGCGAGTGAAGAGCCGTGTGGAGCGCGTAGCCGAGCTTGCGGCCGGGCACCCCGGCGCTTACCTGGCCAGTGCGTATAACGACGCGCTGGTGATCGAAGGAAATGCCACACTTGGCGGAGAACTCGCCGCGGCAGGCCGCGGTTGGGATGCTATTATCGCGCCGGTGGGAGGCGGAGGGCTCATCTCCGGGATCGCCAGCGGGCTGCGACAAGCCGGAAACGCGACGAAACTTCTTGGCGCCGAGCCCGCGCTTGCCAACGATGCGGCGCGTTCTTTGCGGGCCGGCGAGATCTTCGCCAACGAGACGGAGCCGAACACAATTGCCGATGGCGCCCGCACCGTCAGCCTTGGCGAGCTCAACTGGCCGATTGTTCGCCGGGAAGTTTCCGATATTATCGAGGTTTCGGAACGAAATATTGCCGAGGCGCTGCGGCTGCTGTTTATGTTCGCTAACCTGAAAGCCGAGCCGACCGGCGCGCTCGCAGTGGGCGCAATCCTCGAGCAGCCACAACGGTTCGCGGGCAAGGCCATCTGTTGCGTGGTCAGCGGAGGGAATGTCGATCCACTCAATTACGCGCAATTGCTCAGCTCCTGCGAGCAGGACAGAGCAGAAAGGGGGAATGCATGAAGCACATGGCGTCACTCCTGGCCGCAGCTCTTCTCCTGGCCGTCGCCGCCTCAGCGGCGCATGCGCCGCGCCCGCTCACTCCTGGAGATGTGTACCGCCTGAAAACAGTGAACGACCCCGAACTTACACCAGGAGGCAAGCTGGTTGTCTATGAGGTGACCACCGTCGATGCCTACAAGGATAAACGGGTCTCCCACCTGTGGATGGTACCGGCCGACGGCAAGGCCGAAGCAAAACCGTTTCTTGGGGATCTCCCCGCGCGGTTTCCGCGCTGGAGTCCCGATGGCCGGTGGTTGGCCTTCATTTCTACGGGAAGCGGCGGGCAAGCCAATAAAGAGAGTCTCCCCCTGGCGTCGACCGCCAAGCAGCAGATCTGGGTGGTCGCTCGCGACGGTCAAGAGCGGCGACGAATAACCGATTTCCCCAACGGAGTTCTGAGATATTCGTGGTCTCCCGACAGCAGGCAGTTGGCGGTTGCGGCCCGGCCCGATTATGGTGTGAATCCCGAGCCCGGCGTGCTGGTATCACCGCGGCAGCCAAAGCCATCTCTGGCTCGTGGACGTGAGCAACGGCGATGCGCGCCAATTGACCTTCGGAAAAACCCGCAACGATAGCGATCCCGAGTGGTCGCCTGACGGAAAATGGATTGCGTACGTCTCTCAGAACATCGGGCCCGATCTTCGGGAGTACAATGATAGCTCCGAGATTTTTATCGTTTCCGCTTCTGGCGGCGCGCCGCACGCCGTTACCGCACCGCTCGTCGGTCTATCCTCACCGCGCTGGTCGCCCGATAGCCAGATGCTCGCCTACGCTGCTGCGCCGATACCAAGCGACCAACCTCTGCTTTTCCTGACCTCAATTTCTGGTGCCGGGAAGCCTGTACTGGCGTCGTTGTATGTCATCTATATTATGCTCCTATTAGTAACTGTCTTCCCTCAGCGTCGACTATGTTTTCCCCACATGCCGTACGCGTTTCTGAAGCAAGGCGATTGAGTAATCCCGGCCATGTGGGATACCCGAGCGGCCTTGAGACTCCAGCCCCTGCGAACGCCAAACTCTCGTTGCCGCGAATGGCACCGACCATTCGCCGATAGGCATCGAGATTATCTGGGACGTTGATGAGCAAGTCGATACTCAGAACTAATATCTATCAGCGATTTGCGTCTGCCCGCAACTCCGTTCGGGATTAGTTAGGCTAGCTCGAATATTACAGGGGTTCACTCCATGAGTTAGGGAAGCCCATCGACTAGGCAACGATTTCAGGCACGCAGACTCTTGAAAAGACCGCATTCTTGCGCAAGATTGATCATGGTCTGCAGTCTGTCCGGCGTCGGGACTGGCGCCGAACCATGCGATGCGCCCGGAGCCAAAGTCCACCCGCCCTCATCCAGTATGACTCGTAATCGCAACAGCGTCTTTCCTTGTGCGCGGGCATCCGCCAGCCCGCGTCCAACGGACCAGTAGACATGCTGGGCCAGCACCCAAGATTCGAACACATGACGGACAAAATCCTTGATTGACCCTTCTTCTCGGGCTCTAGCTTCCCGCCGAGCCCGAAACAATGGTAATCGGTCCGGCCGTTCGAAATCGAAATGACTTTCTTGTTGTGGCGCTTCGGCCAGACAAAAAGCGAGCGCACCGGTGATTCTCGCGGCCAGATCGGGACAGGACGGGACGTTCAGTGCCTCTTCGATCTTTTTCATCAGCTCCGTTGGGCCGGTCCGAGTAGGTAACGCCGCGACTAGCCACTTGCGCGCACTGCCACGCTTCGGCAGAGAAGAAACCTGTCTGAGAAACTCGTCGACCAGTGCGTCCGTCCCCTTGGGTTTACCTTCGAGATCTACAAGGGTCCAGTAAAAGAGAGCCTCCAACGTCAGTCGGAAAAGCTGACGGACTTGAATACGGCGCCACGCTTCCCATATGCTCAGAAGCCGCGCCGGCGGTGTAAAGCGTGACGGAGTACCCGCCATCGTGCTTCTGAGCCGATCAACCTGTATGGTTGAAGCATGCTTGGCCGCCGTGAGCATCAACTCTCCACCCATTTGTCTAGATAACGGAGCCCCAGCTCCGAAGGCCATTTCAGTCATTGCTTTTGCTTCCGCCTTTGTGACGTTGTCCAGCGCCCAAGCCCCCGACCACGCTCGCGCTTCCTTTGTCGTCACTGATACAGACCCAAACTTGTTGAACGCCGGATGACCGAGAAGATGCGCAATCTTGGCCTCGAACGCATCGAGCGCTGGAGTTGCAGCGGCGGTCGGAATCAGGATTTCCGAATGTTTTGGGTGAGGCTTGACCCATCCCAGCATCTTCAGTGCTGGCCCATAGTTGATCGGGGCCGTTAGCGCGGTCGAATAACGCCGGATTTCCCGACGTTGACGCCAGGCGGGCCCGCCAAAAGTCCATCGCTCGGATTGCACGAGATTGCCAAGAACCTGACGTCCCGGCAGATCCGCTTCCCGGTTCCTCAGGAACTGCGACCAAACATAGATCACTTCCACGCGATCGACGAAATCCTGTAAGTGGTCAACGGGAATCTCGACCGTTGCCTGAGCTTTGGCGAGTTGGTTGGCACGACGCCACGCCCACGCCACTAGGACGAACGGACGAATATGGCGCGCCACATTGTTCAGGCCTGGAAACACCTGGTCCATGAGGTCGAAGTTGATTTGCCGCAACCCCAGGGGATCAACGCCGCCCAATCTGGGCACACTCGCAGGTGTAAAGCCCGGTTCATCGGCTGCTGCCGCTGCCGCCGTCAGTTTCGCGAGTGAGGGTTGCGCCACGATTAGTCTCCCGTCCAAATCACGACGCGATTGCAGCAGTTCTTCGCTGTGGCAATGCATGTCGATTGCAATTTGAAGATTTCGCTTTCCGGCAGGACAATATGACACCGGGGACAGGATTCCTGCCAACGGCTCAGTTCCAGGATTTTCTTGCGTGGGTTTTCGGAGGTCAACGCGTCCTCCAGGACCGGCCATTCCTCTTGGGCCTCATGAGCCAGATCACCGTAACCGCTCCCCGGCTTACAGTCTTTCAGCGCGCGCAAATACGCCCGGACCTGCTCCTGGTAAGTGCGCACTTCCTGTAATCGCGGCCAGAGTTCCGCGAACGCCACGGCTTGCGGGAAGATCGATTGGAAACCTTTGACTCCATCGCTTCGTGGAATCTCGCCAGAAATATCCATGCCCAGCCGAAGGAGGCAGTTTCGCGCCCACCGATAGCCGCTTGGTTCAGACCACATGCCCAGTAGAATCAGAATCCCCGCAGCCACATCATCACGCCGTTGTGGCTGTACGCCGGACTTAAGCAATGCCCTTATCAGCCGTTCCAGCCACGCTTTTGCTCGGGTGGCCTCTGGCTGAAGCCGTTCGCAGATATACTGCGTCAGATCAAAAGCGACCATCGCGTGGCGTGGGGCATCTTCGGGAAGCAGCAACAGATCGAAAAGGCGATCGAATACGACCAGTGACCGTTCGATTGCCGGATCGTCAACGGTTGGTTCTGGCGATTCGGCTTCCGGGCTTTCGTCTTCGTCGTCCTCCCCTTTTCGCCCCGTGCTCGCGCGGCTGAACGGTCCGCGCTTCTCGCGGAAAGCGACGAAGACATGATCCATGAATCGCGACCAATTCCGATTCATGGACGCGCCTTGAATAATCCTCGTCGGCACCGTGTCCACGTAAGTGCTGTCCAGTTCGGCGACGGCGACCATAGCAATAGGCTCAGCGGAGGCGCACTCATTTTTATGTCCGCCGCTGATCACTTCCGGTACTGTCTCTCCAAGGCGCCGCGGGTCTTCATAGAACCAACTCATGATGGCAGCGACATCCGCCGGCGTTTCAGTACCGGCGAGCATTGCAAAAAGCTGTCGCCCCACCACCCCGGCACGGCGCGTTATATCGGCGAAGCTCGCCACGGAGACGAACCCTTCAGCCTTTCTGCCATTTTTGCTTCGTACGCGAATGACAAGCCGTCCTCCCACCCAGGACTGCTTTTCCAGCGCTGGCGCGTTAATTCGAAAGTCGCCTTCCGGGGAGAGGGTGGTCTCCGCCAATAACTCCGGCCCCACGGTGGTGAGCTGGAAGACAGAGACTGGCCCGGTCATCGTGGGTGTCAATACCTTGCCTGTCACATCATCCGCTTCAAGAACCGCGCGCAGCACTCCTGTCGTTTCGTCGTCATTGTCCGTCTTATTATCAAGTGCTGCCTGCAACTCCGGCGCCTCTGACGCGCTGAACCTCCAGCCCGCACTCCGTCCGCGCTGGATACGCACAACGCAGGCTTCCACGTTGTGATCGCGGCCCAAAGCTGCCGCAGTGCCGTTCGCGCTGCCGGAAAGCAAGACGCGCCCACGTTTACACATTATTTCAAATGCTTTTGCGTGAAGCCGGCGAGATCCTTGCTCATCGATTACCTCAAGCCGAATTGCGCGCACAGTGCTGCGAGAACGCGTCGGCCAGTTCGAGCCTGCAAACCCTTCGACGCAGCCATAAGGATGGGCATGCACGAAGATTTCATCCAGCCCAATTGCTTCGCACAGACGATCAATTGCCGATCCTTCGTCCCAGAAAGGCGCTGCCGCCACCATCCGTATCGCGCCCCCGAGTTCTTCGACAGTGTGAACAAGCTGTTCTGAAATGGACATATCCAGGTTGTGAAAAAGGCGAATGTTCCCGTTGCGGGGTTTTCCCTGGATGGAGCCGCGAAGTTCGGCGGCTATTGCGGCGCACTGTTCATTGGCGCAGTGCCGAACGCGTTCGGTGACGCAAATCAGATCAAAAAAATCTGCTGCGTCCTGAATCGCGTCTGCCGCAAAGCTGGGATGCAGGTGCTCAAGGACTTCGCAGTTTCCACCCCAGCCGCCGAAGGTCAGGTTGCCAGACCCGACTAGCAGGTGACATTCTTCAGCAGCGGACAGGACTGAAATCTTTGGATGAAAAACTCCCGTTGAGACAGATACGGGCTCGACCTCGTAGTCCTTGCCGACCCGCTGCGCGCCCTGTTCACTTAAACTCGCACGAATCCCCTGAACGTCAGCGAGAATAAGCGCCTCGCGTCCGCCTCCGCGAACCAGTGCGTCGAGAATGACGGCCTCAAAGAACGAAAGGCTAAGGGCATATGTCGTGAAGGTAACGCGCCGCCATGGATGGGCGGAAACCAAATCCAGCGGCGCCAAACTCACGACCTTATCCATGTTCCGGGTCCACTCTTTCTAGCGTGCTAATCTCGCTTTAATGCGGAGACCCACTCTAGAAGCGCAGTCCCCCGGCAAACCTCGTCAGCCTAACCAGGGCCTAGCGAACGACGAGCCCCGATTAACTTTCCTGGACCAGCGTAACCAGAACATCATCGATGGAGTCAAACGTCTCCGGAGCCGCATTCCCGGTACGAAACCGCAGCAGCGACCATCCGTCGTCTGCCATCTGCGTGTAATTCGAGGCCAGCTTTCCGCGCGTAATGAGCGCGATTTTCAGCGGCGCCGGCACTGACATCAGTTTCGTCCGCACCTTTTCGAGAAGGATGAATTTTCCCGTCGGATCGATCGCCCACACCGTATTCTTCACCCACCAGAGAAAATCCGGATAGAACACCGACGACGAACCGCTCTTGATCGGCAGTGGGATACCGTAATCCAGCCGGTCCTTGTTTCTCACCCACACATAATCCTTATGCTTGTCCAGAGCCTTCGCCACGTCCAGCTCGTCGTCCCGCAAAGCCTTCGAGTCATAGTGTGCATGCGCTGCATACTTGAAGGGTTTTTCCACGCCACTAGAGGGTTGATACGACCCCACCAAATAATCCTCATTCTCAGCATCAGCCAGCACCGTCAGGCGGACATGATTTTCATACTCCTGCACAACTTGGCGCGCTACATCCCGGTAATGCTCAAGCGCCTTCGAGTTGTAACAGGCTGTTTTGTCGAGCGCCGGGCTCGAGAAAACGTCCGGATGGATTGCGCTACAGCAATTCTTTGACAGTATCCTGATCTGCTCGTACAGGAAGCCTCCGCAGCGCACGCGCATGTCTTCGAGCAGGTCTCTCTTCGCCTGGGATACGTCTCCCGTTTTCACGGAAACGATATTTATCAGAGCCTTTCCTCTCGCCGCCCGGTCCTCCTCGCTAAAATCAAACGTCTTCTTGCTAATCAGTTTTTTCAGCGTCTCGCCGGGCGGCATTTCCAGTTGCAGGCGCGGCACCCTCAGCTTGCCCGCCAATGCCGCCTTCACCGGGATCTTCGGGAGCGCCTTCCGCTCTTCCTTGAACTCAAAGGGCTCGAAGTCAGGATCGTCGCCCTTGTAAATCCGCAATTCCTCCTTGAGCTGATCGGTGATTCTCTCCAGCAGCTCATTCGGGCAGTTGACGAAGAAATACGCCGTGTTCAGTTCATCGTCGCTGAAATGCTTTACGCCTGGCTGGCGGACGGCTCGGCCGAGAACCTGCTGTATCCTCGTTCCCGAACCTGTTTCTCCGTCGAAATAGCAAAGATATACGCTCGGATCGTCCCAACCCTCCTGCAGCTTCTTGTTGAAAATGATGTGCGGATACGCATCAGAGAGCTGATCGATGCTCGCCACACGCACGGCTTCTTTCGGAATCTCCTTCGTGTTCGTGCAAATCGCGATTTCTTCAGCCGCCACCTTGCCCTGCTTCACGAGCGTGCGCCATATCGCGACCGGCCGCGGCTCCTGTCCCTTGACTGTGTTGCTCGTTTCCACAACATAAATTGCCTTCGGCACGATTGCCGCACCGATGTTTTTCAACTGCCTCTCAAGTTTGGCGCGCTTCTTAACGACATCGAGAATCATCTCCTCCGGCGAACTGTCATAGTCGGCCAGGGAGATCGTCGATTTGAGAAGCTGCGCCTCCACCACCGCCCGCGTACTGACGGGAATAATCCGCTTTGCCCGTACCTCAGCAGGCAGTCCGGACAGATAAAATTGCAGTTTTCCTTTGATGGGACTGGCGCTGGCGACGAAAAAACCTGCCGGGTTCAAATCATCAAGAAGCTCGACCTGCTCCGAAGTCGTGTTGTGCGCTTCATCGTAAACGACCCACAAAGGCCGCTTGCGATCGCTTTTCAGCCGCTCCCACCGTGTTTTTTCTCCCCAGTCCTTGCAAGGCCGATGCACGTTGAGCCGCTCGTCTTTCTCCGACGAGTTCCACATCGCCACTGTGGAGACAAGGACCGTCAGCCCATCCTTGCGATCAATCAGGTATTCCCACTGGGCAGCGCTCGTGACCTCGCTGAAATTCAGAATCTCGACGGCGCCCTTGCCCAGCAAATGAAGATATTTCCCGCGTAGATTTGCGACGGTCTGATCGACCACGCTCCCAAACTTCGTCGTCCACAGGATTATGGCCGGTTTCAATCGCCCGACCACATCCGCCAGGATCGGGGTTTTCCCTGCGCCCGTGACGGCTTGAAGCTGCCCCACGAACGGAACCGGACGGCCGCCGACGATGTCCGGGCCGCCTGTAAAATAGGACACAGCCGACTCGACAAGCCTGCTCGCCGCATCTTGCTGAAAGTCCAGCAGCTCTATGCCGGACACGCGGCCTCGCTCTTTATTTCCTCTTCGATATGCATCTGCGCGATGATTTCATCGGGTATCTGGCAAAACTTCCAGCTCGCGGTATCCCCCACGCGGCAAAACGTCCCGTAAATCCTGAACGGACGTTTCAGCCCCGCCTCTGACACTTCCTTCGCGGCTTTTTTCAAATGCTCGGGCGTCACCTCGCTCTTATCGACACCATTCCACAACAGGCAAATCGCCTCCGACCGATGATTCTTTCCGATGATGTATTTATAGCCGGACAGCCAGGTTATCCCTTTTCCTCTCCCGGTTTCGTCAGCCTGACAGATCAGGCTTGCCAGAGCGTCCCGCTCCAGGGTCACGATCGCCTGCCGGTCAAGCTTCTGTCCCGTCTTGTAAAACTGAAATCCCGTTTCACACCCGTGCGCCTGCATCGCCGCCCGCAGGCGCTTCGCCGTAAGCGTGCGGCAAAATTTGTCCGTCCCTTCGCCTTCCTCAATCAGGATAAATTGCCGGCGGCCCTTGTCCGTGGCGTTTAGTTTCATCACGGCTTCGCCGGTTGTCCCGCTCCCCGCGAAGGCATCAAGAACGATGCTGTCTTTCCGTGTCGTGTATCCGATCAAGGTTTCCATCAATTCCACTGGCTTCGGATTCTTGAACACATCCCTGGACCCGAACAGCCGTGCAAGGTCGTTTGACCCCTTCCGCGAATCCATTTCAATCACACTGCGGAACGGAAACTCCACGTCGCGCAGGTAGACCTTCAGCTCGGGAATTTTCTTCTCGTCTTTTCCGAAGATGATGCGATCCTGCGCGAGAAGCTCTTTCATTTTGTCTTCCGGGAACCGCCAGCCCCAGAACGGCCTCGCACAAGGCTTCTTGGTCACCGGATGGATAACATCGTACTTGTATCCCGATTTCCCGGGGTTATGGACGTTTCTTTGCGGCGCGTACGGCCCGTTCTTGTCGACGAACCGATAGCGATAGAGATCGCCGAGCCCGCCTCGGCTGTCCACGGCAAACTGCCGGAATCTCTTCCGCACGTCCGCAAGCGACGAACCTTTGGCCTTGATCCGTTCAAACGCCTCCAACATCATCGTTTTGACTTCAGTTGCGGGGTTCGTCCACCGCGCCGGCAGACGTTCCTTCGATTTCGCATAGCAGAGAATGTATTCGTGCTCGATAGCAATACGCGTCGGGTTATTATCCGTGTTGCCGTGCCACACAACCGTCCCCACCCAGTTCTCTTCACCCAGAATTTCATTTAGCAGCATGCCGATGCGAAAAAGCTCAACGTCATTGATGCTGACAAACAACACGCCCCGCTCGTCCTGAAGAAGCTGCCAAAGCATGTATAGCCGCGGCGCCATGAAGTTGAGCCATTTCGTGTGTCGGCCGCCATCTTCGTTCGTCACATACACGGCGTCGCTGTCATCGGCGTCCGGATCATGAAACCGCTTGTCGCTGTAGCGGAAATCGTCCTTGCCGAGGTTGTAGGGCGGATCGATATAGATAACATCGATTTGGCCGGCATAGCGCGGCTTCAGGGAAGCGAGGACCTGCAGATTGTCGCCCTCGATGAGCATGTTCGGGCGGTCTGCGCCAAAAGAATATTTCTCGACGGGCTCCAGGAGGCGCGGCGTCGGCACTCTCTGCCGATAAACGCGCTTTCCCTCCCACTGCAGGTACAGCCCGCGCGAGCTCCCGTTGCTTTCGCTGCCGTTTCCCATGATTTCTCGCAGAAGGCGGCGGCTTCGCACATCCGGCTCGCCCGCCTCATTCTAACCATGCGGTCAACAAATCTGATTTTCGTACGCCAGGCTGACTGCGTGTCTCACACACCCATTGCATGCCAAACCGTGCGACAATGCGGCGGCGGCGAATGCCACGCGTTCGCCGGAAATCCTGAAAGGCTAGACATGCCGCCGAAGCTTCCTAGCTTTGACCAGCTGATGAATCCTTTGCTCCGCGCCCTGCGTGCTCTCGGCGGCTCAGGCTCGGTACAGGAAATATACGACAAACTTGTCGAGTTGGAGCAAATTCCCGACGACATTCTTTCGCAGCCCCATGATCCCGACAAAAGCGACCAGACAGAGGTTGCCTACCGCCTCGCATGGGCGCGCACATATCTCAAGAAATACGGCCTCCTTGAGAACTCCAGCAGAGGCATATGGTCTTTAACCAGCAAAGCCAGTGAAGTCGACAAGCTCAATCCGCAGGACGTTGTCCGTTCCGTCCGCGCACTGGATAAGAAAGCCGGAGAGACCAAGGATGCGGAAGGAACCGAACCCGCCGAAGTTGCTCAGGAACAGGAGTGGAAGCAAAAACTCCACGCTATCCTCACCCAAAAACTCAGCCCTTCGGCATTCGAGAGACTCGTCCAGCGGCTGCTCCGCGAATCCGGCTTTACCCACGTCGAAATTACCGGACGCAGCGGCGATGGCGGCATTGACGGCCGTGGCATCGCCCGTATCCACGGACTCATGAGCTTTCACGTTCTTTTCCAATGCAAGCGCTATAAAGGGTCAGTCGGCCCCGGAGAGATCAGGGATTTTCGCGGCGCCATGGTCGGCCGTGCAGACAAAGGTCTCTTCATAACCACAGGCACATTCACCCCCGCTGCTGTCCGGGAAGCGACGCGCGACGGGGCTCCCCCGATTGACCTGCTCGACGGAAGCGACTTTGCGGACAAGCTCAAAGAACTAAACATCGGTGTCCGCACAGAGAACATTGAGGTCGTCCGCATCGAAGAAGGCTGGTTCGACACCGTTTGAAAAGTTCTTGAGAGCGGGGGCAGATGTCCCATAAGCGCTAAGATAAGGAGAAGCGGTCGGATGCCTCAGAGTCGGCATTCTTGGGATCGAATTTCATCGCGTGGAAAAACGTTCCAGCAATCAATTCCGCAGCAGACAGGCAGGAAGTGGGATGACCCGACCCGGCTGCTGTCGTAGCCATCATAGAAAGGAGGCTCGGGCGTCGCGCTTTCTCCTTAATTGGGTAGTGTCCTAATTTGGTTCTGTTTACTTTCGGTGTGCTCGTTATTAGCGTGCCCTGTTATATTCGGCGGGACCGGCCATCATCCAAAAACGTTCGGACTCAATGGCACAATCGTCTATCCAGCGATAGCAGAATCTAGTCTCATAAGTGGGAGAATTATTCCGGTTGAAAGTATCTACGTATCGGATATATCCGCAGAACCACAGAACGCTCGTTTTTTCAATCTCGACCGCACGCCTTTCTTCAGGAGAGATACGACCGTTTGGTTCAAGGCTTACGTACGAGAGAATTTCCGCGCTTTGGGGCAACGTGTATTCTTTACTATCTATCGTACCGTCGGGTTCAAATTCAGTCCTTTCGGGGTAAGAAGTGTCGTTGAGTATTACCATTTTCAATTTTCTCGCCACCACCCTAGCAGGCGACCTGCCGAAATTTTTCAATCGAAAAACGCATATCGAGGAAAGGTGTGCGGCGGAGATGCGGTCAATAAGATAGGGGGGTCGAATAGCCGGGGACCTATTCTCGAAAGGAATGAAAAGCCACGGACGCTCGCTGTCAATCAGAGCGTTTACACCGTTCTCAGCGGCCGTCGTCTGCCGTTCTATCTTTATAAGCGTACAGATCGCGATAATAATTCCAGCAACGCCTACGAAAAACAAAGCGATATTAGGGATATTTTCAGGTGCAAGCAAACGACGGAGATCGCTGTTAGATTCACCGTCGGCCCCTTCGTTCTGTGTATTGGTTGTTTGCTCTTTTATTATGCCGACCGTAGAAACGGACGGTTTGGGAAGTGGCGGTTTCGTCTCTTGGGCGTGATTCTCATCTCGCTTGGGTGGGGAGCCCTTACTCTTCCCCTGTACTACCAGGGCGGATGCAAAGAGCAAACCAAAGATAACAATGCCTTTCATGGCTGCGATAATGTACCACGAAAATACTTCTTGACAAGCACTAATTATTGGGGTACAGTAATTGGCATAGGGAGATCGAGCATGCCAAACGTACTCAGCACGGACAAGCAAGTTGCGGTAATCAGCGCACTAGCGGAAGGCTCAGGGATTCGCCAAATTGAGCGCATAACGGGCGTTCACCGCGACACGATTATGCGGCTTGGCGTGCGCGTCGGAAAGGGTTGCGCGAACATCCTAGACCGCAAGATGCGCAATCTCTCGTGCAATCACCTGCAATTCGATGAGGTTTGGGGATTCATCGGCAAGAAAGAGCGGCATTGCACGCCAGATGACAGCCCAGAAGTAGGCGACGTTTGGACATTCTGCGCGATTGTCCGACACGAAAATCGTCCCATCATTCAGGGTAGGAAAGCGGGATGCAATGACCGCGAATGCGTTTGTCGCGGATGTTGCCAGCCGCCTAAAGAATCGCGTACAGATTTCGAGCGACGCCCTCCGCGCTTACGTAGACGCGGTTGAACTGGCATTTGGCGCGAATGTGGATTTCGCTCAGATCGTCAAGACGTACTCCCGCGACGAATCCGCGAAGCCGGAACGCCAATACAGTGCACCGGAATTTGTAATCGAGGAAAAGAAACGCGTTTGTGGGATGCCGGATATGGGCATGGCGTCCACAAGCCATATCGAGCGGCTGAACGGTACGACGCGGCTTCACATGCGCCGCTTGACTCGCCTTACCTATGCTTTCAGCAAAAAGCGCGAGAATTTCGAGGCGGCGATCGCGCTTCATTTCGCATACTACAATTTCGTGAAACGTCACAATACATTGCGATGCACTCCCGCGATGGCAGCGGGAATCGAGCGAGACTTTTGGACGGTTAGAGATTTAGTGGGAGCGGCGGCATGATTCCATGCGCGAATTGCCCGAGTAGAACCCCGTTTCGATGCGATCCAGAAACGATTCAGGCGGGTCAGAAATTAGAGTTTCATCCACCGTTGGATGAAGGCATCCGGGAGATGGTTATAACTCTTTGTTCTGCGGGAGTGGAGACTTACGAATCTTGTGAGGGTGGTTTGAATCACGCTTACCCAGAACCTTCAGTAGCTTTCGAGGGCGCTGAATCAGAAGGGCTGAGAGCGGTTTCTGTAGCGGTAGTGACCGGACTACCCGTTAAAGAACTTAGACGAGTTTGGGATGTTCGCAATGGTTTGTTGCACGGCCCGTGGTGGGTGATGACTTTTTGGGCAGAAAAAAAATGACGAGCGTTAATTATTCACTTCTGTTTACAATGCTGACAGATTCGATATCCGCCAGTTGTATAAACGCGTTCATGCAATGGAATATCTCGCCCAGACCGACAATTAGTGTCTGTATGATAAACGCGTTCTTTAGGGTCTTTTGTGGTTTCGTTTATCGAATGGTAGGTTTGTCTAGTCATTTGCATAAACCTCTCTTTAGTTGGCTTATATCATTCGTCCCGAGTTAATGCAAATGACCTACGTTGAAGAATTACGCGACGCGATTAAGAAACTTCACGGCGTAGATTCTCGCCATGTCGAGAGCGTACCCGTGAAAGAAGTGTTCAAAGGCAAGACGGTATGGGATGGCGTTGTGGAAGTCTTTGAGCTAATCGGCCATCCGAAAGCACCAAAGGTTTATGCATGGGCACACGATACAGATAACCCAAAGCAGCCGCGAAAGCACGTGACTGTGCTGCATATCCCTCCAGTCACGTCGCCGCTCCTAGCGGTGCGTGCGGCAATCGTGCAGGAGTTTAGAAGCAATGAGATCGATGCGTAGATGACTCCCTTACCTCAACTCCGGGCAATCATCTATCAAATGATTATCGTTTTTGCTCTCGGCGAGAAGAAAATGGGCGGGTTGTTAAAACCAACCCACCCGTTCGCCTACTTACCTCGTAATATGCGTTCGATAAGTTGGATTATGATTCCAGCCTTAAGAACGATCTGCATTACAAGGTCAATTTGGCGAAGTGAGGTAACTTTCCGTTTCATTACCCCACCTCCCTTTCGCCGGGCTGCCTCCCGGCCTGATTTTGTCCGAAACAGGGGCATTATTCCCAATCGGGGCGATTGCACACCCTCACATTACGAGGGTCGCAGGCCGGGGTAATTTTAACGCTTTCTCAACGAGGATTTAGGGATGAAACAGAAGCGTAAGGCCGGAAGGCCGCCATTGCCGAAGGGACAGGCAAAGCAGGGAACCTTGCGCGTGCGCGTCACTCCCGATGAACTAAGAGCTATTGAAGTGCAAGCCGATGCTAAGAAGCAGACCGTATCAGAGTGGATTAGGAGCACGTTAAAGGGCGCTATTTAGGAGCGCGACAAAATGAAGATGTGGTTTCCCAACAAAGCGCAGTGGGTTGTTATGTGGATCGGACTTATCATTGCCGGGATAGTCGGCTTGTCTATCGGCGAAGATGCATACCAAAACATTGAGGGCGCGATAGGGGTGATATTCGGAGTTATCTGGGTAGTAGTTGCAACCGCACTCGTTGTTTGGATGATTGAAGGACGTAGACGTAAAACAGAGAAAAATGACTAAGGCAATTGATGCCCCGAATCTCGGAAGGTGAAGAATGAAATTAGGACACTACCCTTAATTGCGTCCACTTGTGCGTTTGACGATACTACCTGCAGGCTCGCATCCATTGCAGTGCTCCTAGCCTCATCCTATTCGCCGAGCGATCAGCTCCGTCCGGCGCGCGGCGCGGTACTTGGCGATTTCTTCGAAGAAATCACTGCGCGCGTTGAAGAAAAAGGAGAGGCGCGGCGCGAAATCGTCCACCGCGAGGCCGTGGCGAGTGGCCCAGTCGAGGTACTCGATACCGTCGCGCAGAGTGAAGGCGAGTTCCTGAATGGCGGTCGAGCCAGCTTCGCGCCGACCGCTCCTCCGCCGAAGTCGACCGCCGCCTCGCCGCCCTCCGCAAAGCCGCCGAAGGCTCAGAAAATCTCATGCCCTTCATCTACGAAGCGGTCAAAGCCTACGCCACCCTCGGCGAAGTCTGCGACGCCATGCGCGCCGTCTTCGGCGCATATGAAGAAGTCGCCATTACGTAATTTTCTTTTATCTTGTCATCCCGAACCCAGCGCGCTGGTTCTGCGCGACGGCGGTGAGGGACCTGCTGTTGCCGTTCGTTGTCATTCTGGGAGCCGTTTCTGCGATGAGAATCGGCCTTCCACGCCCTCGCTTACTCTTCTCTTGCCGCAAAAATATCTATGGTCATATCCGGTCCGTATGCCGTACGACTTGTCAGAACGCGCTTCTCAACTTTGCCCGAATCGAGGGCCTCTTGCAGGATTGATGCAGGGTACATCGACGGAATATAGCTGATGGGTGTGCCTTCAACCACGAAAATGACCCTCCCGCCTTGAGCCTTGGCTCCTACGTAGTTGCGGAGTTCACTTAGAAATCGTTCAAGCTCGGTCTTCATGTTCTATTGCGGGATTCAGTTCCCCGGGATCATCAAATACCTCTTGAATTCTTGACGATTGTAATGCGAATGGCCATGATCGGTTTCCAGCTCCGTCAGGAACTCGTCGACGGCCTGTGGCAAATCTCGAAGTTCGCTCGATTCGGCAGCGAGAATCTTCACTTGTAGCTTCTGGAACTCTACCAGCGCCTGGTCGATTAGCTCTCGATTTTGGCGCACGAGGATTTCGCGCCGCGCATTAAAAAATCGGAGTGGTTTATCTCCATGAAAGCCAGCCCTGTCCCGGAACGTGCGCAGAATGTCCCACGCAGGCTTCATCCGATTCCAGGCAGCATCAATTTCGGCGCTGTGTGAAGGGAAGAGCTCCTTCCAAAGTTCGATAACATTCATCCCGTTCTTGTCTATGAAAAGCGCAAACCAACTCAGCAGAGGCGTTCGGAGCGAATCCGCGAAGTCCCTGCATGTTCGCGGGACAGGTGTTTTAGAAGAAACGCTGCGTTCTTTGAGTAGCCGCCAGAGACCCACGATGTCCAGAAACTCGATGAGTTTAACGCGAAATACCAAATACTCTCGCAACCGTTGCCGTCTCATTTCGTGCTGCGCACGCATTGGGCATAGCATAGAGTTATTCGGCAGAGTTTTTTACCATGTAGGAAGATAGGGATAAGTGTATTTCGCCTCGCCGCCGTCCGTTCCTCCTGACCGACTACGGCGGCGGAAACAAATCCGGTTTTCCGCCCGCCGACTTGACTGCATAAGTAAGCGCCGTTACAAACCTCTCGGCTCTATCCTTGTTTCTAAAAAAGATCCCCACGCTTCCTGTAGTTCCATCAGGAACGGGGTTTGCTGCGCACGGGTTCTTTGGACAATTTTTAATTTCTAAGCCTCCCCGCTCAATGAGAGGCTTCAGATCAGTCGTGTGAAAGCTGACGAGCGTTAACTTGTGCGCCGATGAGTCCAGAAAAGCTAGGTAGTCGTGATCGCATTGCGGGTCTGCCGCACATTTTGGATGTCTGTTCCAAAATTCACGGATGGCGTCCCCGTCGTAACCGGATTCCTTGGATTGTATCGACAGTGGATCAATATCTCCGAGGGCGAAAGAAATATATGCTGGATAATCCTTCCCGCCGCTCCGGCCTGCGGTGTCTAGAGCTACCGTGTAGGTGAATTCCGGGTAACCGTCCTTGTGGGTCAGGCCCGTTGGAACGATCATGTACACAGGCTGATTGGAGACGATAGTAACGAACGGGCCTGGCGATTGCATCTCTACCCCTGATATTGGGCCCAATGAGACCTCGCGATCTTCAGGCTCAGCCATTTGCTGCATGAAGGCAACAGCGGTTTTCAGGGTCGGCGTCGCCTCGGGCTGAGTTGACTTGCCTGATGACGCAGGTGCGTCCTCATCCCGATTTTGCGTTTCCTCTTCGACCGGCTCAGGTTGGTTCGGGAAATTCTGAAGCTTGGCAGAGTGGGTCTCAAGCAACGGTTTGGCATCGTTAATGGGAATTGCGAAATTCAGGTTCTCACCAACCTTGATGTACATCGTTGTGATGCCGACGACTTGACCTTCCATGTTGAAAAGCGGGCCTCCGCTGCTGCCCGGAGAGATAGGCGCTGTGATTTGCAGGTACTTCCCGCCTTCTTCCTCAATCGTGCGAATGCTGCTGACGATGCCATTTGAGACCGTTGATTCGAGTGAGAGCGGATTGCCGATAGCGACGACTTCTTGTCCTACTTGAACGCGGTCGGAATCGCCGAGCGCGAGCGTGCGGAAATTTTCGCCGTGCGCTTTGATGACAGCAATATCTCGGGCCTTGTCGAATGCGAGCACTCCATCGACAAGATAGAAGGCACCATCGGGGAGTTTAACAACAGCAGAGGTGCCCTCGGCAATGACATGATAGTTCGTTACGATGACGCCGTCCTTGCTCACAATGAATCCGCTGCCCTGAGCGACAGGATTGCCGTTCTTGTCCGACATGACGATGGACACGACGGCCCCATTTGCGGCCTTTGCTATGGCGGGAATATCTTTCTTCGGTGGAACCGATTGTGCGGCGACGCAGCTCGCACCGAGCAAGATCAGAGAAAGAAGTTTCACTGCGGAATTGCTGTGCATTTCGCTCTCCTGCGCATTAAAGAAACTTCGTTTGATGTTCGATCGGATTCATGCACGAGGCAATGGTACGAGCAGTTAAAAGGTAACCCTCGACTTCTTTATTTTTATGCCCTTTTAGGAGTCTAATCTAGAAGCTATTGCACAACCCTCCGTAAGACGATCATGAAGCAAGCGATATGAAAGAACGCGCCATAGACCTTGAGCGAGCGGTCGTAGCGCACGACCAGCCGGCGGAAGTTGCCGAGCCAGCCGATGGTGCGACAGCTGCTGTTTAAACGCCTCAAGTCCATCCTGGCCATGGGCCATCTGCCCAAGTACGACGATCAAAGTTCTCGCGCCTGGCTGCACGGAAAACTCCCTGGTGGCGCTGCTGACGCAGAAGTTGGTGCGCCTCGGTTCCGCTATTCCCCCCTGGGGCTACGATATCTGGCCGACCGCGAATACGCAGTCCCTGGCGTAAGTTCCAATTCGCTCTGCACCAACTTCAGCAAGGCATCGCCCCCCAGATTGGACCTGGAGCAGGTCCTGACGCACTGGAATGAGATTGCTCTGGCCGTTGGCCGAGCGCAACCGGAAGCGTGTTCCCCAGCTGGACCGCTTCTTCTTATCCTAGCGCATATGGGCAGATGTCCCCACCATAGGTTATAGTTCAACCTGACGCCTTTATGTGCTTTAAGTACGGATATCACGGCTACGACCGACAGAAATACGCTGTAATGCTCCGCGAAGGCTTTGACCCGATCGAACAATTCACGGCTGGCCGATGTTCGCGCCCCGATTCGCTTGATTCAGACTTCGCAGGCGACTTGTCCCGCTCTCCTCTTTCTACCGCTCTGAGATTGCCGCGCCCCGGCGAATAAGTCCCCACGCCTCCGGTCTCCACTAGCACGCTTCGCGCCACGGAACGCCTGTGTCACTCCAGCGTGCGACCCGTTCCGACCTGGACGCACCAATCTCTTCGCTTCAGTTCTCTGTTTCGGGACCCTGCCCCCTGCTGTTTGGTGAAGGGGGCACGAAGCTCCCGAAACAGGAGAACAATCATGAAAGTCGAGCAAGCCAAGCAAATCGTTAGTACAGCAATCGAGCAACTAAGTCAGGCTCTCGAAAGGGGCCACAGCGAGACGCTGAGAAACTACCTCGCGGCGATGGGCCGATTCCATCGGTACAGTCTGAGAAACGTAATGCTTATCGCATCACAGAATCCAACAGCTGCGCACGTCGCTGGTTTCCACACGTGGCACAAACTGGGGCGCTTTGTGAAGAAGGGCGAGAAAGGCATTTTGATTCTCGCTCCAATCGTTCGACCGAAGAGCCAAAGCGTGGAGCAAACCGAAACCGATGAATCATCAACCCCGGTCGGGTTTCGGGCCGCGTACGTGTTCGACATTAGCCAGACGAACGGTCAAGAACTTCCTGACATCGGCAACGTCAATGGCGATCCCCGCGAGTATCGCGACAGGCTCGGTAAATTCCTCACGGACCAAGCCATTCTTCTCGAATACTCGCGTGACATCGCACCAGCGCGTGGCACTTCCGCAGGCGGCAAGATCACGTTATTGCCGGACCAGACTCCCGCTGAGGAATTCGCCACGCTAGCACATGAAGTCGCGCACGAATTGATGCACCGTGACGAGCGCCGCGCGAACACTTCAAAGCGCAGCCGTGAGACGGAAGCCGAGGCCGTAGCATTTGTCGTCTGCCAAGCAATTGGCCTAGAGACGGGCTCGGCAGCTGCGGACTACATCCAACTTTACGAGGGCGATGCCAAGCTGCTGTCACAGAGCTTGGAGTACATCCAGCATACCGCTACTCGTATTCTCAACGCTATCGGCGCGGGGGAAACCTCCGCGCCGCCCGTCTAGGACGGGGGCTCCTGTAGCAGAGCCGCGACGACCTGAGGAAGTACTCGCCCGAGTGAATTGTTTCCCTACAGCGGAACCGCGTTGTAAAGAGCCGTTGGAGCTTCCCCTTTGTTTGTGCGGGAATGTCGGCCTCCCGGAAACTGGTCGGTCGCCGCGCACTGAAGCTGGGTCTCTCCCCTTTTGTGGCCCTAGTCCCCGCTCTCACCGATATGATTTATACAGGCGGTCATGTGCGACTGCGTTTTAGCCGTGGAAACCGATCCGGTTTCCAACCCAGCAAATCTTTCGGCTTGCAGTGCAGCGTGGAACAGAGGCGATTCAAGATTGCGCTGTCGAACGATTTCGTCCTGTTGTGAAACCAAGCATGCAGCGTAGAGTACGTAATTCCCGATTCCTTTTGCAGTCGATACCGCGTCCAGTCCTTCCGTTTAAGAACCTCCGCCAGTTTACAAACAATCATAAGCCGAGCGTATGGGATTGGAGCATGCGGGTCAAGTGGGTACTATCGTATCCGTGTATATATGCGACAACGCAAGCAGTTTTAATTGGTCCTGATCCTAGTTAACCTGGTGGAGGCCGAAGAAGCAAAACGGGCGGCTGGAGCAAGGCGCATGAAGAAGAAAAAGCGAAATTTCAATCATCCTTCTTCGCAAGCCAAAACTCTTTCACTTTTTCAAATCTTGCAACTCTCTTTCCGATTTTAACGATCTCACGCGGATAAAACTGCAAAACGCAATCACATAATTCCAACATCCAAGCCCGACGTGTTTTCTTGGCATCTATGATTATGTTTCGGGAATTGGCGATTTGAATTTGCCCTATTCCGAGCGCACCGATGGTGAGACAATCCCAAGCCAAATGTTCAATCGGAAAAAAGTGAACTCTGCTCACGGTCGCCTTCGTCTCAGTGACGCTGTATTTCACCATTAACACCACGAAAAAATTAGCGTCGTCTTCATAAAACCGCGCCAGTCTATCCACGGAAGTTAGATTAGGCATATTAAATGCCGTTTCTTCGCGGTGAGTTTTGACATCTACAACATAATAGTTTCCGCGTTTGTCCTTAAAGGCCAGATCAGCCATTGCGCGTCGTGCAAACTTAGCCGAATAATCCTCGCTAAGATCGCCCAAAATATTTTCAAACTTTTCTTCAATGATTGTCTGAATAGCGTCTCCGGTCGCTCGTGTGCTTCCAGCTGTCATGACGGACAAAAAATCCTTTTGTTGATTTAGAAGATTGAGGATTTCGAGTTCTATCTTGCCTTGTAGACCCGACGTGAATATAAGAGACTTCATTTTCAATTAGGACGGCCTATCCACAAATAAAGAACCCTCTGTCACGGCTGATCTTGGCTGTCGTTTTTGGACATTCAAAGAATTACGCTCCCAAAAGACCCCGTCTGAATAACCCTGTATTTCCTTGTTTGTTTCCGCGAGAGTGGTGCGCTTTGCCGCTAGGCAGCAATACGTTTCATCCAGTTCGACACCAATAAAACATCTATCAAGCTTTCTTGCGACTGCGGCGGTCGTCCCCGATCCAAGAAATGGATCAAATATCAGATCGCCTACGCGAGAACTGGCTAGAATTAGTTTCGCGATCAATTTTTCGGGTTTCTGTGTCGGATGATCTGTATTTTCAGGCATCGACCAGAACGGAACTGTCAAATCAGTCCATAAGTTCGAAGGATGCGTCAATCGGAAATCTCCATCGGGTCCTTCTTGCCAGTCCTTTGGGACGCCATTCTCCTTATAAGGTGCAATGACTTTCCGTTTAAGCTTGACCGCTTCAACGTCAAAATAATAATCATCGGATACGGTACAAAACCAAATATCTTCGCTCGCATTTTTCCAATTTGCTTTTGCTCCGCGCCCTTTCTCTCGCTCCCACGTAATCCTATTACGGACAATAACGTGACGATCTAATACGCGATGGAGAGCCACCGAAGATTTCCAATCACCGCAAACGTAGAGCGTCGCGGTCTTTTTAAGCAGCGGAAATAACTTCATAAAACATTCCTCGAAATATTGCTCGTATTTACCGAGCGATGTTTCACGGAAGGTTTCGGTTCCGAAAGTTTTCGTTAAATTATAGGGCGGGTCTAAAATCATCAAATCGACAAACGCCTTCGGCAAATCAGTGCAAAGAGAAAGAGCGTCGCCGCAAATAATTTTATCGAATAAGCTCACATCTCTTGGCAGGGGCGGGTATACCAATTGATCTTTATAATTTGATCGGTCCGCGTCGGATAAAACCAGCGTGCGATTACGCGGACCTTTTTGTTTTGGTACTGCCTTTTCCATTTTTCAATTTCCGTCTTTTTGAGCGTTCATTCTTTTTCAGTTTAGGTTTCTAAGCTAACACAACCTCCGTGACCACATTCAGAATTTCCAAAGCGTTCTTCACGATTTCGTGAGCCTTTCGCACGTCGGTACCTGCTACAGCGTCAACAAAACTGTCCAAACGTTCCAGCGAATGCCGTTTAAGATTGCCCGAAGATTCGATCAGCTAGGCTGAGCATCCTTGAAGTACATCGTGGCTGCCGCGTTAGCCAAGTCTTCCACTGAGTGCCCGTATCCGTTTATATCCTTGAATTCTAGCTTCGTGCGGTCGAAAAAATGGAGTGGCTCAAGCTCCCTGGCCGTTAACATGATGACTCGCCGTCGATATCTATTATTGAGCGTCTTTGCGATAGCAATCTCATCAGCGGTGAATGGGCACAGTTTTGCCAGCACGATGAACGTCTGAAACCGCTTATTTGGTAACGCGTCGGCAGCTTGCCTCAGATTTTCGATATCCTTATCGTCGATGGTTCCCGAATCTCTTCCTTTTTTGCGGTCGCCGCCCTGATCTTTGCATTCACCAATCATTACAACTGTTCTTTCGGGATACGGGCGCGGAATGAGCCACACGAAGTCAACTTCGCACTTCGGCAGATCGAATCCGGCCTTGGGCGTTAAATCCAAAGAAGTTGAGTACATCCCCTCATGGGGCCCGCCTAAATTGAACTCGAATTGCTGTAACGTCAAAACCACAGGAATTGCGCCTTGAGCATTCCTTTCCTTACCAAGCACCCCAGAACGGCGGTATTGCCATTTTTCGTCTATCAGCTGGCGAGTCGCGTCGAATTCGTGACCGCATAGCTCACAAACGACCTGCTGCTTCAACGCGTCTAACGCTATCCAACTAGGCAGTCGACAATTTGGGCATGTTAATTCAGCCCCGATACGAAACAGACCCTTTTCCACCAAAAAGGCAAAAACCGCCGCTGGCGTCAGTTTGGTATCGCCAGGGCGAGGTTCGATATACAAGTTCTCGTGATTCTCGAATGATGCAGCAGGATTGTCGGGTTCTCTACCTCCGATCAGCTGGAGTGCGCTGTTCTTTGTGAATGGTGCAGTTGGACTATAGCTTTTCAAGAGCCTCCGCACGCCTGGAATCTTGAAGGCCCTTGCGCGATCAACGCCGCCGAGTTGCGCTATGAGTTGCCGGGCAATCAAACCTCCTTCGCTCGGCTTGGATGAGAATCCACCGAGATTGAAAATTCTTTCGATCAAGTTGTCGACAGACAAAGGATTAAGAGACGCCGCTGTATCTGAAATGCCGATAAGGAGTCCAATCCTTCCGGGTTCACTACGTAACTTGTCATAGCGGAAAACCATCTCTCGCGCATAGAATTCGTTCAATTCCGGGACAAACGGCGGTACGAGTGTATGCTGTTCGTCTCCGTACAGTCCTCCGATAAAAGACACTGACGCGACAAGCGTTTGCATATGAAACCACGGGTCTCCATTGAATGGCTTTTTTTCAAGAGCGAATGATATCGTTGGCCTTCCGAATTCAGTACCGACCATACCAAGCGTCGAAACCTCACCGAAGTGCATCATTGGCGGGCAAACAGAGGTTCCTTTCCACGAGTCTGTCGTAATGCGACACATCAACGATGTTCTTCCTTGAAACGGCTTCACGACTTTATCCAGACCGTCTTGTGTGTTTGAAGCGTCATCCACTCGTGCCCACAAAGCCAGACCTCTTTCGGAATCAAACCGTCGCCCAGAAACCATTTGCCGCATCGTCTTGTCCCACTCGGCGATCGTATCCTCGTATCGGCCAAAGTGGTTTGGGTCTACGAAAAGCACCGGAATGTCTGCGGCTCGGAGATTCCAACAGGTAACTAAGTCGTCTAAATTTCTGGCATCACCTGAATAGAATCCCGGACTGTCCCATCCCGCGCGGGACGCGCTGTAGTGAGGTTGAAGCATAAGCCGCGATAAATATGAAATGCTCGGATGTTCAAAGGTATCGGCAGGTAGTTTGGATCCAGAATCGATGTCCAGTTCTATGGGTTCGGCGGCGCTCCTTACGATTTCCCGGTAGTCTATCGAGACTTCGGCAACGCTTGGATATTCCCCTAGATGCATCAGAAAAATGTCGGCGAGAGGATCATCAGGCTTCCACCGATAAAGGCGGACCTCGCGTTTTTTGATGAACTCCCATGCAGGCTTGTGCAGCAGGTATGCCAGAGCGTTTTGCATGTCGAGAACCTGAGATGGATTGCAGTACTGGGCGTTACCAACAAAGATTGGGTCCCGAAAGAAAGGATTGATGAGGTGCGGAAAGCGACCCGGAAATGACCGCGCTGCCTCTGAATCTCCTATCGGGAAAATCATATCCACGCGGAATAAATTTACCAAAGCCTCTGCCTGCTCCTGTTGGTCGACGATGATAATCGGATTGAAGCGCCCGCCCCATAAAGCGTTCGACATCCGGGCTGCAGCGCGGAAACCCTGAATATCTCCGGCACCAATCGCCCAGGCTATGCGCAGCGGGCGATAGCAGATATCGACGCGAATACTCTCCATAATTTGCGCAATTATACGCTCATTGGACCCGGAGAGTCGGGAAGGAGGTGTTAAAAACGCACGACACTGGGACTCGCTACTTTGCTCAATCACCTAATGTGGACACAGCGGGGTACGGCCACACTCAACTAAAATGGGTGTTAAAAGGACGCAAGTGGCTTAGGCCGAATGGGAATTCTACATGGAGGACACTCGCGATGGAAAACTCGGACAAATCTCTCTGCATTGCAAATTCTAACCGGCTTGCCGACGTGATTGCGGCGATCCAAGCGATGGGCGTCTACATTCGCTTTATTTTCCTTCCCCTGCGGGGGGTTTCTTCGCCGATTCCAGTTGCATCTTGATTATGTCGGACTGAAGATCCTCAGGCGGACGGTATTCCGTACCCATATTCAGGGTGAGGCTGGCTTGTTGCACGCCTGTATTGTCCTTTTCGATAATTTCCCTGACCAGCTTGTCAAAACCGCGCGACACAACGGCATATGTGAACGCTTCCGTCCGCTTCGCGAAAACAACACCGATTACATTACCATCCTGTTCCAAGATGAAAAACAGAGCATAGAATCGCTTGTTGTCATGTTGTCACGCAAAAAAGTTCTCTTTTTGTTTTCTTTCGCCAATTTGACCCGTATTCCTTGGTCGCATCTCGGTCGCAAAACCCATCAAAATACGCCCGAAAAGCATTGGTAAGTGGGGATAAGGCCAGTACAATCTACGGGACTTAGGATTTGGTTCAACAATTCGATCCCCACCGCCCCTACCAAACCTCACTGAAACATCACGGACCCTACGAGGCACGACCCTGGGTGTTCCGGTTTTGCAGACCGACGGTTTAAGCCACTCAGCCACCCCCGCTGTTGAACCACGCAAATGGGGAGGGTGCCTCTAAAACATCCACTCCCCGCTTGCGCTTAAAAGAATCAGCATTCCGAATTCCCGCCTTAACTCGTTCGCCGATTAGCCTCCGCTCCAATTTCGTCGCTGCCCTCAAGATCGTGAACACCATCTTTCCGGTCGGCGTAGAAGTATCCACCACTCTCCGGTTAAGTGAGCGGCTCTTTCTCGAATGTTTCCAGCACTTTTTCGCAGAGATGCGACACGAATCGCTCGACAGTTTGAATCTGAATTTTGCACACCGCACAGCCCGGCACGACTACGCCCTTGCC
>Ga0307374_10001767_pt1 | contig 39527 bp, 32 predicted proteins | sample OX3MG_FD_202532 | JGI IMG/M metagenome (GOLD analysis project Ga0307374, IMG submission 202532) | Soil microbial communities from Risofladan, Vaasa, Finland - OX-3 | ecosystem: Environmental > Terrestrial > Soil > Coastal area > Acid sulfate soil | place: Finland: Risofladan, Vaasa | collected... | reverse complement strand
CGGCATTACCCGATCCTGGCCGGCCGGCTCCGGCATTACGACTTGGTGCGCGATAGGGCTTCTGGGGCGTAGCGGGTGATTGCGGCGTGTCGGTCCCGCAGACGCGAGCGGCCGCGCGGAACGATCTTGATGTGTCGTCACGATGGGCCCGCACGGCCTTGAGCAAGCGTATCTTCACCGGCCTGCAGCCGCGCCGCCTCGGCAGGCTCATCGCCGATCTCGCCGGCGCGTGGACGGCCGCCGAGGAGGCCAGGCTGCTCGAACGCCGGGGCCACGACCGCAAGCGCGCCCCCGGCGCTGGCCCGGACCACGACCTTCCCTTCACCGACCGCGTCATCGTCACCCTCGTCCACCTGCGGTTCCAGCTCCCGCACGCCGTCCTCGCAGAGCTCTGCGGGGTCGACCGCTCGACCGTCACCCGCGCCGTCCATGAGGTCCGCCCGCTGCTGGCGGCCCGCGGGTTCGCCGTCCCCGCCCATCCTGGCCTGCGGCTGCGTACCCTGGCCGACGTGTTCGCCTACGCCGCCTCCGGTGGCGTGGAACTGCGGATCGACGGGACCGAGGTCCAGGTCCGCCGCCCCCGCGCGGGCAGGCCCGGACGGCGGGCGTTCGTGTCGGGCAAGAAGAAGATGAACACGAAGAAAGCCACCGTCGTGACCGACGGGCAGGGGCGCACCCTGTGGGCCGGGGCGTTCCGCCCAGGCCGCATGCACGACCAGACCGCACTGCGGACCGAGGGCATCGCCGACCTCCTCACCCAGTTCCCCCAGGTCAAAGCCAAAGTCGACGCCGGGTACCGGGGCCTCGCGAAAGAGTTCCCCGACCAGGTCACCGCCCCGCCGCTGAAGCCGAAGAAGGACGCGCCCCCGGAGGAAACCGCCGCGTACGAGGAAAAACGGCACCGGCAGTCATCGGAGCGGATCTGCGTTGAGCACGCCAACGCCGAGCACAAGCAGTGGCGGACCCTCCAGCGCTACCTCGGACGACGCGAGAACTTCGACGAGACCTACACGGCGATCGCCGTCCTGGTCTCCGACCGTGCCGCCGAACGGTAAACCACCAGCCAGCCAGCCCGCCAGGCCAGCACGACCCACCGCTAATCGCGCACCACGCCGTAAGCGAACCAGCCGGTTCACCGGCCAGCAGGTCCGCACCCTGATCAGCCAGCGCGGCATCCGCGCCCGGGCCAAAGGCCGGCCCGCCGTGCTCACGAGCCTGGCACCAGGCGAATGGTCGGTCCCCGGACTGTCCGCCGAGCTGGGCATGCCCACCGCCAGCATCTACAACTGGATCTACCGCGGCTGGATCACCGCCCGGCACGCCCCAGGAACCAGGAACTGGATCATCACCGCCGACGACCAGCAGATACGCCAGCTACGCGAGCGCAGGGCACGCCTGCCCGGCTACTACACCCGAGCCCGCTGGGCACCGCCAGAACAGGAACAGGAACCCGACGAGAAACAAGGAACACAGCCATGAGAAAGCAGCGCAGCTTGACCGGTACCAGCGGTGGCCGATTTCGACCGCCCACCGCAGGCCGTACAGTTCCGCGATGTCGCGGGCCGGGTAGGCGATGGTGTCCATCAGGTCCGTGATAATGGTGACGGTCTCGGATACCTCCACCTGGACGGTGCCGGCCGGCCCTCGGCACATTCCGTCCTGGCCGGCGTCCCCGCCGTCGTCCAGGACGCGGACGGACGGGCCGGGCGGCGCGGCGGCAAGCAGCGGGTGATCCGCCGGGAGATCAAAGACCTGGTCCATGTGGTATTCGACGACGCGGACCTTGAACGTGCGCCCTTGCCAGGTGATCTTCGTCTTCCAGGTGCCGTCCGGCAGCGGCCGCCCGGATCGGGGCAGCTTCCACGCCGAGGAGACCCGCCAGGCGAAATGCTTCCCGGCGGTGATCTTGGCTGCGACGGCTTCGCGGCTGGGGAACCCGCGGTCGGCTATGTCCAGGCCGGCGGGCCCGTAGGCGGGCTCGAGGCACGCGGCCAGCGTGGTTTCCCCGATGTGGTACGGCCCGGCCGCCCACGCGACGCAGCCGCGGCACCACACGTCGGTGACCTCGGTCATCCGGATCTGCGGCGCGGCGGCCGCCCCGGTGCTGGGCGAGCGGCCGAAGCGCGCGGCGTTGCGGGAGGTCCCGCCGGCGCCCTTGCGGTCGGTGCCCCGGGGATCGGCGACCTGGCGGACCGTGCCGTCCTTGGCCAGCACCCGCAGGCCGTGCCAGCGGCCGCCGGCCCACGGCCCGCCCGGCACTTGCAGGGGCCGTAGCCGGATCGCCGCCCGGTCCCCGGCGGCCGTCCCGGCCGCGGGCAGGTGCGGCACCACACCGGGAAGCGGCGCCGCGCGGACCTCCCCGCACAGCCCGGCGATCAGCCGCAGGAACGGCCTGACCAGCAAGAAGCTGTCGGCATCGGACAGCGACGACGCGGCCGGCAGGTCATATCCCGGATCGGTCTCCCGGGGCCGCTGCGCCAGCGCCCGCAGCGCCGCCGGGGCAGGAGCAGGGGCCAGCGCCCGCGCCAGGTCAACCTGCACCGCCAGCCGCGGCGTGATCTTCCGCGCCCGCCGGGCCGGCACCGGCGCCAGCGCCTGATCCAGCAGCGCCGGGGTGATCACCGCCGATGCCAGCCCCAGCCCGGTCCCCTCCCGCACCGGCCCAGGGGACGCCACCACCCCAGCCGCCTCCAGATCGCCGGCCGTCCACGCGGGCGCCGGGGCCGCCGCGCCGGGCAGCGCCCCGCACGCCACGATCCCCGAACCCGGGCCCGGCAGCTCCAGCAGCCCGCCATCCGCGTCCCGCCAGATCGCCGGCATCGCCATCACCTCGGCCAGCCCCGCCTCCGCGTCCCGCACCGGCCCCTTGCGCCGGCGCCGTTCCCGCCGCGGAACCCGCGCCCCGCCGCCAGCCGGCCGATCAGGCGGCATGACCGAACCCCGGGCAGCGGGTACTGTCGCAGCAGGAAGCATCGGCGGACCCCTCGCAAGAGGCAGGTGCAAGAGCCGCCGATGCTTCCGCATATCACCGCATTCGTCCCGCACCCGGCGCGGCGTGCCGCACCGAAACGCGCGAAAGCCGCACCCGGCCCTGCCGCGTCCCCGACGCCGGCCACTGCCAGGAGCCCATGCCTGTCACCCAACGTGACCCCCGCCCTCGAGACCTGCGACTGCAATCCGTGACCGCAGAACCAGGAACCGTCCTGCGTAAGCCAGACGCAAACCCGCAGGCCAGACACGCCCAGACCTTAACCGAACGTCAGTGGGACCAACCTAGCGACCAAGGGTCGCTAGGCTCACGTCAATGCACTGCGGCGGTGCGGTGGATGCGAACAAGAGAGTCGCGTGTCGTGGAAGCCGCCGGTTCGTCCCCAGGCCGACTCAACTACGACCGGCTACTTGGCGCAGCACCCGATCAACGGTTTGCCGCTTCCCTCCGGCCCTTTCGCCTCTTGTCCGCCTGGCGATGGAACTCACTAGTGGTGGCGACAAACATCTCCGCAGCGCCCAGCCAGCGTCAGGGTACCCCGTCAAATCGGCTATAAGTGACCTAAATGCAACCAATTGGTCGCCCGACATGGTTAAGAATGATCATAGTCCTAGGTGGATCTGTCATGTAACATCTAACCAAAGCTACAACTTAAGCGAAAGGGAAAGATGCGTCCGTTTATGTACCATATAGTGGTCGAGTTCGTGGTGCCCGGTATCATGCTGATTATGCTCATCGCGGGGATAGTGCTAGCGCTCAGGGTTCCGCAGCGCTTTCGCATTCCGGCGGTCGCCGGTCTCTGCGCCGGCCTCGTGTGCTTCGCCATCTATGTGGTGAGTTCCTTCCAGGACTTCCAAGCACCGGCGGTTACGGTAACCAAACTTCCTGGCTTCCACCTGCTGCCGACGCTTCTGGGGCTCCTGCTTGGCTTCGGCATCTTGCGCCTCCTTGAGTTCCTGAACCTGAACTCAGGGCTCTTCGGATTGTTCATACTCATCCTCATAATGAGCAGCTCCGTGGCTATCTTTAGCTATTTCTTCACGTCGCCGTTGCGCGACTTCGCGATCTTGTTTGCCCTGAGCGCAGCGGTCGGGATGCTGCTGCACGTGATGCTGTTCCCGAAACGCATCATGGCGATCATGAAAGGCACACTCCCAGAGGACGGTCAGGGACTCCGTCAATAGCAATTCAGTCTGCGGATCCACCTTACAGGAAGTCAATATCCCATGGCCGATCTATCAATGATCCCAGAATACCTGGTCAGGTATCTCTTTAATATCAACCAGGGCAGCGAGGTCAGCGCTCCCTGCAAGAAGTGCGAAAAAGCGACCAAGCAGGTGGTGATCAGCTACGAGTCATTGCCTATCCTAAAGAAATTCGGCCTCGCGGGCCGCGTTCTCGACATCGTTCCGTTGAGCCCGGTGCTTGTTGGCCGACCGACACTCTGTGAATGCGGTACCGTAAACCGCTAGAGACAAGGCGCGTAAAGTAGATAGACTGGGGCGATTATATGGCCGACGATGATACTTCCGGTAAGGGCAATCAAGGGTTCTCGCTCAGACCAGAGGACATCCCTGATGTCGACAAGGCTCTCCCAGGAACGATCGATGCCAGGCATGCGGATCTACCGACCCCTGCGGATGCCGTGCGCATCGGGCTTTGGGGCGGAGTGTCCAGTGGGAAGACCCTTTTCGCGGGGGCGTTGCAAATCGCGGTGAACGCCCTTGGCGCTCAAGCCGAAGGCGCCGGGTTGCGTTCCACGCCTATGAACGCCGATGCGCGTCACCACATGAGGGAGGCCTTCGGCGCTCTGGGAAAGAACGGCGACCTTCCGCCAGCCACAGTGAACGCACGAGACCTGCGCTGGACGTTCAGCGGCAAACTGCAAGATCCTGAAGCGATGCGGCGTGGCCTTCACGTGCCGTCTCGGATGTACCGTTCCGTGCAATTCGAGCTAGATCTTCGCGATCCGCCTGGCGGCGACTATGACAACGACCCAGAAGGCTCTGAAGTTAACGAATCCATAAATAAGCTTATAAGGGCAGACGGCGTAATATATCTATTTGATCCCATCGCGGCCGCTCGGGATAAGACGTTCGAGGCGCTTTTCCTAGACACTCTCGCCAGGCTCAGCGCTAACAGTGTCGCCGGGGGAAGAGTTGAACGCTATCTTCCGCAGCGCCTCGCCGTCTGCGTCACGAAGTTCGACGACGAGCGCGTGTTCGAGAGGGCGATATCCGCCGGGCTGGTCTTCGGTGGTGTGGACGGGATGCTGCGGGTTCCGACCGGAAGGTATTCGCAGCAATTTTTCAAACTGCTATGCGAGGACAGTGATGACACCAATGCCCTGCACCTGCTGCAGGCGATCCGGAACAACTTCCGGCCGAAGTCGGTACGGTATTACGTCACTTCCGCGCTGGGTTTCAGCGCCGAACACGACGGATCGAGTCGGCCATGGCCAGAGTTCCGGCGATATCCGAACGTGAGGGACACCGCCGGGGGCCACCAAGGAGTGCGCGAACAGGCAAGGCCGATCAACGTTATCGAGCCATTGCTGTACCTCGTTCGCCAAACGCGACGTGATCGCGCTCGGGTGGCTAGGCGCTACGAAAGCTACTCAGCATAGACGGAACCAGGCGATGAACAATCAGGTCGGTTCGCTGGAAGTTCGCTGGGCGTTGTACGGGAAGCCGCCTGGCGACCCTGGTGAACACAACGTACTGAAATGTTCACATGGCGTTAAGAAGTGCCCGAACTGTCGCCCGCTAGCCCAGGTTGGAGTGACCTCTGAGATATACGGGCTCAAGTTCGGCAGGGCCGCAGCAGGTCAGCAGGCGAGCTTTCGGCACTGGCAAGACGGCGGCAAGCGATATCTCGGTATGACGATCTTTCAGATCGGCGATACGACCAGTGCCGACCGACGAGATATGGCGGTGGCCCGGTTTTACGAGTTCCCTGCCGACTGGGTCAGCGACCACGGCGTCAGGCTAGCGGCGCTCTATGACGCCGCCGCCGCCACTGAGTTGCCCGGCGAAGGCGATGCCCGGCCGCTACGACTGGACGTGGCGCTTGGTGATCGCCCGATCGTGGAGTTCTTGCGGGAAAGCGCCCAGGCGAGCACACTGCTCCTGCAGATAGCAAGCGCTCTGCTGGACAGGCCGGTAATAGTAACCGCCGGGCCCATCGATCTGAAGAAGCGACTGGACTTGCTAGACGTCGTCTTGACGCTCTTGCCAGCCTGGTTCCGCGCGGAGGTATCAGCGACGACGTGGACGGACAAGCCCAGGAAGGAGTACCGGCTAGCGTTCGGCAGCGAGGCTGACCGGGGTTACACCGCCGCGTCCTGGGAATCCGGCATTACCGATCATGCGACTATCAGACGATATGCGACGTTGCTTGAGGAACTCTGTATGAACCAAGCGCACGTCGAGCCGATGATCCGCTATCTGGCCGCCCTGCGCGCAACAAAGAGCCGGTCCGGCAAGCACGGCACATCGACCTTGGCGACAGATGACTTGTCGCTCTTCCATCGGCTAACGACGTTCGACTTCACGTCACCCGACCGTGCGCGGATAAGCGAACTCCTGCAGATCGTCCGCTCGGAGAACGCAAGACATCTGGCTATTGGCGAAGTCCATCAGATTCCCGGTTTCGCTATCGCCGCTGCCGGAATCGGGATCCAGGAGGCCGTCGATCTGCTGGCGGCGCTCTGGTCAGCTGAGATAGCGAACCAGACCGCCCGCGCAGCGGTCGGCCACCTTTCGGCCGGGCGAACCTCGTCTGCCCGGTTGCTGATGAGCAGTGCCGCCCGCAAGGGCGGGGTCAGCGCCTTCCTGAAAGCTGTTATAAGCGAGATCGAATCGCTCGACGCTGGTGCCGGCATGCTGCCGCCTGAAGCGTCCGAGAAAGCGCGGACAGAGCTTGCCCTGCTGCTCGCTGAGACCTCGGATTCAGCCGACAGTTTCGCCGCCATCTGCGCGGTGCTCCTAGAGGCCGAAGACTTGGGCCGCCGTGTCCTGGCAGTCATAGCACGAGACCGGCCTAAGTCAGTGCAGGCATGCATCTCCGTCCTCGTGAAGGAAGCCGATGCTTTCGGGAATTGGCCACTCTGGCTCAGAGCGATCGCGCCCTGGTCGCTCGCGGGCATGAGCGCGGGCCGTCCCGGCGGTCGGCACGCAGCCGCCACATCGAACGACAAGGCGCCGGGTGTATGGTCCGAGCTCAATCTTGACGCGATAGCCGTTGGATGGGCCGTCTCCCACGCGCTTCACGTCCCAGATCCGGTCAATGAAACCTGGGCACTAGTGGCGGAACTCGGCCGGGAAGCGTCCGCTGCGGCGGCGATAGCGAACATCTGTCGTAGCCAGGAGTTCGCCTGGGCACTAACTAACCGTTTCGGCACCAAGTTGCCACCGCCAGCGAGGGCTCACGCGGATCTGGCGAGAATCTCGATCGGCCTCGCCATAGCCGACGTGCCAGAGTCGGGCGAGGCGGAGACATCGGTGAATCAGTACCTAGCGGCATGCCTGGACGGGTGCAGGTCAGCGCAGCTTTCGCAGCAGGATCAGCATCGGCTGCGCCAGCTACTCAGCGACAGCCTGCTGACCGGGGAGAGCCCAACCATGGCGGTCGCCGCCGGGAAGCTGCTCGATTCCCTCGCCATCAGTGATAACGCGGACGACCAGGAATGGCTGATCGCCGAGATCCTTGACGACGGGGGCAGGAGACCGAGGGTTGGTGAATGGCTACTCATGAAGGGGAAGGGAATCATCGGCTCCCTGGTGCACTCAGCACGCCCGACGAGCGAAATCCAGGCAGCGCGGAACCTGCGGCTCCTCATCCGCTCGCTCAGAGAAGCGGACGCCGACACGCCAGAAGCCCTTGACTTGCTCGCCCAGGCCGCCGCCAACGATGGCTTCGGGCTTCGCCAGAAACCTTCCCCGGTAGGAACTGTCCTCCGCGAAATGCGGGCCTGGCCCAGCCGCCATAAGCCCAGCTCGGTTGCGGACTTCCTAGATCGCTGGAAACACGCAATGGCGGAGCAGGGACTGTCCCCAGATGAAGCCGAGAGCCGGGCTGATGACGCTTCCTCGGAGATCATGAGCGGAATCTGGGGCCCGGAAGCGGCAACGCTGCTTGGTGGCTACTACTCAAAGATGATTGCCCTGAAAAGGAGCCGCCTTGAAACGCAAATAGAGATCTCCATCGCTAATCGCACTCGCGTCAACGCGGACATAGCCGACCGGCGAGCGGAGATCGAGAAACTGGAGGCGCAATCTCAGGCGATCACGTTGCGCATTGAGGCGACACGGGCGGAAATCGCCGCCAGAGAACGAGCCAACGAGGAAATCATGCGATTGATCTTTCCGCAGACCCGCCACGACCAGTGACGCGGCTACCGCTGACAACGACGGCAAGCGACAACTAAGGGGCGCATCTATGGCCAGGCGACGTCGAGGGCCGATACCCGGTCCGGACAAGCGCGCGCGGTGCTCGCTCATCCCGGCGGTGACGGGGACCCTGCTATGGCTGCTGACCGTTACCCTGGTGGCCACGGCAAGCGCCGGGTACGTCGGGGAACAGGCGGCGATGGCAGCCGGATCAGGTCCGTTGCCGACGCTGGACCAGTTCTACGAGGCAGTTCATTTCCCTGAGGCTTCCGCCGCCTACGTCGTGCTGGTCGACACGTCTGGCTCCATGATGACCGACGGCATGTACAGCCAGGTCCGGCAATACCTGGCCGGGTTCGAGAAGTCGCTCTCCCCGAAGGACACCGTCACCTACTTCACGTTCAGCTCCGCTGTCAGCGGTCCCTATTCCAGCGCGCGGGCTCTGCCACCGGTCGCGTCGGGAAACTACACCGACTTCGGTCCCGCCCTGGCCGCAGCCCTGTCCACTTTGTCGGCCGCCGCTGACAACGGGGTTAGTGTGGGCGGCCTGTTCCTGATGTCCGATGGCATTATCGATGCCCCGCCCACCGATCAGGCGTATCTGACATTGGGAAGCCCGGGCTGGTCCGAGCTCAGGAAGACCGCTGCCACTCTGCAGAACCGAATGGCAGTGACGGGGTACGGCCTGACGATGCAGCCGACGGCGACCGCCGGCACTGGAGCCAGCGCTTGCGGCGGCCAGACCACTACCGATCCGGCTACATGTGCGGGGGTGCAAGAGGTTCTTACGGCGATTTTCGGGCCCGGCGTACTTGTAGTCAGCGGGGCGACGGGGGTAAACATCAGTTCGCTGCTCGGCCGGGCGAAGGCTGATGAGCGACGTTCGAAGGCGATCCGGCAACTGCTCGCGAACGACGCCGGTCAGGGCATTCATGCTTCGATTGCGTTCAGCGGTGCCGCGAGCACGGATCGCGTTCAGCTTCGCGGGACGAGCGTTCCCGTGACGATCAGGTTGAGTTCACAAGTACCGGATCTCCCGCTGAGCATCACCGGCCTCGTCGTGCGAGGCACCGCTGGCGCGGATTTCAGCATCACCGGAGTCCCAAGGGATATTAGCCTTGGCCCGGGCCAGACAAAGGTGCTGCCCGCCAAACTGTCGTGGCAGGTGCCAAGTGGAAGGAGCCTCTTCGGAGGCTCTGGCAAGATCTCCGGTGTAATCACGGTTGGCGGTACCATTACATCGCCTTGGCTCGCCGTGATTAGGAGTGATCTGGCCAGTTCGTTCCGGCTAGGCGCAGTGAATTCTGGCGGTATCAGGTATTCGGCCACTTACGTAAAGGGCATTGATGTGATGACATGGCTGGCAATGGCCGTGACCGTTGTTATACTCGCGGGCCTGGGCTTGGCCATCCTTCTGATTGCCTTCCCGAAGCTGACGACCGATATCGAGGTGCTGGATCTCAAGGACGACAGCGTGCGCATCGTGCGCGTGACAGGCCGGCGCCGGTGGCGAGGCGACGTTGAGGGAACGCTGGGACAACTGTCCATCACAGGCTGGCGCGGGGGAGGCGCGAGGGTGCGCTTTCGGCGTGAGCTAGATGGCGCGACGAGGTCAGGGCAAGGGCGGTTCGCACGCAACGAGATCGCCGTGGTGGCCAGCGTAGCCTTCCGTTGCTCTGGGGCTGCGGACTAGCCCATACGGCGAACTACTCGAACGGTTGGAACCTGGCCCCGAGTGCGACCTGGAGTATCAGGAACCCCTCACCCGCAGGTTGCTGAGTTTCCGTCCGGTCTACGCCGAACAGGACCCGGCCCCGGTGACTGACCTGGTATCGCCGTCGGCGTCCTGCGGCACCAGTCGTTCTCGCCTCGCACGGCCCACTGCCGCATACAGATTCTTGGTTCGCGCCGCACCGCCCAACTGGCGGCACCGACGGCTCACGATGACTGCCGGGGGTCGCCGACCACCGTAAAACCAGCTGTGCGCGTCGGGTTCCTCCGACAGACAGCATGGGTAGGTGCTGGATGTCACCGACTACGAGTTCGTATGGCCGCCGGAGCTGTTAGCGGCCGAGGCGAGGCGCCTTCTTGACCGGCCTCGGCTCGGTCGTCAGGCGATTGATCTGCTGCTGCGAGAGGCATTTCATGACGAGAGCGCGGCTGCTGAACGTGTCACCAGGGCAATCTTGAACTGCGGAACGCAGGTCACCGCAGCTACAGCAGAACGGGATGATCTGAGGACGCCAGGCCTCCGCGTTCGCGCCCCATCCGAGCCGCACGTAATCGGCAGGGAGTATGTGGATGTGACCTTCGGCCCTACTTCTGAGCTTCGGCGATCCTTCCGTGGCTTTGCCGTGCTATGGGCGTAGCGTCGGGGTCCTGGGTCCCGGCCTGACCCGCTAATCGGCTGACGCCGACACTGGTTGTCCTTCGAAACGATCTGTCGGCCGGGTCCCAGGCTTGCGGCACCGCCAGCGGCGCCGTCCTGATCTGCCCGGCCTGGGCAAGAGGCCGGGACTCGCAGGTCCGGGCGGGCGAGCGGGCGCGGTGCCATCCCTCAACCGTGAAGGGGATGACGTGAACCATGGTAGGCACGCGCGCCATCACTGGTGGCGTGGACACTCATGCTGACACTCACGTAGCCGCCGCGCTCGACGCGGTCGGCGGCCTGCTGGGGGTGGAGGAGTTCCCGGTGACCGCGGCCGGCTACGCGGGGCTGCTGGACTGGCTGGCCGGGTTCGGGACGGTGTGCCTGGTCGGCGTCGAGGGCACCGGCAGCTACGGCGCCGGGCTGGCCCGATACATCAGCGCGCAAGGTGTCCGGGTGGTCGAGGTAGACCGGGCGGACCGGCAGGACCGGCACCGCAAGGGCAAATCCGATCCCCTAGATGCGGTCAGCGCGGCGCGGGCGGCTCTGTCCGGCCGCGCATCGGGGGCGCCGAGGGGCCGCGACGGGCAGGTGGAGGCGATCCGGGCGCTGATGGTCGCCAAGCGCACCGCCCGCTCCGAGCGGACCCAGACGATCAACCAGGCCAGATCGCTGATCGTGACCGGCCCCGACGACATCCGGGCCCGTTTCGCCCGCCACGGCACCGCGGAGCTGGTGGCCGATCTGGCCGGGCTGCGTCCCCGCCCCGGCAGCATGGTCCGCTACCACACCCTGCTGGCCCTGCGCGAACTCGGCCGCCGCGCCCAGTTCCCTGACGCCCAGCTCGGACGGCTCGATGAGCTGATCGTGCCGCTGGTCACCGCCCGCGCCCCAGGCCTGCTCGGCCTCCACGGCATCGGCCCGGACACCGCCGCCGCCCTGCTGATCGCCGCCGGGGACCACCCGGAGCGGCTGCGCTCCGAGGCCGCCTGGGCCCACCTGTGCGCCACCGCGCCGATCCCCGCGTCCTCCGGCAAGGTCACCCGGTACCGGCTCAACCGCGGCGGCGACCGCCAGGCCAACCACGCCCTGTGGCGGATCGCGATCACCCGGATGAGCTCCCACCCCCCGACCCGCGCCTACGTCGCCCGCCGCACTGAAGAAGGCCTGTCCAAGCCCGAGATCATCCGCTGCCTGAAGCGCTACATCGCCCGGGAGGTCTACCACCACCTGCGCCAGTCCTCCGGCTGACCCATACCTCCGGGGACGGCCTGACCCGCGAATCGGCTGCCGCGCACCCGCGCTGGCCTTCGAACGATCCGTCGGCCGCCCCCGGACCCCCATACGACCCCTGCTGGGCGTGACCTAATAAGAGCCTGCCTAAATGGCCCGACCCTGTCTTGTCCGCAACCCAGCACCCCATCGGTCACCCATCAACAGGAACCCGCAATTTAGCAGCTCACTTCATCAGAAACGCTTGACAAGACATAGGAGCATCGATCTGTTCGAATATGGATAGCAACTGGCCCTGATCGATGGTCACGTTAGTGATCGTAATTAAATTATCTCCAATTATGAAGTACTCATGATTTCAGCTTTAACAGTGTAGTTCCAGTTGCCGTGAAATTCATGGTACTCGATCGGCAGCGCCTCTACTTCTTTCCTGGAAACCTCTATTCCCTTGACGTAGGTGCGCTTGTCGAGCTCGGCCCGGATCTTCAGGCCAGTACGCGTGGTGGTGTTTGCGATAAGGCTGACCACAACCTCATGACTCTCCAGGGGCCGTCCCCGCCAGTTCCTGGTTATATGGCTGAACATGCGATGCTCTATCTTATTCCACTTGGAAGTCCCGGGCGGGTAGTGACAGACGGTTATCTCAAACTCGGCAGTATCGGAACTGGTCCCCACCGTAACCCAGCCATTGTTCCCGGAAATGTCGTATACCCCGTACGGAGTCACCTTGCCGAGTTCCTTGTCGGGGAAGTCGTGCATGTTAACTTCCACCGGCTCGCCCTCCGGGTAATGCCGGCGCAGTCCCGGCAGATCCGGGTGCCGTCACGCAGGCCGGGCAGCCCCCGGTCCGCCGTGCCGCAGCCGGGGCAGGTGCCGGCGGCTTGCAGCGCCGTGTCCAGGCACCGGCGGCACAGGTGCCCCTCGGGGAAGGATGCTGAGGGGAACCCGTGGTGCCCGCACCGGGCGCAGGTCCGCTTCCTCGGGCCGCCGCTCACGGCTCGGGCCGCAGCCGGGCCCGGGCCGGCCGCAGCGCGCCCGGGTCCGCGGCGCCCGCCTCGCCGGCGGCGCTCGCGGCGCGGCGGCGGGCCGGGACGTTCTCGGCGCGGGTGGCGATCAGCTGCGCCGGGGTGACGTCGAGGATGTCGCACAGCGCTGCCAGCACCGGCAGCGACAGCCGCTCGGGGACCTGGGTGACCAGCCGCCACACCTGCACCGACGACAGGGTGATGCCCCGGTCGGCCAGCAGCGGCTCCAGGTCGGACGCGCTGAACAGCCCGGCGGCGGCCATCACCTCCCGCAGCCGCCACTGGTAGCTGGCCTGCCGCCTCGGCGCCATCACGCTCTCCTTGCGGGCCGCGTCACCGCGGCCGCCGTCGCGTCCAGCGCCCGCCGCAGCGTGCGGGTCCGGAAGTCGGAGGACACGCATAACGGCACAGTCAGATATCAGAACTGTCCGAATGCCTGCCGCTGGTCATCCGCAAACCGGGCGTTCGGGGTGCGTCATGTGGCGGCGGGGTCCGGGTCCTCGAACAGGGGCGCTTCCTGGGGTGCCTCGGCGGGCGGCCGTCGTTTCGTCGCGCGTTTCGTGACGCTCGCGGTGGCGGCGAGCATCGTGAGCTCGGCGATCAGCCGGTGCAGGGTCCGGCCGGCCTGGGCGGCTGGGCGGGCGCGGCGGGTGGTGCCCGGCGTGGCGAACAGGGCCTGCTGGCCGCTGGCGGTGTCGGCGAGGATTCCCGTGAGCTCGTGGACCTGCTGCCGGATCTCGACGGCGCGGGCGTGGCGGGAGGCTGCCGTGGGAGGCGGCGTGCCTGCGCCTGGCGGCTGGCCGTCCTGCCGGCGGGCCCGGTATGCCCTGGCCCTGCAGGCGCCGGAGCAGTACTGGGGCCTGCGGCCGCCGCGGGTGCGGTCGCGGTCGGGGAGCTGCCCGCCGCGGGCCGGGCACTGGCCGGTGCCGGCTACTGCTGGCACGGGGTTTCGTGACGTGACGAAACCGGGCCTGGTGCGGGCCGGCGGGCAACGTCGGCGGCGTATGCGGTCCAGTCTCCCGCGGAGGCGTGCTGCCAGATGACGGCGGCCTTGATGTTGAGGCCGAGGAGCCTGGCCAGGATGGCGGCCGGAAGCTCGGTGGCGAGCTGGAACAGTGCGGCCGATCGTGCAGGGGTCGGGCCGGAGGCCGAGCTGCCGTAGCCGCCCGGCCAGGCGATCGGCGCTGATGGGGCGGCCGGGCTGCCCGCCGGGGAACAGCCACCGGGAGGCGCCCTGGTCGCCGGTGACGGCATGGCCGCGCCTCTCGTCCGCGAGCCGGAGGGTGAGGGAGGCCAGGGGCTCGGGCAGCGTGACCGGCACGGGCCCGAGGAGGAGCCGGACGGCCTCATCGCTGGCGTCGATGCTGTCGAGGGCGAGCCGGCTGACGGTCGCGGGCCTTTGGGCGTAGAGCAGGACCAGCAGCCCGGCGACCCGGTCGGCGGCCGCGATGGTGTCGTCGTGCAGGAGGCGGCTGGCCTGGTGCCAGCGCTCGTCCTGGTCCAGCGGCCGGGCGGGGCCGGTCCACCGGATGGCGGCGAACCGAAGCCCGCGGTTGATGCCGCGGGCCGCGGCCCAGCGGACGAAGTGGCCGGCCTCGGCCTTGCGGGTGGCATCGCTGCTGGCGATCCAGGCATCAAGGTCAGCCTGGGAGCAGCTGGCCAGGGTATGCTCCCGCTCGCGGAGCCAGCTGAGCAGCCCGGCGGCGGCACGGACCCGCTGGCGGGTCATGTCGAGCTGGCCGTAGGTGGCGTCGCCGTCGCGGTTGCGCTGCCGGAGCCGGCGGAGCAGGTGCCAGGCGGCGTACCGGTGCAGGACCTCCCTGTCGGCGGGGTCGGCGTGCTCGCTGACGGCCTGCCGGACCCAGCGCTCGATCCGGGCGAGCTGCTCGTCGCGGGCGGGCAGCGTCCCCGTGGCGACCAGGACGGCGCGCAGGTGCTCGATGGGCTTTCCGGGCGGCAGCCCGTCGAGCTCGTCGTGGCTGAGCGGGCTCGTGCCTCCGGCGAGCGCGGCGAGCGCCGTCCTCGTGGCGTCTTTCCTGAGCCAGGCCAGCACGGTGCCGGGACGCTCGGCATCCGCGAGCGCGTCGCGCAACGCCTCAAGTCCCGGGCGGACCTGGCCGCCGGCACCGGACAGAAGCGCGTCCAGCTGGAGCCGGAGGCGGCAGCGGACGCATGTCCCGCTGGCAAGACGGCCGCCGGCGCCGCAGGACGTACAGGTTCTCCGCAGGTCGGCGTCCACGTCCGCGCAGGCGCCGCACAACGGCGCCTCGCGCGTCCCGGCGCGGACGGCGGCGACCTGCCCGCAGCGTGAGCATTCCGCCTGCCAGCGGGCGCACGCACGGCACCACGGAAGGCCGGTTGCCCGGGAGGTCATGCACGGGACAGTGCGCCCGCAGACGCTGCAGACGGCGGTCTCACGGGGAACGCACGACGCGCAGACCGGCCCGTCCGCGGAGCGCGTGTTGACGACCCGCAGCTGCCGGCAGCGGATGCACTCCTCCAGGTTGACCGGGTCCCTGACCAGGCAGGTCGGGCATAGGGGCCTGCCGTCGCCGTCCCGGGTGGCCGGCTCGCGGACCGTGTGGCAGCGGCTGCACGGCACTGCGGCCGCCCTGGCGGCGCACCGGCGGCAGCTCCACTGTCCCTGAACCCGCCGGTGCAGGCGCATCACCCGGCCGCAGTGCGGGCAGGCCGGCCGGCTGATCCCCGTGGCGCCCTCAGCGGCCAGCTCGTCGATCAGCCGCAGCACCGACCCGGCGGGTGCCCGGGCGCCGTCGCCGGCCAGCAGCGCAGGGTCGGACTCCACCATCCAGGCCAGCCGGCGCAGGTTGCCCTCGCGGCCGAATACGCGCCGGGCGGCGCTGGCGACCGCGCCCGGCGGCAGTGCCGGATCCAGCCGGGCGACGACCCCGGCAAGGACGGCAACCGGATCGCGGTCATCGGGGTCGGGGCACCGGTCGCAGCGGGGCAGGCCAGCACGGTCGCGGGTGGCCACGGGCCGCCGTCGGCCGCAGGACGCGCACGCTTCATGCGCCGACAGGCGGCGGGCGCACGTCCGGCAGTACCAGTGCCCGCCGTGGTGCTGCGGCACCGTGGTCTCCCGGCCGCAGGATGCGCAGCAGGGCAGGGAGAACCCCGCTGCGCCTCCGGCCCGCAGCGCGAGCAGCAGGTCGCTGACGACGGCGGGCGCGGGCGACTTCCCCGTCGCCAGGACCGACGGGTCGGCATCCAGTGCCGCGGCGAGCCGCCGGCGGCGGGCACGCCCGCCGCCGGCCTTCTCGACAGCCGCCCGGACCATCGCGGCGTCCAGGGACGAGTCAGCCGACATCACCGCTGCCACGGCATGGCCGGCCGGGTCGGTGACCGCGTCTCCGCCCGGGATCATGCCCCGGCCGGGGTGATCCGTGCCCGCTTCGGCCGCAGCGTCCCCACCCCTGCACCGCCCTCGCCGCCAGCGGCCCTGGACTTCCGTGCCTGCTCCGCCACCGCGACGGGCTCGATGAGGTCGTCGGTCGAGCAGTCCAGGATGTCCAGCAGCGCCATGAGGATCTTCAGGCTCAGCCGCTCGGGCCGCTCTGTGACCAGCCGGTAGACCTGGCTGGACGACAGAGTGATGTCCCGGCCGGCCAGCGGCCCGATCAGGTCGGTGGTCTGGAACATCCCGCGGCTCGCCATCACCTGCCGCAGGTGCCACTTGTAGTCAAGCCTGGCCGCCATCAGCGCCCTCCTCCTGCCGCCGGGTGATCAAGCGCCGGGCTGAGTGCCCTGCGGAGCGCCGTGTTCATGAAGTCGCCGCTCACGTGCGTGTAGACCGCCGTCGATGAGTCACATTCATGTCCGACATTGACCTGGATGAACCGGCGGTCAATCCCGTCCTCAGTGAGGTGGCTGACGTAGGCATGCCTGGTGGAATGGGGGGTCAGGGCCTTCGGGAGGCCCAGCGCGTCCCGGTAGGCCACGAACCGGGCATTGATCTCCGACGGCTTGACCCGCCCGCCCCGCTCAGTCACCCACAAGGCAGGGTGGTCCCCGCACCCGAAGCGCGGGCGGACGTTCTCCACGTAGTCGGCGACCGCCTCCACCGCCCAGCCCATCACCGACGCCACGTTCCGCCGCCTCGGCGGCTGCCCCTTCTTCGCCTTGCCGTAGCGGACGTTCAGCATCCCGTACCGGCCGAACTCCGGGGCCGCCGGGTTGCGCCCCCAGTCCGCCAGGTCCAGCTTCGACGTCTCGGTCCGCCGCAGCCCCCACCCGTACATGACCTTGAACAAGGTCGCGTCCCGGTAGGCCGCCAGGGCGCCCTTCCGCCTGCCGTTCACTGCCCGCTCGACCTGCTCGTCGGCGTAGTCCAGGAACCGCTGCATCTCCTCGCGGGTGAACGGCCTCGCCTCCGGGTCGCCCTCGTAGTCGTTCAGGTGCGCGATCGTGTTCCACTCATGGGCGATCGCCACCGGATGCCGCCCGGGGCCGAACGCCTCCTCGCACGCAGCCGCCCAGCCATACCGGGCGTCCACCAGGTACTCGCTGAACTGCCGGATCGTGCACTGGTAGGACCGGATCGTCGACGGCGCCAGGTGCTCCTCCGCCGTCAGGTGCAGCGACCACTCATCCATGTGGCCCGGCGACCACTGCCACGGGTACTCCCCGGCGAACTCGCCGAACCGCCGCACCAGCCGCTCCCGCGGCCCGATCGTGTCCTCCCGCAGCCCCCGCGCAACCTGCTGGGCATGCCAGCCCCGCAGCATCGCCTCGAGCATCGCGTCCTCCGGGTGCAGCTGCGCGACCCCGGACACCAGCTCCATGCGGGCAGCGCCCGCCAGATCCCCCCGCCCCACCAGACCCCCCAGTCCCCGAAACGGCAACCGCCTGACGAAGGGATCATGCATCCAGCGGGACGCGCCCGCAGCAACTTCAGGAAACAATAGGTATCCGTGACGCTACGATTAGCTCATCAGGAGGCCCGGGATAGCCGCGAAACCGGACAGAGTTCGCCCGTCAGATGCAATTCCCGAGAGTTGGTATACAGCGCGGTCGTGGACGCGTGCTCATGGCCGGCCTGCTGCTGGACGAACAGCGGGTCCCAGCCGCCCTCGATCAGGTGCGTGACATACGACCGGCGCAGCGAGTGGAAATCCAGGCCCTCGTCCAGGCCGAGCGCGTCCCGGTAGCCCGCGAGCCGCTTGTGCAGCGCCCCCGAGCCGATCCGCGGGCCGCGCTCGGACGGCCACAGCGCCGCCGACTCCCCGGCGGACGGCATCAGCGGCCGGGCCTCCTCCACCCACTGGGCCAGCGCCTCGGGAACCCACGCCCACACGGTCAGCACGCTGCGCCGTTTCGGCGGCGACCCCTTCAGCGCCTTCCCGAACCGCACCTGGCACACCCCGAACTCGCCGAACTCGGCCGCGTGCGGGTTGGCGGAGAAGTCCGCCACGTCCAGCATCTGCGCCTCGGTGCGGCGCAGCCCGAGCCCGTAGGCCACCTTCAGCGCCACCGCGTCCCGGAACGCCGGCAGCCACCCCTTGCGCCCGCCGCCGCGCACCCGGCCCACCTGCGCGTCCGCGTGATCGAACAGCGCCTGCAGCTCATCAAGGGTGAACGCCCGCTTGCGCGGATCCGCCTCGCCCTCCTGGACGTGCACCGCGGTGTTCCACTCGTGCGCCACCTGAACCGGGTGCGTGCCGAACCGCGCCTGGCACTGCTCCGCCCAGCCGTAAGCCGGATCGGTCGCGTACTGGCAGAACGCCGCCACCGACGCCGCGTACGCGCGGACCGTCGACCGCGCCAGCCCCCGCACCCCCCGCAGCTCGCCCAGCCACTCATCCAGCATCCGCGGCTCCCACCGCCACGGCATCGCATCGGCATGGCCCGCGAACGCCCGCACCATCGCCTGCCGCCTGCCGATCGTGGCGAACGCCAGGTTCCGGGCCAGCTGCTGCGCCCGCCACCCCTCCAGCATCGCCGCGAGCACCTGCTCCCCGGGGTGCAGCAGCGGCACGCCCGCCGCCAGGTGCAAGCCCGCCGACCCCGGCGCCCCGTCCCGCCCCACGCCCACCACGACCACCCTCCGTCACTTACATCAGACGAAGGAATCTTTCACCAGATGAAGCCACCGCGCAACCCGGCAGGCAGCAGCCCTGCCGCCCCGCCGGCGTCACCACCGGCGACGCCGCCAGCCTCGCCGCACCAGGCAGTCACCAGCCGCATTCCCCGCACTTCAGCAGCACCATTCATAACCAGTCCGCACCCCGCATCAATGCCATTCCAGTTCTTCATCAGATGAAACCGGAGCTGTAAGAAGCAAGATATACATAACGTTCACTTACTGTGGACCGGGCGCGGTCCGCAGTTGCATAATCTGAATACGGCCTGCGGCCGGAAAAGAATTGAATGAGCGCGGGCATTAACCGCAGCAAAGGCGCCAGGCGGTCGCCGCCGCCAGGCAGGAGCGAGAGGGCAGGCAGAGGTGACCATCGCCGAGGACGAGATCCAGGCCCGCGGAGGGTCGCGGCGAGCCAGGGCGCAGGTGAAGCGAGAGCGTACGGTTCGGCTCGCGCTGACCGACGCCGAGTTCGAGACCGTCAGTGCCGCCGCCGCCGAGGCCGGCCTGGCGCGGGGCGCGTACGCCGCCCGCGTCGTGCTGGCGGCCGCGCGGGGCACGACAGGCCCGGCCGACGATCCGCTGCGGCAGGCGCTGCGGGAACTGGTCCGCGCGGCCGGACTGGTCCGCAGGATCGGCGTAAACCTCAATCAGTCCGTGGCGAAGCTGAACGCCACCGGACAGCGGTCCGCGGACTTGCTTCCGTACGCGCGGGAGAGCCTGCGCCGGGCGGACCACCTGGACCAGGTGGCGGAAGTGGTCCGCCGGAGGCTGCGGTGACCGCGGACAGCCGCAACGGTACGGACACCTGCCCCGGACCGGCCGGACTAGCCCGGTCGGAGGCGGACCGGTGATCGGCAAGGTGCTGCGCGGCGAGAACGTCGCCAAGCTGATCTGGTACCTGTACGGACATGGCAAGCACGAGGAACACGCCGACCCGCACATCGTCGCCGGATGGCGCGAGCCCGGCGAACTGGAGCCGCTGTGCCGCACCGGCGGCCGTGACTTCCGCCGCCTGACCGGGCTGCTCCGGCAGCCGCACGCTGCGCTCGGCGAGCGCGGGTTCGCCGAGCCGGTCTGGCACTGCCCGGTCCGGGCCGCGCCCGACGACAAGATGCTCGCCGACGCCGAATGGGCACAGATCGCCGCGGACATCATGCACGCCACCGGACTGGCGCCGCGCGGCCAGGAAGACGAAGCGGTGCGATGGGTCGCGGTCCGGCACGGTGATGACCACATCCACATCGTGGCCATGCTCGCCCGCCAGGACGGCACCCGGCCAAGGTTCTGGAACGACTACTACCATGTCGGCGAAGCATGCCGGGCGGCCGAGGAACGCCTCGGGCTGCGCCGCACCCCGCCCCGCGACGGGACCGCCGCCAGGCGCCCGACCCGTGCCGAGACCGAGAAGGCAAGCCGTCACGGCCGGCCGGAGCCGCCGCGGGTGACCCTGCGGCGCGCGGTCCAAGCGGCCGCGGCCGGATCCTCCGGTGAGCAGGAGTTCTTCGCCCGCCTGGCCGATGCCGGGATCGAGGTGCGCCGCCGGTACAGCCAGCGCGACCCGGTGCAGGTCACCGGCTACGCGGTCGCGCTCCCCGGTGACCTGGCCCGCGACGGCGGCCTGATCTGGTACGGAGGCGGGAAGCTCGCCGCCGACCTGACCTGGCCCGCGCTGCGCCGGCGCTGGGGCGATCCCGCTCCCGCCACCGCCGGGCGGCTCACCGCCGACGAGCGTGACGCGATCTGGCGAGACGCCGCCAGCGCCGCCGAGCAGGCGAACCAGCACATCCGGTCCCTCGCCGGCTCCGACCCGGCGGCGGCCCAGGATGCCGCGTGGGCCGCAGCCGACACCCTGCACGCCGCCGCCGCCGTCCTGCGCAGCCGGGTCATCCGGGAAGCCGCGACCGCCTACGACCGGGCTTCCCGCACTCCTTACCGACGGCTGCCCGCCCGTACCCGGCCCGGAAGCGGCCTGCGCCGGGCCGCGCGGCTGATCTCAGCCACCGCCTTCATCACCGGCGATCCGGCCCTGGCGCAGGTGGCGCTGATCCCCCGGCTAGCCGTTCTCGCTGACTCCGTAGCGGACTTGCGCGACGCTCAGGGACGCGCGGCCCAAGCCGCCGCCGCCCGCGCCGCGGCGCAGCGGCTCCGTACCGCCGCTATCACCCGCCCGCCACGAGACCTCCGCCAGATGCGGACCGCCGCTTCCCTCGCCGGCACCGCGTTCCCCGGCGGACCGCAACCACGACAGGCAACAGTCCAGCCATCCCCGCAACCCGCAACCCGCCGCCGGGCGCCCGCACCCGGCCCTGCCCCGCCACGCCAGCGCCGGCGAGGCAGCTGAGTCACGCAGAACCCGCGACTATCAGGAGCGAACGAAATGGAACCAGGCAATCACCCCGACCTATTCACCGAAAGCATCGGCCACAGTGCTCAGCGCGCGGCCCAGCTGACGTCCATCCTGGTAGCCGCCGCCCAGGCGCACGTCATCTACCGGTCGCGGCGAGCGGCGATCCGCGCCGCGCAGGACGAACGGGCCAGGCACGCCCTGGTGGAGCAGCACCGCCTGGCTTTCGAGGAAACCCGCATGGGATGGGCGCCCGCGCTTGACCAACGCTGGCTCAGCCAGGCCGGCGTCACGCAGGCCGCCCGGACCTGGGGAGCCGCTCTCACCTGGGCCGAGGCGGATGAAAGCGCGGCCACGGCGATGCGCCGGGCCGAGGACCGGCTGCGCACGCTCCACCCCTACGCCATGGCCCGCTACGACCGGCTCCGCGCAGAAGGGATGACCCCGGCCGACGCCATGACCGAGGCGGCACCGCTGTTCGCCCGGCACCCTCACGCGCGCGAAGGCGATCCCGCCAGCCAGCACCCGGCCCTGCCCGCCTGGACGGAGCCGAGCCGCGCCAGCGATCCAGACACCGCCGTCAGCCCCGCGCCGGCCGTCGCGACCGGCCGGGCCGACGGCGTCATGGCCGAAGCCTCCGCCAGGGCGGTGACCGCCGACGTCACAGCCAGGCGCCCTGCTGCCGACCGGGCAGCGGGCCGAGCGGCGGCGCTCGCCGCGCAGAGCTTCCCCATGACGGCCGCCGAGGCATTGCGCGCGGGAGCGGCGGCCGGGGTTGCACCGGGCCAGCGGCCCCAGCGTCAGGCGGTCCGCCAGCGGGCAGCACGCCGCAGAATGGTGATGTAATATCAGGAAAAGAGATGAAGAACATGAACACGTTCCTCGGCAGCGGACCCTTCTGGATCCTGCTGATCGGCGGACTGACGCTGCTTTACTTCTCGCCGGTCATCATCGGCGTCATCCGCCGTGTCGAGCTGATCAGCGTCATCATCGTGCTCAACGTCGTCCCGATCCTGTGGCCCGCCGCCCTGCTCTCGGCCTTCATGCAGCCGCGCCGGGACCCCCGCTACCCGCTGTACCCGTCCCCAGGGGAGTGGTGATAGCCCTCCTCGCCCAGCCCACACCACAGGTCGCGGGGTTGTGGCCGCGGGTGCCGAGCGTCGGCATGGCTCCCCTGTCGGACGGCCGGATGGGTGAGCGTCCCCACAGCGAAGGCATACAAACTAGATTTCCCCGGTTCCTTATAGTGCGCAATAACGGTGTCCGAGAGCCGTAAAGGCACGCCATGCGAGGCGGCTGCGGGCTGTAGCCGCAACCACAGCGGCGACTGCGAGATACCGCCTGCGTCGCCCAGCCATCTGCCATCTGCGTGAACCTCCCGGACACGACCGCGCCGCCGGCATCAAGCTATCCAACTGACGCCACCCCACGTCCGGTGGTTCCGCAGCGGCCGCAGTTCCTCGCCGTGCGTGCGCCTGCCTTCAGGCTAACCACCCGCGGCCGTGCCGACGTCGCCGCGACTCTCGCGGCCGGGCCGCCGCAGGCACGGGCGGCACTGCCAGACCGGGCAGCCTGCACGTTTGAGCGCCACGAAGGCCAGCATCGCCAATTAGCGCAGAGTCGGTGGTCCCGCACTGGCGCACATCGGAGTCGCCAGTCACGCCGCGTAGCCGGATCACCGACCGCTCGACATACCTGAACCGCCGATCAGTGCGCCGGGTCGGCATGGTCCGCACGCAGGTCGTGCCGTACCGAATAGGCCGATCAGCGCGCGTCGGATCTGTGCTTCAGAAGCGTCGCTGCACGTAGCGATTCGGCGCTCTGGATGATCCGAACAAGCTGCGCGCCGAGCTCCGTCCCACATTTGTAGCTTGCCGTGGCCCTTCTCGTGTGGTCACTTTTCAGTGGCTGGCATCGCGGGTCGTAGGCGCTGGCAACGGACATAGCAGCGTTCACCGGGTGCTACGCCAGGTCAATATGCGGGCGTCGGTCGGTGGCCGCATCCACGATGTCCTGTACGGACTCCACCGGCAGGGAGGCGTGTTCGGCGACGTCATGGATCGTGACGCCGATTTCACCCAGCATCGCGATTGCCGTGCCGAGCAGTGACGGTGACTCTGGCGGGCCGAGCGGGCCGGGTTCCGGGTTTCCCCATTCGGCCAGCCGCACGTTTGCTCGCCGGTACGCCGACTCGTTGAGCAGTTTCAGGCTGTGAGCCCGGTACACCAGCGCTTTAAGACTTACACCCCAGCGGCGCTTCGCGTGGTGGAAGGCCGGCCAGTCCAAACGGCGCGGCAGGTCATCGGCGACCTCATCGGCGGGGGTGAGGAATGCGGCGGCGAAAGTGTGCGCCTGGTTCTCGATGACCTTCGAACCCGGCTCGGCGTCGTAGTGGAGAAGGAGATGTCCCAGCTCGTGAGCGCTGTCGAACCGGGACCGCGCCTTGTCGTCCTTCAGCGGGGACAGCAAGACCACAGGCCGCCTGGCTGCAGCGGTAGAAAAGGCATCCACTCGCCGGTCCGTCAGCTCGTCCGGAAGTGTCACCACGAATACTCCGTGAGTCTCCAGCAATCTGACGACATGCGGAACCGGCCCGTCTGCGACGCCAAGCGCGTCGCGGGCTTGCCGGGCGGCCTGCGCCAGACCTTCAGGCGTATCCCGCCGCGACACGTCCAGTACCGGCAGCGCCACCCTGGGAAGATCAACGAAGTCCTCGACAGCAGTTAGCACCTCTAGCCCGAGCTCGGCGAAGGCCAGCGCTTGGTCACGGCTCATTGCCGGCGTAGACCGCAGAGAGCGGAAATGCGCGCTAGATGCTGGGATCGGGTGTGGTGATACCGAGCGGAGCAGGAACTCGCTGGGCACCCCGAGAGCCAGAGTCAACTCTGCCGCCAGTGCTGTCGTCGGCCGGATCTGGTCACGCTCGAGCTGGGTGATGGCGGCGGGCGATATGCCGACTCGCGCTGCCAGCTCCGTGCGCGGAAGCCTTGCGATGCGCCGGGCAATCCCGAGCCGTGCTCCGCTGAAAGTGTCGACTGTCCCCTGCGCTCGGCGCCGGCGGGCAGCTGCGGCGCGTTCCCGGGGCGGGCTCATTGCTCTGCCGTTCTCGGACGCGCCTTCAGGCTCACCAGCGGGCTCGGCGCCTCCCGGTCGCTAAAGGTGTCGCTGGCGAGCACGTCATACTCGCTCCGTGCGCCGGGCATACCGTCGACGCCATGCCACCACAGGTTCTCCACGACCAGCCAAGGCTGGTCACCGAGCACCGGCAGCCCGAGCCAACCTCCGGTGAAAGGGCTCTCTGAGCCACCGGCCCAGACGAGGAAAGCTTGGCCTCAAGTGGTCATACCGACACCCGGCTTGACATGGGGCGGAGGGCCGTAGCCTTTGGGCGTCGGGCCGATCTTCGATCTGCCCGACGCCCAAACACGATAGCGGTCCTCCGCGAGGATCCCATGTCAAGCCGGGTGCCCGTGTCGGTATGACCACTTGAATTCGCCCCCCTACTGGGAGTCATCGCCGAGGCGGTACTGAGATCAGGGCGCCGATTAGCCGCTTCACGTGGTCACCCTTGTAGTAATTGCTAAGGGAGTAGCAATTCTGACGAGTCAAGGACTACCAGGCTGATACCTGCGCGGTCACATGCTGCCTGCAGCGCGTCGCGGGTTTCCAGTGGAATTGGTTCGAGACATACCGCAAGGTGCTCGTCGGCACCGACAAATACTGACTTAGAAACGTCCTTGCCGTGATCAGCCGCAGCCATCTGACTGGCGCTCATCTTGGCTTCGCCTGCGAACAGCGTCTCGCCCCGCCATCCGAGGAGATCAACTTCTCCCGCTTCGGTTCCATCGCGGAAGATCTGGGCACCCGGGACGACGTTGGCTCCCTCGCTCGCGAGCAGGGCTGTCGCTGCTAGCGGAGCGAGGCCGCCGTTCAGGCTGAGGGTCTGGACGAGTGTATTGACGCGGTAGTACAGGGCCGGTTCGCCGGTGTTGCCGTCCACGTCGTAGCCGGCCTCGGCTCCGCAACCTGGGCAGTGCGGCACCGGGAGTGCTTCGTCCAGGCCGTACAGATGCTGCAGCGAGCAGACAGGGCAGTCCGCGCGCATACCTCGAACGACCATGCCCGTGGCAACCAGTTCCCGGAGCGCGGCAGCTACCTCCGGGCGCGATCTGGCTGCGGCAAGCGGATGGCTCGCGATTCCGCCCAGCGTTCGCATAGTGACCCGGTTAGCCGCTGCCAGGGTCTTGAGCTCCTGCTTCACCAGTTCGGTGAGGTTCGGGGAGTTCTTTAGATGCCTGATGAGGTCACGGCTGGACTCAGGCGTCAGGACCTTGATCACGTCGATGATCGCGGGCCGCCGGAACATTTTCGGGTCGCGCGCAAGCGCCCAGACGCCATGGACGTGCCGTGCCTTGTCGCTGAGCGTGTAGGTGACGTTCCTGGCCGAGCAGGCGGCCTTGAGGATCTCGTCGGCTTCAGGGATCTCGATCTCGAAGTCGTAGATTGGCGCGATGGTTTGCGGCATCTCCAGCCGGCCCCGGTGCCAGCGAGCACGCTTGTGATACTGGCGAGCGACAGCGGGCAGCTGAGGACCGGTAATTGGCTGCCCGCTTACCCTGAGGGATACTCGGCCGGTTCCGTAGAGTCCGGGGTTCCAGCGCAGGGGCGAAGGTTCCCGTATCCGGGTCGTCGGACGCTGGACTGAGATCGCCGCGACGCTGGAGGCGCCGCTGGTCCTGTCCGCGCCCCACCAATCGAGCAGGTCCTTCCGGACCATGTACGTCAACCGCCGGTCTGGGTCCGGCGGCCCGCCAATTGGCAGATCTTCTCTCACCGCTCCTGTCGGGTCGTGCTCGAACCCCAGCCGCGCGGCGATGTCGTGGAGCCGCTCCTCCGGGATGTTGTGGCTGGCCACGACGAGTTCGGGGCGCGTGAAAACGTGATGCCGGGCCGTGGTCCGGAGATTGTCAGCGAAGCGTTCGTCCAGGACCGCCTCTGGGGTGCTCAAGATGGACACGCCCCGTCGCCATATGCGCGGCCTCAGCGCACGGGTGTTCCACCACCTGACGATCTCATCCGGATCATCCGGATCGCTGGTGAGCCACAGCAGCATCATGCTCACCCAGACCAGGCCAGCGTTACTGTCATCGTCGTTCAGCATCGCCATCGACAAGACCGTGTGACCCCCGAGCTGCGCTGACGCGAGCCCGCGCGGGCTCTCCACCTCAAGCACGCCATTAGTCACCTGCCGCCACCAGGCGAGGTCGTCGGCCAGCTCAACACAGCCCGCAGAAGCGGCATCGAGCAGGCTGCGCCCCTTCGGCAGGAACAACGACAGGTTCCGCAACTCCTCCGGGTCGATGACCGCGATCGGATGGGGATTCCAGAAAGTCCTGTCTTCAAGAGGCTGCGCTGGGACTACCGGCCAGCGGCTCGCCCCAGCACCGCTCCAGGCAGAATCGCCGCTCCCCGATGACGCGAAGTCGACCAGCGCTGACGGGTCTATCGCGGCGGCAACCCGGAGCCAGTCCGCGCCTACGGTGCCATCCGCCTCCACCGGCAGGATCGGGCAGCGCGTGCCGCCCCAGATGGTCGCCGCACCGAACAGAGCCGAGAGCAGCTGCGCCCGATCTCGCCTCCGAACCAGGAAGCCCCGTCGAAATGGCGCTACCTGCAACTCAACGAACGCCGGCTCCGCCGGCACGAACGCCCCTGCCCGCCCGATAACCTCGCGCCGATCTTGCGATGCCACGACTCAAGTATCCAGCCAGCCGCACGTCGCCCCGCCACATCGCCAACCTGTCCCCGCCAGTCGATGCGCCATAAGGAGCGTGGTCGCAGTCCGTAGCCATCGTCCTTACTCCTTGACCTGCGAATACCCGCCGTTATGGCATGCCTTGGACGACTGATTCTCGTATGCCGACACCGCGCATATGCGGATGTTCTGAGCCGGACGCCTGGCGGTTGGCGTGCCATCGTGATCAGATGAGCGCTTCCCTGACGACGTCAACTCAACGGCTATGTCCTCGTTTGATCGCGACACCGAAATCGAGCATCAACTCGAACTGACCGTCAACGCGCATCCGGTCCGCCGGCCCCGCCTGCGGGTCGGCCGGCTTGCCAAATGATCTCAGAGTCCGCTAGCAGGTCACCGACCAGGTGTAGCGCATATGGCCATGGGGGCCGAGCGCCGCATGGGCCGCACGTCGGACAGCCAGTTACGTAAGCTGTAAGCCAGCCCAGGACGAGAACTAGAACGGCGGTTCGTCACTGAAGCCAGAGCTTGGAGAGTCTGTCGCCCATGGATCATCGCTGGCGAATCTTGACGCGGCCCGGGTCGCTTCGGGATAGGGCGGGGTGGGCCGCGGAATCGACAACGGATTCGGCTCCTCCTCCAAGGCCGCATCCCACAATCTCCTGAGGTAGTCGCGGTTGCTCTCCTGGCCGTTGTAGTTGTCCTCCCAGCGGTCGGCGCCGGGGTCGATCGTTCCGATTTCGCAGAAGACCTGGAAGACGGCGTTCACCCGGTTCCAGTCGGTGGGGATAACTATCCCGCGAATGATCCGACGAACGGTCTCCTGGCTCGCTGTGACTTCCTTCAGGTCTGCGCGGCCCTCGATCAGCTTGCTGACGTGACGCAGCGGCGGTCGCCCGGCCGCCCGGTAGTACCGGCGGAGCTCATCAACGAACTCGCGCCGTGGTCCCTCGGGCAACTCGTCCTTGGGGGGCATCTTGATGATTCGCGCCATGGGGCCTCACGTTCGCGTGGCTAGTTTTGTCACGCGAACTCTACGTGCGGCAACCGCTGTCGCGCTGTGTCTCTCCAAAGTTCGCCTGTGTCACATGGCTGTCAACGTTAGGACCAGCGGTTTCACGCCGCGTCGCCTGAAACCAAACACTTCGGAGATCCCTCACGCTGAGAGTGCGAGCCGAAGAGCAGCGGGGCTCGCTTACTCCCTAGCGCCACTATTCCGGAGCCAGCCGTGACACCTTCTTCGCCCCAGAGTGCAGCCCCCTCCCCGGAATACGGCGGCAGGCGGGCCACTGCGAACCGGGCGGCTCCGATCGTGCCGGCGGCGCCGATGGAAGGGGAACGAGTGCCCTGGCGGTCAGTCGCTGCCAGCTTGACCGCCGTGGGAACTCCGGCCAGCATCGGGGTGCTGCATCCCATGCTGGGCGGGATCCTCGCCATCATCGAACTGGTTGTGGCACTCACGATCATTGGCACTGCCCTGTTCGGGAGCACAACTTTGAGTGATCGCGCCTTCAGGCTCCTGCGCTGGATCGGGAACAGACCCGAGCCGCTAGCGCCGGAGGCACGCGACCAGGGACCAGCGGAAGAGACCGCGCGCGGCGCCTGAATAGCGTCCACGCCACGTCATTGGAGTCGGTCGCCGGACCTGAGCTATCAGACTCGACCGCCTCAGCAGCGGTAGCGCTGGTCCGGACGACGAGCCTCGGCCACGCTCGCTACTCGCGATGAAATCAAAGGACGCGCCTGAGTCGGAAGCGGACCGGAAAACCCATGCAGGCAGCCTTTCTGGCGGTCCCGAGTTGGGCCAGATTGGTGCGCGCATGCTGGCGGCTACGGGAGCGCAGAGGCACCAGTGCCCGAGCTGGCGGGTCTGCGTCGGCCCGCGGCGTGGGTCTGTGCCGGGTCACTACGGTCAGGACCACGCCCGACTCGATCTCCGAGTAGATCGGGGGCGAGGCGAATCGCCGACGCGCTCAGCGCGACGACGAAGCTGAAGATGAACAAGATCCGCCGTCTTGCGTCACCCTGGTCGGCCGCTCGATCCGCGGCTCCGCGGCTCGGCTGGAATGTGGGCCCAGGCTGAGGTGACGGCGCGCCTCATGAGGGCATCGACTTCTGCGCGGCGCTTCTGTGCGCGCTGAACATGGGCTGTGGGATCGTGGCCGTTCATCCTTCCGCAACGGTCGAGCATCAGGGCCGAGGCGGAGATCGCGGACTCTACGGCGGCGCCGATGTCCAGTACGTTCGGGGTCAGGGCCAGGGACTCGCCCGGGCGGGAGCGGTTGACGTCTCGCAGGCCCCAGTAGATGCTGTGCGTGACGCTGGAGCCGATGTTGTACCAGCTCGGCGAGTCGGGCAGCAGTTCGGCCATCAGCTCGGTGATGTTGATCTTCAGCGGTACCGCGACCTTGGGGGACTGCAGTTCGAGCCGGACCTTCGCGCTGCCGTTCCGCGAGGATCCGAAGGCCATGCCGGCGCCGTCGATCAGCTTGCGGATGGAGTCCCGCTCCTGGCCGCAGCTGTCGAGCATCTGCTGATATATACGGGGATCGAAGCGCTCGGCGCGGAGCGCGTGCACTCCCTTGAACCGTTCCTCGGCGCTGAGATGCAGGGCGACCGCGCCGCGTACGAGGCGCTTCGCGCTGCTGATGTCCGGGTCCATGAGCCACGCGAATCGGACGGCTGCCTCGCAGACCACCCTCGACACGCTCGCCTGCGAAAACAGGGGCATCGCCCCGTCGCCGCCGAGGACCCTGGCCAGGGTGATCAGGTGATCCCAGGCGTTGACGTAGATCAGCGAGGCCTGATGCCGGGCATAGCGCAGGACTGTAGCCCGGCCCTGTGCAACGGGATCGGCACGATCAGCGACCCTCTCGTGATCCTGGGTCCACGGGCTGCCGGGCCGGGGCGCGCTTCCAAACTGCTCCATCGCCGCGCGGAGGGCCTCGGCTTCCTCGGTGAGGACCCGGTTGGAGACGTGTACCAGTTCGGGCAGCGGGAAGCCGTCAGGCGGCCGTACGGTCACTCCCCTATGATCAGGGATGGCTGCCGGTGGGCGGGCCGGTAGTCCGCAACCCCTTGCGACGGGCACCCAGACCAGCAGCATCATCTGACGCCAGCGGCCCGTGCCGCTGCTTGCCCTCGACGCCGCGAGCAACCAACCGATTCGCCGTGGCTGACAACGACACCGTGAGCGTGGTCGATGGACATCAACGAGCGACCCGCCTACCCGATGACACTCACCTCGCCACCGTTGCCGGTCACAGACGGTCACCAAACGCGGTCAGACGTGGACGCCCAGGCATGCCGTATCCGCCGATCGGTGTGGGCTGCTTGAGACGTTGATCAAGGAAACGGCTACGCATGTCAGGATTTTCTGTACGCCCGCGAGTCCGTGGCCTGCCGCCTAGCCGAAGATCCGGGCCTCGGTAACTGATTGTGCTCGGCACCGTCAGCGGCGTGTTACCCGTGGGCGTGCCGGTGGTCAATATTTGGTCAGCGAGCCCGGGGCAACCACCATCCGGGAGGCGGGCGTTCGTCTGACTTCAGGAGTTCTGGGAGATGATCAATCAGGACGAACGGAACGCCCGGATCCGCTACGAAGGCCGCGACCTCAACATGCGACGCGACCATCAGGGGAATGACGTCCCAGTCGTCAGCGGCGCTCTCGGGGAGCTTCGATTCCGGCGCGACGGCGCTGATAAGCTGGAGCGCGGCCTGCGGGTTCTGCCGTACGGCGTTGGCATTCGCGAGAACTCTCTGTGCGTAAGGCCTGAAGCTGCGGCTCTGGAACTGACGGAACTCGATGGTGCCCGGTCCAGTTGCCAGGGCGCCTGCCCCATGGAAGTCGGCGATGCGAAATCCCATTTCAAGCGGGCTGAAGGCATGCCTGAGGTGCTTAGCTTCCATGATCCAGATCCTGTGGCGGACCGCGTCGGACGCGATTAGGTCGATCTCGCCGTGGAGTGCGAGGTCTTCCCGCGCAGCCTTGCTTTCCTTCAGCTTGAGCCGGCAGGCCAGTCCTACTGACCGTGCCACCGCGGCGAGTTCGTTCTCCAGATGGTCCTCGGCTAGCTTGTGCCATGCTTTTACGGCTCGCCTGACGGGCGCCGGCAGTTCACGATCTGGCCACGGCAGTTGCTGATCGTTGAGGTAGGTGAGGAGGAGGTGCTGCGTCCTGTGCGCGCATCGGGGCAGTAGCCACAGATCGTCTGCGCCCCCGGTGCCTGGTGGCTCGATCAGCGGGCGCAAGGCAAGCCGCGCGCTGCGTTCCCTGAGCTGCCAGTATCGAAGGCCTTCTTGCCTGATGTGCTCCGCGCTGATGGTGCATACCCTGATTGCGGCTTCAATCTGCGCGCGGGGCAGTCCTGACCATGCTGTCACGTCGTCGGCGAGGACCGTGCGGCTGACCTGCGCGATAGGCGGATGGGGTTCAGCAGGGACATGCCAGCTGGTTACTGTGGCGAGTACCGCGCGGACACAGTCGAGCCCGAAGCCACAGTGCTCGATGAGCTGATCGTCAACCCTGAGCAACCCGCCGGCGTTCAGAGCCCGAAAGCCGGAATCGCTCTGAGCTTCGTCTTCCAGAATGGAACGGAGCGATTCTCGCTGATGGACCTCCGCACTGTCGGAATCGCTCTCCTCGACGGCCAGTCGGCTATCCATGGAGCCCGATGATGCGCTCCTGCCTGAGGCAACGGCCTGGGCTTGGTCCTCGAACTGTGCCTGCTGCCACGCGTAGATACTGGCTTTCGGGGGGCCGGCGGGCATGATGTCAAGGTCGCCGAACTCGCTGACCTCCAGGTTTGCTGGGCGAATCGCGCCGAATGCGTACTGGGCGTCCTGTGAGGCAGCAACCGCTGCGGACGCCAGGTCAAGAAGCTGGTGCACGTCGCGGCGGTCCGGTACGAGGGAGCCGTCCGGGGGCTGGCTCAGCAGGCGCTCAATCAGCAGCTCAGCCACGCGGGAGCGCTGCGTTTCGTCGCTGGACGTGCCGACGTCGAGCTCGGCAAGCGTCTCGCTTGCCCAGGAACTGGCGAGATTCATTTCGAGGCTGATGCGGGAAGCGAACCGGTCGCTCAGGGCGCGCTCGAGTTCAGCGCAGGCCGCTGCGAGTGCGGGTCTCGGGGCGTAACCACGGGCTGCGTCGCTGAGCGCGTCGAGCGCGCCGGGGCTGAGCGCGGTAAGGACAACGCTGAGCGGGTGAGTGCCGGGACTCAGCCGGGTCCGAAGCCGCCTGGCTATCGTGCGCCTGGCGCGGGTATGCCCGCTCTCGGTGAGGGTCTGAGCCTGGGTCAGCGCGTAAGGCTGAAACGGTATTGCGCTGGCGTGCTGAGTCAAGCGCGGCTGGATGCTCTGCCACGCTGCTCTGAATTCCTCTGCGTGCTGAATGTCGTCATCAGACGGGTCCAGTTCCGTTACTCTCATCGGCCCGCCCTCGCCGTCCGGGTTGCGGGCCCGTGCATCCGCGCGGGGGATGCCCTGACTTGGGTTGCCGGGCGACTCGTCACGATCGGGGATCGACTGCAGACGTGCCAGCATGGCGAACGTAAGTGCCTCCCCGATCAGGGCATGCACGTCGGTGGGCGGGAGGCCGGCCAGCCGCTCCGGATCGATATAGAGCAGGTCAAAGAGTTTCCCCATGCCGACGAATCGCAGGGCTGGCGTGTCCGCAGGCAAGCGGCCGGGCTTGATCTGGATCTCGGCCGGATGATCACCGTGCGCGTGACGCCAAAGCTCCCAGGCATGCGGGCTCCGGCGCGCTACTTCGCGAAGGGTGTCCTCGATGGTGTTCGCGAGCGTGCCGATTGCTGCGCGGCTGAAGGTCAGGTCGTCGCGGAATTCGAGATCAGCAGTGACGAGCAGCCCCATGTCAGCTGCCACCCACCAGATCCGCCGCGGCTTGTAAAGGGACAGCGTCACCACCAGGGACAACTCGTCAGAATCAGGCCGCGCGGCCGGTACCGGCGTCGGGACCAGCTGCGACCACTCCCGCGCGCCGCCCATCCCGACGCCGGCCAGGACCGCATCGACGCTATCCAGGAACGCGTCACGCTCCCAGGCCTCGTCGAGGTCCCGCGGCGGGATGTAGGCGCAGGTATCGGGATGAACCCACGCGGGACAGAGCATGCCCCGCTCTTGCCAGGCGGCCCAGGCATCGAGAATGGACCAGCAGACAAGTTCCGTATAGCCGCTGCCGACCTTGTCCGCCCCCAGAGCGGTCAGCTCGTCGAGAAACGACCACAGCTCTTCCCGGTCTGTGCTGCGCCAGTCCTGTGTCGCTAGCAGTGATCGGAACTCATCAAGCGTGCACGCCGGGATTCCAGGCTTCCAGCGCGGTCCGTGCTGCCACGGGCCGTCAACGACAACGATCCGCGTCACCGCAGTTCCCGCCGCGAGCGCTGCGGCCTCCCCGGTCATCAGCGACTCTGCGAACGGAAGTGCATCGGCTGTTCCGGCACGCCAGGCCATGCTTGAGTCCGTGGTGTCCGCTGGCGGCAGGCTGTCAGCCGACGCGCGGGCGAGCCCTGCACCATCATCGCGTGGGGGCGAAACCCGAAAGCGGCCTCCCGGCCCGAACGCGGTCAGCCGCTCACTCGCTGCCTGGACGGCTTCAGCGACCTCCTGGGAGTTAAGACCGGTAACCAGTTCCACCGCAACGACGTGACGGTGGCCGGGCCCGATCAGGAGTAGCTCGTGATCGTCATCGGCCAGGTCCCCGAAGAGGATGGTTGCCGGCAGGGCACGGCACGCCCATGCCAGGTCTGAGTCAGCCCTATCTCTCCACCGTCGAGCGGCTTCGGCCGCCTCATCAGCGGTGACCCGCGGCGTCTGTGCCGGTGAGTTGGCGCGGCTGGCTACGCCTGGCATGACTTCGCCGGGCGATGGCAGCAGCCGCAAGGCGCAGGTCACCGCAGCCATCAGCGACTCGATCATCAATGCCGATGGCACCGGCAGCACGCCCGCCGGGCCCTGCACGAACAATGCCGGGCCGATATGCGCGCGGTCGTGTCCGGCGTCGAAGGATAGCCGCTGGGAGTCGATCGTCAGGCTCCGCGCCGCGAGCGCGAGCGGCTCGCCGTCCCGACCGTCCTGACGTTCAAGAAGCTCGGCGGGATGTACCTCACGCGACCAGCAGTTCGCCAGATAGCCCCCGGCGGCAGCCACCTCTGTCTCGGCCACAGTCGGCGGAGATTCCCGCGATACCTGCTGATCGCCCCACGCTGACGCCAGGATCGACAGCTCCGCGTCGAGCATCCGGCCGGCCAGTTGGAGCATGTCGGCCACACCGAACCCAAGCCGGGGAACAAGAACCGGGTCCAGTGCGTCGGCATAGTTGACGATGGCCTGCAGCACCTGAAGCGGCGACTCAAGCCCGCCAGGATGCACCCGGAAATCCCACGATCCACGGTCAGAGCCAGCCCGGAAATGCACGCTGTGCCTCGGATCCAGCGGCAGGAAGTCCTCCACCGCCGCCAGGTCCGGGCATGCCGCGCGCAGCGCTTCCACCAAAGACGCCAGGTCCTCGGAGGTCGCGATCTTGGGTCCTGCAGGCGGCTCCGCCCAGGACGACATCAGCAGCCCTGCACAGCTGGCCATGGCCTGCCGAGCCGTGGGACTGCTGCACGCGGCATGCAGCAACGCCGTCACGCTAGTGGCTTCGAAGCCCGCCAGAACATCGGCGGCCCGCGCTAGCACGCGCCCGCCGTCGAATCGCGGGGTCTCACCAGCTTCAGCGGCCTCTGTCACGCCATCCAGACTGCCGGATACCTACCTTGCTTCGCCACGTAGTTACAACTGCCGGGAACCGACTGCTCCGCCGAAACCGGCGCCCGGTAACCCTATCCGGACGGCGCCGTCTGCGCCTGCAAGCCTCGGCCGTGTCGCGCACGCCCGCGTACACGGACCCAAACGAGCCGCCGTTATTTCAACGGGTGTCCCGTGCTCCTGCCTGACGCTCTGGCTGTTCGCCGGTAGCGATGTGCATGCTGCGGAGCCGAAAACCCTGCGAAACTTGGGCGATCCCTGATGGATGGATGCCGACCGAGCGAGCAAACTCGCAAAAAACTAGGATTAGCTATGGGAGATTTGCCGGCCAATGTTACGTTTGATGCAAATCTTGACGGTTTTCGTCTCGATCAATCTACGGATCGCATCAGCAGCGTTCATGCCTTTCGGGATGACAAGGGCGATATCAATATTGAACTGTGGGGCACCACCACCGTTATTACTCCTGCCGGAAATCGGCATGAGGATCAGCAGTTTCAGCAAAATGCGATCATAGAATTCGACGACCATCACGAGCTTACTTGACGCGTGACTAGGCTAATCATGGATCCGGGTTACGACGTTAATAGTTCCACCTCTTTCCAGGCGTACGGCACAGAGGAGAACATCCCAAAGTATCGACGGATTTAGAATCCAAAGCCGAGCGATGAAATCGGCCGGTGATCCGCCGGTACCTAACCGGATGTTCTGCGCGCCCGGAGTCGGAAATACCTATCTTTCAGTAGACATTCCTAATCGGCGTTCGGCGCTTGGCCGCTGCGCGCGTGGCATGGAATCTGGTTACTTTTCGTGATCAGCGCTCAAGCTGTCGTGGTGATGGCGACGGGTGGATTCCCCGTCTGGTCCGCATCAACGTACGCGAGCCATGGTCCGGTATCCCTTGTCTTACCTTCTGGCGTACAGCGGGCGCTGAACCGGGGGTGTCGTACTTCCAGCTGCCGGAGCGGAGCGGCTGGACGGCGGAGCGTGGCGTGCCACGGGGTGGCGCGGGAAGCTGCTGGCGGCGAGATCGCTCACCTGACCGGGCACGGGAGTGGCACCGCGGTCGAGGTCGGGCCGTCGGTCACGGCCGCTGAGTCGTTTTGGGGAGCATGCCTGCCAGGTGACCGCGTTCGCCACCTCGGTGATGACATCTGAGTAGTCGAACCCGAGCCGGCTGGCGACGGCGACGACCTGGCTGACGGTGTCACCGGGAAGCATCCGGGCGATCCGCTCGACCGACGGCTCGTGAGCGGGCCGCAGGTCATCGGTCCAGGTCCGGAGGGTCCGGCCGCCGGTCAGGGCCGTGATCTCCCGCGCGACGCCGGCAGGCAGGAGACCGGCGATGACCTGGGCCGTGCCGCGCATCGCTATCAGCGCTTGGTGGGGTGAGTCCCCGCCGGTCAGGCGCTGCTCGATCTCGGCATCGATCACGAGCCTGGCCAGCGGCTGAGCCTGCTCGCGCATGATCGCCGCCAGCGCGGCCGGTCCCCCGGACTGGAGGACCGCCGCCGGATCCTGGCCCGGCGGGAAGGTGACTGAGATCGCCCTGGACGTGAAGGCGCGCAGCGTGTCATAAGCCCTGATCGCCGAATGGCGTCCGGCCCGGTCCCCGTCGCTGGCGACGATCACCCCGCGGTCGTCCAGGTCACACAGGCCGCTGAGCGCGGCGACCTGCGATCCGGTGAGCGCGGTCCCGCAGACGGCCAGGCCCGCGTACTGGCCGGGAGCGCAGCTGGTGATCGCGACCGCGTCGAATGGGCCTTCCACCAGGACCGGCACGGCGCCGCTGGCGAGGGCGGGGCGAGCCAGGTGCAGGCCGAGCAGGATCTCGTCTTTGGCGTAGGTGGCTGTTTGCGGGCTGTTGAGGTACTTGGGCACGGCCGGTCCGGCGCCCGGCCGGGCACGGCCGATGTACCCGGCGATGCTGCCGTGCTCGTCGCGGACGGCGAACATCGCGCGGTCCCGGAAGTGGTCGATGAGCGTGCCCCGGGAGGAGTTGCGGGCGAGCCCGGCCGTCACGATCTCCTCGCTGGCGTGGCCCAGGTCGCGCAGATGGTCGGTGAGGGCGGTCCATCCGGCCGGCGCGCAGCCGATCCGCCAGTCGCGTATCGCCTGATCAGCCAGGCCCCGGGAGCGCAGGTAAGCCGGTACCCAGCTATCAGGCGCCTGCGCCAGGTAGAACCGCTCGGCGTCGGCCAGTACCTGGCTGAACGGGATCGCCGCCGTGGCCGGCGGCCCGGTCGCGATGACGGATGCCTCGGCGCGAGCGCGGACGGCGGCGGCCTGGCGGCGGCCATCGCTCACGCGGATGGCGAGCCCCTGCGCTGGCGTTTCGGGGCCTTGCGCCGGGCGCGGGGATGCGCCCCGGACGGGGAGCGTGGCGGCGAGGTGCGCGGATAGCCGGGAGGCGGCCGTTGTGATGCGGGCGCCGGCGGCGCGGACCGCCAGTTCCGGGTTGGCGCGGGGGGCGGCGCCGGCCCAGTTCGCCACTGGCGGAAACAGGTCAGGCACCGGGATGCCGTGGCGGGCGCCGACGATGCAGGCCACCGAGTCGGCTTCGAGCCGGAGGATCCCGTCACATGCCCCGGCGGTCGCGCAGGGCGGGTCCGTCAGGTGCCCGTGCATCGTGATGTGGCCGAGATGGTGAAGGATCGCGCTGGCCTCGCGTTCGCCCGGCAGGCCGGGACGGACCCTGATCCGGCGCGCGTTCCACATGATCAGGGCATCGCCGGGGCCGCCGCCGCAGTCCTCGCGCTCGACGGCGAAACCCTCGCGCCGTGCCGCCCAGGTAAGAGCGTCCCGCAGCCCGACAGGCACGCCGTCGTCCCGCGCCGCGCTGACGCCGGTTGCCGGGATGGCCGGGCCGGCGGTCTGGCTGATGTCCCAGACGTATGCCAGCCGCCTCCGTACCTGGTCGCTCCCGCCCGAAGCGGCGCCGGCTCCGCCACTCGCGACGGCACCGCCTGCCGCAGCCGGCCGGGCCGTCTCGGCGAGTACCGCGATGCCCTTCTGGTTCCGGGTCACCTGCCGTCCGAGCGACTTCCACGCCTCGTAACCGGCGACCATCGTCGCGCCCGGCCGCTGAGCGGCGATGAGCAGCACGTTGCTGAAGCTCTGGCCCGGCAATCGCGCGGACTGGCGGAGCGCGCCTGCCCAGTCCTCACCCGTACGCAGCGCCCCCACCTGCCGGTCCAGGCGGGCGACTAGGGCGGCAAGCTGCTTCCGCTGGTGCTCGTCGCGGCTGCGACGTTCCTGTTCCGTCGCCGGGTGCCGCCAGGACATCACGGACCCGGAGGCCGGCCGCCGCCCAGTTCCAGCTCGCTTACCCTGGCCAGCAGTGCGTCGATCACGGCTTGCTGAGCGTTCAGGGCGGCCGTCAGATCGTCGATCTGATCTTGCATCGCCGCGAGTATCGCGTCGTGGTCCGGCTGCGGGTATCCAGCCACCTCGGCGCCGTCCGGGTATGACATCCGCCGCTCCTCCCGGGGCCGCCGGGCCACTAGCGTGGCCAGCGGGCCATCCAGGGTCGTTGTCAACCTTGAGCAAAATCCTCGATCATGTCTGTAGCCCTAGACTTACATCACCTTATGTCGCATCCAGCTTGGCTTCAACCCCAGTTGCCAGTAGGGTCTTCTGAATTAGCGCACAATTTACGGCACGAGTCGCTTGATGCGGAGCGCAGGCCGTGAGGGGGACCGAATGAGCGAGAAGTCCTCGCCCGGCGAGGATGCCCGGCCGTCAGGAACCCTGGCCGAGAAGCTCACCTGGCTGATGCGGCACGCTCACCCGGCGGGCCGCGGCCCGCTGACCACTCACCAGGCAGCCGCGCTAGTGGAGCAGGTGACCGGCGAGAGCATCGCCCACACGACGATCTGGAAGATCTGCCAGGGCACCAACACCAACCCCGGAATGCGGGTCGTACAGGCCCTGGCCAAGACCTTCGGCGTCCCGGTCGCCTATTTCTTCGGCGAACTCAGCGAGCAGGAGAACGACCTGATCCAGGAGCAGGTCGAACTGCTGGCGATGATCCGCGATGCCGGCATCGACAGCGCCCAGCTCCGCATGATCCTTGGCGCGGCGCCCGGAGTCCGGCAGGCCATCATCGACCTGATCCGGCAGACAGCGCATGCCGAGGCGGAGCGCACGCAGAAGGGCCGCTGAACCAGGCCGCACATTCCGCCGCGCCAGGCACAGGGTAGCGCCGCCACGCCCGCTCAGTTTCAGTCCGCCGGCCGGCGATTCGCCTTGATCCTTCGGTGACCCCGACTAGCCGAGTCCGAGCGGACGACTAGGAGCAACCGAGTCCGCGTAGTGAGCCGCCCGCAAGGACCGGCAACCCGATCCACGTTGGCGAGAGGTGATCTCTCACGGTTATCTCACAGACTGGCTAGACAACACCGGGCCAGGGCGTCCGCATCGGACACTCGGTGGGACCCTAACCTGCGGATGCGGATTCTGACGTACCAGTGAGGCTCCGCCTCTGACCGCCTAGCTGCGTGGTTGCTGCTGGTCAGGCCGCTCGCCATGGTTCATCCTCGCGTGTATAGGGGTGG
>Ga0307374_10001765_pt1 | contig 39552 bp, 39 predicted proteins | sample OX3MG_FD_202532 | JGI IMG/M metagenome (GOLD analysis project Ga0307374, IMG submission 202532) | Soil microbial communities from Risofladan, Vaasa, Finland - OX-3 | ecosystem: Environmental > Terrestrial > Soil > Coastal area > Acid sulfate soil | place: Finland: Risofladan, Vaasa | collected... | reverse complement strand
GTGCCCGGGGAGGAGTACTGGCGGTTCCGCCTGGTGACAGCCCTCGGGGGCACCGGGTGGGATGAGGTGCCGTCCAGCGCCGACGTGCGGTCCTACCTCCAATGGTGTCGGAGGACGCGCCGCCGCCGCGGGTAGCCTCTCCTTCGTTATGGAGCGGGTGCTCCTCCTCAATGCGACCTACGAGCCGCTGGCCCTCGTCTCGGATCGCCGTGCCGTCGTCCTGGTCCTGGCGGGGCGGGCCGAAGCGGTCGCCTTTCGCGAGGACTGCGCGGTCTTCCATTCGACTTCGATCCAGGTTGAGGTTCCCTCCATCGTCCGGCTGGCCCATATGGTCCGCATTCCCCGCTGGGCCCGCATCCCTCCGGTGACCCGGCGGTCGGTCCTCCGCCGGGACGGTGGCCTTTGCGTGTACTGCTCCGCTCCGGCCGACACGATCGATCATGTGATCCCGCGCAGCCGTGGTGGGACGCACGACTGGTCCAATGTGGTGGCGGCGTGCAAGCGGCACAACCTGGTCAAGGCCGATCAGCTCCTGTCCGAACTGGGATGGACGCTGCGGGTCAAGCCGGCTCCACCCGACGGCCACCTCTGGCGGCTCCGCCACCTCTCGGATGTGGATCCCTTGTGGGAGCCGTACCTGGCCGCAGCATCCTGAGAGTTGACCCCCTGTCCGCACTTCGACGTCGAGCAGTTCCGCACCGAACCCGTTCGCCTGGCGGTCGCCCGGGAGGTGGAGCGGCCCACGCTGGTCCTGGGCAGCACGCAGCGAGCCGAATTGGTGGACCGGCAGAGGGTGCAGGACCGGGGAGTGGAGGTGGTGCGCCGACGGGGCGGGGGAGGGTCGGTCCTTCTGCAGCCAGGCGATCACCTGTGGATCGATGCCTGGATCCCGCGTGACGATCATCTTTGGCTGGGCGATGTCGCGGCCGCGGCAACCTGGGTGGGCGAGTGGTGGCGCGACGCCTTGGCCGCTTTCGGAATCGACGAACTGGAAGTACATACGGGACGCTCGGTTCCCGGCGAGCTCGGTGAGCTGGTCTGCTTCGCCGGCCGGGGCCCCGGCGAGGTGTTCCGCCGCGGTTGCAAGGTCACGGGGCTGTCGCAATGGCGCGGCCGGGAAGGAGCACTGTTCTCCTCCTGCGCCTATGCCCATTGGGACCCGGTACCACTGGCCGACCTGATGGACCTGGGCGACTCCATACGAGCCGGACTGGTGCGCGAGCTCACCCCGACCGTCGTCGGCGTGGCCGACCTGATCCCCGACCTGCCGGGGCTGGGCGTGTTGCGCGACGCCCTCCTGTCGTCCTTCTCCTCCCAGGGTTAGATTCACCCGGGCCGGCCCGCCGGCCCTTTGGTGGGTCATCGGGCAGGCCGTTTCCTTCAGCCAAGAGGAGTGCGCATGTCGGACCGGGTGGACGAGGAGACGGTCGTCGTGGGAGAGGCCGGCGGACGCCCGCTCCGCGCCGACCTCTACCGGCCGCCGTCGCCCAACGGGTCCGGCATCTTCCTGATCCACGGTGGCAGCTTCGCCCGTGGCGATCGGCGGCAGCTGCGCGGTTATGCCATCGCTCTGGGCCAGATCGGGTATACCAGTGTGGCCTGCGAGTACCGGTTGGCCGGTGAGGCCCGGTGGCCGGCACAGATCGACGATGTCCATGCCGGTCTGGCGTACCTGTACCGCCAGGCGCAATCGCTCGGGGTGGACCCGGCCAAAATTGTGGTGTCGGGACATTCAGCGGGCGGATGTCTGGCGCTGCTGGCGGCCGCCTCGGGCCAGTTCCCATTGGCCGCCGCGGTCGCGTTCTACGCGCCGGTGGACTTCCTGGGTGATGACGCCCGTGCCAAGGGGGCACCGCAAGGGATGGCCTTCCTTCTCGGCGATGACGTTTCGGAGGCCCGCTTGGCGTCCATGAGCCCGCTGAACCTCGCCGGCCCCAGCTTCCCCCCGACGCTGCTGATCACCGGCAACCGCGACGAGCTCGTCCACTGGGGCGAGAGCCTGAAGATGTACCAGGCCCTGATGGCGGGGGGAGTGACTGCCGAGATCCACATCTTCGACGGGGTCCCGCACGCTTTCGACCTGCTCCCTGAGTTCGGCCGGCAATGTGCGGGGATCCTCGCGCTGTTCCTCGACACCCACGTGCTCAATCCCGGATCGCCGGTGGCCCTGGCCCCGGCACCTCCCGACCTTCCCTGATCCGCAGCGACAGTTCCGGCGGACCTCGGGTCCGTTGGGCACGCGCTCCACGCGGGCGCGCCACCTGACGCCCTGGCCGGAGGCTCACCGAACCCCCCTGGTGCCGCAGCGCAGGCGCTGGTGTCGCCGGCTCTGGTGGCCCCGCCGTTAAAGGTCCCGGGAAGGAGGGGGCGGCCGGCCTCCCGGGCGCCACCGGGGCGGCGTTTGGCCGCCAGCGACCCGGACTTCGGGCTCATGGGAGTCATGGGGGGGCGTATGGTTGCTTAGGGGAGCAAAAGGGCGTAATATGGCGACAGGTGGCGCGAAGGGGCGTTCGAGGACGCGGTTCAGGGGGCGTCGTGGGAGAGCAGGCCAGTGGGAGGACTAGTAGGGAGATACGAGCACTCGCTCGACGTCAAGGGCAGGGTCATCCTGCCCGTCAAGTTCCGCGAGCCGTTCCAGCGGGGAGGGTTCCTGACCCAGCACTCCGAGGGCTGCCTCGCCCTGTGGACACACGGGGAGTTCGAGCGCCAGATGGCGGTCATGCAGGAACGGGCCGAGTCGGGGAGAGCGGACCGGAACCGGGCGCGGTTGTGGGCATCGAGCTCGCACGAGGTGGAGATCGACCGACAGGGCCGCATGGCGATACCCGCCCACCTGCGTGCGTTTGCCGGGCTGGAGAGCGACGTGCTCGTCCACGGTGCCATCGACCGGATCGAGCTGTGGAACCCGCAGTCCTGGACCGAGCGCGTGCTGCCCGAGGAGAGATGGCTCCTCGGCGACGACGAAGGAGAGTGACGACTGACCGACTGAACATCCCACATCAACCAACGGTGCTCCGTGACCGCTGGGCCATGTGCAGCCCCTCGACCGGCGAGGGGGAAGATCCCTCCACCCTCTTCCCTTCCGATCGAGCGGAACTCCACCCTTCGCTCCTCCCTCCTGTCGAGGGGCTGCCGATGGTCCACTCGTTCCAACACGCACCCGTTCTCCGTGACGAAGTGGTGTCACTCTTCGCATCGGCACCCGCCGGTGTGGTCCTCGACGCCACGGTGGGCGGGGGAGGGCACAGTGCCGCCTTGCTTGACGCCTACAGTCAGCTCGCGGTCATCGGGCTGGATCGCGACACCGCCGCCCTGGCTGCGGCCCGGGAACGCCTGGCACGGTTCGGGGACCGGGTGACCTTGGTGCACGCCTCCTTCTCGTCCATCGACGAGGTGACGTCGGGGCCCTTGTCCGGCGTCCTCTTCGATCTGGGCGTCAGCTCTCCCCAGCTCGACCACGCCGAGCGCGGCTTCTCGTTCCGCCACGACGCGCCGATCGACATGCGCATGGACCAGACCGCGGGGGCAACTGCCGACGAGTTGGTCAATGAGCTCCCTGAGGCGGGACTGGCGTCGCTCTTCCGGGAGAACGGGGAGGGTCGGCTCGCCGGGCGCATCGCCCGGGCCATCGTGCGGGCCCGCCCGCTCACCTCCACCACCGAGTTGGCTGACGTCGTGGCCGCATCAGTGCCCGCCGCGGTCCGGCGCAAAGGGCACCCGGCCCGGCGGGTGTTCCAGGCCTTGCGGATCGCGGTCAACGACGAGTTGGGCCAGTTGTCGGCGGCGTTGCCGCTGGCCCTCGGGAGCCTGGCGGTCGGGGGCGTGTGCGTGGTCATCAGCTACCACTCCGGTGAGGACCGACTGACCAAGCAGGCCTTCCGGCAGGCCGCCACCGGTGGCTGCACTTGTCCGACCGATCTGCCGTGCGTCTGTGGCGCCGTGCCGCGGCACAAGCTGGTGTTCCAGGGAGCCCGCAAGGCCTCGGCGTCGGAGGTGGCGGGGAACCGCCGGGCCGAGAGCGCCCGCCTGCGGGCCATCGTGCGCCTGGACGTGGCCTGATGGCGCCCCCCCCTCCGGCATCTGCCGTGGCGGCGGCCCGGCGTGGGGCGTCCAGCGCGGTGCGCGCGCATCAGTCACCGGGCCGTGGCGCACCGCGCCGACCCTCCCTCCGAGTCGTACAAATGGGTCGGCCCCCCGTGCGCTCGCCGCGTTGGAGCAGGAGCCGCCTGCTCCACGCCTGCTCGGTGGCCGTGGTGGTGGGTGCGCTGCTGACGGTGGTGGTCGGGCACGCCTTGTTGGCCGAAGGTCAGGTGCGCATGGCTGCCGTTCAGCATCAGCTCACCCTTGAGCAGAGCACCAATCGTGAGAATCAGCTCCTCGTCAGCCAGCTGGAGACCCCGTCTCGGATCGTGTCGACCGCCCTGGCGCAGCTGCACATGGTCCATCCCCCTCAGGTGGTGCAGCTTCCCTATGTTCCGCTGACCACCCCGTTGCCCACGCCGAAGGTCGCTGCCGCCCCCGCGGCTCCGAGTACGCCGACGACCACCCCGAAGCCGTGAGCGTCACGACGCGCCATGCGGCTCAGCGCGCGCGCGCCATCGCACCTCGCCCCGCGGTCGCTGCCAGGAAGGCGTCCACGCCTGCGGGGCGGACCGGGCGGCCGGCGAGGAAGGGGCGGACAGGGAGGCCGGTGCCGTCAGGGGGGCCGGTGCCGTCAGGGAAGCAGATGGGGAGCGTCCGGCCCGGTGGTGCGCTGGTCGTTCCGCGGGCCAGGGCGGCCGCCCACCCGGACCGGCGGTCCCACCGTTCTGCTCCCGACCCTCGGAGGAGCGGGGTCCACCCCAGGTCCTTCCGCAAGGGCAAGACCTCATGGGCCGACGTCTGCTTCCAACGCCGGGTGCGGGTGATCCGTCTGCTGCTGGTGGCCGCCCTGCTGTTGCTGGTTGCTCGCCTGGTGGACATTCAGGTGGTCCGTGCAGGCGGATACGAAGCGGCAGCCCGGGGCGAGTCCTCCATTGTGGTCACCTTGCCGTCCCTGCGCGGAGGCATCTACGCCCGCGACGGCTCGCCACTTGCGCTCTCCGTGGCCACTCAGGACGTGGTGGCAGACGACTTCCAGGTGGCGCACCCGGTCCAGACGGCCCTCGCCCTTTCCCCCCTCCTCAACGTGCCGGCCACCAACCTGGCTACCGAGCTCCACCAGCACTCGGGCTATGTGGTGCTGGCCAGGCAACTCTCGCAGGTAAAGGCCCAGAAGATCACCGCGGATGCCTTCCCCGGGATCACCACTGTGGAGGACTCCAAACGACTCGTGACCAACGGCAATCTGGCCGCACCCGTCCTGGGTTTCACCAATGCCAGCGGTGCCGGAGCAGCCGGCCTGGAATACGGCGACAACCAGTTGCTCTCGGGGCGGGCGGGCAAGGAGACGATCATCGAGTCGCCATCGGGCGTGTCGCTGCCGCAGTCGCCAGTCACCGACCGCGTGGCGAGCACGGCCGGGGTGGGGGTTGAGCTCACCATCGACAACCAGCTGCAGTACGAGTCGGAGCAGGCACTCGCCGGAGCGATCGAATCGTCCCATGCGGTGAGCGGCACGGCTGTGGTCATGGACGTCAAGACAGGCCAGATCCTCTCCATGGCCAACCTGGTGTCGACCCACCCTGATGGCCCGCTGTCGACTTCGGGGTCCACCGCAGCCGGCACGCCGCCGGCGAGGGGTGCCGTGCTCATCGGCCCCAAGGACGCCGTGAACGAGGCTCCCAACAACCTGGCCGTGTCGCAGCTGTACGAGCCCGGCTCGGTCTTCAAGCTGGTGACGTTCTCGGGTGCCCTGCAGGACGGGCTGATCAACCCCAACACGGTGTTCAGCGTGCCCGATCAGATCCACCTGGATGGATCCACCTTCCATGACGCCGAGCCCCACCCGACCGAGTCGCTCACCGCCACGCAGATCCTGGCCCAGTCCTCCAACATCGGCACGTCCGAGATCGCGCAGGGTCTCGGTGAGCGGAGGCTGTTGGCGCAGGTGGGGAACCTCGGCTTCGGCCGGATGACCACCCTCCATTTCCCGGGTGAATCTCCGGGCTTGCTGGCGTCTGCGGCGCAGTGGGAGCCCACCGACTACGTGTCCCTCCCCATCGGACAGGTGGATGCCGTCAACGCCCTGCAGATCCTCGACGCCTATAACGCCGTGGCCAACGGAGGGCAATTCGTGGAACCGACGCTGGTACAAGCCACCCTCAGCCCCTCGGGCGCAGTGACGAGGACGCCCCCGTCACCGACGCACCAGGCCTTTGCACCCCAGATTGACGCCGAGCTGACTTCCATGTTGCAGCAGGTGGTGACCACGGGGACCGGGGGAGAGGCCTCGGTGCCGGGCTACACCGTGGCCGGCAAGACGGGAACCGCGCAGATCCCCACCCAGGGCAAGGACTCCTATGTCATCGGTGCCTACATGGCCTCCTTCGTCGGTTTCGCCCCGGCGGTGAACCCGACCCTGTCCATGATTGTCGTCCTGGACCGCCCGACCCCGATCTTCGGTGGCACGGTGGCCGCCCCAGTGTTCTCCCAGATCATGAGCTATGCCCTGCACCGCTACGACATCCCGACCACTCCGGGTGCCACCATCAAGACAGCCCCGACCGTGACGCGGGCATTGAGCAGCCAAGCTCAGGACATCACGTGAACTTGCCCCCCTCCCACCTCATGGTGCAGCGCGCCGCACCGGCGCGTGCCACGCTGTCGTGGCCGTCATGCGAACCGTGCCTATGAACCTCCTCTTCGACGACATAGAGGTCGTTGAGACCCTGGGGGACCCCTCCGCGGTCGAGATCGCCGGCATTGCCCACGACAGCCGCCGGGTGGTTCCCGGGGACCTCTTCTGCTGCGTTCCGGGTCTGCTGAGCGATGGCCACGACCACGCGGCCGAGGCGGTCGAGCGCGGCGCGGTCGGTCTGTTGTGCGAGCACTTCATACCCGAATTGATGGATCAGGGCGTGGTCCAGACCCGGATCGCACCGGGCACCGTCCGCCCGACCATGGCACGGCTCGCCGCTGCCTTCTACGACTTCCCGGCCCGGCAACTCCTCATGGTCGGCGTCACCGGTACCAACGGGAAGACGACGGTGACCCAGCTCCTGAGTGACCTCCTGGGCGCCACCGGTCGGCCCACCAACGTCATGGGGACCTTGTCCGGGGCGCGGACCACCCCGGAAGCCACTGAGGTGCAGCGGGTATTGGCCGGCGTGCGCGATCGGCAGAAGTCGGACGGGTGCCGCCATGCCGTGGCCATGGAGGTATCGAGCCACGCGCTGGTTCAGTCGCGGGTGGAGGGTGTGCACTTCGACGTGGCAGTGTTCACCAATCTCAGCCACGACCACCTTGACTACCACGGGACCATGGAGGCCTATTTCGCGGCCAAGCACATGCTCTTCAATCCGGATCACGCGCTGCGGGGCGTCGTCAACGCCGATGATCCCTGGGGTCAGCGGTTGATCGACGTGGCCCGCATCCCGATGGTGGCTGTCCACCACGGCGACGCCACCGCCATCGTGTTGCGTCCCGGCAGGACGGAGTTCACCTGGCGCGGCCACCGGATCACCACACCGCTCACGGGCGCCATCAACGTGGACAACACACTCCTGGCGGCCGAGGCCGCGCTTGCGCTGGGGTTGGGCCTCGACGAGGTTGCCGCGGGGCTCGCCCACCTCGTTCCCGTGCCGGGGAGGTTGCAGGTGATCGCCTCGCCGTCCCGTGACGCCGGCGCCGGCGCCGGCGCCGGCGGACCAGGCCCACCCTTCACCGTGGTCGTCGACTACGCCCACACCCCGGCCGGCCTGGAGGTCGTCCTGAGGGAGGCGCGGGCCCTGGCCGGAGGTGAGGGCCGGGTCCTGGTCGTGTTCGGCTGCGGAGGGAACCGGGATCGCGCCAAGCGTCCCGTGATGGGCCGGGCCGCTCGGAGCCTGAGCGACGCCGTCTTCCTCACCTCGGACAATCCCCGCTCCGAGGACCCCCTCGCCATCATTGAGGAGGTGCGTGCTGGGCTGGGGGAGGGCCCCCACGGTGGATCCACGGTGATCGTCGAGCCCGATCGCCGCCTGGCCATACGGGGCGCCCTCGACCGCGCGTTGCCCGGCGACGTGGTGGTGATCGCCGGAAAGGGGCATGAGACCTATCAAGAGGTCTCCGGGGAGCGCCTGCCCTTTGACGACGCCGTCGAGGCGCGCCGTTGGCTGTCGGCCCACCTCGGATCCGATCCGGGGTCACCGAACCCCTCCGCCGCAGGCGCCCCATCAGAGAGTCGCTAGGACATGCTCGGCCTGCTCGTCTCCGGGGGGGTGGGGCTCTTCGTGGCCATCATGTCCACCCCCTTCCTCATCCGCTTCTTCAGGAAGAGGCAGATCGGGCAGCACATCCGGGAAGACGGCCCCGCCAGCCACAGCACCAAGGCCGGCACCCCCACCATGGGTGGCATCGTCATTGTGGCCGCCGTGGTCTGTGGCTACGCCATCGGGCACATTGGCACCGAGATCCGGTTTTCCCGCACCGGGTACCTCGCCATCGGGGCTGTGGTCGGTTTCGGCATCATCGGCCTTCTCGACGATTGGATCAAAGTTCGGCACCGCCGGAGCCTCGGACTCAACAAGCGGGCCAAGTCGGCGGCCCAGTTCATCGTCGCGCTCGCCTTCGCCGAGTTGGCGCTGCGCTGGGCCCACACCTCCACGGCGCTGTCGTTCACGCGGGCTCAGGTGCCCGGCATCAACCTCGGTCACGTGGGTTGGGTCGTGTTCGCGGTGCTGGTCATGGTCGGCACGACCAACGCGGTCAACATCACCGACGGGGTGGACGGGTTGGCCGCGGGCTCGAGCACCTTCTGCTTCGCCGTGCTTTCCATCATGGGTTACTGGATCTTCCGGCATTTCTCGATCTACCACGTCCACCAGGCATCGGCCATCGACCTGGCCCTGGTCGCTGTCTCGCTGGCCGGTGCCGGCATCGGGTTCCTGTGGTGGAACGCCGCCCCGGCGAAGATCATCATGGGCGACACCGGGTCGCTGGCCCTGGGGGCCGGACTGGCGGCGTTGTGCCTCCTCCTCAACCTCGACCTCCTCCTCCCCATCATCGGGGGCCTCTTCGTCATGGAGACGCTCTCGGTCATCACGCAGGTGGTGAGCTTCCGGGTCTTCCACCGGCGGGTCTTCCGCATGGCTCCCATCCACCACCATTTCGAATTGGGCGGATGGCCCGAGACCACCGTCATCGTGCGCTTCTGGATCCTCGGCGGACTCTTCGTGGCGCTCGGTCTCGGGATCTTCTACGGCGACTTCCTGACCGTGGCGAAGTTCACGTGACCCTCCGCCACTACGCGGTCCGGGTGCGGGAAACTGGTTCAGTGTGCCGGGTGTCGGAGCGAGCAGGCGGGCGTCGAGGTGCCCGCTGGGTGACGATCGGGTGACGCCCGGCCGGGATGCGTCGGCCACGCAGGCGGGGGGCCGGAACGTCGGGCCGAGAGGTTCCGGGACCCCGCCGAGGCGGTCGTCAACCGCTCAGGGCGGACTGCGCATCGACCGTACGGGGCTGCCGACGTCCACCGTCCTCCTCGTCGTGGTGTCGCTCCTCTGCGTCATCGGACTGGTCATGGTGGGCGCGGCCTCCTCGGTGGTCTCGATCTCCCTGTACGGCACGCCGTGGGCGATCCTGATCAGGGAGGCCCTTTGGATGGCTGTCGGGGTGGTCGCACTGACACTGGCCACCCGATTCGACTACCACCAGCTCCGGCGCATCAGCCCGCTCCTTCTCCTCGTCACCTTCGGTCTCCTCCTGGCGGTTCTCGTGCCGGGCCTGGGACTCCATGCCCAGGGCTCCAGCCGCTGGATCGGCTTCAGCCAGTTCCGCATTCAGCCTTCGGAGCTCATGAAGCTGTCACTCTCCATCTTCGCCGCGGACCTCATCACCCGGCGCCTCGACGAGGACGCCTCCGATCGCCGCATCATGGGACCGCTGCTCCTGGTGACGGTGGGTGCCGGCGTGTTGATCCTGGCCCAGCCCGACATGGGGACCGCCATGGTCCTCGGATGCATCGCCATGACCATGCTCTTCGTCTCGGGCGTCAGGTTGGGCCCGGTGATGAAGATCATGGGCGGGCTGGTGGCGGTGGCGCTGATCGTCGCCGTCGCATCGCCCTACCGGCGGGCGCGCCTCCTCTCCTTCATCGACCCCTCGGCCCACGGCTCCGGGTCGGGCTACCAGGTAGCGCAGTCGCTGATAGGGCTGGGCTCGGGCCACATCATCGGCTCCGGGCTGGGGAGCGGGCAGCAGCAGTGGGGCTTCCTGCCCAACGCCCAGACCGACTTCATCTTCTCGGTCATCGGAGAGGAGCTGGGGATCATAGGAGCCGTCCTCGTCCTCCTCCTCCTGGGTGCTTTCCTGATGGTCGGCCTCCGGGCGGCGATGCATTCGCCCGACCGATTCGGAAGTCTCCTGGCTCTGGGACTGGTGGCCTGGGTGGGTGCCGAGGCGCTGATCAATGTGGGGGCGGTGGTGGGTGTGCTGCCGGTCACGGGGATCCCGCTGCCGTTCATCTCCTTCGGTGGGTCGTCCCTGGTCATCTCCATGGTCGCCACGGGCATTCTGGTGAACATCGCCCGCCAGGGTGAGACGGCGGCACCGCGGGGCATGGCGGCCCTTCCCCGCCCGGGTGGTGGGAGAGTGGCCAGCCGGGCCCAGTCCGGCCGGGACCAGTCCAGCCGGGCCCAGTCCGGCCGTGGTCGAGGTCGGTGAGCGGAAGACGGGGAGCGGTGATCGCCGGTGGCGGCACGGGTGGCCACATCGTGCCGTCCCTCCAGATCGCCCGGGCCCTGGTGGCCAGGGGACACGCCGCCGACTCCATTGAGCTGTTCGGTTCCCGGCGCGGGCAGGAGGCGGTGACCTGGCCGAACCTTGAATTCCCCTTCACCCTTCTGCCGGGCCGAGGTATACGCCGCAGCCTCCGCCCGGCAGCCATGTGGACAAATGCCGGCGCGGTCATCGGCCTCCTCCGAGCCTGTGTCCGGGCCGTGGGATCCTTCGCGCGGCACCGCCCCCGGGTCGTGGTCGTCGTCGGCGGCTATGCCGGCTTCCCGGCTGGACTGGCGGCGGTGCTCACCAGGGCACCCTTGGTGTTGATGAACACCGACGCCGTGCCGGGGGCGGTCAACGCGCTCTTGGGCCGCTTCGCCACGGCCAGCGCAGTGGCCTTTGCCGGGACGAAGCTCCCACGCGCCCAGGTCACCGGCACACCGGTGCGGCAGGAGCTCGACTCGTTGGACCGGTCACCCGCCGGCCGGGCGAGGGCCAGGGCACAGCTGGATCTGCCGGTTGACGGGCGGACCGTCGCGGCCTTCGGGGGTTCGCTCGGCGCGCTCCGGATCAACCGGGCGGTGGCCGACGTCGTCGGGCATTGGCCGTTGGGTGGCGGGCACACGGTGTACCACGTGACCGGCCGGCGCGACTTCGAGGCGTTCGCTCCCCCCCGGGGCCGTGCCGGAGTTGAAGTGAGCGAAAGAGGCGCGGGCAGCGGGGGAGCCGGCGACGGCGTGGACTACCGGGTGGTGCCCTTCGAGGACCGCATGCCCGAGCTCTACGGCGCGGCGGACCTCTGCGTGGCTCGCGCCGGTGCGATGACGGTGGCCGAGCTGCTGGTGTCCGGCGTGCCATCAATTCTGGTCCCGTTGCCCGGAGCCCCTCGTGATCACCAGACCCGCAATGCGGCGGCCCTGGTGGAGGCGGGAGCCGCCGTCGTCATCCCCGACGCCGAATGTGATGGCCCCCGGTTGGCTGCGGTGCTGGCCACGCTGCTTGATGATCCCGTCCGGCTGCGGGACATGGGGGCGGCCGCCCGGGGACTCGGGCACCCCGATGCCGCGGCCCGGGTGGCCGAGTTGGTTGATGCCCATGCCCGCTGAGGCAGCTGGGGGACCGGGTGCCGGAGAGACACTCGACCTGCGCACCCCGAGGCACATCCACATCGTTGGTATCGGCGGTGCCGGCATGAGCGCCATCGCCCTCGTGCTCCGGGCCATGGGCCATGAAGTCTCCGGTTCCGACCTGAAGGACTCACCGGTGGCCTCCCGGCTGCGCTCCCAGGGGATCACCGTGGCCCTGGGGCATGGGGCGGAGAACGTCGGTGCCGTCCATGCCGTGACGTACTCCCCGGCGGTGGCGCTGCACAATCCCGAGCTGGTGGCCGCGGCGGCGCAGGGTGCACTGGTCATTCCCCGGTCGGGGATGCTGGCCGCCATCTGCGCCACCCGGCGCTGTCTGGCGGTGGCGGGCACCCATGGCAAGACGACGACGGCCTCCATGCTGGCCTTGATCCTGGTGGAGGCCGGGATGCGCCCGTCCTTCCTCATCGGGGCCGATGTCAACGAAATCGGCACCAATGCGGCCTGGGACGCCGGGGAGTGGCTCGTGGTGGAGGCCGACGAGAGCTACGGGACCTTCCGGGCCATCCACCCGGATCTGGCCGTGCTGACCAACGTCGAGGCGGATCACCTCGATTACTACGGGACATTCGGGGAACTGCGGGCGGCCTTCGGCGCCTACGTGGCCGCAGCGACGGATGGCGCCGTGGTTTCCTCCGATGACCCCCAAGCGGCGGCGATCGGGTCGGCCGGCGGGGCCGTGAGCGTCGGCACGGCGGCGGGCTCCACCTACACCATGACCGATGTCTCGCCCAGCCGGAGCGCAATCTCCTTCGTGCTCAGTGGGCCCGCGGGGGAACTCGGCGTGTTGCGGGTGGGAGTGCCGGGCCGACACAACGCCTCCAACGCCGCCCTGGCCGCCGTGGCGGCCCTCAGGGTCGGCGCGCCGTTCGCGGCGGCCCAATCCGCGCTGGCCCGGTTCGCCGGGGTGCCCCGTCGCTTTGAATTCCGGGGTGAGGCAGGGGGCGTGACCTTCATTGACGACTACGCCCACCTCCCCACCGAGGTCCGGGCCGCCCTCGCTGCGGCGCGGTCGGGCGGCTGGGGGAGGGTCATCGCCGTCTTCCAGCCCCACCGCTTCTCGCGGACGGCCGCGCTGGCCGATCAGTTCGGCACGGCCTTCGCCGACGCCGACGCCCTGGTCGTGACCGATGTGTACGGCGCCGGAGAACGACCCGTGCCCGGCGTCTCGGGGCGCCTGGTCGTCGACGCCGTCCGTGCGCAGGACCCGCGGCTGGCGGTCGTCTACGCGCCGGGGTGGGAAGAGCTGCCGCGAGTGGTCGCGTCCCTGTTGGTGCCCGGTGACCTGTGCCTGACCCTGGGTGCCGGTGACCTGACCACGCTGCCCGACGGATTGCTGGAGTCGCCGCAGTGGTGACCGCCGCCGGCCGCTACCGCGCCCTGGCCGACGCCCTGGGGTCCCGGGCCGTCCTCGGGAAGCCGTTGGGCCCCTTGACGACCTACGGAGTCGGTGGGCCGGCGGCGCTCTTCATTGAGGTCGAGGGGCCCGACGATCTCCAGGCCGTCCGACGCGTCCTCCGCGGCACCGGCCTGCCGATCCTGGTCGTGGGTCGCGGGTCGAACCTCCTGGTGGCCGACGCCGGCTTCGACGGTGTCGCCCTTCGCCTCGGCGCCGGCTTCACCACCGTCACGTTGCCCGATCGCACCCGCACTCCGTCCGGTCCCTGGGCGGTGCGGGTCGGCGGGGCCGTGCCACTCCCGGTCCTGGCGCGCCGGGCGGCTGACGCCGGATGGTCGGGCCTGGCCTGGGCGGTCGGCGTGCCTGGTTCCGTGGGGGGCGCCGTACGCATGAACGCCGGTGGGCACGGCGCAGACATGGCGTCCTGTCTGCTCCGCTACTCGTGGGTGGACCTCTTGAGCGAGGCCGGTGGGTCCGACGATCCGGCGCGTCTGCACTACGGGTACCGCTCGTCGGCGATGGCGCCCTCGGAAGTGGTGGTCGGCGCGGACCTGGTCGTCTCGCTGGGAGAGGTGGAGGTGGAACAGGACGCGGTGGCCTCCATTGTGCGCTGGCGACGCACCCATCAACCGGGCGGCTCCAACGCCGGTTCCGTCTTCACCAACCCGGTGGGGGATGCGGCGGGGCGCCTGATTGAGGCGGCGGGCCTCAAGGGATACCGGATGGGCACGGCGCAGGTGTCCGGGAAGCACGCCAACTTCATTCAGGCGGACAAGGGGGGGAGTGCCGACGATGTCCTGGCCCTGATGGAACACGTCCGCTCGGTGGTGCTCGGGCACTCCGGGGTGGCGCTGACGGCCGAGGTCCACCTCCTGGGCTTCGCCGACAGGAAGACTGAGGCCGTGACGCGCACCGGGATCGGGCCATGACGCCCACGGCGACCCGGGCCCGCCCGCCGGCCGACCGGGCGGCGCGGGGTCGCACGGGCATCGATCCGCGGATATCAGCCCGCCGGGCCGCCGTGGCCCGGCAGCTGGGGCGAAGGCGCTTGCGACTGCCCATGATCCTGCTGGCCGGAACCGCCGTCCTGGTGGGGGGCTGGTACCTGCTGCACTCACCGCTCTTCTCGGCCCGTTCGATCACGGTGAGTGGGAACACCCAGGAGCCGACGGCTCAGGTGGTGCAACAGTCCGGGCTGGGACGGCATCCTCCGCTCGTCGATGTCAATAGGGGTGCGGTGGGCGCTCGCGTGGAGCGGCTGCCCTGGGTGCGCTCGGCCACGGTGAGCCTCCACTGGCCCGACGGCGTGCACATCGCGGTGACTGAGGAGATACCGCAGCTCGTGATGAGCGAACCCGGAGGGCGGTGGGCGACTCTGAGCATCGACGGTCGGGTGCTGGCCGTGGGGACCGTCCGGCCGAGCGGTCTCATCGCCGTGTCAGGGCCCCAGGTCCCGGGAGCGGCGGGAACCGTCGTGGGCATCCGGGACCGTCCGGGATTGGTCGTGGCCTCCAGCTTGCCCGCTTCGTTCGGCGCCCAGGTGACGTCGGTGACGGTGGAGCCGGCGGGCTGGGTGCAGCTGGCCCTGACCACACCGGTCCTGGTCGACCTCGGCTCCCCGGCGCAGCTGGTGCCGAAGTTCGAGGACGTGTCGTCCATTTTGGCGGGAGCCTCGCTGCACGCCGGCGACGTCATCGACGTCAGTGTCCCCGATGCCCCCACCGTGACCGGAGGGTGACGGGGGGATGCTTGACCTGGACGAACGCCCCTCGTATGGTGTGGCTACGTTGCCGCACTGTGAACATCAACCTTCCCAAAAGGTTCAGGGATCAGAGGTGAAGTTCGCATGGTGAATTTGGGCGAGACCAGGCAAAGAGCGAGCGGTCGGAGATCGACCCGGACACGAGGGAGTTCATGACCACCGTTCCTTCCCAAGGTACCTACCTGGCTGTCATAAAGGTGGTCGGGATCGGTGGCGGTGGCGTCAATGCCGTCAACCGGATGATCGACTCGGGGCTCCGCAACGTGGAGTTCATCGCGGCCAACACCGATGCGCAAGCGCTCCTGATGAGCGACGCCGACCTCAAGCTAGATCTCGGACGACAGCTCACCAGGGGCCTCGGTGCCGGCAGCGATCCCGAGGTGGGGCGGCAGGCGGCCGAGGAGCACCGGGCCGATATTGAGGAGGCCCTGCAGGGAGCCGACATGGTCTTCATCACGGCCGGCAAGGGCGGCGGCACCGGGACGGGCGCCGCTCCGGTGGTGGCCGAGGTGGCCAAAGGGCTGGGTGCGCTGACCATAGGGGTGGTGACACGGCCGTTCACCTTCGAGGGCCGGCGCCGCTCCATGCAGGCCGAGAAGGGCATTCAGCTCCTGAAGGAGAAGGTCGACACTCTGATCGTCATCCCCAACGACCGCCTGCTCACGGTCTCCAACGACAAGACCAGCATGGTCAATGCGTTCAAAATGGCCGACGAGGTACTCCTGCAGGGAGTCCGGGGCATCACGGACCTGATTACGGTCCCGGGGCTGATCAACACCGACTTTGCCGACGTCAAGATGATCATGACCAACGCCGGTACGGCCATCATGGGCATCGGAGCGTCCATCGGGGAGGGTCGAGCCGCCAACGCCGCCCGGGCAGCCATTACGTCCCCGTTGCTGGAAGCCTCCATTGAGGGTGCCCGCGGGATCCTGCTCAATATCGCCGGTGGGTCCGACCTGGGGCTGTTCGAGGTGAACGAGGCGGCGGAGATCATCCACGGGGTGGCCCACCCCGATGCCAACATCATCTTCGGCGCGGTCATCGACGACAACATGGGCGATGAGGTCCGGGTCACCGTGATCGCCGCCGGGTTCGAGCGCTGGGAGGAAGGCACAGGGCCGGCCAAGGGGGACCGGGCGTCCTCGATCTTCTCCGGGACTGCCGAGACGGTGGACATCTTTTCGGACACCGTCACGGGCAAGGAGGACGAGTTCGATCTCGGTGACGACGATTTCGACGTCCCCTCCTTCCTGCGCTAGTCACGAGGTCGCGGCACGGCTGTCCGACGTCCGCCGGCGCATTGAGCGGGCCGGAGGCGACCCCGAGGCCGTACGCATCCTGGCGGTGACCAAGGGGTTCGGGCCCGACGCCGTCCGGGCGGCTCGTGAGGTCGGCCTCACCGACCTGGGGGAGAACTACGCGTCGGAACTTTGCGCGAAGGCACCGGGGCCCGCAGGCACCCGCTGGCATTTTCTCGGCAGGGTGCAGCGCAACAAGGTGCACCAGTTGGCTCCCCTGGTCGATGTGTGGCAGAGCGTGGCGCGCCTGTCCGAAGGTGCCCGCATCGCACAGTACGCGCCGGGAGCTGCGGTGCTGGTCCAGGTTGACCTGACCGCTCTGGCCGGGCGTAACGGCTGCGCACCGGCTGAGGTGCCTGCCCTGGTGGACGGGCTCGTGGAGCTGGGCCTCGCGGTAACGGGCCTGATGACGGTGGCGCCCCAGGGCGACGGTGCCCCGGCGGCCTTCGCGCAGGTGGCCCGGATGGCCGATGCGCTGGGGCTTACCGATCGTTCCATGGGCATGAGCGACGATCTGGAAGCGGCGGTCGCCGCAGGCACGACGATGGTCCGCGTCGGGCGCGCCCTGTTCGGGGCCCGGTGATGCCCCGGCGCAGGCCAGCCGTCCCGCCCGCCCTCCCGGGCAGGCACTACGCTGTCCTGGGACAGGAGAAGGCATGTCAACCTCGTTCATGAAGAAAACCATGGTCTACCTCGGCCTACTCGATGACGAGTACGACGAGTACGACGATCTGGAGGACCGCGCCCCGCGCGGTTTCTCGGCGGCCACGCGGGTGGATCCCCGGGCGCAGGAGTTCGAGCAGCCCGAGGAATACAGCGGCGGCATGAGCAGGATCCGCACCATCCCCCGGGAGTCGGCCACGCCCAATCCGGCGCGCTCCCTGCCGGCCAACCTGCCTCCCCGACCCTCGTCCGTGCGGGCTGTGCCGGTGGAGACGGCGATCGGCAGCGGCCCCACGGCCCGCGTGCACGTTGTGGCCCCGGCGCGATTCGGTGACGCCAAGGAGATCGCCGACCGTCTGAAGGACAATCGGCCGGTCATCGTGAACCTCCAGATGGCCGATCGTGACCTGCAGCGCCGGATGATCGATTTCTGCAGTGGCGTCACGTACGCCCTCAGCGGCGAAATGGAGAAGGTTGCCGACCAGGTGTTCTTGCTGGCTCCGACCAATGTGAAGGTCTCCGATGAAGAGCGCAAGCGCCTGGTGGAGCGCGGCTTCGGGCGCGAGTAACCGCACTACTCTCACCAGGTAGTGAATGTGTTCCATCTCCTGGCGCGGCTCATTGAGGCCTACATCTGGCTCATCATGTTCCCCTACGCCATCCTGAGCTGGTTCCGGGTGTCCCAGAGCAGCCCGCTGGCCCGGGTGCAGGTGTTCCTCTACCGGGCCACCGAGCCGGTGCTGCGCCCGGTGCGGCAGGTCATCCGCCCCATGGGGGGACTGGACTTCTCCTTCATGCTCGTCATCCTGGTGGCTCAGCTGGTGATCGTCCCGGTATTGCTGCGCTGAAGGTAATCCGTGACATTGCAGGAGGGATGGGTAGACTCGCCGCCCATGGACAATTCGCCAGCCGCATCATCCATTCTCGACACCCTCCGCACGGTGGAGTTCCGACTCGGTCTCAAGGGCTACAACGTCGACGAGGTCGATGAATACCTGGACCGCGCTGCGCAAGAAGCGGAGGCGATGCAGGAGAACGTCCGCCAGCTGAATGAGCGCCTGCGCCAGGCCGGCGAGAGGATTGTGCAGCTCGAGCGGGACATGCGCTCCGGGCCGAGCCGGCCCCCGGTGGAGGAAGGCGCAACGCCGGCAGCGGACCCCGGATTGTCCGACGAGACTCTCCAGCGCACGTTGCTGCTGGCCCAGAAGTTCGTCGACCAGACCAAAAGGGAGAGCGAGGCCGAGGCGGCCGACATCGTGGCCAGGGCGGAAGAGACCGCTCGGGCGGCCCTGGCGGCCGCCGAGCAGGCCGCGGCCACCTTGCAGGCGGAGTCCCAGCACAATTTGCGGGAGGAGGTGGCGCGCCTGGAAGCCGCCCGGACCGAGCTTGCCACCGACGTCGAGAGCATGGCCCGGCATCTCGAGTCCGAGCGCAACCGCCTGCGTGGCGCGCTCTCCGACATCCTCAAGTGGGTGGACGAGAACGTGCAGCCCGCCAACTCACTCATGGGTGTGCGGCCCAAGTCGACCACGGCGGGCAAGAGCCCGTCGGGTGGCGGCGAGGCCGCTCCCGCCCCGGATTCCCCTGAGGAAGACGACGGGGCACCGACACTCAATCTGCAGAGCGCATCGAGCGGTGTGCCATCGGGAGCGCCCCGCTCGCTCTGACGCGGTTCGGTTCTGACGCGGTTCGGTATTGCCCTCCATTGCAGCGGTCCGCTATCGTCACCCGCTCCCTCGGCGAGGTTGTCGTAAGGGAACCGGCCCCATCTGGTGGTCGGGAAGGAGGACACCATGACCCCAGCGGGAAAAAGCATGGCAGCCAAGCAGGCGCCATCGCGTTCTGGAGCGGCCAAGGGCACTGCGGCTGCGAAGAAGAGAGCGTCGGCAAAGGGCGCCCCAACCGCCCGGAAGGGCCCGGCTTCCGCGAAGAAGGCGGCTCCCGCGAAAAAGGCGGCTCCCGCGGCCCGAGCGGCCCGAGCGGCCAAGAAGGCGGGCCCGGCAGCCCGGAAGGCGGCTCCGGTGTCTCACAAGGCCGCTCCGGCGGCCCGAGCGGCCACGCCGGCGGGCAAGGCGGCCCGGAAGGCGGCTCCGGCCGGGAAGAAGGCGGCTCCGGCCGGGAAGAATGCCGCTCCCGCTGGGAAGAAGGCCGCTCCGGCGGCCAAGAAGGCGCCCCCGGCCGGGAACAAGGCGGGCACGGCGGCCAAGAAGGCGGCTCCGGCCGGGAAGAAGGCGGCTCCGGTGGCGCCCGTGGCCCCGGCTCGGACGACCTTCACGCCCAAACCAAGACCTCCAGCTCCTGTGAGGCCGAAGACCGGCCCCTACGCCAAGGATGCCAGGTTCCTAGAGGAAGTCACCGAGCTGCTCATTGCTGACCGGGCGATCTACCAGGAGCAGGCCACATCGTTGCGCGCGGAGGCCGACTCCTTGGCACTGGAGCGTGAGCCCGGGGACGTGCAGTTCGACGAGGAGTCAGGAGAGGGCGGCACCGTGACCGTGGACCGCGAGCGGAATCTCGCCTTGTCCGGTCAGGCGGCTCTGGCGGTGGAGGAGATCGACTACGCCCTGGAGCGGATCGCCGACAAGACCTACGGATACTGCGAACGGTGCTTCCAGCCCATTCCCAAGCCGCGACTGCGAGCCCTGCCCTATGCCCGGCTCTGTGTGGCCTGCAAGAGCGGGGGCCTCTCGCGCCGCTGAACCGAGCACGGACGGTGGCCTTCGGTATCGCTGCGGTCATCTTGGTGGCCGACTGGTTCACCACGTCACTCGCGGTGGGCCACCTGCACCGGGCCAGGCACCTGTGGGGGCCGACCGGCCTGGCCCTGACCTACAACTCGGGTCTCGCCTTCTCCATCTTCAGTGGCCGGGCCACCGTCGTGACTGTGCTGCTCTGTGGGGCCGTCTTCGTTCTCGGATACGTGGTGGCCCAGGCCAGGACCAGAGCGCAGGCCATCGGTGGGGGTCTGGTCCTTGGCGGGGCGATCGGGAACCTCGGAGAACGCATCTTCGGGGGTCACAATGGGCAGGTGCCTGACTTCATCACGCTCTCCCACTGGCCCACCTTCAATGTGGCCGACGCCTGTGTCAGCGTGGGCGTGGTCGTGGTGGCCGCGTCCCTGCTCTTCGGTCACGACGCCGCGACACCGGCCGAATGAAGGGTGGCGAGACGATCACCGTGCAGGTACCGGGCCTCCTGGCCGGTGTGCGGGTGGACCGGGGCGTGGCGATGATGGCTGATGTCTCCCGTGCCGAGGCTTCCGCGCTCATTGAGGCCGGACGGATCCTGGTCGATGACGTGGCCGTGAGCTTGGGACGAACGGAGCTGAGGGAGGGTTCGACGCTCACGGTCCGCCTACCCGATCCCGGGGCCGGCGGGGTCAAGCCCGAGGCGGAGGTGGTGTTCGGGGTGGTCCACGCCGACGATGAGGTGGCGGTCGTCGACAAGCCGGCGGGGTTGGTCGTCCATCCGGGTGCGGGACACCAGGAGGGGACCCTGGTCGGAGGGCTCCTTGCTTGCTTCCCCGACCTGGCCCAACTGGTGACCGCCGGGGTATGCGAGGCCAACCGGCCGGGCATTGTGCACCGGCTCGACAAGGGGACATCGGGACTGCTCGCCGTGGCCCGCACACCGGGCGCCTACGCCTCCTTGGTGGGGCAGTTGGCCTCCCGGAGCATGGAGCGTCGCTACCTGGCCCTGGTGATGGGCGAGCTACCCGACGAGCGGGGGGAGGTGGACGCCCCCATTGGGAGATCGAGCCGCACGCCCACGAAGATGGCCATTGCCGCCGGCGGGAAGCCCGCCCGCACCTCCTACACGGTGTTGGAGCGCCGCAGCGGGCCCCCGTCGACGACCCTGGTCGAGCTCAGCCTGCAGAGTGGACGGACCCACCAGATCCGTGTCCACATGGCGGCCATCGGCCACCCGGTGGTGGGGGACGCCCGCTACGGCACGCCCGACAAGCGCCTCGGATCAGGACGCTTCTACCTGCACGCCTACAAGCTCGGCCTCACCCACCCGACCACCGGAGAGCGCATGGAGTTCACCTCTCCGCTGCCGGAGGACCTGGACGCCTACTCCTCGTAGGCCGTGGTCTCAGGCCGCCTGGTGCACGCCCAGGACGTCGGCGTCGAAGGAGAGAGCGGCGAGGGCCTCCTCCTCGGCCCGGCGGACCCGGCGCACTCCGACGCCCAGCCGCTCGGCAGTGGACTGGAGCGAAGCGGGCGAGTCACCGTCGAAGCCAAAGCGCAGGCGCAGGACGTCGCGTTGGAGGTCGGGCAGCTTCTCCACCGCGTCCCGGACCCGCTCGTAGATCAGCGTCTGCTCCACGTCGGCCGCGAAGTCGGACTCGTCGGGCGCCACCAACTCGCCGAGCGAGGTGGTGGAGTCCGAGCCGGCCGGCTGGTCGAGCGAGGCAGTGACCCGGGCCACGTCCTCAAGCGCGGTGCGCTCCGCCGCGGTCAGCCCGGTCGCCTCCTGGAGCTCTTCCTCGGTCGGGGCCCGCCCGAGGGTGGAGGCCAGCTCGGCCTTGGTCAACTCAAGGCGCTGTATGCGCTCACCCACCTCCAATGGGATGCGGATGGTGCGCCCATGTTGCTGCACGGCGCGTTGGAGGGCCTGGCGGATCCACCAGGTGGCATAGGTGGAGAAGCGGAAGCCCCGCTCCCAGTCGAACTTGTCGACGGCGCGCATGAGGCCGAAGGTGCCTTCCTGGACCAGGTCGGCCATGTCGACGCCCCTGTCCTGGTAACGGCGGGCCCAGTGCACGACCAGGCGCAGATTGGCCGCCACCATCTGCTTGCGGGCGGCGTCATCACCGGCAACGACCCGCTTGGCCAACGCGACCTGCTGCTCGTGATCGGGCATGGGGAACTGGTCAAGGCTCCGCAACATGAGGCCCAGGGTGTCCGCCGTGCTCACCGTGCTGTTCATTCTGTCTCCCGACGCTCTTCGCTCTCTCATCGGTATCCGGACTCCACCGGTGTCAACCTGACGGGTACAACACCTCAGGGGACCGCATCATTCCATGGGGGTGTATCGGCCGGAGTTGCGCTCCCGTCCCCCCCCGTGGTGACCTACGCCGATGCCCCCGAAGATCGTGTTCCTCAGGCACGGGGAGACGGAGTGGTCGGTCAGCGGCCAGCACACGGGACGCACCGACATCCCGCTGATTGAGGAGGGACGCAAGCAGGCCGAAGCCGCAGGTCAGCGCCTCAAAGGGCTCGAGTTCGGCCAGATCCTGACCAGCCCGCTGCTCCGGGCGTCGGAGACCTGCAGGTTGGCCGGGTTCGCCGGGGAGCCTGATCCCGACCTCATGGAGTGGGATTACGGTGCCTACGAGGGCCTGACCACTGGTGAGATCCGGGTGGACCGGCCCGGATGGGACCTGTGGGTGGACGGGGTCATCGATGGCGAGCGGGCGGCCGACGTGGGCCGCCGCGCCGACCGCGTCATTGAGCGGTGCCGGCAGAAAGAAGAGGACACCTTGTGCGTGGCCCACGGCCACCTCCTGCGGGTCCTGACGGCCCGCTGGCTCGGGTTGCCGCCGGCGGGCGGTCGGCTCTTCACCCTGAGCCCGGGCGCCGTCTGCGTGCTGGGCTGGGAGCGGGAGAATCCGGTCGTGGCCGGCTGGAACCTGGGGAGCTAAACCGGGGAGGCCACGTTGCCCCGGGCCCGGTCCACCATGTCGGCCAGGCTGAAGGATTGCAGGTGTGTGCGGATGGTCTCCCCGACGTCGGCCCACACCGCCAAAAGGACGCACTGCCCCTCATGGTCACAGGCGCCGTCGGCGTGGGGCTCGCCGAAGTCCCCGGCCGCTATGGGGCCGTCGACAGCGGAGACGATCTGGGCCAGGCTGATCTCACCGGGCTGGCGCGCCAGCACGTAGCCGCCCCCGACGCCGCGCTTGGAGCGCACCAGACCCGCACCCTTGAGCGCCAGGAGGATCTGCTCCAGGTAGGGCTGGGGGAGCGCGGTCCGTTCGGCGATGTCGCGCACCGAGGTGGGGGTCTCGGCCCCGTGCAACGCCAGCGACAGCAGCGCCCGGCTGGCGTAGTCGCCGCGTGTCGAGACCCTCATGGCATTCGATGCTACCGGCAGGCCGGTCGGGGGAGGGGTCCGCGCGGTCGTAGGGTGGGCCGCTGTGAACGGGGTCCGGCCGCTGCTGCCCGACTTCGGAGGAGCCTGCCTGACCAGCGTCATTCCCGAGCTGCTCGGGCACCTCTCGGGAGGCGGCGGAGCCGGCCTGCCCGAATGGATGCCCGGGCCGGTGGCCGAGGCGTCCCAGATCGTCCTGCTGGTGCTCGACGGCCTGGGGTCCGAACAGCTTGCTTCCCGCCGAGCCGAGGCTCCCGTGCTCACCAGCGGCTCCGGGGGTTCGATCACCTCGGTGGCACCGAGCACGACTGCCTGCGCATTGACATCACTGGTGACGGGACGGGTGCCGGCGGAACACGGGGTGGTCGGTTACCGGGTGGCGCACGAAGGCGAACTCATGAACGTCCTCTTGTGGACGGTGAGCGGCGCCGACGCCCGCGTGCGGGTGCCGGCCCGGGAATTTCAACCCTGCCCCACCTTTCCCGGTGCGGGCGCCCCGGTGCCCGTGGTGACCCGGCACGACTACGGGACCACCGGTTTCACGGCGGCCCACCTGGGCCAGGTGGACCTGCACCGCTGGTACACGCCGGCGGGCCTGGTGACCGGGGTGCGCCGCCTGGTGGCCGCGGGCGCACCGTTCGTCTACGCCTACTACGAGGGCATCGACAAGGTGGCGCACGCCCGGGGCCTGGGGGAGGACTACGACGACGAGCTGAGGGCGGTCGACCGCCTCGTGGGCGACGTCCTGGCCGCAATGGCGCCGGGCGCGGTGCTGGTGGTCACGGCCGACCATGGGCAGGTCCAGGTCGGAGGCTCGGTCGAGGTCATCGGGGAGGACCTCATGAAGGAGGTCACCCTGCTCAGCGGCGAGGGCCGATTCCGCTGGCTCCACGTGCGTCCTGGCACAGAGGACGCGGTAGCGGCGGCCGCGGAGGAGATCTTCGGCGATGTGGCGTGGGTGCGGACCAGGGAGCAGATCATCGATGAGGGGTGGTTGGGCGGAGTGCCTTCGGCGGTGATCGCCTCCCGCCTGGGGGACGTGGCGCTGCTCCCGTTCGCGCCCACCGCGTTCTTGGACCCGGCCGACACCGGGGAGCTCAGGTTGTCGGCCCGCCACGGCTCGCTCACCCCTGATGAGATGCTGATCCCGCTGCTCAGCTGGCCCTCCACCTGACGGTGCCGCCGCCAGTGGCAGGATGGCCCCATGGCTGAGAGGACGAAGGCAAGCCGCGCCGGCACCAAAGCGGAGGCGACGATCGCGGAGGAAGCCAGGGTTGACGAGGCGATCCCGGTGTCGCCCGACGAGGTGTTGAGCGCCGGGTCCGACGGCAGTGGCGCCGAGTTGGCGGCGACCGAGTCCGTCTCCGAGCCGGCCAAGGTCTTGCGGATCGGCTCCATGGTCAAGACGCTGCTCGATGAGGTGCGCCAGGCCCCGCTGGACGAGAAGAGCCGTGTCCGCCTGCGGGAGATTTACGAGCAGTCGATTCACGACCTGTCCGAAGGCCTGTCGCCGGACCTCGTGGCCGAGCTGGATCGCATGGCCCTGCCCTTCGACGACGAAGCGCCGAGCGAGTCCGAGCTCCGCATTGCCCAGGCCCAGCTCGTCGGGTGGCTCGAAGGCCTGTTCCACGGGATCCAGGCCACGCTGATGTCCCAGCAGATGGCGGCCCGCGCCCAGCTCGAAGAGATGCGCCAGCGCGGGATTCCTCAGGTGGGTGAGGGCACCGGTGGCCGCACCGGCGCGTATCTCTGAGCGGGTGACCCGGATGGATCGGGGAGGCCGCGGCGATGGCCGATGAGGTGAGCGGACCGAGCGGCGGGGGACCGCCGCCGTTCCCGGGGAGCGGAGCACCACCGATCCTGTGGCCTCCCCCGGCCCCTCCCGTGTTTCCGCCGCCATCGGCGCAGTTCCCCCCGGCGGGGAGTCCGGGCCCGCCGACGGGGTTGCCCTATGCCCCCTGGGGGCTCCGGCTCGGTGGATGGCTCATCGACTTCGTCATCGTTTCCGTGGTGGAGGGGGTGGTGGGGTCGCTGGTCCCCAAGCAGGGCGCGCTGACCGCGCTGGACCATGACGATGCACAACGGGACCGTGCGGCACAACCACCTGAGCATCCTGGCCCTCCTCATCACGGCCATCCTGGCCATCGCCTACGCCACCATCCTCGTCGGCGGCCCGGGTGGTCAGACGGTGGGCATGATGGCCGTCGGGGTGCGGGGACTCTCGGGGCGGGACGGGCGGCCGGTGGGTTACCGGCGGGCCCTCGGGCGGTCGCTCTTGGAGCAGGTGCTCCGGCTCACGGTGATCGTCTGGGTGATCGACATGCTGTTCCCACTGTGGGACGCCAGGCGCCAGACCCTGCACGACAAGGCGGCCGGATCGGTGGTCGTCCGGACCCGGCGGGGAGGGTAAGGTCCGTGGATCGGAATCGAATGACACGATTGTAAGTTCATCTGCTGAAAGGAGGACCGGTGTCGGAGCGGTCGTTTACGCATCTGCACACCCACACCGAGTTCTCCATGCTCGACGGCGCCGCCCGGGTCGGGGATCTGGTGGAGGCGGCCGTGGCCGACGGCCAGCCCGCGCTGGGCATCACCGATCACGGGAACATGTACGGGGTCCTGGACTTCTACAAGGCCTGCCGGGCCCGGGAGATCACACCCATCATCGGCACCGAGGCCTACATGGCCGGGAAGTCGCGCCATGAGCGCCCGGTCCGGCGGGGCAGGATGGATGACACCGGTGGCGATGCCGAAGGGGGGCAGAAGCTCTACTACCACCTGACGCTGCTGGCCGAGACGGTCGGGGGCTACCGGAACCTCTTGAAGCTGTCGTCGGCCGCCTACCTCGAGGGTTACTACTACAAGCCACGGGTCGACTGGGAGCTGCTCGAGCGTCACCACGAGGGCCTGATCGCCACCACCGGCTGCCTGGGAGGAGTGGTACTCCAGGCCCTGCTGGCCGGCGACGCCGTGGAGGCGGAACGGCGCGCCGCGCGGTTGCAGGACATTTTCGGGCGGGAGAACCTCTTCGTCGAGCTGCAGGACCACGGCATCGCCGATCAGCATCGGACCAACCCCCAACTAGTGGAGATCGCGCGCCGCCTGGGCGCGCCGTTGCTGGCCACCAACGACAGCCACTACACCCACCGGGAAGACGCGGTGGCCCACGACGCGCTCCTCTGCGTGCAGACCGGCGCGCTGCTCTCCGAAACCAACCGTTTCCGCTTTGAGGGCACCGAGCACTACCTGAAATCGTCCCGTGAGATGCGCCACCTCTTCCGCGAACTCCCCGAGGCATGCGACAACACGCTGCTCATCGCCGAGCGAGCCGACGTGCAGATAGAACTGGGCAAGCCGAGCCTGCCCGAGTTCCCCGTCCCCGACCGTTTCGCCGGGGACGCCTACGAGGACAGGGCGCTGGCCTACCTGCGTGACCTGACCGCCGATGGGGCCCGGGAGCGCTACGGCACCCCCGTCCCGCCGGCCGTGATGGAGCGTCTGGACTACGAGCTCGGCGTCATCGGGAACATGGGGTTCGCCGCCTACTTCCTGGTGGTGTGGGACCTCATCCGCTTCGCCCGCCAGTCGGGTATCCGGGTGGGCCCGGGCCGGGGCTCGGCGGCCGGCTGCTGTGTGGCCTATTGCCTGCGCATCGTGGACCTGGACCCGATCCGCTACGACCTCCTGTTCGAGCGCTTCCTGAATCCCGGTCGCAAGCAGATGCCCGACATCGACATGGACTTCGACGAGCGCTACCGCAGCGACGTCATGCACTACGCGGCCGAGAAGTACGGCAGCGACCGGGTGGCCCAGGTGGTCACCTTCTCGACGATCAAGGCCCGGGCCGCCGTGCGCGACGCCGCCCGCGTGCTCGGCAAGCCCTACAGCGTGGGTGATCGCATCGCCAAGGCCATGCCACCCCTGGTGATGGGTCGTGATACCTCGCTCCATGCCTGCCTGACCAGGACCGAGGGGCAGAACGAGGGGTACGCGGCGGCGGCGGAACTGCGGATCATGCACGAGACCGACACCGATGCCAAGGAGGTCATCGACGTGGCGCTGGGGCTGGAGGGACTGCGGCGCCAGGACGGGATCCACGCGGCGGCCGTCGTGATCTCGCGCGATCCCCTGACCGACTACCTGCCCGTGCAGCGCAAGCCCGATGCCGGGGGCAGGCCCGAGGACGCGCCGATCGTCACCCAGTACGAGATGCACGGCGTGGAGGACCTGGGACTGCTGAAGATGGATTTCCTGGGTCTGCGGAACCTCTCGGTGATAGAGCGGACGCTGGACCTGGTGGAGGCCGTCAGCGGGCAGCGGCCCGACATCGACGGGGTCGACCTGGCCGACGAGCCGACTCTTGGGATGCTCCGGCGGGGCGACTCCATCGGTGTGTTCCAGCTGGAAGGCTCGGCCATGCGCCAGACGCTGCGGGCGCTGGCACCCACCAGCTTCGACGACGTGGCGGCGCTGGTTGCGCTGTACCGGCCGGGGCCGATGGCGGCCAACATGCACCGGGACTACCCCGAGCTGAAGAACGGCCGCAAGGAGCTGACCTACCTGCACCCCGACCTGGAGCCGATCCTGAAGGACACCTACGGCCTGATGCTCTACCAGGAGTCGGTCATGCGGGTGGCTCAGAAGTTCGCCGGGTACTCCCTCGAGGAGGCCGACAACCTGCGCAAGGCGTGCGGCAAGAAGATCCGGGCCCTCATTGCCGCCGAGCGGGAGAAGTTCGTCGCCGGATGCGTCGCCGAGGACTACGGCGACAAGCTCGGCACCGAGCTCTTCGACATCATTGAGCCCTTCGCCGACTACGCGTTCAACAAGTCACATGCCTACGGCTACGGACTGGTGACCTACCAGACCGCCTGGCTCAAGGCGCATCATCCGGTGGAGTACATGGCGGCGCTTTTGACCTCGGTCAAGGACAACAAGGACAAGACGGCGGTCTACCTGGCCGAGTGCCGCGCCCGGGGCATTGACGTCCTGGTGCCCGACGTCAACCGGTCGCTGGCCGAGTTCGCTCCCGACCGGACCGGTGACCACTCCGGCCCGGCCATCGTCTTCGGGCTGGCCGCCGTGCGCAACGTGGGGGAGAGCCTGGTCGAGCGCATCGTGGCCGAGCGAAATGCCAATGGCCCCTTCGCCGACATCTTCGACTTCTGCGCGCGGGTCGACCCGGTCGTGTTGAACAAGCGCACCATGGAATCGCTGGCCAAGGGTGGCGCCTTCGACTCCCTCGGCCATTCCCGGCAAGGGTTGTGCCTGGTGCTGGAGGGCATCGTCGATCGCACCCTGGAGCGGCGCAAGGAGCGCGATTCGGGTATCACCACCTTGTTCGCCGCCTTCGAGGAGGACGAGCAGGGCGACCCGGGTTGGGGAGCAGCCAAGGTGACGATCCCCGACACCGAATTCGACAAGGCGCAGAGGCTGGCGTTCGAGAAGGAGATGCTTGGCCTCTACGTCAGCGACCACCCGTTGATGGGATTCGAGCAGGCCTTGGCCCGTTACGCCGACTGCAGCCTGTCGGACCTGCGGGAGGAGGACCCGACGGGGGAGCGTTCCGGCGTGCGGGCGGTGGGGGGGGTGGTGACCGACCTGCGGCGGACCTACACCAAGAAGGGCGACCTGATGGCCCGCTTCGTCCTTGAGGATCTGCAGGCGGCCATGGAGGTCTTCGTGTTCCCCAAGACCATGGCGGAGTACGGCGCCCTGATTGAGAACGACGCCATCGTGGTGGTCCGCGGCCGCCTCGATACGCGGGAGGACGAGCCCAAGATCGTCTGCATGGAGGTCTCCCGCCCGCTGTTGGAGCGGGGGGAGGAGGACCTTCACATCTCCCTGCCGCTGGGCGTGCTCACCGACGCCAAGGTGCACGGGCTCAAGGAGGTCCTGAGTGGCCACCCCGGTCCCTCAGCGGTGCTCCTCCACGTGGGGGACAAGGTCCTCCGTCTGCCGCCCGAATTCAATGTGGATTGCCGGAATGGCCTGGTTGGGGAGCTAAAACGGCTTCTCGGTCAGAGCGCAGTCCTGTCGTGACAAGGGCCTGACCTGGGCCGGGAGCCGGTCGGCGCACTCCAAGGGCCGGTGCCGGCGGAGGGGCTGGTTGGGATTGCTCTGGTCCGAGCCAGTAGACTCAACCTCATGCCGATCGTTGTGAGCACCAAGGATTGCACCGCGCTCAGCGACACCGAGCTGGTGGAGATGGCGGATCTGAGTGCAGATCGTCCCCCCGGGTTCGACATAGGGTTCCTGTCCAAGGAACGTGAGTCGTGGGTGTTGATCACCCTGGCCCGGGAGGGCAACAAGTTGCGGGGCTACTCGTTCTGCACCCTGGAGAGGATCGGCGGGACACCCTCGCTGCTGGTGGGTCTGGCGCTGGTCGACCGCACAGCCAGGGCCGAGGCCGCACTCAAGGGGATTATGTCGGACCAGTACCGTCGTGCCCTGCTGGCCTTTCCCGACGAGGACGTGTTGCTGGGGACCCGCCTGCTCTGCCCCGAGGGTTTCCGGGCCTTCGCCGGACTGCAGGACGTCGTCCCCTTTCCCGACCACAAGTCGTCGGGAGAGGAGCGGGCCTGGGCCCGCCGGCTGTCCAAGCGCTTCGGCTGCGAAAGCCGGTTGGACGATCGCACCTTCGTGCTCAAGGGCGACGGGTCGGTGGCCGGCGGCCTCGACTTCTTCGCTCCCAAGGTGAAGATCCCCGAGGGGGTCGAAGCGCACTTCGGGAATTTCGATGCCGGCAAAGGTGATCGCCTGGTCGCCTTCGGTTGGGCCATGGCCGAGGATCTCGCCGGGGGCAAGCTCGGCCGGTAGCCGTAACCGGCCCCCCTCGGCGTTCAGCCGCGGGGCAGGATGGCCGCGCAGACCTTGTAGCAGTGTCCGTCTCGGGGAGGGCTGACGGTCACCAGCAGGTACTGCGGGTCGAACCCGAGCGCGGTGGCCAGGCTCTTGCCGCTGAGGCGTTCGCGGCGGGCCGCATCGAGGGCGCGCGCGGCATTACGGTCCTCCACCGGCAGCCAGACGTCCTCCCTGTTCCACCCGAAGCGGACCCAGGTCGAGCCGTCGGCCAGGCGCCGGATCAGCTGCGGGCTGCGGGCGGGCTCCACGAGGGCCACCGAGGGGCGGAACCCTCGGAACTCCCAGTAGGGGGCCGAAGGGCCAGGGAAGCCCAGGAGGGGACCTTCGGGGCTGGCCACCATCCGGCTCAGGAGCTTGCGGAGGTGGCGTCCCCGCAAGGTGCCGACATGCCGGGGCAGCCCGGCCGCGGTGGTGGCCTCGGGCTGGGCCAGGTCGTCACGTTCGGGATCGTCGGCCAGAATCACCTCCACCACGTCGAAGGCAGTGATGTCGGGCTCGTGCCCCGGGGGCCACGGGACCCGGACGCGCATGACCGTACGGGTGGCCAGGTCCACCACCGTGGTGTCCTCCACCGTGGAGGAGAGAACCAGCAGGTGCAGGGTGGAACCACCCGAGGTGGGTATCCTCTCGAGGCGCCGCGCCGAGCGGCGCAGGAGGCGGGCCGGGTCCGTCGGTGTCTTCGGCTCGGGCCGGGTCTCGTGATCGACGGTGTCCTCGGTCATCAGAGCAGCGCCTTCAGTTGAACGGAGAGAGTGGTCGGGTCCTCGGCCGGAGCATTGCAGGTGTAGCCCCGACAGAGGAACGCTAATCCCTCGGCTCGTCCGGCAAAGAGCGGTGAGCCATCGCTTTCGCCCCAGGCGATGACCGCGGCGGGAAGCCAGTGCCGGCGCACTTCGTCCAGGAGGTCCGGCCGGTTCCCGGTGATCACGATCTCCTGGCGCCCGTTCAACATCGGGAGGGCGGCGGCCAGATCGGCCAGCGCGCTCGGGTGCTCGGCGAGCAGGGGCAGGGCCAGGGTGACCGTGCGCTCCACGGCGTCGCGCAAGGAGGGGTCGTCGCGGAGCGCATGGGCTCGCAGCAACGCGCCGACCGCGACGGAGTTGGCGGCCGGCACCGCCGCGTCTATGAACTCCTTGGGGCGGATGACCAGCGCTTCGGCGTCATTGCCGGTGGTGTAGAAGCCCCCCGCCTCGGCGTCGAGGAACAGGTTGAGCAGTTCGCCGGTCACCCGCAGCGCCCGGGACCGCCACACCTCGTGGCCCGTGAGCTCGGAAAGGCGGACGCATGCCTCAATGAGCCAGGCGTGGTCGGCGGCCACCGCCAGGTGGCGGGCCCGCCCCCCTTGCCAGCTCCGCATCAGGCGACCCTCGTGGTACAAGGAGGCCATCAGGAACTCGCCGATCTCCTGGGCCCGGGTGGCGTAGTGCGCGGACCCGGTGGCGCCGGCCACCTCGGCCAGCGTGGCCACCGCCATGGCGTTCCACTCGGTGAGGACCTTCTCGTCTCGAGCCGGTTGGGCTCGCCGGGCCCGCACGGCAGCGAGGAGGGCCCGGGCCTCCTCAATCGGGGCCGGTCGCCGCAAGGGGGCCCCGACCGGGCGCACCGGGATGCAACGCCCCTCCCAGTTGCCGGCTTCGGTGATGCCGTACCACTCGGCGGTGGGGGCGACGAGGTCGGGGGGGAGGGCTTGACGGAGGTCCTCCATGGTGAAAGTGGCGTGGCTCCCCTCCACCCCGCCGGCGTCGGCGTCGAAGGATGAGTAGAGCGCGCCCTCGGGGGTCGAGAGATCGCGCAGGACGAAATCGAGGGTCTCGGTGACCACGGCGAGATACTCGTCGCGCCCGGTGACCTGCCAGGCGTGCAGGTAGGCCCGGGCCAGCTGAGCCTGGTCCGTCAACATCTTCTCGAAATGGGGCACCAGCCACCGCGCGTCGGTCGAGTAGCGGCAGAACCCGCCCACCAGGTGGTCGTAGATGCCGCCGGCCGCCATGGCGTCGAGAGTGGTCAGCGCCATCTGGCGGGAACGCTCGGAACCGGTCCGCCGGTGGTGACGCAGGCACAGCTCCACCAGCGTGGGCCGGGGGAACTTGGGCGCCGGACCGAAACCACCCCACTTTGGATCGAACCCGGCCGCCAAGCTGTCGACGGCCTGCGCGATGAGGGCGTCGGGGTCGATGTCCGCCGCCAGGACGGGCGTGGCACCCGACGCGACCAACCGTTCGGTCATCGATTCGGCCAGGCGCACTTCCCGGCGCACGGCGTCGACCAGCGCGTCCGCCTGGGCCGTCACCTCTTCCCGCTCGGTCAACCAGGCCGTACCGAGGGCCTCCACCACCCGCCGAAAGGCCGGCATGCCATGGCGCTCCTCGGGTGGGAAGTAGGTCCCGGCGTAGAACGGTCGCCCGTCGGGGGTGCAGAAGACCGACATGGGCCAACCACCCGAACCGGTCAGGGCCTGGGTGGCGGCCATGTAGAGAGAGTCGAGGTCGGGGCGCTCCTCCCGGTCGACCTTGATCGATATGAACCACTTCGAGAGGTCGTCGGCCGTCGCCTGGTCCTCGAAGCTCTCGTGGGCCATCACATGGCACCAGTGGCAGCTGGCGTAACCGATGGAGAGGAAAATGGGTTTGTCCTCCGCCTTGGCCCGGGCCAGGGCCTCGGGGCCCCAGGGGAACCACTCCACCGGGTTGTCGGCGTGCTGGCGCAGGTAGGGGCTCGTCTCGTCGGCCAGGTGGTTCACGTTACGGATGCTACGGCCCCCCCGGGCGGGCGCCTGTGTGACAGGCCGTGCAAGGCTCGGGGCATGGAGCTCGAACTCAAGGGGAGGACCGCGCTGATCACGGGCGGGAGCCGAGGGATAGGTCTGGCCATGGCGGCCCGCTTCCTCGAAGCCGGTGCCAAGGTCATGCTCACCGCGCGCACGGCCGATCACCTGGCCGAGGCGGCGGACCGCCTGGTGGCCGACGGGGCTCCGGCCGACAACGTGGCCTGGGTAGCCGGTCACGTGGGCCGGCCCGAAGAGGCACAGGCCTGTGTGGGAGAGGCCGTGGCTCGCTTCGGGGGATTGGACATTCTGGTCAACAACGCTGGGACCAATCCCTATTTCGGACCGCTGGTCGACCTGGACGTGGCCCGGGCCCAGAAGACCTTCGAGGTGAACCAGCTGTCGGTGGTCGTCTGGACGGCGACCGCCGTGAAAGCAGGTCTGGGACGCTCAGGGCCGGGTGCAGGAAGGGGGTCCATCATCAATGTGGCTTCCATAGGTGGACTGGGCGTGGAGCCCGGGATCGGCTGGTACAACGTGACCAAAGCCGCCGTCCTGCACCTCACCCGACAGTTCTCCTACGAGTTGGCGCCCGATGTCCGGGTCAACGCCCTGGCACCGGGCCTGGTCAAGACCAGGTTGGCGGCCGCCTTGTGGGAAGGCCCGGGCGAGGCATCGATCGCGGCCCACATCCCGCTGCGCCGCTTGGGCGTACCCGACGACATCGCCACGGCCGCCCTGTTCCTGGCCTCCGACGCCTCCTCGTGGGTCACGGGCCAGACATTCGTGGTCGACGGCGGCAGTACGTCCCAGCCGTCGGGAGGGGTCGGCTGAGCGGGGTAGGCCACAGCCGAGACAACGGCTGAGGTATCCACCGAAGTGTCCACTGAGGTATCCACTGAGGTAGCCACTGGGCACCTTTGTCACAATTCGACGGGCTGCTCCGTCTGGTTGGGTGACGCAGAGACGACGAAAGGTGGTGCCCCATGGCACATGTCTTCTTGGAATACGACGCCAAAGGTGTGATTCCCCGGATGGCCCGGGCCTACACGAAGCGCAAGTTCGGCCGGATGGTCGAGCCCACCGGTGCGGCATCGCACCATTCGGGGGTGCTTGTCGCCATGGGAGCGGTCGAGACTGCAGCGGAGAAGGGTTGGAAGAAGCTCGACCCGACGCTGCGCTGGCTGGCCATTCAGGCCGCCGCGACCACCATCGGGTGCTCCTGGTGCGTGGACTTCGGCTACTACGAGGGAATGCACGAGGGCATCAATCCGCAGAAGGTCCGAGCGGTGGGGCACTGGCGCCAGAGCGACCTCTTCGGCGAGCGCGAGAGGGCCGTGCTCGAGTACGCCGAGCAGGCCACGCGGTCACCCGCCGACGTCTCCGATGAGTTGGCAGCCCGATTGCGCCGGCACCTCAGCGACGCCGAATTCGTCGAGCTGGCGGCGTGGGTGGCCCTGGAGAACTTCCGGTCCCGATTCAATGCCGGGCTCGGACTGCACAGCCAAGGCTTCTCTGATCAATGTGCGATACCCATGAAAGAGAACGGTGCCTCGACTGTCGCATGAACACGAGTTGGCGGCGTTCGAGGAGTGGCGCGCGCTCCTCTTCGGCATCGCCTACCGAATGTTGGGCAGCGGAGCCGATGCCGATGACATGGTGCAGGAGTCGTGCCTCCGCTGGCTCCAACGCAACGACGACACAGTTGATTCCGTACGCGCCTACCTGGTGACCATTGTGACCCGCCTGTGCATCGACCAACTGGAATCGGCCCGCGTGAAGCGGGTCACCTACGTCGGCCCGTGGCTGCCTGAGCCGGTCATCGTCGAAGAATCTTCAATTCTTGAGCAGGCGGACTCCCTGTCGCTCGCCTTCCTGGTGCTGCTGGAGGAACTGACGCCACCCGAGCGCGCCGCCTACCTCCTCCATGACATATTCGGTTACCGCTTCGATGAGATTGCCCAATACCTAGGCCGCACTGCGCCGGGATGCCGCCAACTCGCCGCTCGGGCCCGCACTCGAATCGGCGACCGACGCCAGCGCTTCGATGCGGACCTGCGCCACGGCCGTGACCTGACCAATCAGTTCGTCGTGGCTTGCGGTACCGGAGATCTGGAGGGATTGCTGGCGGATGATGTCGTGGTCTGGACCGATGGGGGCGGCAAGGTGCGGGCCGCCGTGCAGCCGGTGGTCGGGTCGATCCGGAGCTCCCGCTTCCTCCTCAATGTGGCCAAGAAACTGGAGGGCGAGCCGCGTGAAGCGACCTTGAACGGCCAGCCTGCCATGGTGTTCGCCGCCGCCGGCCAGGTGATCGCTGCCCTGGTACTGGACATCCTCGGTGGCCAGATCGTGGGCGTACGCGTGGTGTCGAATCCCGACAAACTTGAGCGCCTCAGCAACGTGATGGGTACGAAGTGAGGCCATCCGCAGCATCACCCTGACCTCATCGGGCCTATCCGGTGCGCCTCCTAGGTGGTATCGGTAGTGTCGCGGCCAATGCCCGGGGGCTGGTGGACCAAGTCATCGATCGTGCACCGTGAGCGGTGGACCGGCACTGCCCCCGTGACCGAGGAGTAGGCCACGAGCGCAACGGATGGAACCGAGGCAGCCGAGTCCAGGCTGGTGGTCGAGCAGCTGAGTGTGGGCTTCGGGGGGCTCCTGGCACTCGACGGAGTCTCCATGTCGGTCGCCCGCGGCGAGATCGTGGGGGTGATCGGGCCCAACGGCGCCGGGAAGACCACGCTGTTCAACGTCATCTGCGGGTTCGTGCGCCCCGACGCGGGCTCACTCACTTACTGCGGGGTGCCACTCCGGCGCCACCGCCCCCACGACCTGACCCGGCTGGGGATCGCCCGGACCCTGCAAGGCGTGGGGCTCTGCACAGGGTTGACAGTGTTGGAGAATGTGATGCTGGGCGCCCAGCCCACTCTGCAGAGCGACATCGGGTCATCGTTCCTCGGCCTGTGGCGCTCCAGCCGGGAAGAGCGTCAGGTCGCCACCCGTGGGCTGGAGGTCCTCGACCGGCTGGGTGCCGCGGATTACGCCCGTCACCTTCCTTCGGCGCTCCCTTACGCGATTCAGAAGCGCACGGCGCTGGGCCGCGTCCTCATGGCCGAGCCCAAGTTGCTCCTGCTGGACGAGCCGGCCAGCGGGCTTTCCAATGACGAGATGGACGAGCTGGCCACCCTTATCCGGGGCTTGAAGGATGACATGGGCGTGCTGCTGGTGGAACACCACATGGATCTGGTCATGTCGGTCTGTGACCGGCTGGTGGTTCTCAACTTCGGTCAGGTGATCGCCGACGGTACGCCCGAGTCGGTCCGGGCCAACCCCGAGGTGGCGACGGCCTATCTGGGGGATGAGGTCCACGAGTCGGCTGGGACGCAGGGGACGGCAGACGGTGCTTGAGATCCTGGACCTCAGCGTCTCCTACGGGGCGGTTCGTGCGCTGCGCTCGGTGTCGTTCGAGGCACGGCCGGGGTCGATCACCGCCGTGCTGGGGGCAAATGGTGCCGGGAAGACCACCTTGCTCCGGACCATTTCGGGGCTGGTCAGACCCCGAACCGGCTCTGTGCACTTCAAGGGGGAGGAGCTCCTGGGGCGCAAGGTGGAGACCATCGCCCGCCAGGGGGTGGCCCATGTGCCCGAAGGCCGAGGCATCATTGAGGAGCTGACGGTGGAGGAGAACCTCCGATTGGCCACACTTTGGTGCCTGAAGCGCCGCGAGCGGCAATCGGCGATTGAGGAGATCCTCGAGCTTTTCCCCCGCCTCAAGGGTTTCCGCCACCGCCATGCCTCCACCCTCTCGGGCGGGGAACGTCAGATGCTGGTGCTCGGCCGGGCCCTCATCTCCCGACCCCGCCTGCTTCTTCTGGACGAGCCATCGCTGGGGCTTGCCCCCTTGGTTACGGCCCAGCTCATGGGCCTTCTCCGTGCCCACGCCACAGGGACGGACATGACGGTGGTGCTGGTGGAGCAGAACGCGCGCAGCGCGCTCTCGGTCTCCCAGCACGCGGTGGTGCTCAATCTGGGTGAAGTAGTGGTGTCGAGCTCGGCGGCGGAGGTGGCGGCCGACGAGGATCTGCGCCACCACTATCTGGGATTCTGAGCATGAGCCTCTTCCTCAACTACACGCTGAATGGCATCGCCAACGGGATGATCTATTCGGCGCTGGCGCTGGCGTTGGTGCTGATCTTCCGAGCCACCAAGATCATCAACTTCGCCCAAGGCGCCGCAGGGATGATGACGACCTTCATCGCATCGAGCCTGCTGGCCCACGGAGTGAGTTACTGGTGGGCTTTCGTGCTGGTACTGGCCATCGGCTTCGCCTTCGGGGCCATGACGGAGCGGATATTCATCCGGCCGCTGCAGGGCAAGTCCGAACTGAATCCCGTCATCGTGACCATCGGGCTGCTTGTGGTGCTCGAGGGTGTGGCGGGCGCAATTTACGGCAACGCCAGCCGAGGCTTCCCCGCCGCGTACTCCCAAAGCGGCCTCACGTTCGGCCACTCCCGGATCGCATTCTCGCACTTTGACGTGTTCATTCTGGTGGCGGTGCTCGTGTTGATGATCGCCATACTCATTCTCTTTCGAGCCACCACCCTCGGCTTGCGCATGCGGGCATCTGCCTTCGCCGGCGAGATCTCCCGACTTCTGGGGGTCCGGGTAGGGATCCTGCTCACCCTCGGTTGGGGCCTGGCGGGCATTGCGGGGTCATTGGCCGGGCTCCTGGTGGCACCGACCAGTTCGTTCGGCCCGTACTACATGGACCTCGTGCTGGTGTACGCCTTCACGGGGGCCGTCATCGGGGGATTGGAGAGCCCGGTGGGGGCGTTGATCGGTGGGCTGGTCACCGGGCTGTGCATCTCGTATGTGGGCGGGTATCTCGGTTCGGGTCTCGAGCCGTTGGGCGCACTGGTGTTGCTCATGGTGGCCCTGATGGCGCGCCCGGAAGGCCTCTTCTCCCGACCAGCGGCACGAAGGGTGTGAAGTGAGCGAGCCTTGGCTGCGTCACCTTCGGATACCCACACAGCCGATGCTGCGCCACCTCCTCATTGCCTCCTTTGGGGCAGGGATCATGTACCTGGTCACCTCGAATATCAGTTTGTTCGACAATTACCAAGTGGGGCAGATCGCCTCGTTCGTCGTGGTGCTGGCCGGGCTGAGCGTCCTCACCGGGGTGAACGGGCAGATCTCCCTCGGTCACGGTGCCTTCATGGCGGTGGGCGCTTACACGACGGCTCTGTTGATGAACCATACGCAGTGGAACTTCGTGTTGGAGCTGGCGTCCGCAGTTGGGGTGGCCGGTGTGGCGGGACTCCTGATCGGCATCCCCGCCACCCGGCTGAAGGGCCCGTACCTGGCCGGCATGACCTTGCTGTTCGCACTGGCCCTGCCACCGATCGCCGACAAGTGGCCCAATACTTTCGGTGGGGACCAGGGCCTCACGATGACGACACCGAACGCCCCGGGTTCGCTCAGTCCCCAGGAGTGGTTGGCCTGGATCCAGATCGGTGGGGCACTGATCGTGCTGGTGCTCCTGGCCAACCTGTTGCGGAGCCGTTACGGGCGCACCCTGCGGGCGGTCCGGGACGATGAGATCGCGGCGTCGCTGGCCGGAATCAATGTGGCCCGCACCAAGGTGCTGGCCTTCGTGATCAGTGCGGGCTGTGCCGGGCTGGCCGGTGCCTTCTTGGGCTTGTCCACGGGGGTGGTCAACACCGGCGCGTTCCCGCTCACCCTCTCCATCCAGCTCCTGGCCGCCATGGTGCTCGGTGGCACCGGGAGCCTGATCGGGATGGTGTGGGGCGCCATACTGCTGGTGTACCTACCGCAGTGGTCGACCTCACTGTCGGGCCATTTCAACCTGGGAAGCGGCGTGAGCGCGTATCTGGCCACCATCATTTTCGGGGCTGTCCTTATTGTGGCGATGATCGCCGCCCCCCACGGGGTGCAGGGCGGCTTGCGTTGGGCCTGGCGTCGCCTGCCCGGGAGCGGTTCGGGCGTCGGCGGTCCTGCTCCCGGCGCCCCAGGGGCACCCATACCCGTGTTGACGGATGAATGAGTTCAGCAGCTACATGAGAAAGGGAGAAACAATGAGCTATAGAAAAGGAAGGTCGAGGGGGAGGTGGACGCGAGCGCTGGTGGCAGGTGCCATGGGCATCACGCTGGCGAGCACCGTCCTATCGGGAACGGCGGGAGCGGCGTCGACACCTGGGGTGACTTCGTCGTCCATCAACATCGGGGCCACGGTCCCGCTGACCGGTCCGGCCGCCCCGGGCTATTCCGAGATCGCCCCGGCCATGGGCGCGCTGTTCAGTTGGGTCAACGCGCATGGCGGGGTCAATGGTCGAAAGATCAACTACAACTATCTGGACGATGGGTACAACCCGGCCAACACGGCGACCCAGACCCGCAAGCTGGTCCTGCAGGACAACATCTTCGCCGACGTCGGTTCGTTGGGGACACCCACGCAGGCGGCGGTGCAGGGCTTCTTGAATTCCCAGAAGGTGCCGCAGCTCTTCATTGAGTCCGGCTGCAACTGCTGGAGCAACCCGAAGTTCCCCGAGAGCTCCGGATGGCAGCCGCCGTACACGGTGGAAGGCAAGATTCTCGGCTCCTACATCAAGTCCACCTTTGCGGGGAAGAAGGTCGGCTACCTGTTCCAGGCTGACGAGTTCGGTCAAGACTTCGTCAAGGGTCTCGACCGGGAGCTCCCA
>Ga0307374_10001760_pt1 | contig 39590 bp, 39 predicted proteins | sample OX3MG_FD_202532 | JGI IMG/M metagenome (GOLD analysis project Ga0307374, IMG submission 202532) | Soil microbial communities from Risofladan, Vaasa, Finland - OX-3 | ecosystem: Environmental > Terrestrial > Soil > Coastal area > Acid sulfate soil | place: Finland: Risofladan, Vaasa | collected... | reverse complement strand
GCGAAGGTGGAGTTAGGCCTCGCCAAAGGTCGCAAGCAACAAGACCGCCGCCAAGCGCTCGCCAAGCGCGACGCGGAACGAGAGATGGCGCGAGCAATACGCAACGTTGAAAAGTATGGCTAAATTGAGTGACAAATTGGCCTTACGAATGCTGCGGGAGCCTTCGACGGTACACTTATCGAGCGACCAACTTGGTCGGACAGTAACGAGGGGGTGATTGGTTTCGACGACAGTCGTCAAAGTGAAAGAAGCGAGCCGTGGTCTCCGGAACCACGTTAAAGAGCCGGAAACAATAAATAAACGCCAAACTTCAGTTTGCGTTTGCTGCTTAGGTAGCAACATCCGCCTTGACCCAGCCCTACGGTTTAGTAAACGGGTGTCATAAAGTAGGGCTTACCCACGTGGTTCGTTAGTGATCTCGTAGGGACAATTCAGCTAACTACGGAACGCCACCGGCGCTGACAACAGTGACGATCCCGACAATCTCCTGCCAGCTGCGCTCGGAGAAAGTTCACCAAGAAGCTGCCGGACCGGGGTTCGATCCCCCGCACCTCCAAGGATGCTCGAGGTTCGCTTCGAACATTGTTGGAGGTGAAATCACTCCTGATCCCTATTAACGCTCAAGCAAAGTTCGCCTCGTTAGAAGGCGTCACTCACGTGGGCGATCGACGACTCGCCCGCCTGAGACTCTCCATGACCTCTTCGTCAGATGTCTCTTCGAAGTGTTCGTACCACTGACCAACGGAGAACGAGCCCTCGGCCGTAGCGAGCACCACGACCTCGTCGGCCTCACCGTGAAGTTCATCAACGGTGCGCGTCGACGCCATCGGCGCCGTCAGGACTACCCGAGCGGCACCCCGGGCGCGAGCAGTCCGGCACGCCGCTCGGGCCGTCGCGCCCGTCGCGATTCCGTCATCGACAATCACCGCAACGCGACCTTCTATTGACATTGCTGGACGATCGCCGCGATACTTCTCAATCCGACGCGCCAGTTCGGCCCGTTCGCGCCCTTCAACGGCAGCAAACTCCTCGGGTGAGACGCGCAGCGCGACCACCACGTCATTTTCAATCACGACTGTGCCGTCTTCTCCAATAGCGCCCATGGCCAACTCACGCTGGGACGGCACGCCCAGCTTTCTCACGACGAGTACCTCCAGGGGAAACCGCAAGGCGACGGCCACCTCATCGGCAACAAGTACCCCGCCACGGGGTAATCCGAAAACGATCGCGTTCGCGAGATTGGGAAGCGTTGCCAGTTTCGCGGCCAACTGACGCCCGGCATCAGCACGATCTACGAAGCGATTCACGGACCTCACCTCCTGCCTTCGTCTCACTCTCTAGGACGCCGCGTTACGAGGTCTTCAAGCGTTAGGCCGCGGTCAACTTCTCTTTCGTTAGGCCGAAGGACCGGAGAAAATTACGGACCCTCACCACCTGTTCTTCCGTCAAGTCACGATTCCGATTCGACCCAAAGGAGACGGTTTCGCCTTCGATCGTCACGGCCCAGTTACCACGGTGCGTCTCGTGAACCTCACCGAATCGTGCCAGCAACGAGCACACGTCGTGCCACTGGATGTTGTGATTCAGTGGGTGGCAAAACAGCTTCTGCGCGGTAAGGCGGTGGTGATGATCCAACTTGATCGACATTCTCGACCCCCTCAGCAAGCTAAGTGTTCCTTGGCCTGAGAGCACTATCCACCTTTTAGGCGGGGCTGTCAAGGAGTGCGACGAGCTCGACGTGCTCGGTCATCGGAAAGAGGTCATATACCTTAAGGAGATTCAAGGCAAACCCGCCCCCTAAGAAAACCTTAAGGTCGCGGGCGAAGGTCGCGGCGTCGCACGAAACGTAAATAACCCTTCGTGGCGAACGACGAACGAGCGCGGCCGCCACACCCTTGGCGAGTCCATGGCGCGGCGGATCGAGTACGACCGTGGCCCCTACTCGCACCGCGTCGTTCACCGAACGCGGCGTGACGGACCACTCGCGAACCTTCATCTGCTTTAAGCCCGACGCGTTGGTACGCGCGTCGCGAACCGCGAAGGGCGACGATTCAACCGCCGTCAACCGTCCATTAGCTCCCACGCGTTTCGCGAGGGGAACGCCAAAGAGCCCGACTCCACTAAACAGGTCGACCACGTCGTCGCCGTCACCCACGTTCGCCATCTCGAGCACCGCGTCCAACAACACCGTGGGCGCGCTGCGATGAGACTGCCAAAACGACAACGGGCTCACCGAGAACAAGAAATCGTGCACCGCGACGCGTGATTCGGTCGACGGATGGAGCGGCGCGCCGACCAGCGAACGAAGTTCAAAGGTGGTGCCACGCTCGGACTCTCGGCGGGCCACCGCGAAGGGTTCGCCGTCACCGATCGCGCGAAGTTCGACCTCGCTGACACCACGCCACGAGTGACCAAAGGCCGGCTCGAACCTTTCATCGCCGATCCAACACGCGTCGAGGGCGACGAGCTGATGGGAGCGGGCCGTTCGAAGGCCCAGGCGACCTTCATCGTCTACCCCACAGCGCAATCTGGTCCTCGAGCCACTGATCGGTCCTTTCGTTTCAGTCACCGTCACTTCGATCTCGAGCCCCGAAATCCGGCGAAGGTGTTCGGTCACGAGCGAGGCCTTCCAGGAGAGTTGGGCCCCTAGCGAGGCGTGTTGAAGGTCACAGCCGCCGCAACCACCAGCGTGGGCGTACGGACACGGCGCCGCCACCCGATCGGGGCTAGCTTCAAGCACCCGCACGGCGTCGCCGCGATAGAACGTCGAGCTCGACTCGGTTACCTGAACCTCAACGAGCTCGCCCGGCAAGGAGTGGCGCACGAAGATCACCCGTCCGTCGTCGGCGCGGCCCACGCCGCCCCCGGTGGCGGGTCGCTCGATCCGCACCGTCACTACCGAAAGAGCCGATTGCTCGCTCACGGCTCTCGCCTAGTCAAGGCGACTCAGGAAGATGTCGACAAGCACCTGAGTGCGTTCGCGTGCCGCGGGCGTTTCGCGGGCGGTCTGTTCGAGCAGCGCATCCAGATCGAGGCCGAGCTCTCGCGTCTCTTGCTCGTCAGCGTTGAGCCACTCTCTCAACTGCGCCTCGTCAATCTCGGGGTGAAACTGCACGCCCACGTTCTTGCCGATCGCGAAGGCCTGGACCGCGAGCGGCGAGGTCGCCCAGAGTTGGGCCGAGCCGGGCAGCGTGCATTGGTCAGAGTGGAACTCGAACCAGGGGCCCCGGGGCAACGCAATACCGGGCACGACGTCGACTTCAAACCATCCGATCTCTCCGTCGGGGGCTCGAGTGACGTCGCCCCCGAAGTAGCGACAGAGTGCCTGGGCCCCGAAACAGACCCCGAAAATTGGAAGACCCCGCCGATCGGCCTCGCCGATGAGCGTCAACTCTCGACCAAACCACGCCGCTTCGACCTCGTGGTCGTAGACCGCACACTTCGAGCCCAGTATCACCAAAACGTCGAAACCATCGAGCGAGGGGGTCGCGCTCGTCTCGTTCATCATCACGAGGTCAAGCTCGTAGCCACGGGCCTCGAGCGCCTCGCCGACCAGACCGGGGCTGTCTTCAAAGTGGTGACGGAGTACCAACGCGCGTGCCATCGTGCCTTCGACTTTAGTGAGTGTGACTACGCAGTCCTCAACTAGGCACTCGGCAACGACCATCCGATCGACTCGGCGATCTCCTTGCACGTTGGACAGAGTGGATACTTCTGAGGGTCGCGTCCCGGAACCCAAAGCTTCCCGCAGAGCGCTCGCACGGGCGTGGCGTTGACCATGCCTTCGACCACCGAATTGCCCAGCGCCACGAATTCGCCATCTTTAGGGGTGTAACCCTCGAGCACGAGATGCTTAAAACGCTCGTGATCTCCTTCATCGTGTTGGGTCGATGTTTGAACCTGCACTTCAGTTTGGGGCTGGGTGCTCACGCGAACAATTTATCGAGTGCCCGTAGTGTTTACTTACCATGAAGAGTCGACGCCGACGACTGCCACCCCCGCGGACGACGGGCCGGGTGACGTCTCACTTCACCCGCGAGGGCACGCAGAAGAGCGTCTATCGCACCGAACGCGAGGCCCGCAGCGCGGCCCAATTAGCGTGGACGTTGAACGGCGCCGAGCTCGACGCGTATCGATGCGACTACTGCCACCAGTGGCACGTCGGCAAGCGCTTTCGCGACGATTAGCGAGCGAATTGGAAAACGGGCAAGATAGAGAGACTCGAAACGAAAGGTTCCCCATGGCGGTCCAGGCGTATATCTTGATTCAGTCAGAAATTGGCTCGAGCGAAAAGGTGGTGCTCGCCACGCGCGCCGTGCCCGGGGTCCTGGAGTCCTTTGAGGTAACGGGACCCTACGACGTCATCGTTCGCTGCGAAGCGGCCAGCGTCGACGATTTGGGCAAGTTCATCGTGGGCGCCATTCAAAAGGTCCCGGGCATCACCCGAACGTTGACCTGCCCCGTGGTCAATATCTAGCCGAAGGCGCCCGCGGCGCGTAGCGTCGCCTGACGTTCTTCGCTGATTCCCCACTTCGCGAGGCCCTCGCGCGTGCCCGATCCCGCTCGGCGAGGCGGAGACCCGATCTCCGCTGGTGTCTTGGAGAATCGTGGCGCCGGTTCGGGTTGCACGGGCCCTTCTGAGGAAAAGACGTGCCGAGCGGTGTTGTAGGGATGGCGCGACGCTTCCGAAGGTGAGAGCACGGGTGTCACGCACGCGTCGCCGTCACCGAAGATCTCCATCCACTCGTCACGGGTTTTCGATTGAAAGATCGCCGTGAATCTCTCTTTCATGCCCGGCCACGTCGCGCGGTCCATTTGCGCGGGCAGTTCCTCAACGTCGAGACCCAGACCACGCACGAGCTCGCCGTAGAACTTGGCTTCGAGGGCGCCCACCGCGACGTAGCGATGATCTTGCGTTTCGTAGACCTCGTAGAAGTGCGCCCCGGTATCAAGCAGATTGACGCCCCGTTCCTCAATCCAGTAGCCGCTGTTCAAAAAACCGTGGGTCATCGCCATCATCGACGCCGATCCGTCGACCATGGCCGCGTCGACGACCTGGCCTTCGCCACCGCGTTGCGCCGCGAACACCGCCGCCATGACCCCGTACACCAAGAACAAGGCCCCGCCGCCAAAGTCGCCGACGAGATTGATGGGCGGTACCGGCCGCTCGCCCACGCGCCCAAGGGGCCAGAGCGCACCCGAGATAGCGACGTAGTTGATGTCGTGGCCCGCCCGCGTCGCCAAGGGTCCCGCCTGCCCGTAGCCGGTCATTCGTCCATACACCAAGCGTCTATTTCGTTTCCAGACAGCTTCGGGTCCCAGGCCCAGGCGTTCGGTGACCCCGGGGCGAAAGCCCTCTATAAGCACGTCGGCCTGTTCACAGAGCTCGAGCACGAGGTCGCGTCCGGCGGCCCTCTTTAGGTCGATCGCGACCGAGGGCCGCGATCGGTTCAAGACCTCGAACGTGGTCGTGGCTTCGGCGTCGGGGTCACCGCGCTCGAAGCGCAACACGTCGGCCCCTAAATCAGCGAGCAGCATGCAGGCGTAGGGTCCCGGTCCAATGCCGGCGAGCTCAAGCACCTTCAGCCCCGTTAGTGGTCCGCTCACAGCGTCAGTGTAGGGGCGCTCGACTTCGCCCCCGGGACTAGTCCCACCAAAGATCGTGCCCGAGGACTCCCCGAGCGATGAGGCCGAGTTGGATCTGGCTAGTTCCCTCAACGATCGTGAGTTGACGAGCGTCTCGGTAGAACTGCTCCACCGGGTGATCTTCCATGTAGCCCGCGGCGCCGAGGAGCTGCACCGCGAGCCCCGAGGCTTTCACCGCGACCTCGGTGGCGTAGTACTTGGCCATCGAAAGCATCGGTACGTACTCTTTGGTGTACTTGCCTTGGTCCGAGAGCCACGCCGCGCGGTACGTCAAGAGTCGGGCCGCTTCAATCTCGGTTGCACACTTGGCGATCTCCCACTGGATGCCTTGAAAATCGGCAATCGTCTTGCCAAATGCCTGGCGCTGCTTGACGTACTCGGTCGCGTACATCAACGCGCCCTCAGCCAGTCCTATCCCCCGAGCGGCCACGATGGGCCGCATCGCGTTGAGTGACTCCATCACCAACGAAAAACCGCCGCCGAGGATTTGGCGGGGCCCCACCCGTACATTCTCAAAATGAATCTCGGTCGTGTCGATGCCCTTCACGCCCATCTTTTTGTCGACCCGAGGCCGCGACACACCGGGCGTGTCGGCGTCCACGATGAAAGCGCGGATATTCGTATGATCGCGAAGTGCGGGGTCACCAATCTTGGCAAAGACCACGAACCAGTCGGCCTGCATCCCTCCCGAGATCCAACACTTCGTTCCATTGAGAACGTAGCCGCCCCCTACGTCGGGATCTTCGCTCGCTCGGGTCTGCATGCCGGCCACGTCCGAGCCAGCGCCCGACTCGGAGAGGCAAAAGGCCGCGCGCTGCGACCCGTTCGCGATACCGGGCAAGTAACGCATCTTCTGTTCTTCGTTGCCGGCGATCATGATTGGCCCGGTGGGTAATCGCGTGAGCAACAACATGAGTCCGAGCACGTTGGAGTACTTCGTCACCTCTTCAATCGCGAGAGCGAGACCCATGATGCCCGCGCCCGACCCGCCGTACTTTTCTGGAATACAAAGTCCAAGCAGGTCCGCTCGCTTGAACTCGTCGAAGAGGTCTTGGGGATAGACGCCCGTGAGGTCAATGTCGCGCGCGCGCGGGCGTATCTTCTCTTGAGCGAGACGGCGCACGCTTCGTTGAAGCTCCAAGAGCTCTTCCGATACTCCAAAGTCCATATCCAGCAAATTAGCCCCTAACACTCACGGGAGGGTTCGAAGATGTTCACGTCTTTTTGGTCGTGCGACCCTGTGCCAACATTGCTCCATGGCGACCTTCCGACGCAGTGAGGAGTTGCGCACGATGTCGACAGCCAGGTACGACGTCGTGGTCATCGGTGCTGGCATGACTGGGGCGGGCGTTGCTCTTGACGCCGCCTCTCGGGGCCTTCGCGTAGCGCTCATCGACCGCGGCGACTTCGCCTCGGGCACGAGTTCCAAATCCTCCAAGATGGTCCACGGCGGTCTTCGATACCTTCAACAGCGAGAATTTCGCCTCGTCTACGAAAGTCTCCGCGAACGCCAACGGCTTTTACGAAACGCTCCGTATCTCATACAGCCTCTGCCCTTCCTCATTCCCCTCTTTGGCTCAAACGGCGTTGCGTCGAGTGCGGTCGTCAAGGGTTACGCCACGGCACTTCGCATCTACGACCTGAGTGGCGGCTGGCGCATTGGCCATCGGTATCGAAGGATTACACGTGCGGAGGCCCTCTCGCACCTCCCGACGCTTCGCACTGAGAAACTCGTCGCCGGCTTTCTCTACTACGACGCCCAGGGCGACGACGCGCGTGTTGCTTTGACTCTCGCCAAGACCGCGGCGGTCACGTATCGGGCCAATGTGGCGAACTACGTTCGGGCGGTCGACGTCGTCAAGGGATCTTCCGGGCGGGTCGAGGCCGTGCTCTGCCACGATGAAATATCAGGCGAAGAGTTCAGCGTGGCCACGAAGTCCGTCGTCAACGCCACCGGCGTGTGGGCCAACGACATTTTCACCATGACCGAACACGACTCCACACGGCGCATTACCCCAGCGAAAGGTGTGCACGTCACTGTCGCGCGCGATCGTCTGCCCGCCGACGTCGCCACGATCCTGAACGTTCCCAATGACCGTCGAAACATCTTCGTCGTTCCGTTTTACGACGCGCCCTACACTTACGTCGGCACCACCGACACGGCCTACCAAGGTTCGCTAGACGATCCGAGATGCACGCCCGAGGACGTGGCCTATCTCCTTGGCGCTGTCAACGCGTCGACGTCGTCCGCGCTGGGCACCACTGACGTAACAGCCGTGTGGGCCGGTCTTCGTCCACTTCTCGCGCCCACCAAGGGCGAGGCAATGAGCGAACGCACTGCCGATCTGTCGCGCCGTCACCGCGTCATCGACTCCGGCGACGGCGTGGTGCACGTCACGGGAGGTAAGTGGACCACTTATCGACAGATGGCCGAGGACGCGGTGGACGCGCTCAAGCCTTACGTCGCCAACCTGGCCAAGGTTCGCACGAAGAGCCTTCCCCTCTACGGCGTCAGTGCTTGGCGACCTTCGGGTGGCCTCGAAGAGCATCTGTATCACCGCTTCGGGGCCAACGCCCCGGGGTTAATCGAGAGCATCCAACACGATCCGATCCTCGGCGAGACCCCCATCGCCGGACAACCCTACGTCGCAGCGGAGTTCGTCTTCAGCGCGCGCGAGGAGATGGTCATGTCGCTCACGGACCTGCTGACTCGACGCACCCGCGCACACCTTCTCGACGCGCGAGCAACGCTGGCGGGCGCACCCGACGTCGCACGTCTCGTGGCGCCAGAACTCAATTGGGACCAAGACCAGATCGAGGGCCAGGTCAATGACTACCGCACCTTGGTCGAAGTTGAGTTCTCCGCGGCCGGACTCGAACTCTAGGGAGGCGCGTTGACCAAACCCACGATGCCCAATCACTACCCGGCGCGCGCCCTCGACGGCCCTCCCCCGTCGTCGAGTGCACTCCTCGACGAGTTCGAGAGGGCCGGTATCTCGTACTCCATCGACACTCGCGAACGCGCCGAGCACGCCCGCGATTGGTGGCCCTTGTCAATTCCCGACGTTGCCCGCGGCCAGGTCACGAACTGGCCCGGCGTCGTCGTTCGTCCTCACTCGACGCACGATGTCAGCGCAACACTGCGTATTGCGCAGAAGCACCGCGTCGCGGTCACCGCTCAAGGCGGCCGTTCGGGTGTCGTCGGCGGCGCGGTGCCCACACTCGGCGCCATCGCTCTCGATCTCACCAGTCTCAACCAAGTCATCGCACTCGACGCGGTTTCGAGCACAGTGCGCGTGCAGGCCGGAGTCTTTGGTCCCGACTTAGAGCGCTTCGTTCAAGAGCTGGGCTACACCGTGGGTCACTTTCCTCAGTCCTTTGACCTCGCTACGGTCGGTGGGTGGATCGCGTGTCGCGGCGCAGGTCAACTCTCGAATCGTTACGGCAAGATCGAAGACATGGTGCGCGCGCTCACCGTCGTCTTAGCCAGTGGAGAGGTCATCCCGCTGGGCGGCCACGGTCCCCGTCAAGCCGTCGGTCCAGACCTCTTGCAACTCTTCGTCGGTTCTGAGGGCACGCTCGGCGTCATCACGGAAGCGACGCTCCTCGTGCATGCTCGGGCCAAAAGCGAGCGGCGCGGCGCGTTTCTCTTTGGCGACTTTGACGAGGGATTGGCGGCCTGTCGGCGCATCGTACAGCGCGACGCGCGTCCAGCGGTGCTTCGGCTCTACGACGAGACCGAGTCGAAACGGAGCTTTGACCTCGAGGGCTGCGCGCTGATCGTGCTCGACGAGGGCGACGCCCACTTCGTCGAAGCGACCTTTGCGATCGTTACGGCGGAGTGCGTCGAAGCCACCCCACTCGATACTTCCTACGTGGAGCGCTGGCTCGCGCACCGAAACGACGTCAGCGCGCTGGCGCCGCTGTGGGAGCGCGGCCTCGTCGTGGACACGATCGAGGTGGCTGGCCCTTGGGCAACGCTGGAGTCTCTTCGACTCCGGGTGTGTAACGCACTGAGAGCCCGCGAGGGCATGTTCGCCGTGTCGGTGCACCAGTCGCACGCGTACCTCGACGGCGCCTGTCTCTACTTCACGTTCGCGGGTAAGCCGCCCGACGACGCCACCGCTTTTTACCGCAATGCGTGGAACGACGCCATTGACGAGGTGCTGATCGTCGGGGGCGCGATCTCTCACCACCACGGGATCGGGCGAAATCGGGCGCGCTTCGTGGCCGACTCGCTCGGCGGCGCGTTCTCGCTGCTCGAGGGCCTCAAGGCGCAACTCGATCCTTACAACATCATGAATCCCGGCGTCTTGGGACTTGGCGGAGCCCCCTGGTGAGGGCCCTCGCGATTGACGTGGGCTCGTCGTCGGTTCGTACCGCCGTCGTCGACGCACAAGGAAAGGTCGCCCACGTACATCAACAACGTCTCACCGTTCGATCGCCCTCTCCCGGCGAGGTCGAACTCGATCCCGCCGAGATCGCCCGACTGTCGCTCGAACTGGCGGCGCGCACCCTGGACGAGGGCGGACCGTGTGACGTGGTGGGCATCACCAATCAACGCGCCACCACCATCGTCTTTGATCCCGACACCGGCCGGGCCGTGGGGCCAGCGCTGAGCTGGCAGGACCTTCGTACGGTGCTCGACTGCCTCACTCTTCAAGGCGACGGTTTGCGCCTCGCGCCCAACCAGTCGGCCACGAAGATTCGCTGGCTCGTCGCTCAATCGGGGCGACGGGCGAAGGACCTGCGATTCGCCACCATCGAGACCTGGATCGCCTGGCACCTCAGTGAGAGAACCACCTTCGCCACCGACCGATCGAACGCCAGTGTGAACGGTCTGGTGAACCCGACGCTGGACGGATGGGACGAACACGTCCTCCGCGTGCTCGAACTGGACGAAGTGATGCTGCCTCGTCTGGTGGACACGATGGGTTCGTTCGGCGTGGCCAGTGCGCTCGCCGGCGCGCCGCCGATCACGGCCCTCGTCGGCGACCAACCGGCGTCGCTCTTTGGACAGTCGTGCGTGCGCCGTGGCGCCAAGATCACCTTTGGCACTGGCGCCATGCTCGATATGGTCCACGGCGTCGAGGCGCCCAGTTCGTTGCACCGCTTCGCCTCGGGCTGCTACCCGACCGTCGTACGAAGTGCCGACTCTCGTCTGACGTGGGGCATCGAAGGCATCATCTTGAGCGCCGGGTCGTGCGTCGAGTGGCTGCACGAACTCGGGCTCATCGACACCGCGACCCAGAGCGAGGAGTTGGCGTCCTCGGTCCCCTCGGCCGACGGGGTCTCGTTCGTGCCCGCCTTTTCTGGACTCGGCACGCCGCAGTGGGACTTCGGGGCACGGGGGGCGTTCTTTGGACTGACGCTTGGTTCCAGTGCCGCGCACCTCGCGCGTGCGGTCTTAGAGGGCATCGCCCAACGCGGCGCCGATCTACTCGACGCGGCCGAACAAGAGATCGCCACGACACTGAGCGAGTTGCGTGTCGACGGAGGCATGAGCGCCAATCGTCTCTTCGTCCAACGACTCGCGGACTTCTCGGGCCACGCGGTCGCGGTTTCGTCGGAGCGCGAAGCCACGACGCGCGGCGCGGGCTTGATGGCGCTGGTCGGCGCCGGGAGCCTCACCCTCGATGACGTCGAGCACCTCTGGTCACCGGCGTACGTCGCGACGCCCTCACTCAGCGAAGACCAACGTCTATCGTCTCGCGCGCAGTGGCTCGAGACCGTCCAGCGCGTGGCGGGCACGATCCCCGAGCTCTCTGCCGTCTCCTTCTAAGACAACCACGACGCGCTCGCCAGGGCGTCGTTTAACTTCGTGGGCGACTCGAGCAGAGGCTTGGCGAGCGCTAAGTGCCGTGGATGACTGAGGGACAGAAGGCCTGAGACGAGATGGTCGCGCGAATAGATCGCCAACCAGCGGCCCTCATCGGGACTGCCCGACACGAGCACCACGTCGTCGCTGGGGTGCGGGTGACCGAGCATCTGAATCTTCTGGCCGTACTGATCAGACCAAAAGTACGGCACCATCACGCCTTTCGAACGCTCGCCGCTCATCCAAAAGTGCGCGAGTTCCGCGGCGTGCTCGGTCGCGATCTGCCAGTGCTCGATTCGTACGACCTCTTCGCCGATCGCGCTTCGAAGGACAAAGCGTGCGACGTCACCGATAGCCGCCACCCGCGTCGCGGCTTGGAAATCGCCATCGACGACCACCCCCTCGTCGAGGGTAAGTCCGGAGTTCGCGAGCCACTCGAGATCGAGCGTGGAACCGACTGCGGCGAGAACCGCGCGCGCGTCCAGATGGGTTCCGTCGTCAAAGTCAAGGACAAAGCCGTGGTCGCTCATTATCACGTTGTTCAGATGCTGGTTGGTCCGCAGTTCCACCTCGGCATTGGCCGCGAGGGGCAAGAGCCACGTGGACGCCTCCTCGCCGACCGCAGCTGTCAATGGGCGCTCCGCTGCCTCGAGTACCACCGGGACCAGCCCGCGCGCCTTCATCGACGTGGCGACTTCGGCGCCGACGAAGCCACCACCGATGACCGCTGCCACGCTCTGGGGCGCGAGCGACGCGAGCACGCCATCAAGGTGAACGAGATCATCTCGAGTGCGCAGCGTATCGAGCGCCCCCGACGACGCGAACGAGAGAGGACGGGCCCTCGAGCCAGTGGCGAGCACCACGTGCGTGCCCACGAGCAACGAATCGTCCGAGAGACGCACCGACGTCGACTCCACGTCGAGTTGGGCGGCGCGCACCCCCAGTCGAAGCGTCACGCCCGACTCGGCCAGTTTCTGCGGCGACGCCAGCGTCGCCTTACCCACTTCCCATTTTCCCGTGAGCACTTGTTTCGAGAGTGGGGGCCGGTCATAGGGGGCGTACGGCTCGTCCCCCACCAGAGTGAGCGCACCTTGGAAACCTTCGGCGCGCAGTGATTCAACGAACCGCCAGCCCGCGAGGCCGGCGCCTACCACGATGACGTGATCAGAGGAACGAAGTTGACTCACGAACCAAACGACGCGAGCCACTGCTCGGGACTTCGCGGCGCGAGCACGAAGTTGCGCTCACGCACCTTCCTCATCGAAAGTGACGGCTCGGGCGAGTACAGATGGCCCGGGTAGAGGATGGTGTCGTCGTCGATCTCAGTCAGCCGTTCGCTCAAGGACCGATACATCTCGAGCGCGTCGCCGCCCGGAAAGTCCGTACGCCCGCAGCCATCGATGAACAGCGTGTCGCCGCTCATAAGGTGACCCTCGACGAGAATGCACTGACTGCCCGGAGTGTGACCGGGCGTGTGCAACAGCGTCACCTCTAAGTCGCCAATCGGAAGCACGTCACGGTGGTGATGAGCTGTGAAGGCGTTCTCGCCCAATCCAGTGCGGGCCACGATCCACTCGACCTCCTCGGTTTGGACGTGAATCGGTACTTCCACTATCTCTCGCAGTTCAGCGACGCCCGCCACGTGTTGTCGGTCCATGAGTGTGCCGCCCACGTGGTCGGGGTGGTAGTGCGTCGCGATGACACCCCGGAGGTTCATGTCGTCACTCGCGACGATGTCCACGAGCTCGGCCGGGCGATACGCGGGGTCCACCAACATGGCGTCGCCCGATTCGCGATCACCGAAGGCGTAGGTGAAGTTACGCATCGACGTGGCAGTCTCGTCGCCGACGGCAAAGTCACTACCGGCCAGCAACTGACGGAAATAGAATCGTTCGCTCATTCGGTGTCCGCAACATTGGCGATGCGCGGCGTCAACTCCTCGACCTTGGCCTTGGTGAGCGCTAAGCGCGCCTCCAGTGCTTCGATGATCGTGGTCGCCCGTTCCAGTTTCGCGAAGAGATCGTCCACCGAGACTTCGCCCTCGTCAAAGGAGGCGACGATCGCGTTCAGTTCACTGGCCGCTTCATTCCAATCACTGACGTTACTCATGACGGCGTTCCCTTCATATCGGTGACTTGTGACGTGAACGATCCGTCGCTCACCAGGACGTGGACCTCGTCGCCGAGGGTGACGTCACGCAGTGACTTCACGACGGCGCCGCGGGCATCGGTCACGATAGACCAACCTTGGGCCAGACGCCGCGTCGGATCGTAGGCCGCTAGTAGTTGACGGTGACCGGCGAGTAGTTGAGTCGCCGACGCCACGAGATGACGGCCTTGGATGACCAACCTCTCTCGGGTGCCAACCAGATGACGCTCCTCCGCCCGCAAGCGATCGCGCACCGCAAAGATCATCGTTCGACGACGTTCGCCGAGATAGTCCTCGGCTTCGTCGAGCACGTCGTTCGACGCGTCCAGCAGTCGTTGCGCGGGGTGGCGCAGGTTCTCTTCGTACCAGACATTCACGATGCCGACGATCTCCTCGCCCAATTTGGTCGGCGTGATCGAATGAGTGTGCGCGACCAGATCGGCCACCGACTCGTCGCCGGTGTGTCCGATGCCAGTGAAGACCGGTGCCCTCGACGTCGCGATCGCGCGCGCGACCCCTTCATCGTCAAAGCACGCGAGGTCGCCCCTGGACCCTCCGCCGCGCACAACGCAGATGACGTCGACGCCGTGCTCGTTGAGGTTCATCACCGCGCGCACGATCTGCGCCGGCGCCGCGTCGCCTTGGACCAAGGTCCGCACCAGCACGATCTCAAAACTGAAACCCGAGTTCAAGAGCTGACCGGTGAAGTCCTGAAAGCCCTCGGTGCCCGGACTCGCCACCAATCCCACCCGCAGGGGCACCGGCGACAACCTCGCCGCCTTATTGAGATCCATCAACCCTTCCTCGCGCAGTCGCGCGATGAGCTCGAGACGGCGACGCGCGACGTCGCCCAAGAGCCCCTCCACGTCGATCTCGGTGATGGAGAAGCCGATCTTCCCTTGGGGCGCGTACACGTCGACGTAGCCAAGAAAGCTCACGACCATCCCGACTTTCAAGGTCACGCCCTCGGCGCCCAGACGGCGTTTCAGCACTGCCCACGGCGTCGCCCAGCAGTGGGCGTTAAGGACGGGTCGCTTGGTGTCGCTCGACGCTGATCCGGCGTCAACGAGGTCCACGTAGACGTGACCCTTTTCGTAGACCTTGGCGATCTCTCCTCGAACCCAGTGGGGGCGGCGGCGCCCAAAACTCGATTCGAGATGCGTCGTGAGCAGTTCGTAAAACTCGCCGACCTCCAAGACCGGCTCGTCGCGCACGCTGACATTGACCACGAAGTGAGGCTACCGCCCGGTCGTCATCTCACTCCGTGGCTTGATGTCACCGAAAAGTTGTGTCAGACTAGAAACGGATGGTGAGTCGACTGGGTGGCCGCGCCGCTTGGCAACAGGTGGCGAGGAAAGTCGGGGCTCCATAGGGCAGGGTGCTCGCGAAACGTGAGTCGCGGCGACGTGCAGGAAAGTGCCACAGAGATAAGACCGCCGATGGCTTGGGCAACCAAGCACAGGTAAGGGTGAAACGGTGCGGTAAGAGCGCACCAGCACTTTGGGCAACCAAGGTGGCTCGGTAAACCCCACCCGGAGCAAGATCAAACATGGGAGGCAGCCCGCACGCCTCGTAGTACGAGGCACTCCCGAGGTAGATCGCTGAGATGGATGGCCGCCCAACCTTCCTTTGGAAGGCGGACAGAACCCCGCTTATAGGTCGACTCACCATCCACCTCTCTATTACTAACCAACTACTTGAAAGATTGAACCGTGTTGCACCTGCCCTATCGCGAGCTCCCGATAGCTGACCCGGGCACGCCTGACACGAGGTCACCCTTTCGCTACTTGGTATGGCTGGCGCGACACCAGCGTTGGCTCTTGACGCTCAACGCCCTCTTCGGCATCGGCTGGATGGTCTCCCAAGCGCTGGTGTGGGCCGCGGTCGGCGCGGCCATCGACCACGGCGTCGAGCGGCACAACGACACCGAACTGTTTAAGTGGGTCGCGGTCGTCATCGTCTTGGGACTCATTCAAGCGTTTTGTGGAGCGTTTCGTCACCAACTCGCCGTCACGAACTGGATGAACGCGACCTATCGCACCGTTCAACTCATTGGCCGTCACGTGGCGAAGAGCGGTACCGCATTGACCGACGAGATCCCGGCCGGCGACATCGTCAATACGGTCGCGGCGGACGCGATGCGCATTGGCGGATCCTACGACTCCTTCGCGCGATTCGCCGGCGCCATTGTCGCGTGGATCGTGGTGTCGATCATTTTGCTCTCGACCTCAGTGCAGCTCGGTCTCATCGTGCTTTTGGGTGTACCGATCCTCGGCGCCCTTACGACCCCACTGATGAAACCGCTGCACGACACCCAAGCCGCCCAGCGCGAAGCGGCCGGGCGCCTCGCGTCCCTGGGCGCCGACACCGTCGCCGGATTACGAATTCTTCGAGGCGTCGGCGGCGAGGAGGTCTTCTTAAAGAACTACCGCGAGCAGAGCCAGAAGGTTCGCGTCGCGGGCACGCGCATCGCCTCGCCCCAAGCCGGTCTCGAATCAGGTCAGGTGCTCTTACCGGCCATCTTGACCGGAATGGTCACGTTCCTTGGCGCGCGCGACGTCATGAACGGCTCTCTCCAGCCGGGCCAATTGGTGGCCTTCTTTGGTTACGCAACCTTTCTCACCACTCCCCTTCGCACGGCCATCGACTACGTCATCATGTCGACGCGCGCCTACGTGGGCGCGGGACGCGTGCTTCGGATCTTGCACGTCCGACCCACGGTCTCCGATCCCGAGCGCCCCTTGGCCTGGCCGGCTCGGCTCTACCGTCTTGAGGACCGACGCAGCGGCCTGACCCTCGAGCGCGGCCAACTCGCCGCGCTGGTCACCGTCACCACCGACGAGGCGGCGATCTTGGTCGATCGCCTCGGACGATTCGTCTCCGACTGTGACGACGTGTTCGTTAATGGCGCGCCCATCGACTCGTACGCTCTGAAAGACGTTCGCGCGCACATTGTCGTGAGTGAGATCGAGCCCCGCCTCTTTTCGGGAGAACTGCGCGAGGAGCTCATGCCCCACGGTCGCCCCGACGACGAGCGAATCATGAGCGTACTGCGAGCCACTAGCTCTCTCGATGTGCTCGAGGCTCTCGAAGACGGACTCTCGACCACAGTCGAGGAGCGCGGTCGCGGCTTCTCGGGTGGTCAGCGCCAGCGCTTGAGTCTGGCGCGAGCGTTTTTGACCAACGCCGAGGTCTTGATCTTGGTCGAACCGACCTCAGCAGTCGACACCCACACTGAAGGGCGTATCGCTGCTCGACTTCGTGAGGTGCGCGGCGACCGTACGTCGCTCGTCGCCACGACCAGTCCCTTGCTGCTCGAAAAAATGGACGTGGTGTACGTGGTCCTCGACAGCCACGTCGTTGATCAAGGTACGCACGATGAACTCGTGGCGAGGTCCCTCAAGTACCGCCAGATCGTCTTGCGAGAGGACGCCTAGTGCAGCTACCCGTCGCCAGCTCCCAAGTCGTCCTCGCGTACGCGCGTGTACTAATCCGCCAGCACCGCCGGGCCCTGGCCCGGATGCTCTCCCTCTACGCGCTGGCCGCGATCATGGCACTCATTCCCGCCTGGGTAATCGGTGAGATCACGAACTTCGCGTCCAAGCATGAGCTCACTTCGTTCAAGATCACGATCTACGTCGGTACGCTGGTCGTGGCTTCACTCGGTTACGCCGTCCTCACCTTCTTCGCTCGACGTCGCAGCTACGTCTTGGGCGAGACCGTATTCGCGCAACTTCGAGAGGAGTTCCTCCAAAGCGTGCTAGCGCTACCCCTGGTGGAAGTCGAGCGGGCCGGCACCGGTGACCTCTTAAGCCGCACCACCAACGACATGGAGTCGCTCTCTCGAACGGTGCGCTTCGCGATGCCCGAATGGCTCGTCGCGATTCTCCAAGCCGTCCTGACCTTGGTCGCGATGTTGCTGGTGAGCCCCTTGGCGAGCGTCGCGAGTTTGGTCTCGCTGCCCGTCCTCTTCTTTTCAACTCGTTACTACTTGCGCTACGCCACCCCCGGCTACCGTCGCGAGCGAATTAGCTACGCGACGATGTCGGGCTCGGTCGCTGAAACCGCCGAGGGCGCGCGCACCATCGACGCGCATCGCCTGGGCGCTCGACAGTCGGATCGTATTGAAGACAACGTGCGAGAGTCTTTTTACGCCGAGATGTACACGCTGTTGTTGCGAATGGTGTGGTTCCCTACGGTGGAGGGTGCGTTCGCGGTCGCGATCGCCGTCACGCTGGCCTGGAGCGGGTGGCTGGCCATCAACGGACACGTCTCAATCGGTGCGGCGACGACCGTCACACTCTACGTGGTGCAGATCAACGATCCACTCGACCGAATCGTCTCGTGGCTGGACGAACTGCAAATTGGCCAGACCTCGCTCGCCCGTTTGGTGGGCGTCTCGGTCGTGAAGGACGATCGTCCGCTACACGGTCCCGAGCCCACCAATGAAACGATCACCATGGACAACGTCCACTACGCCTACCGCGAGGGCCACGACGTCTTAAACGGCGTGACCTTGACGGTACGGCCCGGCGAGCGACTCGCCATCGTGGGGCCCTCGGGCGCTGGTAAGTCCACGATCGGTCGACTCTTGGCGGGAATCGACGCGCCGCGTGTTGGTTCGGTGCGCGTAGGCGAGGTCGAACTCGCCCAGATGCCGCTCGTGAACCTCCGTCGCCACGTGGCGCTCGTCACGCAAGAACACCACATCTTTATTGGCACCGTTCGCGAGAACTTAGCCCTCGCCCAACCCGGCGCGTCCGACAGTGACATCGTCAGTGCCCTCGATGCCGTCGACGCGCTCGAGTGGGTCCAACACCTGCCCGAAGGCCTCGCCACCGAACTCGGCACGACGGGCTATCCCATCACACCGGCCCAGGCCCAACAGTTGGCGCTCGCCCGTTTGGTCTTGAGTAATCCCCACACCCTGGTCCTTGACGAAGCGACGGCGATGCTCGATCCCAGGGCCGCACGACATCTCGAACATTCGCTCAGTGCGGTCTTGGAGGGACGTACGGTGATCGCGATCGCGCATCGTCTCCACACCGCGCACGACGCCGACCGAGTCTGCGTCGTCATCAACGGCGCGGTGGCGGAACTTGGCACGCACAATGAACTCGTGGCGCTCGACGGTGAGTACGCCGCGCTGTGGAACAGTTGGCGAAATGAGCGGCCCGCCGCCTCGTAGGCTTCATCTGTGACGGAGTACCTTCGAGGTGACGAGATACTCACCTGTGTACACCGCGTCGCGCTCAGTCGAGGCGAGCCCTTCGACTACGAGGCGCCACCGGTCACCGTGGAGATGGCCCGTCGTCGTCGCAACGCGCGCGAACACCTGCGTTCGACCTTAGAGCTACTTCGCCGTTACCACCCCGACGCGGCCACGCCCGAGACTCAAGACGACACCTCGGCCCTCTTACGCGCCGGAAGCGAATTGATCCTTATGCCCCGATTGACGCGAGATGACGTGGGACGTCGCGTCGCGTCAGTGCACGCGCTGGTTCGAGTTGGACGAGTGGACGCGTCTTTTACGTACGCGCCGGTGCTCATCAAGAACCACGAGGTAATCGAAGCGGCGAGCACCCGGCGCACTCTTGAGGGCTCACTCGAACAGGTCCGGCCCAGCGAAGCCACGTATCTCGACGGCGTGGGGACGCGCTCGGCCCTTCCCATGACCCGCACCGGCCTCGCGCTCGCCCACGCCACATGTGTGCTCGGCGCGCTCGCCCACGCTGACCCGAGCGCGCACGGCGGCGTCATCGATCGCCACCAGCGGCTCTGGTGGTTGGACCTGGCCGGGGGCGGCTACCCGCGATTCAATCTGACGACTTACAACGCGCTCTACCAAGAACGCCTCGACGTACTGTGCGCCCATGACGCGTGGGCCGCCGGAGGCGCCAACTTTCCCACCGCCCCCTACTGGCATCGAGACTGCCCTACCTGTCCGTACAGCCAATACTGCGAATCGCAACTCGAGACGTTGGACGATGTCTCACTCGTCCGATTTACCACCATCAATCAACAGTTGTTGCTGAAAGAAAACGGCCTCGATACCCGCGCCCAGTTAGCTCGCCTCGACCCCGACCGCGCCCGACGCGCGCGCCATAAGCCGATCAATCCCCTCGAACGTCACGGGCGCGAAGAGTTCCTCGGGCGAAGCATCGACAAACTAGACGATTTGATTTATCGCGCACGCGTGCACGAGCGGGGCACGGCACTACGGATTGTCGACGCGGCGCGGATGGGCTGTGCGAGGGCGGACGTCGAGGTCGACGTTGACATGGAGAGTTACGATGACGCGACGTATCTATGGGGGGCGTACGTCACGCTCGACCGCCCGCTGGCCGACGTTTCTTCGGGCTATCGCGCCTTCGCCGAGTGGGGTGAGCTCACCAACCATGCGGAGGCCACTATCTTCGCCGAGTTCTGGTCCTGGCTGAACCAACTACGACGCACCTGCTTGGAGCAGGGGCGCACCTTTGCGGCGTACTGTTTCTGGGCCCAGGCGGAGAACGGCGCGATGAACCGCGCGGTCAGTCCCCCGTTGGCTGACGGGCCGACGGCCATTGATCTGTCCGACTTTCGGCGAGCCAATCCCCCGCAATGGATTGACCTGCACGAGTACGCCAAGCGCCAAATTCAAACCGAGGGACCCCTCGGACTAAAACAGCTCGCGAGGGCGGCGGGCTTTCAGTGGCGGGACCCCAATCCAAGCGGCGAGGCATCGATCATTTGGTACGAAGAGTCGACCCGCGGCGATTCACCCGCGGCGCTGGGCGCGCGGACCCGACTACTCGAGTACAACGAGGACGACTGTCGAGCGACCAAGGCGCTGCGAGACTGGCTCTGCGGTCCCGCTCGCGATCTCCCGCATCGCGACGACCCATTGTAGGGATCGGTCAGTTCATTAGCATTGAACGGTGGCCGTCGCATCGTCAGTTTCGTCAACGAGGGCCACGTATCATCGAAGTGCCCGAGTGCTCGGCGTCGTCACGAGCCTCGCCACTCTCGCGCTCGCTACGTTAAGCGCCGTCGCGCTCGCCGACGTTGCCCAGCACTTATTTGCACGGGGACTAGGGCTACTCCTAGGGATTATGGCGGCCCGATGGGTTCTCTCGGTCGGAGTGGACGAGTGGAGCGAAGGTACCACGCAACGCCTACGTGCACAATGGCGACACTCGCTGATCGCCCATCTCGCCATCCCGCGCCAAGAAGGTCAGCGTGGCCGCGGTGACCTAGGGCTCGCCGTCGACCAAGCGTCCCACGCGCCGTCCCTCGAGCGTCTCGCGGTGAGCGCGGCTACGTCACTCCTCGGCATCGTCGTCATCTTTTGGGCCGCCGGCTGGCTCGCGTTCACCATCTCGGTCGCCCTGCTCGCGATGGCGGCGCCGCTGTACCAGCGAGCGGGCCGGCGCAGCCACGCCATGGCGGCGGAGTATCAAGCGCGCCGTGCGCTGCTCGAGGTCCGCCAACTCGAGGTTCTTCAACACGCGCCAGAGCTGCGGGCGCTGGGCGCGGTGACCTACGGGGCCGACGAGATTGGTGCAATTTCCGACAGCGAACACGTCCTCTCGCTGAGAGCAGTGCGCGTCGCGCTGGAATCCTCATTAGTGACCGAGTTTCTCAGCGGCGTCAGCATCGGGCTGGTGGCGATGGTCGTCGGGTTCGCGCTCTTAGACGGACGTATCAGCCTGGTGCGGGCTCTCATAGCCGTACTCGTCACCAGTGAAATGTTCACTCAAGTGCGCCACTACGGAGTGGAATTTCACCGCCGTGACGACGCTCAACAAGCGCTCGTGACCCTCGAGACACCAAACATCACTCCTACACCATCAACCGCGAACGTACGACTATCGGCGCACGCTCTGGTGACCGAGGCGAACCCGGGCGTAATCAATCTCGACGTGCGAGCGGGGGATCGCGTGGTCATTACTGGTCCGTCCGGGGTGGGCAAGACGACTTTGTTGCACACGCTCCTGGGTTGGCGCAACTCCCTAAGCGGTACGACGACGCGAACCGACGCGCCGGTGGGTTACGTCGGTGTCGAGAGTGCCGTGCTTTCGGGATCGTTGCGCGAGAATTTAACCCTCGGCGTTCGCCACCACGACGCCGACGTCACGGCGCAACTTCGGGCGTTGGGACTGGACGGCACGCGCTTTGACAACCTTGACGTGGAGCTCTTGGCCGACGGTCGGGGGCTCAGCGCCGGCGAGCGGGTACGCCTCGTGCTCGCTCGCGTTCTGCTCAGTGCGCCGTCCCTCGTCGTGCTAGACGATATCGCTGGCGTCCTGGACCTCGTGGCACGCGACCACGTTCGTCAATCTCTCATGGCACTGCCCGACCTTGCGTTGATCGAAGCCACGGTGGACACGCCTCTCATCATCGACGCCACCACTCGAATTGCGATAAGTCCATGAACACCGATCTGGCGCGACTCCTGCAGTGGCTGCGGCGAGCACAGCCACCTCGAAAAGCCCTGTGGCGCGCGCTCGTGGCCGGCTTGGTAGCGTCGATGACGAACGTGGCGCTGTTCGTTGGGGCGCTCGCGCTGTTGGTCGAAAGCGCGGCGCGGCCGGGACTACGGGCCGTCGTGGTGGTACTCGTCGTGATTGAGCTCTTCGCCTTTTTGCGCTCGCCGCTGCGCTTCGTTGAGCGGCTCTCGGCTCACCGGCTGGGATACGCCGCGGTGACCCGCTGGCGACGTTGGCTCGTTTTGGTTGTCGGACGGCTGAACTTCTCGCAGTGGCGCGTGTACGCCGCGGGCGACCTGCTCGAGCGCGCCTTACAAGACACCGACGAACTACAGGATCTTTGGCTGCGCTTCGTGGTGCCCTTCATCGACACCGCGGCCGTGATGCTGTTGGGCGACGTCGTCATTGCCGTTCTGCCTCCATACGGCCGTTGGTGGGCTTACGCGCTGGTCCTCTTCGTCGTCCAGGTCCTCGGGGTCGTGGGCCTGGCTCGGTACGCCAGCGCCGAACTCTTCTACGACCGGCGCCTGCGCGCGGCGCGCGGCTTCTATCGAGCAGAGCTCGTCGAACTCAGCGCCGCCACACCAGAGCTCGTGCTCTTGCACCGCGAAGCACTCGCACAACAACGTTCCGCAGCTTCGGTGGCCGAACTAGAAAGTGCCGAGTCGTCACTGCGTCGACAGCGTAGAAAGACCAACGTGCTAGTTCTTGGGGCGGCACTCTTGGCGCTGGCGGGAGTCGCGCTGCACCCCACCACGTCGCCGGTATGGCTCGTGGTGGCCACGGCCATCGGGCTAGCAACCTTCGACGCGCTCAACACGATTCGCACAGCACTTCACGCCGCCGTCGAGGTGAGTGGCGGCAGTGAACGGCTTGAAGTGCTCGATACTTCGCCTCACCGAGGTTCACGGTCCTGGCCCTTGGACTCGACGATTCGACTCAATGACGTGACGCTCCTCGAAGAGGACCGCTTACTCGTGCGCGACGCGTCGTTCACGTGGGCGCCTGGTTCACACGTTGCGCTTACCGGTGAGTCGGGCGTCGGGAAATCCACGCTCCTGCGCGCCCTCGCTGGGCTCGACGACGCGAACAGCGGAACCATCTCCATGGGAGACGTCCCGCTCGGTGATCTGTGCGAGGAAGAGTTTCGTCAGCACGTGGCCTACGTGATGAGTGAGCCGGGCTTTACGCGCGGCTTCGCCGTCGACGTGGTCGCGCTCGGTCGAACGGGCACGCGAGATCCTCACGTCGATCTGGCCGCGCTCGGTCTCACGAGTGAGCGATCGACGCGATTTGACGAACTCTCTCGCGGTGAGCGCGTGCGCGTGGCGATCGCCCGGGCCCTGGTCACCCGTCCAGATATCTACCTACTTGATGAACCAACCGCCGGACTCGGGAGTGAGGAGTCGGCGCGCGTACTCTCGCTGCTCGACTCAACCAACGCCACCGTCGTGATCGCAACCCACGACTCTGACGTGATCGCGTGGTGTGACCTCGTCGTTGCGTTACGAGACGACGGACTGCTTCGCGTTATCCGTTGAGGTTCACCATGGCCGAGGGCTGGTAACGCTCACCGGCAACCGCCGAGCGCGGGACGGCCGCTTCCAGCGCGGCGACGTCGGCCTCGCTCAACACGAGCGTGCTCGCCGCAATGTTCTCGCGCAGCCACTTACGGCGCTTCGTGCCAGGAATCGCGACCACGTCGTCGCCTCGCGAAAGTACCCACGCCAGGGCCAGCTGGGCCACCGTCACCTTCTTTTCTTCGGCCAGGCGTTCGAGGTTCCTCACTAACCTCAAATTGGTCTCGAGCGCCTCACCGTTGAATCGTGGTTGGTAATTTCGAAAGTCCCCCTCGGCAGTCCCGAGGCCGGCGGTTTCATTGGTGAGAAAGCCCCGTCCGAGCGGGCTGTAGGCCACGAAGCCAATGCCGAGGCGCCGACAGGTCGCCAACACGCCGTCTTCGGGGTCCCGGGTCCACAGCGAGTACTCGCTCTGCAGCGCCGCCACCGGATGGACCGAGTTCGCCCTTTCGATCGTCGCGGACGACGCCTCCGAGATGCCCAGGTAGCGAACCTTGCCCGCTTCGACGAGGGACTTCATCGCGCCCCAGGTCTCTTCGACCGGCACCGTGCGGTCGACGCGATGTTGATAGTAAAGATCGATTACCTCGACGCCGAGCCGCTCGAGTGACGCCTCGCACGCCGCCACCACGTACTCGGGGGTTCCGTTGATGCCAAGTCGCGAACCGTCCTCGCCTCGCTGGTTACCGAACTTCGTAGCCAGCACGACTTCGCCGCGGCGGCCCTTGATGGCCCGTCCCACCAGGCGCTCGTTGGTGAAGGGGCCGTACATGTCGGCCGTATCCAAGAAGTTGACGCCGCTGTCGAGGGCTTCGTGGATCGTGGCGACGGACTCGTCGTCGTCGCCCACGCCGTAGAACTCACTCATGCCCATGCAGCCAAGTCCCTCAGCCGAGACGCTCAGTCCTTGGCCTAACGTGCGACGTTCCACCGCGCCTCCTTCATGTGAAATTGCTCACATAACCCTGTTTGGGACCATTTACTCTCACAGTAGCCCGGCGCCAGGAACTAATTTCGTGGCTATTGGCTGGGGGGGCCAAACATCGAGCGCCCGCCTGTTCTGATCTCAGAGCAGGCGGGCTCGTTGTCTCTAACGTGCGCGCGACGGCCCTTAGAGTAAGCCCGTGTCACTCTCTGCCCCTTCTGCGACGCCCGAATCGCCGCCGCGTCCGCTGCTGCGCGGCTGGCTCCACGTTGCCGGTGCACTCATTCTGCCGGGCTGCTCGCCGATCTTGTTGGCGCGCGCCCAGACCTGGGCCCAGGTGGGCTGGGTCCTGAGCTATCTAGTGGGCGTTGAGTCCATGCTGATCACTAGCGCCCTTTTTCACCGGGTGCGCTGGACGCCCGCGCATCGGCGCGTCCTCAAGCGCGCCGACCACTCGGCCATTTTTCTCGCGATCACCGGCAGCTATCTCGCGATCGCCGGGCTAACCATGCACGGCACCATTCGTCTCGTTCTGCTCCTCGTTGTCTCGACGGGCGCCGCCATTGGCATCGCCATACGTCAGTTGTCTCTCGACACCCCTAAGTGGGTCAACACCCTGCCCTACCTCGTCGTTGGGTGGGCCGCCGTGGCGGTGCTGCCCCAGATCTATCGAGGGGGCGGCGCGTGGTGTTTCGCACTCGTGGTGGCGGGCGGCCTCGCCTATACCTTGGGCGCCCTGGCTTACGCGTTGAGGCGCCCCCGGCTGGCCCCACGCGTCTTTGGCTATCACGAACTTTTCCACGCGGGCACGTTGATCGGGGCGGGACTGCACTTCTGGGCCATCGGCGTGGCGCTGCATTAGTTAATTCAGCGCGGGCACCATGTTAAAGCGCACGAGGGTCGGCGTGGGTCCGCGCGCCGCGATCATCGTGAGCGAACCGTTATCCAGTCGAGTTCGCCACGCCACCGAACCGGGTACGCCGAGCGCCCAGACGGCGGCGGATTTGATCGGCGACACGTGACTGACAATGGCCAGGTGGTGATCCCCTGAGTGCAAGAGGCTCTGCTCGTCTTTGAGTAAGTCGTCCAGTTCGCCGTGGACGCGCTGATCGACCGAGGCCAGCGACTCACCCCCGCCCAGAGCGACGTCGTGGTCGTGCTCGAAAGCTCGCCACTGTTCGCCGGTAATCACGCTCAAGGGCTGGCCGTCGAGCGCGCCGTAGCTGACCTCGATGAACGACTCCATCACGACGGGTTCGAGATCGGGCAACGCCAGTAGGGCCGTCGCGCGGGCGCGGCGAAGCGGCGAGACCCACACCTTGACCACATCGACCAGATAGGGCGCCAACGCGCGGGCCTGACGCTCGCCGAGTTCAGTCAGGTCGGCGTCACTGTGTCCTACGAGCAGGCGCTGCGCGTTCGTGGTGGTCTGACCGTGGCGAATCAAGATGATCATGGCAACAACAGACGACCACACTCAGGACAGTCCATGAAGGTCCCCATCGCCTGGGCCTTCCAGCGATCGACGTCGAGCGGGGACAAAGCGAGACGACACCCGTCACAGTGTCCTTCGATGACCTGGGCCGCCCCCGATATGCCCGCGTGCGCCAACGACACCTCGTAGCGCGACAAAATTCCAACGGGTAGCGCCACGGCGCGCTCTTCGCGAGCACTTCGCAATGACACCAGCTCTTCAGAGAGCGACGCCTGTAACTGGGCAATGACCTCGATGAGCTCGCGGCGGCGAAGAACGCCGGGCTGCGCGCGCGCCTTAAGCGACGCGATCTCGGCTTCACGAGGATCCACCTCGAGTAAAAGCTCGAGTTCACGGTCTTCGCTCTCGCTCCAGAGCATTCGCACGTGCGAAAGCTCCTTTTCCAGGGCGCTGAGCTCGCGCGCGTTGGCCGTCGACGCCGACAGGGTGGCGTCCAGATCGTTGGCCCGGGACTTTAAGCGTGACGACTCTCGCGCCACTTCGTCGTACGCGCTCTTGAGGGGACCCGCGACGGCCTCGATCTCGAGCAGACTCCTCTGAAGTCCCCGAAGCTCACTTTCGAGTTGGGCGAGCTCTTCGCTCTCGGGCAGATGGGTACGTCGGGCACTGACCCGTTCTATCCAGCGATCGGCCTCCATCAAGGCGCGAAGGTCGTCAGTCTCGCTCACGCTCTAAGTCTGTCACTCCAAGTGAGTCAATCGACTCGGCCAACTTTCGCAACGCCGGCGCGAGCGTCGGCTCCGCTCGCTCGGGTGCGATGGAGAGATCAAACCAAAAGACCTCGGGACTCTCGCCCTCGGGTGGTCGAGGATCCGACGCTTCGCCAACGAGCACGTAGCGCAGGTCGTAGTGCGTGTGACCCTTGGGTCCGGGATGCACGTCCACGTGAAAGAGTTCAACGGGGTCCAGTTGGCGAACCAACAGGCCCGTCTCTTCGGTGGTCTCGCGCACGCACGCGACGTCGGGCGCCTCGCCGGGGTCCACGTGACCTCCCGGTTGCACCCAGATGCCCAGGCGACGGTGACGGTGCAAGATCACCCCGCGCGACGAAACAACGAACGCCGAGGCCGTGACGTGATGAGCGTGCTCGCTCTCTGAGTACGGATCGCCGGGCCAGGCCAGACGCTCGAGGGTCATCGCAATCGAGACCTCTTCTCGAGCGTCCACCGGCGCGATTCGTTGGATCTGGCGGCGCAGATCCTCGATGGTCACTGATCGCCCAAGAGCCTTCGCACCGAAGGCGGGATCTCGAGGTCCCCGTTCGCCATTGCGCCGTTGTCGTCGGGAAGGGGCGTCTCGAAAACCAGCCGGGCCGGCACCGTGCCGGACCAAATCGGTAGCGCCCAATCCCCTTCGTCGTCGTCGGTCGGTCCCGAGGAGACCTTGGCCGATGCTTCGTCGATCGCCACACTCACCACCTTCGTGAGTTGTAGTTCTTGGGCACTGATCGGACGCACCTCACGAGCCCGTCCGGGCAACACCCGATCGATGAAGAGGTTGAGTGCCCTCAATTTTTCGCCCTCGTCGACGACCTCTCGCGCGGCGCCCACCACCACGACCGAACGGAACGCAATGGATGAGTGAAAGCCACTTCGAGCGAGGCGGAGTCCCTCAAAGAGCGTGACGGTGACAAAGGCCTCGCCTTCTCGAATGACCGCCTTCATAACCTCACTCGAGGGACTCCCGTGAAGAAACACCGTGCGGCCCTCGCGCGCGTGCAGGGTCGGCAGGGCCACCGGGGCGCCCTTGACCAACGCAGCGACGTGACAGAGTCGCGCCTGATCCAATATCTCGTAGATAAGCGCCTCGTCGTAGCGCGCCTTTTTGGCGACGCGACGGACCCGAGTTCGCGCTCCCGGGCCCAGTGGGCTACTGCTCACGAACGAATCTCGCCACTGAAGAAAGTCCGCGCGAGCCCCGCGACTTCGACATTGTATTCAAAGAGCCTCGCGTACATCACGCCGCCGCGCGCGCTGGCTTGTCGCACGGTAACAGTCGGTGAACCGGCCTTTTCGACCCACCACGGCGACACCGCGCACATCGCGCTGCCGGTGACGTGGTCTTCGGCGACGCCCAAGCGTGGCGCAAAGACGCGGATCGACACGTCGGCGTCGGGGCCGCCGTAACACGCCGCAATCACGATCGAGCTCGGCACGAGAAAGAGGCTCATCGGATCCACACTCAACCCGCACAGGGTGTCGTAGTCCTCCACGATCGCCAGCACGCTCGACGCGCCGGCCCGGTAGATCTCGCGCACCACGCCCAGCGTGTCGTTCAGCACCGCCGGGTCGAGCGGTTCCAGGCGGGCCCGGGGTAGATCGATGCCCAAAAGTCCCCCGCCTAGTCCTCGGCCCGAAAGTACGCCCGAGCGCGTGGCGAAGTAGAACTCGCCACTCGGCGCGCCCAATTCATTCAACAGTACGTGCAACGTGGCCAGTGTCGCGTGTCCGCAAAGATCCACCTCGACGGTCGGGGTAAACCAGCGAAGCGACCACTGGTCGCCGACCCGGCGCACGAAGGCCGTCTCTGAGACGCCCATCTCAAAAGCGATGTGTTGGAGTGCTTCGTCAGCGAGCGGGTGCTCCAGCAAGACCACCGCCGCCGGGTTACCGCGCTCGGTGGCGCCGATGAACGCGTCCACCCACCACAGTCGGTGCCCGAAGGTCACGTCGACGGAATCCACCTTTAGAGACTGCCACACGCGCCATCGGGCCTCGGTAAGGTTGAACGGTGCGTGTCGCGACGTTCAACCTTCACGCCGGCGTCGACGGCTGGGGCCGACCAACTCGGGCGCTCGACGTCATCAAAGAGCTCGACGCGGACGTGCTCATTCTTCCCGAACTGTGGCGCGCCGACGAAGGACCGGACTTCTATGAGGATCTGCGGTCCAGCCTGCACGTCGAAGGGGCCTTCGCCGCGCTGGCCAAGGGCGAACGGGTGACGTCGGGCCACGGCGGGCCCACCTGGCAGCCTCGCCTGGCCCATTTCTTTGGCGAACGGGGCCTCTACTTCAAGGAACACCGTTCGCTTTCCAAGACCCAGTCCTCGAATCGTGCGCTCTTCGAACACGTCGAGAAGGGCACGTGGGGACTTGGCCTCTTGACCCGGCTCGACATCGAGGATGTGCGCGTCGTCTCGCTCGGGCGACTACCGCGCGAAAAGGTCCAGCGGGCACTGGTCGTAGCCCAGTTGCGTGACGCCGGGCGCCCGTTCTACGTGCTGGCCATTCACGGCGCGCATCTCAGCCACGGTTCGTTTCGCCAGTATCGGCGCGTGAGTGCCTTCGTCAAGACCCTCGATCCAACACGCCCCGTGCTCTTTGGCGGCGACTTTAACTGTTGGCGCCCCTTGCTTCGCCTGCTCTTGCCGGGCTGGCGCTCGCTCGCCCGGGGTCGGACGTGGCCCGGGCCACGTCCTCACTCTCAGATCGACCACATTTTGGGACGAGGTGCTTGGGTGTCGCTGGAGAGTTTCACGCGCGATGGCGGCAGTGATCATCTGGCGCTGGTGGCCGACCTCGAACTTCGCTAGGTCAACTCCATCTTCGAGCTTTCTGGCAGACGTCGCAGCAACAACAGCAATGGCAGCAACGGCAAGAAGGTGACCAGAGCGGGAATGCGCAGCGATCCGGCGCCGGTCACGTGCACCGAGTCGCCGACCAAGCCAAAGATCAAGAGTCCGGCCATCGCGCCCAGCACGCCCGCCACCACGATCCAGCCCGCCGCGGTGGCGCGAAAGGAGTGCGCGAACAGTTCGGTGCTGAGCGCCGCGATCGCCGGCGCCAACAATCCCCCGGCCATGACGCCACTCATGTAGCCCAGAACAAAGGCGGGTTTCCCTCCCCCGTAGGCGAGTGACGCGGTGCCCGCGGTGGCCAAGGTCCCCACGACCACCGTCCAGCGGCGCCCCACCACCCTCGCCAAGTAACGACTGAGCAGAAGTCCCGCGAGTCCCGTGATGGCGCTGAGCGCCACCACGCTCGCCACCACCGGAGGGCTGATCTTCAAGATGCCTTCGCCGTAGACAAACGTAAAACCGCTCGCCGGACCCGAGATCACCCCGATGACAAAGACGACGGACCCCACAATGGCGACCCGTCCTCGCCCGCCTCGCGGCACGGCGCCCAAGCGAGCCATCGGGGCCGTAGCGCCATGGAACAACGGCTCGGGCACCCGTCGCAGAATCGGCCCGAGGAAGAAGATCGGCAGCAGGGCCAACGCGAAGAGCCAGCGAAAGGAGTCGGAACCACGAATGACCCCGTGCAGTATCGCCGCCATGCCGGCGCCGATGCCAGCACCCGCCGAGATGACAACGAGACGGTGAATGCGTCGACCCGCACTCGAGAGTTCCACGGTGATCACTTGGATCATCGCCGAGGTGGTGGAAAGCAGCGGTCGCGCCAGAGCGAAGCACAGAACGAAGAACCAGTAGGAGGGACTAAGTGAAGCGCAGGCCGTGATGACCAGGCCCAACAACAACGTGCGGCGAAGGACCGTGGTACGGCCCCACCGATCGGCGAGTGAGGCGAGGGGCAGCGCGCCGAGCGAGGCGAGACGAAGCACCGCGAGCCCGATGCCGAGCACCGAACCCGAGAGTCCCACCACGCTCTGGAGCGATTGGCTTGAGGTGTGATGTCCAAAGTGGTGCGCCACGTCGTCGAGGGAGGCCACGGCGCCAAACTGAGCAAACCCGGCGACCAGGGCGATGATGAACAGCGCAATCAAGAAGTGTTGCCATGAACGACGCGGACGAGCCCCGAGCGACGCGTCAGCCAAGCCGCACGCTTTCGTCCACTTCCACGAGGGTCTTTCCGTGATTGCCGCCACTGAACAACAAGTTGAGGGCCTCGGGAGCGTTCTCGAGTCCGTGTACGACGTGCTCTTGGTGGTGGAGCTGTCCGGCGAGCACCATTCCGGCCAGCTCGGTCTGGGCTTCGGCAAATCGACTGGCGTAGTCCAAGACGATGAAGCCTTCCATTCGGCCCCGGCGCACAATGAGCATCGACGTGTTCTCAATCCCAAAAGACGCGCCGGTAGCGTTGTACTGAGAGATCGCGCCACAGAGCACCACGCGAGCGTGCATCGCGACGTTGGTCAACACGTCGTCGAGGATCTCGCCGCCCACGTTGTCGAAGTAGAGGTCCACGCCTTGTGGGCACGATTCGCGCAGGCGTTGGCGCAGTCCCCCTTTGCGGTAATCCAAGCACTCGTCGAAGCCGTACTTGGTCACGACGTCGGCGCACTTCTCAGGTCCGCCGGCGATGCCAACCACTTTGGCGGCGCCGCGAACTTTGGCGATCTGACCGGCCACGGATCCGGTGGCGCCCGCGGCGCCCGAGACCACGACCACGTCGCCCTCTTTCATCTGTCCGACTTCAGTAAGTCCAAAGAACGCCGTAATACCCGTCACGCCTAATACGTTCATGACCGTGGCGAGGTCCAAGCCCAGTCCCTGGGGCACCACCGAGAAGCCACGTTCGTCAGTGGCGAGGACCCACTCTTGCCAATTGGTCATGCCAAAGACGATTTCACCGACGTGGTAACGCTCGCTGCGCGATTCCACCACGAGTCCGGTGCCACTCCCGCGAACGACGTCACCAAGTGCAATCGGGGGAAGATAGCCCGGCGCGTCATTCATCCAGGTGCGGATCGTCGGATCGATGGACAACATCGCGACTTTGATCAGGGCCTCGCCCTCGCCACAGACGGGCCGCGGCGAGCTCACCAGCGAGGTCGTCGAACCATCCACCTGGCCCTCCGGGCGCCGCACGAGCACGATCTGTCGATTGTCCATCTGTCCTCCTCGGAAGTAACGGGCACCTTAGATACTGTCACCACCACACCACGTCGACCGATTTGCTAGAAAGAGGAATGAACCGGAAAGGTGGCCGTGACCCGTCAGCGAAGTCTTCGTTCACTGCTCTACCGTGACGCACGCCTGCTGGGCAACGTCCAGGCGGCCACCCACGGACCGGGCGCTTACGCCCAGCGTTACGCGCGCCGCAAGGTCTACTCGCGCACCAACTCCTTCACCCACTCCATCCTTCGTTCGATCTCGCTCAGTAAGTGAATGGGGTTTTAAGCCCGGGCCCTTCGGGGTCCGGACGCGGTACGAAGTTTCTGGACTCGACACCACGAAGTACCTTTTCATAATGGACTACGTCGCACTCGGTACCACCGGCCTAAAAGTTTCACGAATCTGCCTCGGCTGCATGAGCTACGGCGAACCCACGCGCGGGAACCAACTGTGGACGATCGGCCCGCAGGAGGCCGCGCCGTTCTTCCGTCAAGCCCTCGATGCGGGCATCAACTTCTTTGACACCGCCAACGTTTACTCCGCGGGGAGCAGCGAGGAGATCACCGGGCGGACCTTGCTCTCGATGGCGCCGCGCGACGAGTTAGTCATCGCTACCAAAGTGAACGGACGAATGAACCCCGGGGCCAACGGTCAGGGCCTCTCGCGCAAAGCGATCATGGCCGAGATCGACCATAGTCTTACTCGCCTGGGCACCGACTACGTCGATCTGTACCAGATCCACCGATGGGATTACGACACGCCCATCGAAGAGACGCTCGAAGCGTTGCACGACGTCGTCAGGGCCGGCAAGGCCCGTTACCTCGGCGCGTCGTCGATGTACGCCTGGCAGTTCGCCCAAGCGCTCTACACCGCTGACCTCAACGGCTGGACCCGGTTCGTGAGCATGCAGAACTACTACAACCTGCTCTACCGCGAAGAAGAAAGGGAGATGCTGCCCCTCTGCGTCGACCAAGGCGTCGGATCGATTCCGTGGAGTCCTTTGGCGCGGGGTCGATTGACCCGTCCGTGGAACGGTCAGACCCACCGCACCGAGACCGACGAGTTCGGCCGCAGCCTCTACACCGACGACGATCGGCCCGTCGTCGACGCCGTGCTCGACGTCGCGAAAGGGCGCGCAGTCTCGCCCGCCCAGATCGCCCTGGCCTGGGTCCTCTCCAATCCCGCGGTCACCAGCCCCATCGTGGGCGCGACCAAGACCGAACACCTTGACGACGCCGTCGCCGCGCTGGACGTGCACCTGGACGACGCGGAGATCAAACTATTGGAAGCGAAGTACCAACCCCACGGTGTCCTCGGTTTTCGCTGAGCCGACGGTTCTGCGCCGTGGGGGCGGTGACGCCTCCCTAGTCACTGGTGGTCGAATTCGCGTACGACGAGTTCGCCCCAAAGGAAGCCTTTCACTTCGACGTCGCGCTCGATGGCTGACTAGCCAACGAAGGTCTTCACGTCGGCAATGAGCTTATTTTCGATCTCCAAGTTCCAGAGTGAGTCGGCGACGTCCACAACCAAGAACAACTCCGAGAGGAGCAGTGTTTCGATCGCCGCTACCCCGAGGTGTTCGAGCCACTTGCCAATTCCAAATCTCACCGTGAAGTCGTTCGGGGCGCCCTTTATGGTCACGGTGAGGGCTCGATCCGCCGCTACCACTTCACTGAGAAAGCCACCCTTCTTTGCTTGAATGACCGTACCTTGATCGCTGGGTGACGATGATTGAACGGTGAATCCGTTGGTCTTGAGATACTCCTCAACGTGGGTCTGCAGGGCACTCAAATCAGTGCCCTTACCTTCAAAGTGTTCTTCCTTATCGCCCAGCACTGGGTCCTCCTCGTTTCGATTGGCCCTCGCACCTTAGTTGACCTTCGTGAACTCTCCCCAAGAGCTCACCTGAATATCACAACACTGACGACCGCCAACCAAAGACGGTTTGTCCGTATCATGGGGTGTGGCCATTCTTCACAGAGTGAGCGCACCGTAATGAGTCGAAGACCGAATGAAATCTATTCGACGTGGCGGTTCATGGTGAACAGAGGAGACCCAGATGGACGTTAAAGAGTTGCTCAGCAGAGTGGGCGAGAATCTTTCGGTAAGCCGCTCATTTGGCGCCGCCTACAAAAAAGACGGGTTGCTCATTATCCCGGTGGCCATGGTGGCCGGCGGGGGCGGAGGCGGCGGGTCAGAGAACTCATCGTCACACTCCCACCCCAACGAGTTGGAAGGTTTGCTCGAAGATGCCCGACCCCGTGAGGAGGTCCCTAACGGGTCGGGCGGAGGCTTCGGCGGCGTCGTCTTGCCCGTCGGGGCGTACGTCGTCAAGGGTGAGGAGGTCACCTGGGTGCCGGCGGTGAACGTGACGCTCATCGCCCTCGCGGCGCTTGGCGTGCTTCGCCTGCTCATTCGCTCTGCGACGCGTAGGCGCAGGCGGCGACCCGCCTAGTAAGTGCGACGATGAACTCGCCTTCGGCGTGGGGCGCGCTCGTCGCCGAGACGCTGCGCGTTCAAAGAGTTAGACCGAAGAGAGTGCGTTAGCTAATTGGTTCAAACTGCGCCGTGAAGTGACGCAACGCGGCTGGTTCGTGGACCATTCGATACCCGGGCAGCGAAGCGGCGTCTCGGGCCACCGCCGTGACGACCTCAATCACGTAATCAATATGGCTCTGGGTATAGGTTCGCCGTGGAATCGCCAATCGAACCAGCTCCATCGCGGCGGCCTTTTCCGAGCCGTCCGGTTGACGGCCGAACATGACGGTGCCGATCTCGCAACTACGAATACCCCCCGTCTGGTAAAGGGCGATCGCGAGCGCTTGACCAGGATATTGCAAGGGCGCCACGTGACTCACCAACGCCTTCGCGTCCAAATAGACGGCGTGACCGCCGATGGGCTTGACGACCGCAACGCCGGCCGCGTCGAGCGCGTCGCCCAGGTACGCGGTCGAGCGAATGCGGTAGCGCAAGTAGTCGGGCTGCACCGCTTCTTTGATTCCCTGGGCGAGCGCCTCGAGGTCTCGGCCGGTCAACCCGCCGTAGGTAGGAAAACCTTCGGTCAAGATCAACATGTTGCGGCACTGCTCGGCCAGATCATCGTCGTTGAGGGCCAACCAACCTCCGATGTTGCCAAAGGGATCCTTCTTCGCGCTCATCGTCATCCCATCGGCCAACGACGCGATCTCTCGAACAATGTCGCTGATTTCCCTATCGGACTGTCCCGCTTCGCGCTCGTGGATGAACCAGGCGTTCTCGGCAAAGCGGCACGCGTCCAAGAAGAACGGGACGCCGTAGCGACGACAGATCTCGCTCACGCTACGAATATTGGCCAACGAGACGGGCTGTCCCCCGCCCGAGTTGTTGGTGATCGTCAAAAAGACCACGGGGATCGAGGCCGCGCGCTCGCCCAGCAGTGCTTCGAGGGCCTCCAGATCCATGTTCCCCTTGAAGGGGTGCAGCGCGGCCGCGTCGTGACCTTCGGGAATCACCAGGTCTCGAGCCTCGGCGCCGGAGAATTCGACGTTGGCCCGCGTGGTATCGAAGTGGGTGTTGTTGGGCACCAATCTTCCCGGACCGCCCACGACCGAGAAGAGAATTCTCTCGGCGGCCCGGCCCTGATGAGTGGGAATGACGTGACGAAAGGGAAACAGATCCTTCACGGCGGCTTCAAAACGGAACCACGACGGCGAGCCGGCGTAGCTCTCGTCACCGTGTTGAATGGCGGCCCACTGGTCACGCGACATCGCTCCGGTACCCGAATCAGTGAGCAGGTCAATCAACACATCCTCGGCGCGAAGGTTGAACAGGTTATAACCGGCTCGTTCCAGAGCCAGAGCACGCTCCTCGCGGGTGGTCATGCGTAAAGGTTCTACCGAGTGAATTCGAAACGGTTCGATGATGGTGTTGAAAGGTTGGCCCACCGCCTGATGGTACCGCCGCGACGCCATTCACCAAATAGCGGTTAGGACCAGCTACCTACCTCGACGCGACGGCGTGCCGCATCCGCTGTTCTTGACCTAAAGGGCCGTTCGGTCGCCAACCCTTAGGGACCGGTGTAACGACAGGTAAAACTATTCCCACTGACCTGAGTGGGTAGCGACAACGTGACGTTGCTCTGAATTATGTAGTAGCTATCGCTGTAGGGAAGCGACGGCACGCCTAGATCGGTCCCGAGACTGGTGAAGGTCACGGTGCCATAGTTGGCGAAAGGAAAGTAGGTGTTAGTACTCCCATTGAACGGATCTTCCATAATCCACTCGGCCGACGTCGCCCCGGAGTACGTCTGGCTAGAGTCGGTCGTCTGGGAAAAGTACACGAGGCTGTTATTCGAAATGGATTCAATCTGCCAATCCACGCCGATCTTGAAAATTCCCATTCGACCTGACGTGAGGTCCTCTAAGATCGTCTCCCACTGACCGTTGGAGTCGGTGACCGTGGCGAACATCGAGTCTCCGGGGTTGACCGGGAAGTGGGTGAAGGGCACTTCTTGGTTCGGGGTACTGGGATATAACTCATACCAGCCGACCTCTTGCTGACTACCGTTCACGCAACTATTTTCGGTACCAGTTTGCAACAACACTTCTCCCAGCGTGCCACCGGTCCCGACCCACGTGGCCGACTCACTCGTGGGGATGTCGCTGCAGTTCAAGAACGGCACCTGCCAACCACCCGACACTTGGGTAAAGACCGTGGAGTTGCCACTTAACACGTAGCCAGACCAATTGTACGAGGGCGTTCCAACTTGTGGCGCCGGGTTGGACACCACGAGCCACTGGGCGTAGAGGGTGGTATTCGCGGTGAACACCCAGGTGGCGCTGTTCGGGTAAGCCACGCCGGTGCCGTTGGCCGCAGTGTTCCAACCGTTGAAGGTGTAGCCCGTGAACGTGAAGGCGTTGGCCGTCAAGCTGGCGCTGACGTCGTAGTTCTCGGTCTCGTTGGCCATCGAGCCCAAGCCGCCCACGGTCTGGGGAAAGTTCGGATTGAAGGTGACGGTGTAGGAGTTGATCGTCCACTGCGCGTAGAGGGCGACGTTGGCGTAGATAGTGATCACGGCGCCGTCGACGTAAGCCACCCCGGTGCCGTTGGCCAAGGTGTTCCAGCCGGTGAAGGTGTAACCGGTAGCGGCGAAGACGTTGATGGTGAGCGCTTGCGCCGTGCCGCTGGTGAAATTCTCAATGCTCATCGAGCCCGACCCACCCCCGGTGAGGGGAAAGTTCGAATTGAACGTGACCGTGTCGATGTTGGCGCTCCACTGCGCGTAGAGGGTGGCGTTGGCGGTAAAGGCGTAACTGGCGTCGTTGGCGTAAGCCGCCCCGGTGCCGTTGGCCGCGGTGTTCCAGCCAGTAAAGGTATAACCGGTCAACGTGAAATCGTTGGGAGATAGGCCCGTGGCGACGTTGTAGTTCTCGGTCTCGCTGGCCATCGTGCCCGCGCCGCCACTGGGGTGGGGAAAGTTGGCGCTAAACGTGACGATGTAAGCGTTGATCGTCCACTGCGCGTAGAGGGTGGCGCTGGCGGTAAAGGCGTAACTGGCGCCGTTGACGTAAGCCACCCCGGTGCCGTTGGCCGCGGTGTTCCAGCCGGTGAAGGTGTAACCGGTCAACGTGAAATCGTTGGGAGATAGGCCCGTGGCGACGTTGTAGTTCTCGGTCTCGTTGGCCATCGTGCCCGCGCCGCCATTGGGGGTGAAGCTGACCTTCGCCATTGAAATGTGAGGCGTGACTTTGTTAGACGACAAGGAGGATGGCCCGGTACCGAACTTGTTGACGGCAGCAACCCGAAAGAAATACGTATCGCCGTTCGTCAAGCCGCGTACTTTACAGTCAGTCAATCTACAGGCGTAGATTCGTTTTGTTGGAAATACCTCAACGTCGTACCGGGTGATTCGGCCAATTCCCTTGGAAGCTGGAGGGCGAAAGGTCACCTTGGCCGAGACTTCACCGGCCAGAGCTCTGACGTCGCGAGGTGCGCTGGGCCGCGGGGAAGTTGTTGAAGCTGACACCGAGACAACGGGCAGCAACAAAAACGTAAGTGCGATGAACGCCGCCACGAAAGCGCGAAGCCCTCGGAGCTTGTTCGGTCTTCCCGTCACGTGTGCCGAGTGGCCCATGGCTCAATCCGCTAGCGCCTAAGGCGCAGTAGAAATGGACGCACACTCACGACTTTCAGCGTACGTGCCCATAGTCAATTCGAAACGTCGGGTCGGATTTTGAGATTCGGCCGATTGCCCATGACACAGGTGTCTCGATAATCTTACTTGTCCTTCAAGGGCTAACAGAAGGCGTGTGGTATCGCGGTTTAGTTCTTGGCTTTGGACTTGTTCAGAATCACGGCGGCACGAACGAGTGCCTTCAATGCCTTCTCGTTGATCTTCTCGCCCTCGAGAAAGTCGATGGCACGTCTTGTGTTCCCGTCAAGACTGGAGTTGAAGAGGCCCGAGAGATCCTGCAGCGTCGCCCCTTTGGCGAAGGTCATCTTCACGACGCACTTGTAAGTTTCACCGGTGCAGATCATTCCGTCGTGGTACCACACCGGAACCCCCCGCCATTTCCACTCCTCGACGACTTCGGGATCGGCCTCTTTGACCAAGGCGCGCAGCCGGCTGAGCATTTCACCCCGCCAGTCGCCTAACTCCTTGATTCGCGCGTCTATCAGCTGAGACGGAGACTTGCCTTTCTGGGGCCCGCTCTTCTTCATACCGTCTCTCTTCCTTTATTCCGAGGCTTTTATAAATAGGGTCATCCCCACCGAGCCAAAATTCTACTGAGCACTTCGATGCACGGGCTCTACACTCATCGCGCACACCGACGAGGGGCACTCGCCGGTTAGCGTCGATTCGATCAGCAAACGCCAGCTCAATGTCACAGGGAAAGAACCGGCTTCTTGAATGGTTCGAACATCGCCGATTGCCTCGCCGAGCGTCTGGATGCGAGAAGTGCATCACTTGCTATGCATTCGTTGTCACGCTGACAACTTGGTGGACCTTGGGGGACACGATTCGAACCGCGTCTCGGTAGTTCGCGACAAGGCCATCGTTCGCGGGTCGGATCATTCACAGAGTGCCGGAATCCCAGCCTTGGGCGGTCGGTTAACTCCACTCCTGGGTCCAACGCCAACGGTAGAGTCAAGCTAAGTGGAAGGGGAAACTCATGGATGAGGGAGAGCCAGTCTCGTATATGGGACTGCCCATTGGCACAGCCGTGCTCAGTTCCACGGATACCCAGTTCGGGACGGTCGAGCATGTCTTGCAGATCCCCGAACTGGACATCTTCGATGGTATTGCCGTGAAGACGAAGCACGGACTTCGATTTGTTGACCGAGATCAAATTACGGATATCACAACCACTCTGGTTCGTTGTGCGCTGACCGACGATGAAGCCGCGACTCTACCGGCGCCCGAAGGTACTCTTGTCCTCCATCCCGATACTGCTCGCGACGAAGGACCCTCCCTCACCGCTCGATACGGACGCCTTTTCGGTCGACAGCACTGGAAGGAACTGGAGTAACTGTCACCCAATCCCGGGGACAAGGACCACCTTTGGATTCCGCGGTCTCTGCGCATGTGGAAGCAGCGTCAATTTAGTGGACCTTGAGGGACACAATAAGAACCGCTTAATGCCTTCGTTTGCTCATGCGTCGAGGAAATTATGATGACGGGCGCTTATCTACGCTTCGTTGATGAACTCACTTGCGGTTCGCTGGAGACATC
>Ga0307374_10001759_pt1 | contig 39607 bp, 37 predicted proteins | sample OX3MG_FD_202532 | JGI IMG/M metagenome (GOLD analysis project Ga0307374, IMG submission 202532) | Soil microbial communities from Risofladan, Vaasa, Finland - OX-3 | ecosystem: Environmental > Terrestrial > Soil > Coastal area > Acid sulfate soil | place: Finland: Risofladan, Vaasa | collected... | reverse complement strand
CAGCTCGCCGCCGACCAGGGACTTGAGTCCCGCGCCCCACTGGGATCCGAGATTGCGCGATCGCACCGTGAGGCCGAACACCTCTCCCAGCACCTCGGTGATCCGGTAGCCGGGCAGCTCGTTGGCAGTGGAGATCAGCATCGCGTGCTCCTCGGTGGCGGGTGCTGCCCGGTCACCGACCCCATGGGCCCGGGTCGACCGGACCCAGGGTGATTATCTCCGCCCGAGCAAGAGGACACGTAGGATGGACAGCGTCGGCCGGATCAGGGAGAGGCGGGTGACTGAGGTGCGTGCCGAGATGATCGGCACCTGCTGGCGTGTGCTGGCTCGCGAGGGGCAGCGGGTGGCAGTCGACGACATCCTGGTGATCCTGGAATCCATGAAGATGGAGATTCCCGTCCCAGCACCGGTGGCGGGCAGCGTCCGCTCCGTGCTCGCGCGGGAGGGGGAGGTGGTCCAGGAGGGCCAGGTGCTGGTCGTGATCGACGGGGACGGCTGAGACCCCCGTCCGCCCCGTCACCCGGGTCCCGCCGGACTGCAGCGGTGATGCCCCGCCACCGCCCGATCCGCACCCTCCTCGCCGTCGTGGGAGGGTGCGTGGCGCTGGCGATCGTCGCCCCCCCTGTCGGCGGGGTGCTCGACGCCGTGGCGTCGCTGGGCCTGCTCGGTCTGGTCGGAGTCGCCGCGGTGCGCGGGATCATCTGGGTGGACCGTCTCGGGCGTGCCGCCCGGCGAGCGGGAACGGCGGGGCGGACGCCGGCCGCTCCGTCGCGGGCACGGGGACCGGTCCGCGCGCGCCCCGACCCCGCGCCCGATCGCACGCCGGCGCCCCCGCGCCGGGCGACCCGCCGACCGGCCCGACCCCGCCCGGACGCCTCCCCTGACGAGCGGCTGGCCCGCTGGCCCCAGCTGGGGGAGTGTCCTGCCCCCCACGACCCGGGCCGGACTGACGCACGCGGCGGGCCGGCCCGGGCGTGAGCCCCGCCGCCCACCGGCCGCCCGTCACCTGAGGTCGGGGGCTGAGCCGGGGTAGAGGCGAGTGTGCAACTGCAGGTAGGCGCGCTGGAGCCAGAGCGCGGCCGGTTCCGACCCCCGAGCTGAGGGATCGATTCCCCAGCGGAGGCAGAGGCTGGCGGCGATCTCGGTGGCGAGGGCGTCCCGTCGTCCCGGGGCCAGGTCCTGCCGGTCCAGGTAGGCACGGAGCAGGCCCAGCTCGGCGGCGCCGGCCCGCTCCAGGCCGGGCACCGGCGGCCCCGGATCGGCGGCGACACTGGGTCCCGCCACCCGCCCGGCGCCGGGCTCCCCAACTGGGGTGCGCTCGCGGATGACGACCGTCCCGGCCGCCAGATCCCCGAGCCGGCGCGAGCTGCGAGCCGTGAACATCGTGACAACCCCGACACCGTAGGCGACCGGCAGGAAGTCGAGCAGGCGCACGATGTTGCGCACCAGCGACTCGCCGCCTCCCACCGGCACCCCGTCCAGGCGCACCACCCGCAGCCCGCAGGCGATCTTGCCGAGGGATCTCCCCCCGCTGGTGAGCTCCCAGACCACGTAGTAGGCGATCGGGACCAGCGATGCCACCACCACCAACACGATGAGGATCGGCCCGGCCACTCCCGGGTGCGATGCTGGGGTGATCAGGGCCACCACCGCGAAGATCAGGACGGCCTCGATCAGGAGGATGACCAGGGTGTCGAGGCAGGCGGCCAGGAAGCGCGACCCGATCCCGGCGACGGGAACGTCGAGGGTGACGCTCTCGGGGGTCCGGATCGACACCTGGTCCAGCATCCGCGGGTCCGATCGTACTGCCGAGGCGGCTGGTCCGCGCCCGGGGCGAGCGCCGGCCACACCGCCGGGAACCGGGCCTCGATGATCCCGATCGACGCCTTCATCCGCGAGCGGCAGCCAGCGTGGCAGGAGCTCGGCGCGCTCCAGCGCCGTCTCGGCGGCGGCGGTATCCGACGCGCCACCGCGGGTGACGTCGACCGGCTGGCGGCGCTCACCCGGGCGGTGAGCACCGACCTCGCCCTCGCGGCCCGCGACTATCCAGGGGACCGCCTGGTGGCCCAGCTGACCCAGCTGCTGGTGCGCGGCCAGCCGCTGCTCTACCGGGCCCCGCCGGTGCGCCTTCGCGACCTCGGCGGCTTCTTCGCGGTCGGGCTGCCCCGCCTCTTCCGCGCCCACGGTCGCTACATCCTGCTGGCCGCCGGCAGCCTCCTGGTCGGCGCCGCCGGCGGCTGGGCAGCGGTCGCCCTGCGACCCGACCTCACCCAGCTGGTCCCCACCTCGGTGCGGGCCGGCTTGGCAGCGCATCATCTGGGCAACCCCGCGGCGCTGTCGGGGCAGCTGGCCTCGCCGCTCAGTGCTCTGATCATCCAGAACAACATCCGGGTGGCGCTGCTCGCCTTCGCGCTCGGGCTCTGCGCCGGGATCCCCACCGTGCTGCTCCTGCTAGTCAACGGATTCCAGCTGGGGACCCTCGCCGAGGCGTCCCACGCGGCCGGGATGGACGCCCCGTTCTGGGCGCTGATCGTTCCCCACGGGGTGATCGAGCTGACGGTGATCTGCACCGCCGCGGGCGCCGGGCTGCGACTCGGCGATGCCTGGCTCCGACCCGGCCTGGAGCGGCGCGGCACCTCCCTGGCCGCGGCCGCCGGGCCGGCCGCACGGCTCGGCGCCGGCGCCGCCTGCCTGCTGGTGGTGGCGGGCCTCATCGAGGGGTTCGTGACGCCGTCCGGGCTGGCGGTCGAGGGCAAGCTCGCGGTGGGGGCGGTCAGCGGCCTCGCCCTCTACACATGGCTGCTGGGATCCGGGCGGCGGGGAGCCCCACGACCCAGCCGGGCCCGGCTGGGGAACGTGGTCGTGGACGGCCCGAGCGAGGTGCCGGGGCGCGACCTCGCAACCGAGGGCATCCGCCCCGGGGTGGACTCGGCCGCGTGGGGCGCCTGAGGGGGACCGCAGGCCGGCAGCCGTGCCAGAGGGCGGGACGATCCGGGAGGGAGTCGCTGCGGGAACGCTGCTACGATCGTTCGGTGGAGGTGGTCAAGGTCGTCCCCCGGGGCTACTGCCATGGGGTGGTGGAGGCGATCCGGGCTGCCCGCAAGGTCGGGGCCGAGCGCCAGGGCGAGCCGATCGCGATGCTCGGGTACCTCGTCCACAACGAGCATGTGACGACCGAGCTGGCGGAGTCGGGCGTGCGCCTGGTGGATGCCGCCACCCGCCTGGACGGGCTGGACGCGATCGAGAGCGGCACGGTGATCTTCACCGCACACGGAGTCTCGCCCGCCGTGCGCGAGCGCGCCCGCAGCCGCGGCCTCCACACCGTTGACGCCACCTGCACCGACGTCATCCGCACCCACGACCTGGTCCGCCGCCTGGTCGCCGACGGATACACCATCGCCTACGTCGGCAAGCACGGCCATCCCGAGCCGGAGGGCGTGCTGGGGGAGGCCCCCGACCGGATCCATCTGGTGGGGTCGGTGGCGGACGTGGACAGCCTTGAGATGGAGGGGGAGCGACTCGCGGTCACGACCCAGACCACCTTGTCGCTCTGGGACACGCGGGCAATCATCGCCCGTCTCCAGGAGCGCTTTCCCCAGATCGAGGTCCACAATGAGATCTGCAACGCGACCCAGGAGCGCCAGGAGGCGGCGGTCGCGGCCGCGGCCGGCTGCGACGCCGTGGTGGTGGTCGGGAGCCCGCGCAGCAGCAACACCCAGCGGCTGGTGCAGGTGATCCGGGAGCACGGGGGGCGCCCCGCCTACCTGGTCGACACCGCCGACGACCTCAGGGCGGAGTGGTTCCGCGGATGTCAGCGAGTCGGCGTGACCGCCGGCGCCTCCACCCCCACCGTGATCACCAGGGCGGTGATCACCGCCCTGGAGGCCCTGGAGCCCGAGCCCGCCCGCGTCACAGCCGCGACCGCGCCTTCAGCTCCAGATACCGATTGACCACCGCCGGTGCCAGGGCCGGCTGGGTGCTGTCGAGAGTGAGGATCCCGAGCCGGCGCAGCGCCTCCAGCGCGGCGGTGCGGTCGGCGATCGCGGCCAGCGCCGCCGCTCGCAGTTGCACGGCCGCCAGGTCCGTCGGGGGAGCCCAGGCGGCCCGACCCAGGGCCGGGTCCCGCTGGGTGACGACCAGGGCCACATGGCGCGGCTGGATCCCCGCCACCGCCGGGGCCAGACGCTCCGCCCCGCTGGCATCGGCGAGGTCGGTGAACAGCACGCAGAGCGCCCGCCGCCCCTGGAGCCGGCGCCAGCGCGCCAGCGCGCTCGCGGGGTCGGACTCCACCGAGGCGGGCTGGAGCGCGTAGAGGGCGTCCAGCGCGCGCCGGAACTGGGCGTGCCCCGGACGGGGCGGCAGCACCGCCCCGACCCGGTCCGCGAATGCCAGCACACCGACGCGGTCGCCCCCAGCGAGGGCCACATGGATGAACAGGAGCGCGGCGTTGCAGGCGTGGTCCAGCTTCTGCAGCCCGTCGATGCCGCCCTGCATCACCCGCCCGCAGTCGACCAGGACCCAGACCGTCTGAGAGCGCTCGGGCTGGTGCTCGGTGGTCATCAGCCGGCCCAGCCGCGCCGACGCCCGCCAGTTCACCAGGCGCAGGTCGTCGCCGTCGGCGTGCTCCCGCACCCCCCGGAACTCCAGCCCCGGGTCGGCCCGACGCGCCCGGCGCAGTCCGGGCAGAAGCGGGTCGCCCCGGCGGCTGCTAGTGTCCCAGCTCCGAACCAGCGTGAGGTCCGGGTAGACGCGCAGCTCGCCGGGACACGCCAGCCGCACCTGGCGCGTCCAGAGCCCGAGCGGGCCGGCGGCCCGGAGCACGACCCGTCCGAGCGGATAGCGACCGCGGCGGCTCGGGGTCAGGGTCGTTCGACAGCGGAAAGAGCCCCACCCAGCGATCCGGGCGCGGAACACCGCCGGGTCGGGTCGAAGCTCGGGGGCGATCTCGTCCCGCACCAGCGCGGTGGTCGGGTGGCGGCTCTGGCTGGCCACGATCAGGTCGAGTCGGTTGCCGACCCCGATCGAGAGGGCGGCCTCGTGCTCGCGACGGACCTGCCACTGACCGGCGCCGGGAGCCAGCTGATGATCGACGACGCATGCCAGCATGAGCACCACAACGGCGGCGACCGCCACCCCCACCAGGCCCCCGGCGGCGGTCGCGGCGAGCAGGAGCGCCACCGGCACCATCGCGAGCGCGAGAGCCCGGCCGGTCATCCCCCGGGGGTCCTCGAGCTCAGCGCGGGACCGGGACCTGGGCCAGGACCCGCTCGATCGCCTGGACCTCGCCGACGCCCTGGATCTCCGCCTCCGGCCGTCGCAGGACCCGGTGCCGGAGCGCCGCCACCGCGATGCCCTTGACGTCCTCTGGCTGACAGTAGTCGCGCCCTGCCAGCGCGGCGGCCGCCTGCCCGAGGCGGACCAGCGCGATGGTGCCGCGGGGGCTGGCGCCGAGCTGAAGGTCGGAGGCGTGCCGGGTGGCGTCGACAATCCCAACGGCGTAGCCGAGGACCTCGTCGGAGACCCGCACCGCCCGCACCTCGCGGCGCAGGCTGGTGAGGGTGGCGGCGTCGATGACCGGGTCCATCCGCACGGAATCGGGGTCGTGGGGGTCGAAGCCATCGGCCACCCGGCGCGCCAGGGTCAGCTCGTCGGCGATCGGCAGATAGGGAACCTCGACCTTGACGAGAAATCGGTCGAGCTGGGCCTCGGGCAGGGGGAAGGTGCCCTCGTACTCGATGGGGTTCTGGGTCGCGATCACCATGAAGCGGTCGCCCAGGGGATGGCGCCGGTTGTCGAGCGTCACCTGCTGCTCCTCCATGGCCTCGAGCAGGGCCGCCTGGGTTCGGGCGGGACTCCGGTTGATCTCGTCGGCCAGCAGGACATCGCTGAAGACAGGACCCGGGCGCACCTCGAACGCTGTCGTCTGCGGGTTGAAGACGACCGTGCCGACCACGTCGGCCGGCAGCAGGTCGGGGGTGAACTGGACCCGGGCGAAGCGAGCGTCGGTGAGACGGGCCAGCGTCTTCGCCACCAAGGTCTTGGCCGTCCCCGGGACCCCCTCGAGGAGGACGTGCCCGCGCAGCACCATCACCGCCAGGCACTGGTCCACGATCCCGAGCGGGCCCACCAGGATCCGCCCCGCCTCTGCGCGCAGCCGCGCCGCCGCGTCCTGCATCCCGGGCGCCATCAGGGACGACCGCTCCCGGTGCCTGAGTCTGTGGGGCCTGGGGCCAGGGTCGGGCTGAGGCGACGGGCGCAGGCGTCGGCCTGCCGGGTGAGCTCCACCAGGCGCCGCGGGGACGCTGGGCTCCGTTCCATCTCCGTCAGGCCGGCGAGCACGGCGAGCACGGCCCCAGCCTCATCCCGATGCTCCGCCGCGACGGCGCGCGCCAGCGTGTGCGTGTCGGCGTGGGGGGGACTCCCGGTCACGCTGCGGACCACCTCCTCAAGCTGAGCACGGACCCGCCCCGCCACCGTGCCCCGGTCGGCCGTGCGAGCGTACAGCCCCGCGATCGCCCGGAGGTGGTCATCTGTGGATCGGACCACCGCCAGCTCGGGCGGCGGCAGGGGTCGGCCCAGACGCCGGCCCTGAGTCGCGCCCGCGATCACGGTAGCGGCCAGCAGGATCAGGATCGCACCCCAAAGGGGCGTCCCGAAGACGAGCGCGGCGGAACCGGTGCCGCTGACATAGCCGTGGTGGATCTCGTCGATGAGGACGCGGCGGTCGGGCGCGCGCGCGAGCAGCCCGAGCACGAACGCCGCGTTGCCCCCGCGGTCGAGACCGGCGTTGTCCAGGGCGGCGGTGGAGCCGAGCACGTACAGCTGGCCGCGCCCCAGGGGACGGGCCACCGCCAGCGGGCCCGCGGCACCCACCACCAGCGGAAGCACCTCGGGGACCAGCGCGCGCAGCCGATGCGCCCGCCCCAGCCGCACCCGCCCGGCCCCGGGCGGCAGCACCGGGAGGAGGGGCGCCGCCGCGACCGCCGGTCCGGCTGGGCCCAGCCCGACCCCGAGGGCGCGCAGCACCGGGCCGTCGACCAGGGGCCGGGCGGCGGCGTAGAGGAGGGTCCCGCCCCGGGTCACCCACCCCACCAGCGCCCGGCTCTGCGCGGCCGTGAAGGGGCGGGACGGTCCCGCCTCGACGACGACCCCCTCGGTCTGGATCGCCCGGGCGAAGCCCGACCCCGTGAGCCGGGTGACCGTGTCCCCGCGCGCGCGCAGGAGATCAGCCAGGGCGAGCGTGCCCGCCGGGCCGTTGGCGAAGCTGGAACGGTCGCCGGGCGCTGACACGGTGGAGGGCTGGGTGGCCACCAGCAGGATCGTGAGGGCGGCGACGAGGCCGGCGATCCACGCCCACAGCGAGGGGGTGCCGCGGGCGGAGCCGGCGGCCCTCACGCCAGCGCCGCCTCGGCCGCGTGGCACCCGCGGGCGAACACGGCCCAGCCGTCCGCGCCGGGGTCCTCCCCTCCGTAGACCACCCGATCGAAGGTCGACACCAGAGGACCGAGGCGCGGACCCAGCGCCCCGACGGCGTCGGCAGCCGCGAGGAGTTCGGCGTTGGTCCAGGCCGGGTCCACCCGCAGGGCGTGCCGCCGGGCGGCCGTGAGCAGCAGGGCATGGAACGCCTGGCGCACCGCCTCGCGGTGTCGGCCGTCGCCCGCGGCGGTCTGAGCCAGCCGCCAGGCGGCCTCCGGGTCGGGCGGGCCGGGGCCGTCCCTGGGGTCGGGAGAAGCCGGCTGGGGCCGGGCGCCGGCCGCACGGATCCGCCAGAGACCGAGCGCGCCGCCGGCCGCCAGCAGGGCCAGGCCGAGCACCACCCAGGCGTTCCGCGGAAGCAGGCGGAAGAGGTCGGCGAGCCCCCGACGGAGCCACCCGACGTTGGACGGGGGCACGCCGCCCGCCCCCCCTGACGCCGCGCGACCGGCGCGCACCGCGGGGTCCTGGTACGCCTGCCGCAGGGCAGCACGGGTGGTCGCAGCCGACGGGATCGGACGCCGCCCCCCCCGCAACTCGGCCGTGAGCGCCCCGAGGGCGGCCGTCGCAGTCCCCAGCCGGCCGCTCCGCAGGGCGCGCGCCACGGCGGCCAGGTCGGGGGCGTCCGCCCGGGGAGCCTGGGCCAGGCGGGCGCGGGCGGCGGCCGGGTCGTGGCCCCTCAGATCCTGACTCACCTGGGAGACCAGGCGGGCCAGGCGCAGGGCCGCCGGCGAGCCGGCGACGGCGACCCCGCTGGCGGCGCCCACCGGGGTGGTCACCGTGGCAAAGGCGATCAGCCCGGCAGCCCAGGCGCGTGCCGACCGCCGCGCCCCTGCCTGGGCCCTCCTCACGGCGCCGGGGATGCACCCGCCAGCTGCGCCGCCAGCAGCTCCAGATCGAACCCTTCGCGGCGGACCCGGTGGTCGAAGTACAGGACCGTGAGTCCGGTGGCGAGGATCGGGGCCACCAGGATGGCCACCACCGCCTGGCCGACGTCGTCGACAGCGCTATTGGCCACGCTCCCAACCCCGAGGGCGGCGCCCAACCCGGCGATCAGGCCGCCCAGCACCAAGGAGACCACGCCGCCGATGAGACTCAGCACCACCACCACCCCGGCGGCACGCCAGGCGAGCCCGCGGGTGAGCTCCCAGCTGCGCCGGACCGCCGGCCACGGTCCGAACCCCTCCAGCACCACCACCTGGCTCCCGAACAGGAGCCTGACGTATGCCACGCCCCCGGCGACCACGGCCGCGAGCCCGAGCACGAATCCCAGCAGCGCTCCGGCCGGCCCGGCGATCAGCACCAGCAGCGTGACGACCAGGCCGACGATGGCGAGGGCGGCGAGGAAGCTCCCCACCAGCAGCAGCCCGAGGCCCAGCAGGGGCAGCCAGCGGCCCAGCGCGGCCCGATAGACGGCACCCACCGTCGCCGTGCGCCCGAGCAGACGGTCCGCGACCGCCCGCGTGAAGGCGGCGGTCTGGAGCGGAACCACGATCGCGTAGGTCAGCCCCAGCAGACCGAGGTCGATGGCGGCGGTGGTCGCGAGGTCATGGAGCAGGTGCTGCGACTGGACCGCGGTCAGGGCGGTGCCGCTGGCGCTGCGGGGGAGGCGGACGGTCGGGCGCGGCAGCAGCGAGCTGAGCGCCTGGAAGGGAACCTGCACCACCGCCACCACCGCCACCAGCAGCACGAAGTTGCGCCGATACAGGGTGAAGACCGTGTCCAGCAGCTCGCCGAAGCGCAAGGGACGCATCCGGCCGCTCGCCACCTCGGCGGCGGAGGGACCGGGCGGATCGCCCCCGTCCAGCATGGCGGCAGCTTACAGGAGGGGGGACCCGCCGACGCACCGGTCGGGCCGCGTACCATCGACCCACCCGGATGGAACGGCTACCCGCCATCCCGACGACCACCGCCGCGGCCCGCGCGCCGCGGCGTTCGGTCGCGGCCGCCCGCTGGGTGCGCCCGGTGTGCGCGGTGCTGGTGGCGGTCGGCCCGCCGGTGGCGCGCGCGGCCTGGCGGCACCGCTCCCTGACGCGGCTGGCTGCGGGGCGCGCGCCCGAGGCCCCGGTCGCGCTCGAACGAACCGAGCTCTGGCTGGAGCGTCGCCGGCTGGGACGGGTTCGGCTCCATGTGCGGGCGACCCGCTGGACCGGGACGGGTGATCGCGACCAGCTGTCGCGGGAACGCAGGGCCGAGGCGGGGGCCGCGCCCTGGGGCACGGCCGCCCGGATCCTGTGGCGCCTGCTGGGGGCCGCCCTGGGGACCGGCGGAACCCCCAAACCCGCGTCCCGACTCCCCCCGGGGCGGGGATAGCCCAAGCCCGGGCGCGGTCCGGTCCCGGCCGCGCCGAGGGCAGCGCCCGGCCGGTGACAGACCGGTGACGGCCACCCCACCCGTTCGGCCGGGCCGCCAAGCTTGCGAGCGGGCCCTCCGGCTGCTACAGTGCGGCGGCGAGACCGTCGTCGCATCCCGTCCCACTCTTCATGTCTCGAACTTTCCGTCGTCCCGTGCCGCGCCGCAGGGCTGTGCTCGCGCTGAGCCTGGCGCTGGTCGGGGTCAGCTGGGCGGGTGCAGCCCAGCCAGCCGCCGCCAGCAAGTACACGCAGCAACTGGCCGCGATCCACCAGCGCCAGGCGGCGCTGCGCCAGCAGCAGGCGACCCTCGAGCAGCAGCAGGCGGCCCTGCGCACCCATCTCGGCAGCCTGCGCGGGGAGCGCGCGGTGGCGGTCGGCCAGGCCATCGCCACCGCCCGCCGGATCGGCGTGCTGAGGGGCCTGCTGCTGGCCGCGCAGCTCCAGCTTGACCGCATCAACACCGCCCTCGCGCGCACCACGACTCGGGTGCTGCTGACCCAGATCGCGCTCCGCCGCGACCAGCAGCGCCTCGCCGGGGCCGTCGTCGACCTCTACCAGCGCGGCGAGGGCCCGACCGTGACCAGCGCGTTCGTCAACAGCCCCGACATCGCGGGATTCGTCAGCGCCACCGTGCAGATTCAGGCCGTCAACCACCAGTTCTCGCTGCTCTCCGCCGCACTCGCTGGGGAGGAGACCGCGCTCCACCGGCTGCTCCGCCGGCAGCACGCTGAGGTCGGGCGGCAAAACGCGATCGTGCGCGAGCTGCAGACCGCCCGCGCCCACCTCACTGCCGAGGAGCAGGCGTATCAGGCAGAGGTGGGACGGCTGACGGGTGAGGCCGCCAGCGTCGCCGGCCAAGCGGGTGCGGTCAGCGGGCGGATCTCGTCGGTGCAGTCGCAGGAGGCCCAGGCCGCCGCCCAGGCGGCCGCCACCCAAGCCGCCGCGGCGGCGGCCGCCGCCGCCGCCGCTGCCGCCCAGGCCGCTGCCCAGGCCGCCGCCGCCGCGCCGGCGGGAGCGACGACCCCGACCACGATCGTGCCGACCACGACCAGCACCTTCTCCAATCACTTCCCCTGGGGCCAGTGCACCTGGTACGTCGCCACCCGCCGCTACGTTCCCTGGTATGGCAATGCGTACCAATGGCTCTCCGAGGCGCAGGCGGCAGGGTACCCCGTCGGGATGGTTCCCGAGGTGGGCTCCATCGTCGTGTGGGGAGCCGCCTATCCGTACGACCCCGCCTACGGCCACGTCGCCTATGTGGCGGCGGTGCAGGGGCCGACGTCGTTCACCGTCAACGAGAGCAACTACTACGACATCCCGGGGCTGGTCGACAGCCGCCAGGTCAACACCCTGGCCGACGTCGAGGGCTTCATCTATGGGTGAGGGCGGCCGGGGTGGGTCCACCGGCGGCTCGGCACGCCCCCTGGTGCTCTACCACGGCGACTGCCCAGATGGATTCGGCGCCGCCTATGCGGCCTGGCGGCGATATGGCGACGAGGCCGACTATCGCGCGATCAGCCATGGGGACGGGCCTCCGGAGGTCGGGGGGCGCCACGTCCTGGTCTGTGACTTCGCCTTCACGCGGCCGGTGACCGAGACGCTCGCGGCCAGCGCCGGCGAGCTCGTGGTGCTGGACCACCACCGCAGCGCGGCGGCGGAGCTGGCGGGACTCGCCTACTGCGTTTTCGACATGGATCGCAGCGGCGCGGTGATGGCCTGGGAGCACCTCCACCGGACACCCGTCCCCGAGCTGCTCCGCTACGTCCAGGATCGCGACCTCTGGCGCAATCAGCTTCCCGCCAGCGCGGAGGTGTCGGCAGCGCTGAGTGCCCATCCCTACGACTTCCACGTCTGGGACGGGCTGAACGTGGCCACTCTGCGCCAGGAGGGCACGATCCTGCTGCGCTACCAGCGCCAGCTGGTGGATCGGATCGCGGCCCGCGCCAGCCTGGTCACGGTGGGAGGCCACCCGGTGCCGGTGGTGAACAGCCCGATCCTGCAGAGCGAGCTCGGTGACCGCCTCGCCCAGGGCCATCCGTTCGCCGGGGTGTGGTGGCAGGGGGGCGACGGCCTGGCCCGCTGGTCGCTGCGGTCGACCCCGGCCGGCCTCGACGTGAGTGCGATCGCCGGCCGTTTCGGGGGCGGGGGTCACCGCAACGCCGCCGGCTTCCGGGGAGCGCCCCCACCCGCGGCGGCCCCGCCGGCCTCGGACCCGCCGCCTCCCGGTCCCGACTCGCAGCCGGCCCCCCCGCGGCAGCTGAGCTCCCCCGCGACCACCACCGCTCCGGTCGTCGGAGCCTCCCGTCCCTGACGCGATCGAGGAGGGCCCCCGCGGTCCCGCCCCCCGGGCGGCGGTGGCGTCAGGGCAGTTCGGTGACGGGGATCCGCTGGTGGGCAGCCAGCTGGGGCCGGCGGCCCGCGCCCACCCCGTCCTCGGGATCGAGGTCGAGTAGGAAGGCGCCGCAGCGCTCCGCCTCGTCCATCTCCCCGAGGGCGGCCGCGGCGCACATCAGCGCATGGAGCGCGCGCAGGAATCCGCGATTGGTCGCATCCGCCCAGTGCACCTGCCCGGTCCCCCCCCAGCCGTGCCGCCGCAACCGGTCGAGCCCGCGGTGGTAGCCGACCCGGGCGAAGGCGTAGGCGTCAACGTCCGCTTGCGCGGCGTAGGCCGCCTGGGAGAGGCGGCCCCAGGCGTCGAGGCTGGCGGGGTAGGTGGCGCACACCCGGCTCAGAGCATCCCGGCGGTCAGCTGACGCCCAGGCCGCCTCGAGGGCGGCGACAGCCGCCGCAGGCTCGGCCGGGAGCACGGTGCGATGAGCCAGGATCTGGTGGCCGTGTGCGGCCATGGGCAGGGGCGGCGGAGCGGGACGGTCAGTCATGGACGATGGCTCCGTGGATCGATGCCGCGGCTGGTACCCCGTAGCGGATTCGAACCGCTGATCTCCGCCTTGAGAGGGCGGTGTCCTGGGCCACTAGACGAACGGGGCTCGGCCGGTGGGCGGAGCGCAGGGGAGTATACCCAACCCTCCCCGGATGCCCCCGCGGGCGATGATCATCCCGCGCTCCGCTGGATCTGGTCGGCGAGGGAGGCGACACCGGCCGCCCAGGCACTGCTGCCCGCGTAGTCCACACTCATTCCGAGCAGCGTGGGACCGTGATAAAAGCGCCCGGTCGGGACGGTTGCGGGCGCCGTCTCCGTCGCCCGGTACCCGGCCACCATCGACCCCGGCGGGGTCAGGTAGTCGACCTCGATCGCCCATGCCACGTAGGCGATGCAGGCGGCGTCGGAGGGGAAGGCCCACGCGTCCCTAAGTGGGTGGGCGGCGTCGGCGCCCCACCCGTACAGGTTGTGCTTGGCGCGATAGATCGCTGACGTGCCGAATCCCGTCTCCAGGATCGCCTCGGCGGCCAGGAAGAGAGCGCTTACGTGGTCGGTGTGCTCACCGGCGAGGAAGGCCGGGGCATCCCCCGCCAGCGGGGTGCCCGCGAGGAAGGCTGCCAGCTGGGGCTCCGAGAGTCTGCTCGGACGAGTGAGGTCCGTCGTGACCGTCAGCGCGCCGGTCTTCTCCGGGGGCGCGCCCGCGGGCGGGTGTGGACTGGGGGAGAGACTCGGCGTCGGTTGGCCCCCCGGCGGCGGCGTGGCACTCGCGCTCACCGTCGGCGTGGGGCTCGCGCTCGGCGTCGGCGTGGGGCTCGCGCTCGGCGTCGGACTCGCGCTCGGCGTCGGGCTCGCGCTCGGCGTCGGGCTCGCGCTCGGCGTCGGGCTCGCGCTCGGCGTCGGGCTCGCGCTCGGCGTCGGGCTCGCGCTCGGTGTCGGGCTCGCGCTCGGCGTCGGGCTCGCGCTCGGTGTCGGGCTCGCGCTCGGTGTCGGGCTGGCGGTGGGTGCGGGGGGATGGCCCGCCGGGGTCCCGCTCGCAGACACCGGGGGCCGGCGGCGCGGGCGAGGGGAGGGACCTGGGGACCGGTGATTCCGGTCGGCGGCGACCCGTCGGGCCAGGCGTCGACCGATTCGGCGCGCGTCGGAGGCGCCCAGGGCCAGCACGATCGCCTCGGCGGCGAGGCGCGCCCGGGTCACGGTCAGGCGACGGCGCAGGTGGTCGAGGCCGACCCGGTCTCGGGTCGCGCGCCCCACGGCCGTCTGCAGCACCGCGGTGGTCTCAGCCGCCGCGGTGGTCGCCTGGTTCAGCCGCAGCGCCCGGTCCAGCGCGGTGGCGAACGACGAGCTGGCAAGCACCCGCACGAAGTCGGTGGCGCCGCCGGTGTAGTCCGCGGCCACCAGGTCGGCCAGCGCCCGGCGGGCGGCGCGCTCGGCGCGGGTGGCGTGCCGGGACCGCCGGTCCGCGCGGATGGCGTCACCGCTCAGCTGGAGCAGCCGCGCGCTGGTCGCCGCCACCAGCCGCCGGAACCCCAGCGAGGCGTGCCCGTCGGCTTCGGCGGTGGCCTGCGCGGCAGCGAGCTCACCCGCCAGTCGGTCGGGGCCGCTGGCGTGCGGGACCCCCCTCGCGACCGAGGCCGGCGGCGCCGCGGCGGCGGCCACCGCCACCGGTCCGCCGAGCGCGGCGAGGAGGCTGACGAGAAGGGTCGCGGCTACCGCGGGCCGGGAGTCGTTGGCGACCATGTCATCCGATTCTGCGGGACCGGCGGCGCGGCTACGCCGCGTGGGCCATCTCCCGATCCCAGCGGGGCCGAATGGGCGATCATCACGGCCATGACACGTCCCCCGGGACCGCTCCCCGAGCCCGGCCCCCGAGCTCGGCCCACCGGGGATACGCCTGGGGTCGACGCTGACCAGATGGCGGCGCGGGCGCGGCGGCGGCTCAGCCCCGATGCGCTCGCCTACCTCGAGACCGGCGCCGGGCGCGAAACCACGCTGCGCGCCAACCGGCGGGCCTGGGACAAGGTGGCGTTGCGCCCCCGCGTGCTGCGCGACGTCAGGGTGGTCGACCCGTCGACCACGATCCTCAACACCCCGGTGTCACTGCCCGTGGGCATCGCCCCCGTGGGGTACCAGCGCCTCTTTCATCCGCGGGGCGAGGCCGCCACCGCGGCGGCGGCGGCGGAGCGCGGCGCCCTGCTGATGCTGTCGACACGCTGCTCGATGCCGCTGGCCGACGTCGCGGCGGCCGGGGGTCCCCTCTGGTTCCAGGTCTACGTGCTGCGGGACCGGGGCCTCACTGTGGAGATGGCGCGGGAGGCCGCGCGTCTGGGCGCGCGCGCACTGGTCATCACAGTGGACACGCCCGTGCCCGGGAGCAAGCGCCGCTGCCCGGATCTGTCGATGCTGGATGAGGTGCTGGCGGTGCCGGCGGAGCGATCCCGGCGGGAGCGGATCACCCAGGCCGCCGATGTCACCCCCGATACCATCGGGTGGCTGGCGAGCACGACCGGCCTGCCGGTCGGGGTCAAGGGCGTGCTCCACCCCGACGATGCCCGGATCGCGGTGCGAGCAGGCGCCGCGGTGGTGATTGTGTCCAACCACGGGGGCCGTCAGCTGGACGGAGCCGTAGCCTCGGCGGTGGCGCTACCGGCAGTCGTGGACGCGGTCGGCGATCAGGTCCCAGTGCTCGTCGACGGGGGGATCCGCCACGGTTCCGATGTGCTCCGTGCCCTCGCGCTCGGAGCTCGGGGGGTGCTGGTGGGACGGCCCGTCATCCACGGGCTCGCCGCGGCGGGAGCCGAGGGGGTTGCCGCCGTGCTCGACCGGTTCCGCCGTGAGCTGGAGGAGGTCATGCGGCTGGCGGGGGCCGACCGCATCGACGCTATCGGCCGCGACCTGCTCGTGACCGGGGCGTCCTAGGCCCGACAGGACGCGCCCGGCGGGACCAGGTAGGCCGGGGTCGCGGCCACCCGCGCGGGGGTGGTGGTCACCGCCACCACCGCGACCGGCACCGGCTCGCCGGCGACGGAGGCGGGCGTCACGCTCGCCTCCGCCTCCACGTATGTGAAGGGGGCGGGCGCGGTGTACTGGCCCGCGGGCCCCGCCACCACCCGGCCGGTGCAGGCATCGACCAGATCGAGGGCCCAGCCGATCGGCTCCGAGGGGTGGGACCCGAGGTCGATCCGGATGACGACGCTGCAGCCGGTTGCCGACCGAGTGCAGCCGGCGGGGGCGGTGGTGATCGACACCCCCTCCACCGCGCCCGCCGAACCGGGGCCGAGCGCCGGCAGCGGGGCGAGGTCGGCCGGCAGGGTCGCGCTGAGGGGCCCTCGGCCAGCGGGCGGTGTCGATCGGCGCGCCGGCGTCGTCGCTGGGGTGGGTCGCGGCAGGGGCGCCCGGGTGGGAGCGAGCGTCGGCCGCGCGGGAGGCAGCCGGCCAGGGTGGGTCCGACCGCGGCTCGCCCCCGGCGGGGTGGGCACCGGCACCCCCGGGCTCCGGGCGACCCGCCCGCCCAGTCCCCCGGCGAGCAGGATGGCTGCCCCCACCGCCACCAGCAGCGCGCCCGTCATCGCGGCGGCGGCGGCGCGACCGATGCGGCGTCCGCTCCGGGTCTGCGGGCGGATCGGACCGGGCCCGGGGATCGGAGTCGCGTCCGGGACGCCGGACGGCCCAGCTGGCCGCCACACGGGCAGAGCACTGGCCACCGGGCGAGCACGGGGATGGAGTCGACGGACCAGAGCAGCGAGTTCGGCGCGGCAGACCGCCTGCTCCGCGTCCCCCCCGAGGGGGCCGGCGGCACGCTGCCAGGCTGCCCACGCCGCCTCGACCAGCGCCCGGCCGGCGGCCCCGGTCGATCCCGCCGTCCCCGTCTGCTGGGGACGCGCCCGATCTCCCGCCAGCGCCGCGGCAGCGCGGGCGAGCGCCTCGTGCTGGGCGGCACCGGGGGTGACCAGCAGACCCGCATGAGCTGCCGCCGAGGTCGCCGGCGCCCCCTCGAGCATGGCCGACAGCAGGGCACCGGTGGCGACCAGGTCGGCGGGGGCGTCCAGGTCGGGTGCGGACCTGGACGGATCGGCCGGCGGGCGGATCCGTGGTCCGGCGGGGGAGCGGGGGAGGGCCGCGTCCGTCACCCGCACGCGGCCGTCATCGCCCACCCACACGGTCTCGGCCTGCACCGCGCCGTGGCGAAGCCCGGCCCGCTGGAGCTCGCTCAGCGCCTCCAGGACCGCCAGCCCCACCAGCGCCACCTGCCCCGGCGTCAGCGCCACCACCGGGATCAGGCGGCGGAGCGACACTCCCGTGACCGGCTCGCGCACCACCCAGAGCTGTCCTCGGACGGTGAGCACGGCGGCCACCGGGACCAGGCTGGGGGCATCCAGCTTGAGCAGCCGCGCCAGGTCGGCCGCGGCCCGGCGCCCCGCGGCGGTGGCGGCGCCCGGGCACACCCGGACCACCGCGGGCCGGGCGTCCGGCCACTCCGCCCGCCAGGTCTCCCCGGCGCTGTCGCGGCTCTCCAGATGGAGCAGGCGCGGGACCGCCGCGTCCTCGGGGCGGAACCCCGCGGCAGGTGGCACCGTTGTGTTCGAGTCGGTCATGGTCCCGGGTATAGAGTGAGGCACGCACGGGGCCGGTGCGGCCGGATGGCATGAATCGTCACGGATTGTCCGGGGAGACAGGTGTGTGGTCTGCAGGATTCGGGATCGACCTCGGCACGGCCAACACCGTGGTCTGCCATCCACGGCGCGGCATCCTCCTTAACGAGCCATCGGTGATGGTGGTTCCGACCGACGGCGCTCGCGGTCGTCGACCCCTGCTGGTGGGGCACCGCGCCCGGGAGCTGACGGGGCGGACGCCGGTCGGGATGCTGACCGTCAGGCCGATCCGCGACGGCGTGGTCACCGATCTCCAGACCGCCCGGACGTTCATCATCGGCATCCTCCATCTGGTGGCCCGCCGCCCCTGGGAGCGCTTTCGGCCCCACGCCGTGACCGGGGTCCCGGCGGGCGCGACCGGACTGGAGCGCCAGGCGCTCAGCGAGGCGGTGGAGGAGTCGGGCGTCGGCCGGGTGGACCTGATCCCGGAGCCGATCGCGGGCGCGGTGGGCAGTGGCATCGACCCACTGGAGCCGCAGGCGCACATGGTGGTCGACGTCGGAGGCGGGACCGCCGAGGTGACCGCGTTCTGCTTCGGGGGCATCCTCACCACCCGCTCCTGCCGGGTCGCGGGCGATGAGATGACGATCGCCCTGTATCAGTACCTGCGCCAGGAGCACCAACTTCTGGTCGGAGAGCTCACCGCCGAGGACATCAAGATGCGGCTGCGCGACGGCCAGGCCGGCGAGGGCTCGCTGATGGTGGAGGGTCGTGATCTGGTCACGGGGCGCCCCAAGCTGCTGACGCTCGCCCCCGGCGAGGTCGCCGAGGCGCTCCGTCCGACCGTCGATGGGATCATCGAGACGCTCGCCAACGCGCTCGAGGACCTGCCCCCGCAGGCGGTCGGCGACATCATGCAGCACGGGATCCTGGCGTTCGGAGGAGGATCGCTGCTGGAGGGATTCGAGTCCCGGCTGGAGGACGCGTTCGGCTTCTCGGTGCGCCTCGCCGAGCGCCCGCTGACCTGCGTCGCCGAGGGCGCGGCGGCGTGTCTCGCCAATCCGCGGATCGTCAGCGCCTACGCTGGCGTCCACGGCTGACGCCCTGCCCGGGCCCGCCCGCCCCCCCGGTCAGGCGATCCCGCGGCGGCGGTGGCAGCGCGAGGCCGGCACGCCCGAGCAGGGCCCGGCACCGCCGGCGGCCATCCCCGGGCGCGGGGCGGGGACGGTGGCGCGAGCCGCGGTCGACCCTCGCCCGGCAGCGTGCCCCCGCGGCGGGGGCCCGGCGGCTGGCGGGCTCGGGGACGGGGTGGTGGCCAGGATCTGGCGCTCGTGGTGGAAGAAGTACTGCAGGATCTCCCGGGTCGCGGGCTGACTGGCGTAGTAGCCCTCCCCCCCCCCGTGCACCATCACCGTGACCACCACCTGGGGATTGCGCATCGGCGCCACCGCCGTGAACCACGCGTCCGGCCCGCCGTGGGGTGCGGCCGGATCCTGAGCCGTCCCGGTCTTGCCGCCGGCGTCGACTCCCAACCCGTGGAGCATCGAGGCGGTGCCCTGCGTCACCGCCAGCCGCAGCCCCTGGCGGACCGGGCCCAGCTGGTCGGCGAAGCCGAGCCTGCGGGCGGGAGGGTGGGGCAGAGCGCGCCACCCGCGCCCGGACCTGACCGCCAGGCCGAGTCGGGGGACGACCATCTGCCCGGTCGCCACCGCCGCCGTCCAGCGGGCGACCTGGAGAGGGGTCGCGGTGACGTACCCCTGCCCGATCCCGAGGATCACGGTCGAGCCCGGATACCAGGTCGCCCCCAGCCGGGTCACGGTGGCGGGACTGCCGAGGAATCCCGGGCTCTCGCCGGGCAGATCGAGCCCGGTCGTCTGGCCGACCCCGAGGGCGTGCGCGACCGGCACGATCCGCTGGGGCCCCAGCGCCACCGCCAGCTTGTAGAAGTACACATCGTTTGACCACGCGATCGCCTGGGCGAGGTTCTGCGCCGGCAGGGTGGTCCAGCTGTGGTAGGTCTGCCCGTCGTACGCGAAGCTGTAGCCGGTGGGGATCACCACCTGGGGGGGAATCGCCCGGTCGCGGACGTCCGCACCGGCGACCACGAGCTTGAACGTCGACCCCGGTGGCAGCGCCGTCTGGGTGGCGTGCTCGAGCAGCGGCGAGCCCGGGGCCTGCAGGATTTGCTGCAGCTGGGCCCCGTCCACGGGGGGGCCGAAGAGATTGTCGTTGTAGCCGGGCAGGCTCGCCATCGCGAGCACCTGGCCGGTGCGGGCGTCGAGCACCACCGCCGCTCCCTCATCGCCGGTCTGCGACCCCGGAAAGCTCCCGTCGATGGCCTGGCGGAGGGCCCGCGTGGCCACCTCCTGCAGCCCCAGGTCAAGGCTGAGCCGGATGGCACGCCCGGAGCGGGGAGCGACCGACGGGCCAAGGGCGATCGGCACCCCCGCGGGATTGACCAGGACCGCCTGCGACCCCGCCCGTCCCCGCAGCGTCGTGTCATATTCCAGCTGCAGGCCGGCGCGGCCCACCAGCGAGCCCGGGGGGAGCAGGCCGAGCCGGTGGACGTCTCCTGGCGTCTCGACCCCGGTGAACCCCAGGATCGGCCCCAGGAGGGAGCCGTAAGGGTAGGTCTGCCGCTGCGAGGCGACCACCAGCACCCCGGGAATCGCGGCGGCGGCGACCCGATTGCCGAGTCCGCTGGCGACCGAGGGGGCCAGGGTGACGGCGAATCCCCCCCCCGGAGCGGGGGCTGCCAGGGCTCGGCGCAGGCTGGCCCGGGTGCGGTGGAGGAGGCCGGCGAGGCGCGCGAACGCTCGCGTCCCGCTGAGCAGGATGCCGGGGATTCCGAGGACCGCGTCAACCGGAACGTCGCGGGCGAGCACGACCCCATGGCGGTCGGTGATCTCGCCCCGAGGCGGGGTCAGGACGACGTACCGAGTCATCTCCTGGATCGCGGTCTGGCGCAGGCTCGGACCGTGGACTGCCTGCAGCCGGACGGTCACGACCCCCAGCGCGACCAGCAGCACGGCCAGGCCGCCGGCGACGCCCCGCACCAGCCGGGGTCGCTCCCGCAGTCGCCCCGGCAGGCGCCAGAGCCGCCGCTGCTGGGCGTCGCTGCGCGCGCCCAGCACCAGCCCGAAGGCGGTGAGATGCGCGACCGCAGCCGTCCCCCCGTAGCTGAGCAGGGGAATCGGGATCCCCGCCAGGGGACCCACGCCGAGGTTTCCCGCGATCGAGATGGCGGTCTCGGTGCCCACCAGCGCCGCCAGGCCCCCGGCGATCAGCGCCCCCTGCTGGGTGCGCGCGTGGGAGGCGACCCGGACCAGCCGCCAGAGCACGACGGCGACCGCCGCCAGCAGCACCACCGCCGCCACCAGGCCCCATTCCTCGATCAGGCTGGCGAAGGCGAGATCGGTCTCCCGGGCGGGCAGATAGGCGGCGAGCAGTGCGTGCCGCGGAGAGCGGGCGGTGCCGAGCAGGCCCCCGGCCGCAATCGCGACGTGCGCCTGCAACTCGGTCCAGCTCGCCGCCCCCGATCCCCCGCCCCCCAGGAATCCGTGCAGGCGCGCCAGCTGGTACGGGCGCAGGAGGTGCAGCCCGAGCGGCACAGCGGCGAGCGCGCCCAGCGCCAGCCCCGCCAGCCAGCGCCAGTCGACCCTCGCCAGCACCAGCGTGGCGCCGCAGATCACCAGCAGGAGCATGGTGGTGCTGAGGTCGGGCTCCAGCAGCGTCAGCCCCACCGGGAGCGCGGTCAGGCCGAGCGCGAGGACGACCCGCCGGGCCGAGCCCAGGTGCGGGTGGCTGCCCACCTCCGCCAGCACCAGCAGGAGCCCGAGCTCCGCCACCTCGGAGGGCTGGAGCACGAACGAGCCGACGACGAGCCATCGCTTGGCGCCGAAGGCACGGACGCCGTGCACTTCAACCGCGACCAGCATCAGGACCGCGACCACGTACACGCCCCGGCCGATCCAGGTCCAGCGATCGCGCCGAACTCGCCAGGCCGCGACCCCGCACCCGACCCCCACCAGATCGATGAAGGCCTGGTGGGTGGCGAGCCCACTCTCGCCCAGGGCCGTGAGGTTGAGCACGCCGAGGCAGGCGAGCGTCAGCAGGGCGACGACCAGCGGAAGGTCGAGCGCCGGAGGCGCCGCCGGGGCCGAGCGCGAGGGCCGCGCCAGCACCGGCGCACCTGCCCGGCGGCGGGAGAGACGGCGCGGCGCACGGGTGCGCTCCATGGGAACTCCACCGGCGGGACGGTCCGCTACCCCGCGGTCCCCGCGGTCCCGCGCCTCGACCATGCTACCGCAGGGCCGCGCGATCCTCTCCCGCCAAGGGTGGGCCCCGTGGTTAGACTCGCTCGTGTGCAGGGGCCGCCGCCGCCCGCTTCCGACGCCGCCCACATCGTCCTGGCCGAGGACGAACCGATGATCGGCCGCATCCTGGAATTCAAGTTGCGGATGGAGGGCCATCGGGTCAGCTGGGTGCGCAGCGCGGCCGCCGCCGAGGAGCTGGTGCGCGCGGGTGGGGTGGACCTGCTGCTCAGCGACGTGACCCTGGACGAGGACGGATGCGCGCTCGCGGACCGGGTCCACCGGGCACCGTGGCGGCCCCCCGCTGGTGTGGTGCTGATGCCCGAGCAGCGCGATCGCGCCGCCCAGGAGCGGGCGCGCCTGACCGGCGCCACCGTCGTGTGCAAGCCCTTCAAGCCCACCGTGGTGGCGGCGACCCTGCGCGGCCTGCTCGACGCCGTCCCCCCCCCGGCTGCGTCGACGGATCGCTAGCTGGGGAGTCCCCCCTGGTTCGGGGTCCGGTCCCGGACGGCGGCGCCCAGCCTGTCAGCCCAGCCCCGCGAAGAGGTCGTCCGCCGGCCCCCCCGGGCCAGGCTGCCGGACCTCGACGGTGGCAGGGTCCACCGCGACGAAGGCCTCGCGCCCCATCTCTCGGTGAAAGACATCGGGCGGCATCCGCAGGAGGAACCCGTTGTCGGACTGGCTGGCGTGCGCGAGCAGCGCCCGTCGCTTGCGTTCGACCGCGGTGGTCACGTCGACCACGAAGCCCAGGTCCTCGTCCGGGGTGCCCGGGGGCGGGTCGGTGGGAGGCTCCCCGTCCCACCAGTCGGCGAGATCGATCCCCAGCTGCGGGGCCAGCTCGATCCAACGCGCGAACCAAGAGCGCGGCCAGGCGGTGTAGGCGAGCCGAACCGGCCGGCCCGCCGCCCGGATCGCCGCCACCGTCACCCGATGCGCCTGGATGTGGTCAGGGTGGCCGTAGCCGCCGTTGGGATCGTAGGTGACCACCACCGCGGGCCGGTAGCGGTCGAGGAGCTGACGCACCCGCTCGGCGGCCGCCTCGACCGAGGCTCGCCAGAAGCAGGCCGGGTCGTCGTTCTCGGGCCAGCCCATCATCCCCGAGTCGCGGAACCCCAGCTGGTGCACGGCGCCGACCCCGAGGATCGCGCACGCGGCTGCCAGCTCGTCGTGGCGGAGGCGGGCGACGCGATCGGGGTCATGCCCCGCTTGATGAGGCCCCACCCCACCCGGGCCGTCACCGAGCTCACCCCCCGTGCAGGTCACCAGCACCGTGCGGACCCCCTCGTCGCCATAGCGAGCCAAGACCCCTCCGGTCCCGGTCACCTCGTCGTCGGGGTGCGCGTGCACCGCCAGCAGGGTCCTGGGGTCGCTCACCGGGCACCGGCCGGCTGGTCCGGCCCCGGACCAATGCGCTCGCCCAGTGCCCGCAGGCGCTCGAAGCTGTAGATGCCAGTCCGGTGGCCGTCACGCCACGCGGCGCCAACCGCGTACTGCCCCACCAGATCGACGCTCACAAGATCGTCCTCTCCGGGCCGCAGCTCCGGCTCGCGCTCGAACCGCCCCGGACGGCCCATCTCCCCGTGACAGACGGCGCAGGGGCAGGCCCGGCGGAGGGTGGCGAAGGGGATGTGATGCGTGGCCCCGTCGGCCCAGGTGACCACCAGGGCCAGAGCCGCCTCGTCGTACGCGAACGCGCTCGGGGTGACGGGGGCGAGGTCGGTCGAGCCCAACACCCGATCAGGCTAGCGCATCCAGCCCCGGTCCCAAGGGTCAGCCCACAGCACCCAGACTCGCACCTCGCTTGGCACGGTAGAGCGCCTGGTCGGCGGCGTCGAACAGGATCCGGGCGCCGGAGCCGTCCGCGGGAGCGGCCGCCACGCCGAAGCTGATCGCGCAGGCGGCCCCGCCCGCGACCAGCGCGGCCCGGGTCGCGGCCGCGGCCCGGGCCGCGGTCCGCGCCGTCCCCCCAGGCATCAGGAGCGCGAACTCATCGCCCCCGAGCCGGTACGCCCCATCGCCCGCGCGCACCGCCCCCGCCAGCGCTGACGCCACGGCCCGCAGGGCATGATCGCCGGCGCGGTGGCCGCCCGACCCGTCGTTGATGAGTTTCAGGTCGTCGACATCCGCCAGTACCAGGGCGAACCCATGGCCCCCCTCGGCGGACGCCTGCAGCCGTGCGAGGTCGCGGTCGAACGCCCGGCGATTGCGGAGCCCGGTGAGGCCGTCGTGAAGCGCCTCCACCGAGCGGGCTGCGAGCAGGTCCTCGTGGTCACGCAGCAGGAAGAACTGACGAAGCCCGAAGCAGGCCCCGATCAGAATGGCCCCGGTCACGATCACCCGCGCCTGGCCGCTGTGATCGCCGGCGGCCACCGCGGCCAGGGCCAGCGCGGTCACCACCGCGGCGGGCCCATAGGGACCGATCAGCAGCGCGGCACGCCGGGGACGGCGCACGCGGCCGGTGCCCGGCGGGCGCAGAGCATCCAATCGGCGGGCATCGAGCCCGATCAGGAACACTCCTCCAGACAGCGCCACGAACCAGTAGGGCGGCAGGATCCGCCCGTGGCGCTCGAGCAGGGCCTGGGCCAGGGCCAGCAGCGCCGCACCCACGAGCATGGCGCTGACCCGGCCGAGCCCCCTTGGATCACGGGTGGCGGGCTGGTGGGCCCGTGCCCACTGCACCTCCGCCAGCAGGACCAGGTCCGCGACCCAGCTGACCGCCGCCACGGCCACTCTGGTGCCGCCGCCGAGCACGGGGCCGAGCAGGACCGGCGCACCCAGGGCCATCGCGCTGATGCCGAGGATGGCCGCGTCCACGAGGGTGGCCACCCCACGATTGCGCCCGGCGACCCCGATGACGCGGATCCCCATGGCGGCGGCCAGGCACGCGAAGGTGCCGACCAGGAGCGCCTGCGGGAGGATCACCAGGTGGGGTCCGAGCGCCGCATCCAGCTGCGCCCCGGTGAGGTACCAGCCGCCAAGGCAGGCCATGCCGGTCGCCGCCCAGCGCCAAAAGCGCTGCGTGGCAGGGTCGCCGCCCGAGGCCCAGCGCGCCGCCAGCGCCAGGCAGACGCCGGCAACGCCGAGCTCGACCACGGCGCGGGATGCGCCCGCGGGCAGGCCGAGCGACGAGCTCACGGCGGCGACCAGGACGGTGGCCGCGTACCCGAGCACAAGCGCACGGGCGCCACCTCGGTCGGGTCCGCACCCAACCGCCGCGCCCCAGGTCCGCGGGTGGGTCATGGCCCCATCATCGCCGACCGTCGCCGCCCGTCTCCCTACGGCTCGGTGACGACCTGATCGCAGCGGATCGGCCGCGCAGGGTCACGCGGTGCCAGCGGGGCTCGGCGACGAGCGTCCCGGCGGGGGCTGGCTGGCCACCGTCACCCCGTGGTGCTCGGGCTCGGCGCGGGCGCGGAAGCGGCTGGCGTGGGCGCCGCCACGGGGCGCGGGCGTCCTGGAGGGGGGCACCCGGGCCGACGCCGGGGTCCCAGATCTCGGTGCCACCAACCCGCTGGCGAGCCGGCCGCGCGCGCCTGGCCAGACCGCGGAAGCGGCTCCGACGCCACGCCGGACGGTCGGGAGCCGGCGATGGGGGGCGCCGCCACGGTGGCCGGTCCGGTCACAGGCGGAGGCGGCGCTGAGCGGGGGAGGATCGCCGCCGTGGGTGACGCCGGCGAACCGCAGCGGGGGGGCCGCCGGGCCCTGGTCACGGCGCCGAGATCGCCGCGGCCACCCCCCGCAGCGAGGGCGTCCCGGACCCGGCCGGATGCGAGGTCCCTCTCCCCCGGCGAGCCTCCACCGGCTGGGTGGCGCGGGTCCCAGGTCGGAGCCAGCCACGTCACCGGCCGCCGGAGCGTATCGTGCCCACCCATGGCTCAACCGGCGGCAGCGGGGGATCGCATCCCACTGGATCTCGACCCGGGCACCCCGATGGACCGCAACCTGGCCCTGGAGCTAGTGCGCGTGACCGAGGGAGCTGCGATGGCGGCGGGTCGGCTGATGGGGCGCGACGACAAGATCGCTGCGGACCGGGCGGCGGTGGAGTCGATGCGGCGTGCCCTCTCGTTCGTGGACATGGACGGGGTCGTGCGCATCGGCGAGGGCGAGAAGGACCGGGCGCCCATGCTCTACATCGGGGAGCGGGTCGGCAACGGCAATCCTCCGGCAGTCGACGTCGCGGTCGACCCCATCGACGGCACCCGGCTGGTGGCCCGGGGGCTGCCGGGCGGGATCGCCACGGTGGCCCTGGCGGAGCGGGACTCGCTCTTCCAGACCCACTGCGCCTACATGGAGAAGCTGGTGGTGGGGCCGAGGGCGCGCGGGACGATCGACCTGCGCGACCCGATCGCCCGCAACCTGGAGCGGATCGCCGAGGCCGAGGGCCGCCACGTCGCCGACCTCACCGTGGTGGTGCTGGACCGTCCCCGACACGAGCGTCTGCTCGCCGAGATCCGTGCCGCCGGGGCCCGGGTCAAGCTGCTCACCGACGGCGACGTCGCCGGCGGCGTGATGGCGGCGCTGCCCGACCGCACCGGCGTGGACGTCCTCGCCGGCATCGGCGGGGCTCCCGAGGCGGTGCTGACCGCCTGCGCGGTGCAGTGCATCGGCGGCGACATGCAGTGTCGGCTCTGGCCCCGCGATGCCGACGAGCGCCGCTTGGTGGAGGCGGAGGGGCTGGATCCCGACCGGGTCCTGACCCTGCCGGGGCTCTGCAGCGGCCACGACATCTTCTTCGCGGCCACCGGCATCACCGACGGCGAGATGCTGACCGGGGTTCGGTTCGCCGGTCAGGAGGTGCGGACGTCGTCGGTGGTCATGCGCTCCTACAGCGGCACGATCCGCTGGACCGAGTCGGTCCACGATCTCCGTCGCCTGCGCCAGCGCCCCCCGGTGACGATGGCGCCGGGCTGACCCCGGTCGGCCTCACATCCCCGGCGACGCGTCCTCCAACCGGAACCCTGGGGAGCCGGCCTCGCAGTTGGGGCACGCCTCCGGCGGCTCCAGGCCGCGCACCGGCGTGCCGCAGCGACCACAGACCCACTGGTGGCGAGCGAAGAACGTGACCAGATCGGTGCGGGAGATCACCCCCACCAGCCGACCGTTGTGGACGACCGGGAGGCGCCGGATCCGTTCCTGAAGCAGGATCCGTGCGGCCTCCGTCACGGCGGTGTCCTCGCCGATGGTCCGAGAGGGCGTGGTCATAATGTCGGCGGCGGTGCGCCCCCGCTTGCCGATCAGGTCCGACTCGCTGACCACCCCCACCACCTCCAGGCGGTCGTTCACCACCGGGAGCCCGGTGATGTGGTGGCGGTGGAGCAGCTCGGCCACCCCGGCCACCGGCACCTCCGGGCCCACGGTGATGACGCTCTGGGTCATCACGGCTCCGACCTTCGGCGTCACCATCGCAATCGGCACCTCGCACTCCTCCTCCTCACGCCGCCGGCCCCTCGCCGACGGCCATCCGGGTCCCCTGGCTCATGGTGGCGACCCGATGCCCGGGCCGCAATGGGGGCGCCCCAATCGCGTGGGTGCGTCTGCTACGCTCGATGGTCGAGGGAGACGGGTGAGCGCCCGCCCGGAGCGAGGGGAGATGGTGATGAGCGAGGTGGCGAAGGGGACGCTGCCGGCAATCCGCGGGGCCCAGTTCAACCCGTCCCAGGAGGAGCTCCGCGAGCTCACCGCCGCGATGCCCACGGCCCGGCACACCGCCTACGACAACTACAACGTGCAGACCACGGTGCAGGCGCGCAGCAATGCCTCGACCGTGATCATCAGCGACCACCCCGAGCGCCATTCTGATCGCACCATCCCCCGCGCCGAAGGGACCCGGATCGCGGCCCTGCAGGATGACTACCTGCAGGGGCAGGCGGTGCTGGTGATCGATGGCTACATCGGCAACGACGAAGCCTTCCGGGTGCCGGCACGACTGGTGATGGAGCGGAGCTACGCCAACATCGCCGGGATGCAGGATCACCTGCTCTTCGACGGTCCCGGCACCGGCCCCGACTTCGAGCCCGAGCTGACAGTGGTCTACACCCCCGGGCTGGCGGCACCCGGCTATCCCGATGAGCGCTGCATCGCCGTCGACCTGGAGCGCGGACTCACCCGGGTGCTCAACTCCGACTATTTCGGGGAATCGAAGAAGAACCTGCTGCGGTTGTGGAATCGAATCGTCTACGACCGCGGTGGCCTGGCGATGCACGCTGGGTGCAAGGCGATCCCCAGCGCCGAGGGCGAGCAGACCCTGCTCATCGTCGGCCTCTCCGGCACCGGCAAGACCACCACCACCTTCACCCGCCAGAACGACAGCCGCCCCGTGCAGGATGACTTCATCGCGCTGATGCCGCAGGGCAAGGTGTATGGGTCTGAGAATGGCTGCTTCGCCAAGACCTATGCCCTCGACCCCGCCGACGAGCCCACCATCCACCGGGCGGTTACCTCGCGGGTCGCCTATCTGGAGAACGTGTCGCAGCAGGCCGAGGACGGGCCCTGCGACTTCTTCGACGAACGCCACACCCAGAACGGGCGGGCGGTGTTCCCGATGGACGCCCTGGGCTGGTCCCGCGACGCCCGCGAGCTGGGTCCGGTCCGCTCCCTGCTGATCCTCAATCGCAACGACACACTGATCCCGGCGGTGGCGCGCCTCTCCCCCGAGCAGGCCGCCGCGTACTTCATGCTCGGCGAGACCCGGGGAACCGCCGCCGGGGGGGCCGCCGAGGCCGGCCGGGCCCTCAGGGTGCCGGGAACGAACCCGTTCTTCCCCCTGCTCCACGCCCAGCAGGGCAACCGGTTCCGCGAGCTGCACGCCAGCGGCGGCTTCTCGGTCTACCTGCTCAACACCGGTCGGGTGGGAGGCGGGGACGACGACCCCCGCGGCAAGAAGGTCCGGATCGGGGATTCGTCGGCGGTGGTGCGCGCGATTGCGGAGGGATCGATCCGCTGGGAGCCGGACCCCGACTTCGGCTACGAGGTCGCCGCCAGCGTCCCGGGGGTGGGCGACGAGGAGCTGCTGCAGCCGCGCCGTCTCTACCAGCGCACCGGCCGCGTCGACGACTACCGCCGCCTGGTGGCTGGTCTGAGCCAGGAGCGGATCGCGTTCCTCGCCAGCTTCCCCGGCCTCGACCCCGCCATCCTCGCCGCGGTCGATCGCTGAGGGCCGGGGTCGCGTGCCCGGGGTCGGCGGGACGCGGCCCTCGAAGCAGGAGTACGCCTGCCTGCTGGCGCTGGCCGCCCGCACCCGGGCCGACTGCCTGGGCCGGCGGGTGGGGGCCGTCGTCGTCCGCGATGATCGGGTCCTCAGCACCGGCTACAACGGCACCCCGATCGGGATGCCCAACTGCTCCGAGGGCGGGTGCCATCGCTGCGCCCAGCGGGACACCACGGCCTACCCGGTGGGGGGCGGGTATGATCTCTGCGTCTGCGTCCATGCGGAGCAGAACGCCATCCTCGCCGCGGCCCGCTTCGGCCAGTCGACCCTGGGGGCCACTCTCACCAGCACCCTGCGCCCCTGTTTCGGCTGTTGCAAGGAGGCCCTCCAGGCCGGGGTCACGCAGGTGCGGTACCTGGACGAATGGCAACCCGCCGCGGGCGAGCGGGACCAGGGGCTCCAGCTCCAGTACGCCAGCTTGCGTGCCCGCTTCGAGCGGTTCGAGCCGGTGACGGTGGACCTGGCACATCTGGTGGCCTTCCTCGGCCCCGCCGCGCCGGAGCCGGACCCGACAGCGGGGTCCGGCTGAGATGGCCGGACCGAGCTCCGACCGCTGCGCCGTCCCCACGGTTTCGGCTGCCTGGCCGGTGGCGATTCTCACCGTCAGTGATCGCTGCTCGCAGGGACTGGCCGAGGACACCAGCGGCGCCTGGCTGGCGGAGCGGCTCGCGGGCCTCCCGGGGGAGGTGGTCGCGCGGGCCTGCGTCGCCGACGAACCCGACGAGGTCGAGGGCTGGCTCCGCACCACCTTGGACGCGCTCCCGGTGGCCTTGGTCGTGTGCACCGGCGGCACCGGACTGCATCCGCGCGACCGCACCCCCGACGCGGTCCGGCGCGTCGCCGACTACGAGGTGCCCGGCTTCGGGGAGGCGATGCGGTCGCTCGGGGTGCGCCACACCCCCCACGCCATCCTCTCGCGCCAGATCGCCGTGGTGCGGCGCCGGTCGTTGATCATGGCTCTTCCGGGCGCGCGGCAGGCCGTGGAAGAGAGCTTGGAGGCGGTCTGGGCCGCCCTGCCGCACGCGCTCGAGATGGTCGCGGGGCTGCCAGGGGCCAGCCTTCCCGATGCGCACGGGCGCGGGCGCCCCACCCTCGGCTGATCCGCGGAACCGCCGCCATCCGGGTCGTCCTCCCCGCCACGGCTGACCCTCGGGCTGACCGAGCCCGGGCGGGGCTCGGTCAGCCTCCGCTGCCGAGCGGGGGTCGCTGATGGCAGCCGGGCGCTCCCAGCCGGTCCCGATCCGTCCCCTGTCGCTGTGGTTCGAGCGGGACGGGCTCCCCCACTACCCGGGGCTCGCCCCCCGGCTCCGCCAGCTGTACGGGGGGGGGATCGGATTCCGGCCCCCGGTGACGGTGGCCAACCTCGTCGCGTCGGTCGACGGGGTCGTCGATCTCGGTCCGGGGCACCCATCGGCGGGCTCGATCATCAGCGGGCATGACCAGGCGGACCGCTTCGTGATGGCGCTGCTGCGCGCCGCGGCCGACGCGATCGTGATCGGCGCGCGCACCCTGCGGGGGACTCCGGGCCACCTCTGGACGGCTGAGCGCGTGTGCCCCTGGGCGGCGGTCGAGCTCGCGGCGCTCCGACGCACCCTGGGTCGACCGCCGCAGCCTGCCCTGGTGGTGGTGACCCGGTCGGGCGACCTCCCCATCGGCCACCGCGCGCTGGCCGGCCCCGCGGTGGTCGCCGTCCCCGCCCCCGCGGCGGATCGCGTCCGACGGGATCACCCCACCGTCGAGGTGATCGACGCCGGGGCTGGGGCCGGGGTCGATCTGGTTGGGCTGGTGGGCCAGCTGCGAGCCCGGGGCTGGAGCACCCTGCTCTGTGAGGGGGGTCCCCTCCTGATCGGCCAGTTGCTCCGGGACGGGCTCTTGGACGAGCTCTTCCTCACCGTGGCGCCGGTGCTCGCCGGCCGGCGCCGCGGCCGGCGCCGCCCGGGCCTGGTGGACGGGGTCGAGCTGCTCCCGCGCCAGCGCGAGGACCTCGAGCTCCTGGCCGTGCGGCAGCACGGCTCCACCCTGCTGCTTCGCTACGCCGTCACGCCCGGGGAGCGACGAGGGGTCGACCCCCTGACCGCGCCCGGAAGCCGGCTCCGCCGGCCCGACCGCGCCCGGCGCGGGGGTCGGTCGTGGCCTGGTCAATAGCGGTGGGAGATGGGCCGGCGGGCCGGCGGGGCGCGACGGCGGCGGGACCGTGGCGCCGGCCGCCATGTCGGCCCCGACCCGCTTAGAATCACGCCGCCATGCCCACCGCCCCGTCGCTCCTCCGGCGCGGTCGAGCGACGGTGCTGGCGGGCGTGCTCCTGGCCCTCGGGGCTCCCAGCCCGCAGACCGCGCCCGGGGCGGCGGCGGTGCGGACAGCCGGCCCGGGTGCCGCCTCGAGCTCGGCCTGGCTGGGGGGCGTCCTCAGCCACGACCTCACCATCCTCAACCGAGCCGCCCGGCTCCGCGACCCTGAGCTGGTGGCCACCACCGAGAGCGGGGCGTACGCCAGCGAGAGCTACGACGGCGTGGCCTGGGAGCGCCTCAGCGGCCGTCAGCTCCCCGCCCAGCGGATCCCCAGCCATTGGTCGGTCCGCTCCTACAGCTACACCGTGGCCGGAGGGTACGACTTCGCGGCCGCCGATGTTCGCGGCCGGGGCGGAGTTAGCCTCGCCGAGCTGGTGGTGCTCCAGCGGCACGGCGCGGGTGGGGCGTGGCGGATCGACTACGACCTCCGGTTCTTCCGCCCCGACAGCCTGCCGCATTTTGGCGGCCCCTCCGCGGTGATCGGCTGCGCCCGCTGGTGCATCGCGCTGACGGCGCAGCTCGACCGGTTCTGGAGCCTCAGCGGGGCGGCACCGCACCGGCTGGGCGATCTTGCCGCCGGGGCGTACACCTCGCAGCTGGACCGGGCCAACGCCGCCTACATCGCCCGCACCGACGCGCGCCGCACCGAGCGCGTCACCGACCAGTTCTCGCCCTCGCCCGCGGCGGTGCCCTACGTCATCCGGGTGGCACCCACGGCGTGGATCGTGGTCGACGCCGCGTTCGTCTCGCTGACCTACGCCCGGTCGGTGGCGGGCCAGGCCTTCACCCAGAACCCGAGCCGCACCGACTGGCCCGCCTACCTCGCTCCCGGCCACTACCTGTCCGTCTCGGAGATCAGCGAGGCCCAGTTCGCCGTGTTCCTGCGCCGGGTCGCGCCCGGCAGCGAGCACGTGGCCGCGATCTCCTTCGACCTGATCGCCACCACCGGGAGGCCGGGCTGAGCGGGAGCGCCCCGGGCACGGCACCGCGACCCGATCCGGCGCCGGTCACAGCGCCTCCCCCGCAAGCAGCGTGCGCGCTTGGAGAGCCACGGTCAGCAGGACCCGCGCCTCCGGATCGTCCAGGGTGAGCCCGGTGGCCTCCTCGATGGTGCGGATACGGTAGGCGAGGCTGTTGACGTGGAGGCTGAGGGCCCGGGCGGTGGCGCGCCGGTTCCAGCGATGGCGCACCAGGGCGTCGAGGGTCAAGAGCAGGGGCGCGGACCGGCGGCTGCCGGGATGGAGGACCGGCCCCAGGATCTCGTCGACGAAGCGCATCACCGCACCCGGGTCACGCACATCCAGCAGCAGCCGCAGAGCTCCCAGCGACCGGTACGAGACCACCTGGGCCCGGCCACCCCCCCGCCGCACCAGCCGCAGCGCCTGGCGCGCCTGATCGTGCGCGAGAGGAAGTCCCTCCGGCCCGGCGGCGAGGTTGCCGATGCCGACGGAGAACCCGGCGTCCCGCTCCAGGCGGTGGAGCAGTCCCTGGACGGCGGTCCCCAGCTCGGTGACCCGGCGCAGGTCGTGGACAGGATCCGGCGGCCGCAGATCGGATCCCCCCTCCTCGTCCTCGCCCGCCGCGGTCGCAGCGGGGGCGAGGATGAGCAGGGAGGTTGGGCGGGTGGCGACCAGGGCCCCCGGTGCCCGGCGCTGACACAGCTCGTCGACCGCGGCGTGGACACGGTCCTGGAACGGGCGAGAGCCGAGCCGAGCCGCGGTCGGCTCGTCGTCCGGCTCGACCACCACGACCCAGCAGTGGTGAGCGATGCGCGACCCCAGCCGTCCCGCCTGGGCCGCCAGTCGGGACGCCTCGGTCGGCTCCAGTCCGTGGGAGAGGAGCGCTTCCACGAGGTCTCCCCGAAGCCGGCGCTCGACCTCAGCGGCGGCGCGCTCTTTGGCGAGCTCCAGGGCCAGCACGGTGGCGCCGTGCTCGAGGGCGCGGCGGGGGGTCTGCGGCAGCACCTCGACCTCGTTGACGGCGGCGCCCGGGCGAGCCGCGGGCGGCTCGGCCGCCAGCACCGCGACCAGCTCGCCCTCGGTGCGGATGGGGGTGAGCCAGAGGCGCCGGCGGGTCCGACCCATGGTGGCCAGGACCGGGCCGGGGGCGTCGCCCCTCACCAGCGCCGCCGGTAGCGCCAGGCGGGCCGCCGACAGGCCGGCCGCACCGGTGCGGTGGAGCCTGAACCCCTGGGGGTCGTAGAGGTCGACCCGGGAGCGGGCCAGGCTGCCGATCGCCTCGAGGATTGCGTCGAGGCCAGCGCCGGCCAGCGCGAGCGAGGTGAAGCGCTCGTGGATCTCCTGCGAGGACCGGATCTCTCCCAGCTGCGCCTCGAGACGGCGCTGGAGCTCGCTGCGCTCGATGATCCCCGCCACCCCACCCGCGATCGCGGCCAGGAAATCCAGATCAGCCTGCCCGAACTCCCGGGTGGAGACGGTCTGGACGTTGAGGACGCCGATCATTCGCGGCCCCGCCAGGATCGGCACCGACAGCATCGACGTGAAGCGAGGGTCGTCCACCCCCGGGATCCAGCGGAAGCGGGGCTCCCGCGCCACCAGGGGGACGACCATCGGTTCGCGCTGGGCGGCGACCCAGCCGGTCACCCCCTCCCCGACCTTGAGACGGACCCGGCCCACGGATCGGGCGTTGAGCCCGTTGGTGGCGGTCAGGACCAGCTCCTCGCGGTCGGCGTCGACAAGGTACAGCGAGCACACATCGGTCCCCATCGCCTCGGTCGCCTCCCGGATGACGAGGTCCAGCAGCGCGTCCGGCTCCACCGTGGTGGCGGCTCGGGTGGACAGCCGCTGCAAGAAGAGCAGCTCGCGCAGCTTGGCGTCGTCACCGTCCCGGGGAGGGGACGGGGATCGGGGGGCCATCTCGGCATTGTGAGGGACACGAACGCGCGGGCACGCGTCCCGCCGCCGGGCGCGCCCGCGGCGGGACTGGAAGCGAGACCGGGCGGGCGAGGGTCCCCACCCGGCTCAGGCTCCTGGCGGCGCGCGTCCGCCCGCCCCGGTTGGCGGCCGCCGGGCCGGCAGTCAGACGACCCCACCGGGGGGCGGTCGTTCCCCGAGCGACCCCGCGGCAGCGACGTCGGCTCGAGGCTGCGGTCGATCGCGACGGCCGTCGGGCTCCGCGGGCGAGCCGCGGACGGGTGGCATGATGGGGCGCCATGAGCGACGGGGAGCGGAGCGCCCGCCAAGACGACGCGATGGCCGCCGCCTATGCGGTGGACAATCGTGAGAGCCCCTACAACGCCTACTATGAGCGGCCCGCGACGACCTCCCTGCTCGGGGCCGTGGCGGGACGGCGAGTGCTGGAGGTCGGGTGCGGGTCGGGACCGCTCACCACCTGGCTGGTCGAGCACGGAGCGGTCGTCACCGCCTTCGACGTGAGCCCGGAGATGGTGGCGCGCGCGCGGCGGTGGGCAACCGCGCCACCGTGCTGGGGGCCGACCTGGACCACCCGCTGGGGTTCGCCCAAGCCCACAGCTTCGACCTCGTGGTCGGCTCGCTGGTGCTCCACTACGTGCGGGACTGGGAGCGTGCACTCGGCGAGGTCCGCCAGGTGCTGGCGCGCGATGGCGCGCTGGTCTTCTCCACCCACCATCCCACCTTGGACTGGGACTACACCCCGAGCGACTACTTCACCATCACCCAGGTGACCGAGCGCTGGCACAAGGGATCAGGTGAGGTCGAGGTCACCTTCTGGCGCCGCCCCCCGACGGCGATGACCCACGCCATCGCCGCAGCCGGATTTGTGATCGAGCGCCTGGTCGAGCCCGAGGCCGTCCCCCAACTTCGCGCCCGGGATCCGGTCGCGTACGAGCTGATTCGCACCAGGCCGCGGTTGCTGTTCTTCCGGGTCCGACCCGCCCCGTAGAGGGGCGGGTTGGGAGCGGCGATCCCGGTGCGCCGCTCGAGCCCGGCCGGCCGGGGACACTCGTCTCGCTCACCTCCCGCCGGACTCCTCGACCGACCTCCAGACCACCCGCGCCATCTCGAGGACCTCCGGGGTGACCTCGTCGAGCGGCTGATCCGGCGTGGCGAGGGCGTCAAAGGTCTCGAAGCTGCTGAGGGCGACGAGCATGGGCAGCGCGCGAGCCGCTTCGATCGCGAGCAGCCCGCGGTGGTTGGCCCGAGACACCAGAACCTCCAGGCCCGACCGTCGCCGCTGGTCTCGAGCGGCGATGACCAGGCTCACCTCGTCGTCCAGGGCGGCCAGCGATCGAAGTCGTCGCATGACCAGGCGGTCGACGGCCCAGAAGCGCCCGAAGCTGGCGATGAAGGCGGACACCGCGTCGATGGGATCGGCGAGGCTGAACGCGAGCGCCAGATCGGACATCCTCCCGATCTCCGCCAGGGCATCGCAGAGGGCCTCCAGCAGGCCGGTCTTCGACTGGAACTGGTAGTAGACGGTCGCCCGAGCCACGTCCGCCCGGGTGGCGACCGCGTCCACCGTGAACGAGGAGTAGCGGGTCGTCTCGGCCAGCAGCCCTCGCGCCGCTGTGATCACCCGCCGCCGACTCTCGTCAACCTGCTCTTGGCGCCGGCCGAGATGGTACGCGCGTGGGCTCATGGCCTTGACAGCATCCTCATGGCGTGTATTATTCGTCCAACAGGCGGTATGCCTGAATATTAAGCAGGAGCCCCACCCGTGACCGATGCCCCGGACAGGATCGAGCCGCCCCCGCCCGGGCTCGTGGTGCTGGCAGCGACAGGTGCCACGGGTCGGCTGGTGGTGTCCCAGGCGCTGGCGCAGGGGTACCGGGTGACGGCGCGGGCTCGGCATCCCGAGACGCTGGGCACCAGCCACCCCCGGCTCCGGCTCGCCGCCTGCGATGTGCTGGATCCCCTGCGTGACCTCACCCCGCTGGTCGCCGGCTCCGAGGCGGTGCTGTCCACCGTCGCAAGCCGGGAGCGTCGACCCTCCACCGTCTCCTCAGCCGGGGTCCGGTGCCGGGCGACAGCCAGGGCGGGCCAGGGCCTGCGCCGTCTGCTGTGTCTCTTCTCAGCCGGCGTCGCGGTGCCCCAGGGCGTGCCCTGGCGGCAGGGTGTCGTCATGGATCAGATCATCCAGCGCCTGGATCGGCACCCGCACGCCGACATGGTCCGGAGGGAGACCGTCCTGCGGAACAGCCGCCTGGGGTGGACCGTGATCCGTGCCCCTCGCCTGACGGACGGCCCGCCCGGGGCCGGCACCCGCGTCTCGCTCGCCGATCCGATCCTCGGCGGCCAGTCGCTGCGCCGATCCGAGCTGGCCCGGTTCATGCTCGCGGCGGTCACCTGGACCGCGAGCGTGGGGCGCCTGGCCCATCTCGCCAGCCCCCGCAGGCCAGGGTCATGAGCGGCGGGCCGGGGGGGCCGGGCACACCCGCGGTCTATCCCGACCTCAGCGGCAAGGTGGCTGTGATCACCGGCGGGTCGCGGGGCATCGGCGCCGCCACGGCGGTGGCGCTGGGAGCCAACCGGGCCGGCGTCGCCGTGGTCGGGCGCGACCGGGCAGCGCTGGACAGCACCGTCACAGCCATCACCGCAGAGGGCGCCACCGCGATCGGACTGGTCGCTGACTGCACGGTGGAGCAGGACCTGGCTGGCCTGCGCACGAGGGTTCACCGGCAGCTCGGAGCCGTCGACATCCTGGTCGTCTTCGCGGGTGGCAGCGGCATGCCGGTGGCCAGCCACCACGAGACGGGCCAGCACTGGCGCCAGGTGATCGAGACCAACCTCACCTCGACCTATCTGACGATCGCCACCTTCCTTCCGGACATGCTGGCCCGTCACTCGGGGGTGATCGTCACGATGGCCTCGGCCGCGGCCCGGCAGGCGGCCGGTTCATCGGCAGCCTACGCCGCCGCCAAGGCGGGCGTGATCGGCTTCAGCCGTCATCTGGCGGGTGAGTATGCGCACGCGGGCATTCGCATCAACTGCATCGCCCCGTCTGCGATCGAGACCGACCGGATGCGCTCGTGGGTCCCCACCGAGCAGCGGCGGGCGCTGGCGGCGGCCTTTCCTCTGGGACGCCTGGGCCAGCCCGAGGACGTGGCTGCCGCCACCTTGTTCCTCGCCTCCTCGGCGTCATCGTGGGTCACCGGAGCCACCCTCGACGTCGCCGGTGGCACGGTGATGCTGTGACCCGCCGGGACGAGCGCGCGGCACCCAGCCCAGCCGCCGGACTGCTGGGCCTGCGCGCGAACGCGCTCGCCGCCATCGTCATGCTCTGCGTCGAGTTCGAGCTCGGGGTCGGCGTCACCCTCTACGCTCGGCTGCCCCGCTCCGATGCGGGCCGGGGAGTGCTCCCCGGCTTCGCCGGCGCCCTCGCCGGCGGGCCCGCGATTCTGACCGTGCATGCGCTGGTGGGAACCCTCCTGCTGCTGACGGGGACGGCGGCGGTGGTGCGCGCCGCCCGGGCTCGCCAGACCCGCCTGCTCGCCATCGCCGGGGTGGCAGCCGCCGCCCTGATCGCGGCCTGGCTCTCGGGCTCGGGGTTCGTCGGCGATGGAGCCGACGCGGCGTCACTGGCGATGGCCCTCGCCACCGGAATCGCCCTGCTCGGCTATGCGCTCATCCTCTTCCTCACCCCCAGCAGACCCGGAGGTGGTCAGGGGGACCGTGGCCGTCGGCCTGCCTGAGCCGCCCCGCCACGCCGGGCGCGCTGGTCGGCACGCGGCGCCCCGGCGGGAGTGCGGGTGCCCGGTTGGGCTACCCCAGGCCCCGGCCGGGCGCCGGCCCGACGGGATCGGGCACGCCCGCCGCGCGAGCTGGCTGGGCCAGGAAGTCGACGATCGCCTGGGCGACAGCCTGGGGTCGCTCGACGATCAGCGCGTGGCTCGCCTCCACCGCCACCACCCGCACGCGGCGGCGCTGCTCGGCAAGCCGGGCCAGATCCCGGCCGAGGCCGATCCGATAGGCGGCGAGCAGTTCCCGGATCGGCTGGGGAACCGCCTCCCCCGGCGGCGCCGTGGCGCTGACCACCAGCAATGGGCACTCGATCCGCGCATACAGCTCGAGCATGTCGACCCGCAGGGCGGCCGCGAAGATCTCGCGGCCCAGGCCGCCTGGGTCGGGCCGCAGCCGCGTCTCGCCGCCCTGCCTGCGCAGGCTCCGCCAGACCGCCCCCTCGAGGACATCCGGCTCAGCTCCGGCGCGCGTCGCCAGGGCCCGGTGCCGTGCCAGCAGCGCGTCCACCTGGGCCGCGTGGAGGGGCCCGGCGAGCTCCGCGAGCGACCCCGCCAGCCAGGCGTCATACGCGTGCACCTGCTGGGCGAGCGTGGCCGGGTCCAGGCCGACGTACTGGTCCGGCGTCCTGCGACCATGGAAGTCAAGGTTGACCACCCCCGGGCATTGGGGATGGGTCGCGCCCCACATCGCGGCGAGCATTCCGCCCAAGGAGTGCCCCACCACCGCCGGGTTGCTCTCTCCGATCGCCCCGGCGACCGCCGCCAGATCGGCAAGCGCGCGGGCGGGGGACCAGTCGCCGTCTGCGGACTCGCCGTGGTCCCGGAGATCGAGCGCGACCACGTGATGGTGGGCGGTGAGCAGGGGGGCCACGAGGGTCCAGTCCAGCAGGGTCCCCCCCAGCCCATGGACGAGGATGAGCGCCGTACCAGCGCCCCCGAAGTCGCGCGCCGCGATCGACACCCCGTCGCTGTCGACCGTGAGCTCTTTGGCCACCATCCCGCCTCCTCGGCGACGTCTCCCGCCCGCTGTCGCGTAGCGATCGCCGCGCGGGAGCTGGTCGGGAGAAGTCTAGCCCCAATAACGTTCAGTTAGGGGGAGCGTGGATGCGGACGGCCTCGCCCGGTGAGCGGGTCGGCCGGGGATGGTGGCGGTGCCGGGCGCGCTTGACGCCGTAGTTCGACATCTTGCGCTTGACGACGCGGGCGGCCGCGCGCAGCCGGCGGGCCGGCAGGAGCTCCCGGCCGATCTCCGCGATCGTCGTCGGCAGCGCCAGGGCGAGGGTGTGGGTCGCGGTCCCGAGACCGGCGCGCACACTGCGGCGAGCGGCGTGCAGGGCGCGCGTGAAGCTGAACCGATCCGGGTCCATCCCGGCGTCGCCGGCCGTGGTCGCGATGAGGGCGCGCAGGGCGTAGTGGGTGCACAGGTGGCCATAGGCCTCCTGGCGGACCCCGTCGGGGGTCTTGGAGCGGAGCACGACGCGGGGACCGCGCTGATGGGTCTTCAGTTCGTCCAGCGCGGTCTCGAACTCCCACCGCTCCGCGTACAGCGCCGCGAGCTCGGCGCCCGGCGCGGCCACGGGGTCGAGGATGGTCGTGAGGAGCCGGTAGCTGGTGTCCTCGGTGCCGGGGCGGCCCGGGTCCTCGACGGTGTACTCGATGACCCGGACCACGAGGAGGCGGGCGCGACGGCGTTTGTCGTCGGTGGCGACGAGCTCGGAGCGGAAGGAGCCGTCCGCGTACCGCTCCCGCACCGGGAGCACCGCGTTGCCCTTGGCCCGCCAGCACAGATCGGCGCCGGTGGCGGCGAACGCGGTGAACAGCG
>Ga0307374_10001758_pt1 | contig 39610 bp, 46 predicted proteins | sample OX3MG_FD_202532 | JGI IMG/M metagenome (GOLD analysis project Ga0307374, IMG submission 202532) | Soil microbial communities from Risofladan, Vaasa, Finland - OX-3 | ecosystem: Environmental > Terrestrial > Soil > Coastal area > Acid sulfate soil | place: Finland: Risofladan, Vaasa | collected... | reverse complement strand
AGCGGTCTTTCGCCTGATCCAGCGGACCCGCAAATGACCTTGCGTGTGCTGACGCTCTACACGATGGACGATTTGTTGGCTTATGCAGTTTGATTAGCGCGCCCTTGCGGCCGGGCTCTATTCGCTTCGCTCACGAAGCCCGCGGGTTGCGGTCTCGGCCGTCCGGTAACGATCCCGCGCGTCGTGGCCCCAGGCCGCACTACTCCGCCCAGCGCTAGGGTTTCTCCTATCGCGCGCATTATCGCAGAGCGTGAATTTGGAATTGGTCGATCGCGTGACGAACGTCGCACGTTACTTTACTGCGTTCAAAGTGGAGCGGTGCCGCCCTTCTTTAGAAGCTTCGCTGCAACACGAAACAAATCAGGCATATCGATGCGCTCATCTTTGCGTCGGAACATGACCCCAATGCGGGCAAGAGCTTCGAACAAATGTTGCTCTCCCTGTTGTTCCTCCGTAGAAAATGGCGGCAAATACTTATTCTTCTCGGCGTCTAAAATCAGCGCTTTGATCGTGTTTGCTCGTTTCCAGACGCGAAATACCTCACTCTCCTTCTGTGGTAAAAGAAGACCGTCCAGCGGAGCAAGTACGCCTTTGATCCAAGGAAATTCCTGATGAAGTTGATCAACGCGGGTCTTTGACGCAGCGCGCAAACCATGGCGGATTCCGTCGGCCGTTATTGCACGATCGTCTGGTGCGGCACCATATTTTGCAGCTGCAATCATGAGGCCCAAGAAGCTTCTCGGCGTCACCTCAGCGAAGGCGTCGGCCACGTGTGTTATGGGCCAGTCATACGTTTTGCCTTTTTTGTACCCATGCGGCCCAGATGACATGTATGGCCCCGCCAAAGCCACCATAACCCGCGCCTGATCATCGGCACGATGAGCGAGCGGCCACCGCCGAGCCAGAATTGTACTTTGACTACCTGGGGTGATCTTCAAGGCTTTTAGTACGTTTTTGAAAGCTTTTCGCGCCGGGGGCTTCGGCGTGAGTGCCAATCTGGCAAACAGAAGTCCATAGAGATCAGTCCCTTCCCAGGCCAGTCGTACTGCCCCTGTGCGCAATTTTGGAAGCTCTACGAACCGAAGCGCGTCGTCGTCGATTTGGTCTGGTCGCAAAAACAGCTTGAGCTTAATTCCGCGATAAGCACGCATCGCCCAAACCACCTCCAGCAAAGCCTCTGTAAGGAGGCGGCGCCTCGGCCAGTTCGTCGCCACAGTGTCAAGGGCGTCGTAGACAACAAGCAGAGTCTTCCCGGCGGCGCGAAGCCGATCTTCGTGTTGCCCTAGCAATTCGTCCCGCTCTTCCCAATTTCGGGACTGCGCCACAAATTCCGAAAGTTTAGGCGCCGTGTTCGATGTTGTTTGTGCAGCTGCCCGCAAGATCGTTGCCCACCAAAACGCTTTCGCTTGATTGGCGTCAGCGTTTGGGGGCACAAGGTGATTCAATGCATCAGCCCCAATCCCATTTGGACCGCTGACGCCGGTGAATCCAAAACCAACGCTAACATTCTCCAGACCAAGCTGCGGATAAGCTTTGGCTGCTGCCTTTCGTGTTTGCTGCTGCCCTAAAACGCCCGCCCAGAAGCTCTTTCCAGCCCCCCGCGACCCCACGACAATGGGGGTGGTCGGATCGAGGGCAGCGGCATGCGTCTCAGGAGCGTAGATATCCTCCAACTTCGGCACGTAGGCGCCCACCGCGTCGTTGGAGACGTCTCCGGGAATAGACGCAATCGCCCTGCGGATGGCCTGATACTCTTCCCGCTGAAGCATCAGGCAACACCTTTCTCGTCATTTACAAATGACTCATTCATGCGATCGAGCAACTGCCCAAAGGAAGACCTATATACTTGCTCCGACAAAAGATCGCTTCTGCGACTTGGCTCGAACAATCGAAATTGATCGTCCTCTAGGATCGATATGGGTTCCCGAAATTCTTCGTCTAAGTCCAGAGTCAAATCTTCGTCGCTGATATTGTCATCATCGTCCCAAGGTACATCCTTGAAAGTTCCAGCCGGCAAGGGCACAACAGTGTCGGCTTGAGGCAGTCGCACTGACAATCCGACATCCGCAAACAGCTTTCGACATTTTTCGACGAAGGCTCCACGTTCGTCAGCGTCCCTGGGCGCCTTGCCCTGAACCATTGTCACCCGCCCTAACCACTCCGGAAGGTCGGCACCTGGACGGACAAAGCGTGCTAAATGCGCGAGTAGCGCTGCGTACCCTTGGAACGTCTGTCGCTCGTCGAGCCCGAAGAGAAAGACATCCGCACCAAGGCCGAGAATTGAGGAGGCCGTTGTCTCATGTAGTCCCGCGCGCGAGTCGACCAAAATAGCGTCATATCGCTTTGGTTTCGCGAACCGGTCAACGAGTGATCTCACTTGATCGAGTATCGTCGAAACTGATCCGTCGCTTCTAACATCCTCAGCGTACGCCCGTGCGATCTTTGCCAACACTTCGGCGGGATTTTGTATCGACCGACGGCCAAACGCTGGTATCACATCGATCTTTCCACGCCGATCGGAAAGTGCTGAGGGTCCAACCAGATCGGCAAGGAATGTTTCATCGAGCGGCGCTAGTCCATTCTCGACAAGTGCGTCGACTAACCCAAACTCAGGTAATGTTCCTTCGTCAAGTAGCATAGCTCCAATGCCTGGTGCCTCCATATCAAGATCGACCGCCAACACGCGACGACCCCGCGAAGCGAACTCCGCGGCGGCGACACACAGCGCCGTCGAACGCCCCACGCCTCCCTTTATACTTGCAAAGACAAAACGTGGCGGAGGCGGAGCTGCCGGTACTGGTTCACGCAGCCAATCAGCGCCAACGAGACGACGGTCCAAAAGACGAACGCTGTGCGTGTTTGCCGAACCGATTCCTTTCGCCTTTACGCTTATAACTAGTGCCGAAGGGTCTTTCAGCATCTCGGCCGCACCGAAATCATCCTTGCCCGCCAACACCCGATCCGTACGCGCGTAGGGTCCAAGTTCAGAGCGCAGCCGCGTCGAAAGCTGCTCAATGGTTGTGGCAGGCAGTTCCTTATCCGCGAAGAATGTCAGTCGACCGGTGGTATCGCGCAAGATGACACCGGATGCGAGCGCAGCCTCGCCCAGTTCGTCGGCGATGACGTGGACAAGAATTGGAAGACTGTCGTCGAAACGCACAATCATGTTGTCTGTTCACGTCCCAATAGACGCCACGGCCTGGCGTGCTTGCTCTGCCCACGCAGAAATCCATTGTGGGCGAATATCTCTTCCATGGGAATAACGCATTCGCGTCGACCAGTTGTTCATGAAAGCATCGTTCTTGATGTAGGTAATCAGTGGCGTCCCTCTTCGTCCCTGCAGCTTGTCGCGTATCATTGTCCGCAATTCTGGAAAATGTACGAAAAACGGATCTTCTCGCCGAGGTTGGCTCGAAGGTCGCAAACCTGCTTCGATCATCATTGCCTTGATCGCACATTCCGCCGCAATTCCGTAAAGATATCCAGCGACATCCCCACGGGGGCTACTCAAAAGGGTGTCTGCGGCAAGAAGATGCCGGCGGGCAGCCGCCGGCATATCAACGTTAAATGTCATCGTGCTCTTTCGCACTTAATTACGATTCACTCACAAGCAAGAATAACTTCCCCTTACTATACCACCAAGATATTCCGACCAAGCGACTTGCGAGTTTATCGACGTTGCTGACCCATTAATACCTCCGTCTTCCCGACAAGAAGCTCAACGCGTGGGTATACCCTCTCGATGGGGATAACCGACGAGGCGTGGAACGAGGCCGGTTATCATAGAGCCATGACCGACGACCTGTCGCGACCTGTCGCGACAAGCCCCGACAGCGAGTTCACTCTGACAATCGATGAGGCTTTGGAGCGCTACGCGCGTGCCGGACTCCCCCGCACCCCGCGCAGCGTCCAGCGCTATTGCGCCAAAGGTCATCTCGATTGCCGCCGGATCGAAACTGCATTCGGCGAAAAATACCTCATCTCGCCGGCTTCGGTAGATAAGCACATCGCCTACATTGAGGAGGTGCGACCTGTCGCGACCAGTCGCGACGTGCCGCGACATGTCGCGACAACTGTCGTCCCGCAAGAAAGCCAAGATGAGCCGCGACAAGAAGGCCCGATAAGCGCCGACCTGTCGCGACCTGTCGCGACAGAGTACGTTGAGCAACTTACGAAACGGTTGGAAGAGAAAGACGGCGAAATTGGCTTTCTCCGCAGCGAAGTCGCCGTGAAAAATGATCAGATAAAAGACCTCACCGAGCGCGCACGCGAGACCAACCACCTCATCGCCGGATTGCAGAAAATGCTCACGCCGCTACTCAGCCGAGGGGAGGACACTCGCGTTGATCCCAATTAGAAATCTTCCGCTGTTGGCCTGAAAGCGGTCATAAATCCAGGCGAGCCTTCACTTCCGAGATGGACCAAGAACCGACATCAGTTTCATCTGCCGGGCATTGACCGATCCGCTCATACCATCGAGATTTCGAAGGCCGGATATGCCCCCGATTATCGAGATCGCTATTCTGTGTGGCTGGTATAGACCGTTACGCCATTGCCATCAGGATCGACCAACTGGAAGTAGTCGTGACCAAAAAATTGGTCTTGAGCAATTGCATCTACCGACAATCCCTTTTCCATTAAAGTCGCCCTGTACAATTCCAGATCGCTCCTAGACTTGCCGTCAATCATCAAGTCGAGTTGTTCATTAAAAGCGCCGCGCTGGCCAAGCTGGCCAATATGGCTAGAACTTAGCGAAGATGCTAATTCATCGTTTTTACTAAAAAGCAAAATGTGTGTTCCGCCTCGCAATTCGATGATCGCTAAATCGGGAAACATCCCAAACGGACGTAAGCCCAGTTTTGTATAAAATTGATAACTAATATCAATATCTTGAACCTTCATAACAAAATGTCCGAAGGCTGCTACGGGTAAATTGTCGTTCATGGCTCGATCAGTCCTCTTCAAGATGTTGAGTTTCCGCTGGTTGACACGGGTGCGGTGTCCGTCGGAATTCATGCGGTCCGCGCGGCAAATTTGAGAGACCAGCTTCCACGCCGCGCATCGGCGTGGTAATCAGACTGATCAGTCGAATATAGTTATGCGACTGATCAGTCGGAAAAGCAAGAGCCTAGGTTTGACGAGGAAAAGGGAAATTGATCGGGATCGGATTCTGGATGCCGCCGAGCGTGTGATCCTCGAATCCGGAGGCCGAAATTTCACGCTCGATGCCGTCGCCGAGCGTGCGGGGATTAGCAAGGGCGGTCTCGTCTACAGCTTCGCGACCAAGGATGGGCTGGTTCGCGCGGCGTTAGAGCGGGAAGTAACGCGCTTTCAAGAAGCGGTGCGCCAGCGGCTTGGCGGCAGGCCGGTTAAGCCTTTCGAACTGGTCCTAGCCCATATCGACGAAGCGCTTGATGAGGACGACGCCGCGACGCGCAAGGCGGCTTTTCTCGTAACCGCGCTGGTGCACGCGCCCGATATGATGGAACCAGCAAGACGATATTATCGCGCGCTCCTCGATCCGCTCCTGTCTAAATCTGGCTCTGCCCACGACGTTCGTGAGGCTCTGCTTGCTGTTGAGGGAATTTTCCTGCTCCGAGGGCTAGGCTTCGTCGAGGTCTCGGCGGACGAGCACAAATCCGTCCTGCTTCACGCGCGAAAGATCGTTGCCAGGGTGCTGGCCGGACGTTAAGCGCCGTGAGGCCGAACATCGGAGTAGATCGGAAGCCGCCCCTGCGCGGTGCATAATTATTTTGATTTTTGCACCTAAACCAAAGCAGCGCGGGGTCCGTTCAGGGTCATTCGCGTCGCGCTCTCCGGGCATTTCAGTGTTGACGCCCGTCCGGTCTACTGCGAAAGCGGACTTCATTCGCGAGCGTGACATGTCGCGACCGGTCCCGGCCAACTGATCAAAATGCAATTCCAATTCACGCATTCAATTTCGCGCACCTCTAAAACGGGGATAAGCAGGGGATAGCGAGTTGCGCGCCACGTATAATGGCGTTGATGGAATACCAATCCGAGCGACACATCGGCGACATCCTCAGAGAGCGCAACATCGAAATCGTCGGCGCCGATCTCGCGACGCGTCATGGCTTCACCCAAGTTCCAAATTTCATCCTCACCAAAAGCGATATCTCCGTGGGCGCCAAGCTCGCGTACGCCATGCTGCTCAAATATGCGTGGAACAACGACGCCTGCTTTCCGGGACAGGCCACGCTCTCGCAAGACATGGGAGCGGCGGAGCGCAGTGTCCGCACGTACCTAAAAGAACTCGAAGCGGCAGAGCTGCTCGAAATCAAACAAAGGGGCCTCGGAAAGACGAACCTTTACCGGCTACACCTCACGATCAAACCCCGACAAGCCCGCCGGTCCTGACCGGCAAATTTTGCCGTTCAAGAACGGCAACCAGAGCCGGTCCAGAGCGGCAGATTTAGCCGCTCACTCAATAGAAGAATACGCATCTGAGAATACTCATATTAATAATACCCAGTATGGAAATGCATTTTCTAAAAATGAAGATCGCTCCGAAGATCCACCTGATAAGGGCGACCCCTCACGGGATCGACAATCAATAGGCCGCACTGTGGTACAAGAGGGGTACGCCTGACTTGTACCCTCAACAAATCGACACCTACTCACTACGCCTCATAGGTCGCCCCCGCTTTGTCGGGCTCGTCGCCCGACTTCGCGCCGCCACTTTGCCTACAATTGCTGTTCACAATTATGCATCTGGCAAAGCTGGCGGCCGCTGCGCTCCTCGTCTGAATGACTGTGGTGCTCGGGCTGGCGGCACGAAGTCGGCCGGCTGCGCCGTACGGTCGCGCCCGCGCTCCCTCCGACAAAGCGGGGGCGAGAACGTCGGACGCAAACCACACGCCAAATCTAGCGCCGGGTGACAGTTCACACTCATCCCACCGGACGGATACGATCCTCGAACGCTAGGCAAAAGTTTAGCGCGCCGGATCAGCGCCCGGTCAAGGCGACCCTTCGGGCGCCGCGATGCGGCGACCTTGACCGGCGCTGGCGGCGCGCACGCATGAATGCGTCGGCTCCGGAGGAATGTCGAACCCATGTCTCTCCAGAGGAATGCGAGATGAAGTGCGGGTGAAGGATTCCGCCTCGCCTTTCCACATTCCATCCCCAATGCTGCGAGCTGTTCGCTTTTTGCGGGAACGGTAAAATGGAAGGCCACGTCTCACGGCGTGGCGCCGGTCTCTTGTAGTTCGCCGACTACACCTCACCACGGGTCGCTCGGCGTGCCGCGCTAGTCCCGATCTCCACGGGTAGGGAAGAGCGCACGACGGCAAGTGCGGCTGCTTTGTTGCAGCTCGCGCTTTCACCGGAGGCTGGCGCGACGTTATGGAATCGAAGCCATTACCTATCGCGACCACCGCGCACGGCGGTGGTGTCGTGCTATCGCGCGAGGAGCGTGAGCGTCATGTCTGGATCGTCGGCAAGTCGGGCTCGGGGAAAAGCACGCTTCTCTTCAACCTCGCCATGGGCGACATCTACGGCGGCGAGGGAGTTACCGTTATTGATCCGCACGGCGACCTCGCCGAGGATATTCTTGACGCCATCCCACGTTCGCGCCTCAATGAGGTTTGCTACCTCGACGCTGGCGAAACGGAATACCCGGTCGGATTCAATCCGGCGACCAGGATCGCTCCGGAGCGCCAGGCCCTCGCCGCCTCGGGCATCGTCGCGGCATTCAAGCACCTCTGGTCCGACAGCTGGGGACCGCGCCTCGAACACTTCCTCTATCACGGCGTTGCTGCGCTCATCTCGCGCGAGCATGCCACCCTGATAGACCTTGCACGTCTGTATACCGACGATCGCTTTCGCGACCGCGTCCTTATGGCCGTAACCGACTCCGAAACGCGGCGCTTTTGGCTGGAGGAATTTCCCAGCTACACGAAGTCGCTTCGCTCCGAAGCAATCGCGCCGATATTGAACAAGGTCGGCCAGATTGCCGCCTCGCCGCACCTGCGGCTCATCCTCGGCCAAGTCGCGCCGCGGCTCGATCTCGGGTTCACGATGAACAACCGAAGGATTTTAATTGCCAACCTCTCGAAAGGGACGATAGGGGAACAGGCGACGAACCTTTTGGGCTCGCTACTTGTCTCGCACCTGCAGCTTATCGCCATGGAGCGAGGCGTGCTTCCACCACAGGACCGCGTCGCGTTTTTTGCTCATATCGATGAGTTCCAAACCTTTAGTTCAGATGCATTCGCGTCTTTGCTTTCTGAAGCGAGAAAGTTCGCATTGCACTTCGCGCTCGCAAATCAATTTGCCGACCAACTATCAAATGCCGTGCGATCCGCAGTTATTGGCAATGCCGGCACGCTGATCGTCTTTCGGGTCGGCAGCCGCGATGCAGAACTGCTGGCGCCGGAATTCCGTCCGATGGATGTAGGGGCACTTACCGACCAGGGGCCTTTCACCGCTTGGCTTCGGCGGGGGATAGGCCACGACCGTATCTTCGTCGAGCCGCATCTGTACGATCCGCTCGGTACAGCAGCGCTGATCCGTGAGCAGAGCCGACAGCGGTTTGGCCGGCATCGAGCGACTATCGAGCGTCAACGCCGAACGCGTTTGTAAATGACTGCCTTCCGTCTAGAGCCTCGGCGAGACAACACCCCTAGCCGGCCGACCGCCAATGGTCCGGAATTTTCTTATTGTTGAGGTGTCGAACACGGGCGACCAGCGGCGAATGACCCTTCGACTTTGCCCAAGTAATCGCTTCATGCTGGGTCTTGAAAATCGCCAAGACGCCATCTGTGTGGTCTTCGACCACGTAGTCGTCGATGCGCTCACCTTCCGGCCGTCCTTTTGGGCGGGCTTCAATGTAGACGTTTGCCATCGGTATCCTCACGGTTTTCGAACACGACCGTCCTTTCTATCCCCATCGTAAGCATCAGTTTTGCTCCATTCTATTGCATAATTGCCGTGTGAACCGCTTAATCGTCGCAGGCGTCCTCGCGCTCACCATGTTCCTTGCTTCGATCGCCTACGCCGAGACTACAGTCCCGCCGATCGGCGATCCCTATACCGACACGCTCCAGCTTTGGACCTCGATTGCCTGGTCGATTGAGTACATTGCGCAGGAGGCCGCAGCGGCTACACAAGACGCTGCTTCCACGCTGCAAACCCTCGCGTCATCGTTGCCATATTTTTATGGTCAATCTGATAAGCCGAGCGGCTCGGTCGCCGCCGCGCGTTACTTCTCTTGACCCCGTGCGAACGCCGCCGTTCGTACGATCTTATCCCGCACCCGGCCGTCTATAGGTGCCGAGAATTCTATCCCAGAAAAAATGAATCACCGCAAAGTTACTATCGCCGTGCCGATGATGAACGAAGTGCAGCTCTTGTTTGCGTCTGAACCACGCAAACCGCTGAAGCCGCGATCCATCCGAATGATATTCATTGTCGAACAAGACATGCGCGGAGAACGACGCCGCACCTGCGACTACCATCACCACAAATAGATTTGGCGGCAATAACCAATAAGCGCACGCGCCGACTAGAAGAATAGGAATGAAGAAGTAGGGTGTCGTGTTGCCCTCATCGCCGAGGTACGTCCGAGAGACAAGATGGTCGTCGGAATAGTGGGTGTGATGGAAGTTGATGTGGTTGTGGTAAATCTTGCCGCCCATTGGATGGTGCGCCACCTTATAATGTATCAACGTCTGACCAAAAGACATGACCAAATGCGTCGCAACAGCCGTCACGAGAAATAGCGAAAGCTTCAGAATGAGCGGCGACACTGTCTGAACCATGGGCGCTTCTTTCGGCTTAAGAACCCAAACTAGCACGGTAGCCCCAGCGCGCCCACGCTGATAATGCCGCGGCTCACCCCGCCACATTTTTAATATTTGTCACTCAGCGTTGCGTCCGCATCGGCAATGCCGGATGCTAGAATGATGGGGCGCAATTCTCGCGCTCTATCTGAACCATCAAAAATCTTCCGCAAGCCCAACACGCAGAGTCTTCTCCGCGACAAGACGCCTGCGCGTTCCGATCGCGTCCCTTTTAGTTCTCTCGATTTGTGGGGGACTATTCGTTCTTGGCACGCCACGCGCGAATGCTAGTCCCGGCACCGTCGTTATCTTTCTCACGTCCGGCACCAGTTGGACCGTTCCTTCGGATTGGAACAACGCCGATAACACCATCGAAGTCATTGCCGGCGGTGGCGGCGGTGGTTAGCGTCGATCGCAATAGGATCGGCACCGGCGTCTCATGCCTGGAGGGTCGAAACGGTGATTGTGTAGATTTCGCGCATAAGTTGTGTTAAGCTTAGGCTTATAACCGCGGAGAACACCGGCGTCATGAAGCGAAAAGTCTACTGCTCCGGCAGTATCCAAAAGGGTCCTGCGGATAACAAGAAACTCTGCTGGTCGGATACCGAACGCGCGATGGTTAGCAAGGGGGCTGACCCTGTGCAGATAGATTTTCTGAACCCCGATGATCCCGTCGCTGATCTTGATGATCACCTCGCCCTGTTTGGCAGGGACATGTTCCAAATCCAACAGTGCGACGTGGTAATCATTGACGCCCGTGAGCGGCGAGGCATCGGAATCGGAGTTGAGCTTCTCGCGGGAAGGCATTTTTCACGCGCAGTCATCGGAGTGCTTCCACCGTCGTCGTACTATCGTCAATCCAACATCGTGTATCGAGGCGGCTTCGCGAAGAATTATGTTCATCCCCATTTCATTTCACTCTTAGACGCTTACGTCGATGATTTTACGGCCGCAGGCCGTTGGATTCGCGACGAACTGCCGACGTTTCGTCCTAATCCAGGTGCATCGACGCTTGACCTCGCAATAGAGGCCTACAAAAAGCGGCTCCTTCCGCACGATGAACCCATGCGTTTGTTGTTTCACCCCTAAGCAAATCATCAATTTCCTCGGAGCAAAAGATGATTGAGCTCACTGTTAGCGGGAGTACTGCCTACGCTCCAACAATAGAAGGGGTTTCAAATCTTTTTATTTGTGAAAATGAACCGCTGGAACGATTGCTCTTCAATCGGCATCGAGTGGGTCTCGAATTTGTACGCGTATGTCGAGAGGCCAGCGTCTATTTCCTCCAGCATCTAAAATCCTCATTGGTCGATGAATGCGATAACATATCTGAACTCATGATACTCACAAAGGGCCACTACTATTGGCTACACCATGCGTATGAGCGAGTGTTCGATCGTAATCTCCCAATTAATTTTATCGCGACAAACCGTACGGATGTATCAGACACCGGCGTTTCCGTATCGGTACACTTTGCCAACTTCGATGCGGCTACTGACACTTTGTTGATCGGCGATACTATAGCGAGCGGAGAAACAATCTGTACGGCACTAACTGCGTACATTGAGAACCACACTCTTAGGCGCGTGATAGTTCTTTCATATGCAGGCACAGTTGTCGGGGCACAGAGAATATCGGCATTTTGCCGCTCTCGTAACATCGAGACGGTATTTTTGTTTGGTCTAGCTGCATTTGGATTAGCTCAAAATGGCTTCGATCTTTCGTTCCTTCACAATCAAACGGTTACCTCTTCTAAGTACGTGCAACGGGCGCATCAGCTGTTTGCGGGGCGGGGAATTTCAGTCGCCGGATGGGACTTTGGCTCGCAAGCGCAAGCTCCCAAAAAGTATCACGCGCTTGCTCGGATTGAAGCGAACTATTGGGATTTGCTGACAAGTGCCATCTTTCCGAGTTCTGCCGGTCCTGTAGATGCTTCGCTTGTACAGAAGGAGCGCGCCGCCTTTGCAGCCAAGATTTCTGACTTGGACGAAATAAAGTGACTGAGGCGACACAGAGTGAAGATGTGCTGCCAGATGGTGACAACGACTGGGGACGAGGGATGGAAATAGGAACCATAAAGGGACCAGAAGGATCAACTATCTTCGTTGAACTGATGCCCACGGCACGCCTCCTTCCAAGCGAGATCGAGGATCTGCCGGAGGGCGCCGAGCCAACTGGGGTAGCGGAACAGCTTGAGTCGTCTGTAACGCGCGTCAAAACAACGATCGCCGCCGCGGTAGCGTTAGGAACGGAAGCGTTCAAACAATACAGCCCGACCGAGTGGAAGATCGAATTTCAGATCGGCTTTACGGGCAAAGTGAATCCCGTCCCCATATTAGTTGGTGCAGAGGCGAAAGCTGTTCTCAAGATATCAGCGACCTGGAAAAAGGATTGATGTCAGATCCACTGTGGGTTCGGGCCATAGCCCGAGTCTGGCGTGGGTCCTCCTTTACGTCTGATACTTTTCGAGGCTCCGCGTTTCAGCTCTTTCCTCACTGCCTACTAACGGCAAAGCACGTCATATCGAATTGCGAGAATAATTTATATGTGACTGGCCCTTCATGGACTGGAATACGAAAGGTTGTGAAGGTTGTAGAGCACGACACACGCGATGTTGCGATTCTCTATATCGACGGTGTGCAGAGCTCGCGAGGTGGCTTGCTGCAGCCTCACCTTAACCCAAACTTTGAACGCGGCCTGGCGTCGTTCCGCGGGTCACTGGCAGGATACGCCGATGCTCGAACCGACGCTCACATCAGGCAGGCAACGTGGCAGTCGTACTACGGATTGACCAATACTATCACCCTATCGACTGCCGTAGCGCGGGGAATGAGCGGTGGGCCTTTTGTTGTGCAAGGTCGTGCGTTTGGGGTGATCCAGGGGCGTAAAGAGATTGAAGGCGTAACGTATGTAATTCCACTTTCAGCAATCGCTGACTTTCTAAGAACGCAATTCGGCGATCTGAGCGATCTTCGTCAAGACGACGAAGCCGGCTTGCGCGTCTTTGTTCAGATTTTTAACCCGGAAATGATGGCGCTTCACGACTTAAGACCAGAAGTACGAACGATCGAAAGAGCTGCGTACGTCTACTTTCGATACGCTTTTTTGCTGGCGTCCGATTGTGTGATAATGCCCGCTTCGTATCTATTTGAGGTCGCCGGGCTTAGTGATTTTCTGCGTCCTCTCGAGCCTTTGATAGGCGAAGGGGCGCTTCAACTGGCCAATCCTACCCTGAATCTCGACAGCTATTGGGATGTTAAGCAAAAAAAGGAATATAGAGATCGTGCTGCCTACGGCGCGAAGCCCGATTTGCGATCACAAACATCGATTCCGATAGTTCCTAGAATCTGGCGCTCCACTTCTCGCGACATCTCCGATTCGTGGCAGACGGGAATTGGTGACCCCGCCTCATGGTTCTCGACAGTGTTTGCTCGGCTTGTCTCCGAGGGCGGTTATACTCCAGAAACCGTCGAATATGCTTTTTCAAACTTGCCCATGCTTCTCGACAACCGAGCGTTTATACGCGAATTTGTAGAGCGCGCACTTCGCATGCCGCTGACTCCGCACGAGAGGCTCCAACTAGCCTATTTTTTGTCGCGCGAATATCTACTTAGTTATTTGCGCGAATACAGAGCAATTATTCTTAATGACACCACGATCGGCCGGTTTGATTGCGGATTGCCTCGATATGACAACGACGGCCGACGCTTAATCGTATCCCTCAGAGAATTGATGGGGCTTTTCGACAGACTTGGAATTCGAACCGCATTTGAGCAAAGCTTAACTTGGGATGGAATTCGGGTCTTAAAGGCGCACCCTGTTGTTCGCCGGGTCGCAGAGGCGATAGTCGTTCAGGATCGTCTTGCTTTCAGAGCAGCAACGCAATTGCCGAGGCGACAATTAGAGGCCAGCGGCTCGGACAACGAGGTAATCGATCAGATACTTGAGATGTTAAGTCGGTTTAGCGCGACCGCCTTTGATTAAAGACGGCCAAGGAGAGCCCGACCGCTACTTCGCACAATTATGAGGTTTCTGCGACGCCCTGCACCGAGAGCAAGACTGCGCAGGCGCCGTCGAGCGGCGTTGTAGAAACCTTGTTGCACGAACCCGCGGGTAGCGAGTCCAGCTATGGGGATTTGGTGATGATCATTGCCGCGCGGAGTCGAGCAAGGTCCTCCCGGGTCGCCGGCGGTAATTCTATTCGGACAATCGGTAGGGCGTGTACAGGCAGTGCTTCGCGGCTTTTTTTGCCGAAAAACCGAATTCCGTCGTGACAAGGCAAAGCGGGCCATACGACGCCGTAGGCGGTGCCGCGGCAAGACCCGCAATCGATGATGAGTGCCGGTGGAGCGAGGTCACGAGCTGTCAAACCTCCGAACGTGATACGGGCGGGACAGTGGTCCGTCGAAGGTGTCGATGGTCATCATGCGTCCGCCGCAGCACGGGCAAGCTGGCGGTTCGAATGAAGATGCCGGACAATCTTCCCGAGTGCTGCTCTCACTATTGTTGTGAGCAGGGGATACATCGAGCAGCTTTCGACACAGCGTCACCTTATCCGCGCGGTGCCCATTCGCGAACAGACCATAATGACGTATGCGATGGAATCCGTCGGGAAGCACGTGCATCAGGAAACGGCGCATGAACTCGCCAACGGCAAGCTTCATGACCTTGTTCTTGGTTCTTGTGGTCGCCATTCTGACGGTAGTCCTTCCAGCGAAAGCTGACCTGCTGGTCCGTGAGTTCAAGCAGCCGGCTGTTGCCGATGGCGACGCGATGCGTGTAGCGGGCGAGATAGGCGAGGACCTGGGATGGCCCGGCGAACGGACGTTTGGCATAAACGACCCACTCGGTTTTGCGCAGGGGAGCAAGGCGGGCGCTGAGTGCCGCCGCATCCTTGAGACCAACGAGATCGTTGAAGAATTGGAGTTCTCCGGCCCGGTGCAACGCTTCGAGACCATCGAGAAACAGGCGCCGGAATAACCGCGAGAGCACTCGCACCGGCAGAAAGAAACCAGGCCGGCAAGGAATCCAATGCTCGCCGTCCGATGAGATGCCGCCACCGGGCACGATGCAGTGCACGTGGGGATGATGATCGAGGTTCTGTCCCCAGGTGTGTAGGACGGCGGTGACACCGATCTGTGCACCGAGATGTCTGGGATCGGCCGCTATGGTGGTGAGTGCCTCGGCCGTGGCGGCGAACAGCAGCCCATAGACCTTGGCCTTGTTCTGATAGGCGATGGCGCCGAGCGCCGCCGGCAGCGTGAAGACCACATGGTAATAGGGGACCGGCAACAGCTCGGCTTCCCGTGCGGCCAGCCAACGTTCTGCCGCCGACCACTGACACTTGGGGCAGTGCCGGTTACGACAGGAATTGTAGGCCATGCGTGTATGACCACAATCATCACAGCGCTCGACGTGGCCGCCGAGAGCCGCGGTGCGGCAAATCTCGATTGCCGTCATCACCCGGCGTTGTGTGAGGCTAAGGTGGCCGGCGTTCGCAGCGCGCCACGCCTCGCCGTGGCGGCGGAAGATGTCCGCCACCTCCAGCTTCGATCCTGACACGTTCGCCGGGTCAGGTCGGAGGCGTCAGCTTGGTGTTGAGCAGTTCGAGGGGACTCTGGATTTGCCGGATCGTGTTGAGCGCCACCCGCGCATAGCGGGTCTAGGTCCTGGATCACTCGGATGTCGACGCCTTGCTCCAGCAGGTGCGTCGCAAAACTATGCCGCAACGTATGCACGGTAACCGAAGAGTCGAGACCGGCGACGCGGACCGCCGCACGGCAGGCATGCTGCACGGACCGCACACTGATTGGGCGCTTGGGATCGGGTCCTGGAAAAAGGACGTGCTCCAGGCTGGCGGCCCGCCAATAGGAGCGTAAGATTGTCAGCAGCTGTTCCGACAGCATGACGTAACGGTCTTTGCGGCCTTTGCCTTGCCGCACGTGAATGACCATGTTGGCGCTGTCGATATCGCGCGCGGTCAGCGCGACCGCCTCGGAGATGCGAAGCCCCGCTGAATAGATGACGATGAACAGCGTCCGCATCTCCAGGTCCGGCACGGCTTTGAGGAGTCGCACCACCTGATCCCGAGTAAGGACGGCTCGCAGCGTATCGGCTTTGCGGGCAAGCGGAATATGCGCTGCAGCACCAACACGTCCGAGTGTCGTGCCGTAGAAAAACCGAATGGCACAGATGATCGGGATGATGGTTGCGGCCTGCAAGCCGCGTGAGACTAGATGCAATTGATATTTGCGTACGTCCTCAAACGAGAGCTTATCTGGTGACTTCCCGAAGTGCTTACTGAAGTTCGCAACGGCACGGATGTAGGCCTTTTGTGTGTTCACGGACATGTTGCGGATCGTCATGTCGTCGATCATGCGCTGCCGCAACGGCGAAACTTGCTCGGTCATGAGATACTCCTGTTGGTTTGGACTGCACGAACGTGCGATCCTCGCAGACAGGATGACGGCGAGCGACGAGCGTTTCCCCACCCTGGTCCAAAGGCTAACTTCGGAAAAAAGTTATTTTGCGAAGCTTCGTGAATGGCTTCACTGAGCCACTTCCTCGCTCTTGACGCCTTGGACGCCGTGGTCTGGTGTAATTGGGTCTATCGACGTGACGAAGACCAGAAGTGAAGAACTCTCGGAGCGCTTTAACGAGCAATGGCAGCGATGCCGCGACTGGCTGCTGCCGTTCATGCAGAATAACCAGCCCAAGTTCTTGACAAAGGACGAGCTGCGTAGCGTGGCGATGCGCGAACTCAACGTGTCGAAGAACGCATTCGACGCAGCGTGGGTCATAGCTATCGAAAATACCGGCCGCCACGATTGGTACGAGCCGCTGCGCAAGCGACTACGCGTTAAGAGTTGATCACTGCCCCATCCGCGAACTGCCTACCGCGCAGCGGTTTAGTGCAATATCTGTTTTGCGAAGCGCTTGTGCAGGCAATCTCCGCCGCTGACCCTCCTCCGCTATTCGCGTGTTACATGCCATCCCACGGGCACGGTATCGCAATTCGGCGCGTTTCCGTTCGCCCAGCACTCTCGCCGCTCCGGCTGATCAATTATCTTGATTCCAGGAGGAACGTAGCCGACTTGTGGTGAGGCCTGCTGGCGGCTCGAAATTACTTCCCAGTTTTTTGGAAGCTGTGGAGTTGGCGCGCTTGCCACGCGAGCGCTTGGGCAACCAACAATATGAACGCCTGGAGGCGTGTATTGTTGGGCGCAATCGTCTCTCGTTGTATCGGCCGATGATTGGTACTGTGGTGGCGAATATGCCGGACCGCTGCTCACCTCATTACGATAGCTCGGCTCCGATCTCCAACGTTCTGCTGCTTCAAGCTGCCGGCTTGCGTCCATGCGATCCAGGTACCGGTGCACCCCATGGTCAACAACCGCTCCAACAGCAGCTTGCAGGATCGTTCGCCCCAACAAGACTAACGCGCTGTCCGCTGCGCCATCTGCCGCGAGGACAGCAGCAGCCAAAGGGACTTGCGCCGAAGCGCGGTCCGAAGCACCCAAACTGCCAAAAACCAAGAGCAAGCCACTAACAATCAAACCTTTCGACGGCAGTGCCATGTGACGGGCCCTCCCCTTCTTGGGAGCCCGCAGCTAACCTAACTGCCTGACTTCATTGTATTTTTTTGATATTCGTATATGATTGCTGTGGTGATTGTTGTGTCAGGCGATAGGTCTGATGCAGCTCCCTTGCCCCGGCCGCCTATCGGCCGGGGCTCTTTTTATTTAGGCGCAGCCTTCGCAAGTTCCAAGATCGGAACTCAAGCAAATCGATTTCGCTAAACGCGAAAGCGAGAAAGTCAAAAATTCGATTTGCGTAAAAACCGTTTCGCTCGATCGCCGCGATCGAGCGCGCTTGCTTTCGCAAAATCGCGAGGACGGCCGCAAGCCGTCACGGGCGTGTCAGAGGGTCGCGCGCGTCGGCGCTGCTTTATGGTTGGTTGCACATATCTGTTTTGCGAAACGTTTTGCGGTGGTTGTCAATCTAAAGCCGCGTTCAACGGCATGTTATACTGATTGGGTGACCAAATTGCTCGACGAAGCTATCGAACGTTTGCGCCAGTTGCCAGCAACGATGCAGGACAGCGCCGCGCGGGCCTTGATCCTGCAATTGGAAGAAGAGCCCGAAGCCGGCGACCGCGAGGCGATCTTCGAAGGCCGCCGGCAATTTCAGCGCGGCGAATTCGTAACGCACTCGAAATAACTAAGCCCGCTGCACGTCATCTCACTACACCCACATGCAAGTCAGCAGCCGCACATACACGCTTTCAATCGAGAAGCACCCGGACGGGTATCTCGCCTATTTTCCGGCGCTGCCGGGCTGTAATACGTGGGGGAAGACATACGAAGACGCAATCAAATATGCCGAGGAGGCGCTCGCATTGTACCTCAATACGCTCATCGCGCGCGGCGATCACATTCCCGACGAAAAGAACACCGCAGAGCCGGTATCGCTCGGCATTACTGTGAGGACGCCTATTATTGCGTAAGTATGCTCGCGCGGTTGCCGGGCGCTAGAGCTAAAGAAGTCATTCACGCACTTGAGCGCGCAGGATTCGTCGCCGAACCGCAAAAGGCTACGAGTCATTTGGTGCTACGGCATCCGCTCACCAAGCGAACCACGACGGTACCGATCCACAGTGCGGAACTGCCGCGTTGGCTCCTCAAAAAAATCATCAAGGACGCCGACCTCTCCGAGGATCAATTTCGTTCTCTTCTCTAACATTCGCGCTCGGCGCTTATGGCAGACAGAAATCACAATGCCCGCACTATTGAGACCTATCGGATGTTAACGGAACAACGAGTTCAGCATCTGCTGGATAACGTGGAGAACGCTGCGTCGTTAGACACGATTAAGACGATGATTTACGACTTCGCGAGCGAAGATTCTAGATTGCATTTGTTCGCCATGCTCAAGGCCTTCCGTTTCGACGACATCGAGGACCTAGACGAGGCCACAGTCCAAGTAATCCAGGACGCCTGGAACTACTTCCCTCACCGTTTTCTCAACGGGCGATGCCCGGCCGAAGTTATGGCAAAGTTGAGAAAGGATGAGTTTTAATCCGTCAACCGGACACGCTCGCCCTTCCCTGTCGTCCACAACACATCGAGTGGATTGCTCGCCGCCAAGGCGGCTTGATCACAGAACAGGAACATGTTCGACCCGCGGCCGTTCGTCATTTCCTTTTGCGCCTCGATCATTTGCGCAACGCGCTCGCTGCTTGTGGTGACGGTCGCCACCCGGAAGTTCGGAATACCGAGCTCCCGAACGTGCTGCTCCACCCTGTTGGCTTCGTGATAAATCATCATCTTCTTCGCAAAATAAGTCTGCTCTTTGCTTTTGTGACGAATTACCGGCATTTCTCCCCGGTCCAGCTCGAACATGAAATAGCGTTCCTCACTCCGTTCGATTGAGCGCAACCCAAATAGCTCGTCCGGGTCTACCGACAGCTCGTCGCGCCTACTATCGATACGGACTTTCGCCGATAACCGGATGCGGCGATCACGATGCGTCTTCGGAGCATTGTCGACGATATCCTTGCGCTCAATCAGTCTGAGGTCCGTTCGTGTGCGGCAAGCCAATTCGAGCCGCACCATAAAATCCGTGATCGCGACCCGATGCTCAATGAACCGCCACCCAGCCCGACGCTGCTTGTCGGTTTCGTACAACAGCCGGCGCCGCACATCGTAGCCGTGCTGGCGCAACAGCCAGGCGCCCGGCCGCGTCAGACCGTAAATGATCGGAAACGATCCCGAGTAAAGCAGCCGTCTGTCCACCTGCCCAAGCAGCCGCTCAACGTAATCGTGCTCCCATAACGCCAGCAGTGCGCGCGAGACGTTCTGTTCGCTACCACCATCCAGCGCGGCGAGTTGTTCGCCGGACGCAAGCCGCAGTCGGGCGAGATTGGCCAGAAGGCCCAAGTCGCGCGGCGTTATCCGGCATGGCCGCGGCACTTCCGGCCGTGCAAACAACCGTCCCCGTGGCCTTGCTACAACATCCATTCCTCTATTGTAGCCACTCTAACCTCTCGCATTCTCCGCTTACCTTGTGGACATCCGTTCCGGGTTTATACTTCCCAACAGACCTCCGTCCTGCGCGCCGCCGCCTGATTTCTCGGGTGCCGGCGGAGCAAGACGGAGAGCGTCATGTCCTTTGACATTCAGGCCGGCGCCAATGCACCGGCCCCACTTCCCCTGCAGTTCGTCAACATCGAGATCACGCCGCTGATCGGCGGCGAACTCTCGGTCGTCATGCAAGCAACATTGCTCGACGAGCGAGAGCTTGAATTCGTCGGCCAGGACCTCGCGCACGAGCGGGTCGGGACACTCGACGAGGTGCTCGCGATCATTCGTGAGAACTTCGCTCCCCTAGCCGTGCCGGCTGTCGCGTGAGTACCGCCGTATCTCGAACAGCCGCGGATCGCATTCGGCTGCTCAACGATAATTTCCGCAGCACGTTCATCGGCGGCCGAACCGTCGTGACGCAAGCTGTCGATGCCCTGCCGATCGATACCAAGGCGCGTGTGGTCTTGGCTGTTCAGTCCTTCAATAAGTTCAGCGAGGACAACGACCCACACCACGAGCACGACTTCGGCAGCTTCGAGATCGAGGGCGAAACCTACTTCTTCAAGATCGACTACTACGCCCCCGACATGGACGGCGGTTCGGAAGACCCCGCCGATCCCGCGAAGACGACGCGCGTACTCACCATCATGCGCGCCGACGAATACTGACCCCCCACCAACCGAAAGGAGGCCAGTGATGGCCAACCAGCAACCGGCCTATCGCGCGTACACCGTCGTGAAGCGCGAAGGCCAAGACGACTTTTGGCTCGCTATCGGTGCAGCGTTCAGGCACCAGGATGGCGAAGGTTATAACCTCGTGCTGCAGGCGCTTCCAATCGATGGAAAGGTTGTGCTCCGTCTACCCAAAGACGAGAAGGCCGACCAGACATCGCAAGACGCGAATGTAAGCAACAACAAATCCGGCTCTCGACGCCGGTAGCCGCCCTCACCGCAAGGGCAGACTCAAAGCCGCCGGCAACCCCGACGGCTTTTTATTTGCCGCTGGAAATAGTGCGGACCACCTTCACCGCCCGCGCGAAAGTCCGCTAAGCCTCACACAACTGACATAGTATTGCGCCGCCGCAAATCGACCACATGGAAGAAGCAGAAATGGATAATTGAAGGAAACACAGCGCGACCGGCGGCTTAGTGAAATCGCTCCGGCTATCGGTAATAGCGGAAAGACCAAGCCCTTGCGTCTCGCAACGCAATAACGTTACAGTCCCGACCGGACAAACTGATGCGATCGCTCTTTTTCAAGCGAGGATTCCGTACGTGGGTCGCGCTGTTTGCGCTGGCCCTGCAAATGGCTGTCTCGTTCGGGCACGTCCATCTCGGCGGTATTCACGGCGCTTATCCGCAAACTAAGATCACGGGTTTCAAGGCCCAAGCGCAGTCGCTGCCCGCCCAGCCGCCCGGCGACGATGACGGCGACGGTTATTGTCCGATCTGCGCGACCATCTATCTCGCCGCGAATTCTTTCGTGCCGCAGCCACCGGTCTTGCCGACTCAGTTTGCCTCGCACGCGATCGAAGACATCGACCATGCGCCAACGGCCATTATTGTCGCAGCACAGCGACGACCGTTTCAGTCGCGCGCTCCGCCACGCGCCTAACCTGCAGCAATAGCTGAAGTTACGGAAGCGTCCACGCCGCGCGCGGACGCCGCCGTTCGGCCGATTGCCATCCACAATTTACAGATTCGCAGGTAAGCGTCATGGCTCTTGCACGTGCCCGCGCGCGTTGGCTGCGCCGCGGCTGTCTCCTCGGCTGCTGTGCTCTCCTTGTTGTCGGCTCTGAAGAAACGACTCGCGCGCAGACCCAACTGCCCGAGGTGGTGGTCAGCGCGTCGAAGCAAAAACCGAAACCGCAGCGCACCCATATGCGGGTGCCCACGGTCGTCGCTCCGGCGACGCCGGCGCAACAGCTCAACGCCAAGGCCAATTCATTCGACCAGGCGCGCAGCGGTCTTTACACCACCATTGGAACGACATCCGACGCTCTCAGTCACGACACCATCGACATCCTTCCGCAAGGCGCGAACGCGCCGGTCGAGAAAATCCTGCTGCAGACGCCCGGCGTTTCGCAGGATTCCGCGGCGAGCGGCCTCCTGCACGTGCGCAACGATCATGCTAACGTTCAGTTTCGCATCAATGGGGTAATGCTGCCCGATGGCGTCACCGGCTTCGGCAGCATTTTCGACGCAGATTTCATCGGCAGCATCGCGCTTATCACTGGCGCACTGCCGGCCGAGTTCGGCATGCGCACGGTTGGTCTCGTCGACATCACCACCCGGACCGATCTATTCAATAATGGCGGCACGGTCGGCGTCTACGGCGGCAGCCATGGCACTTTTACACCTTACTTTGACTACGGCGGCACTTTCGGCGGGACCTGTCCGGCCGCCCCACCCGCTCCCGGAACGCGCACCTTGCGCGACGCTGATTGTTTTCCCGGCGTGCAATACTTCTTCAGCGGCCGTTATTTGCAGACCAATCTCGGCCTCGAGAATCCGACGCCGGCTTACGACGCGATCCACGATTTCTCGCAACAGGAGCGCGGCTTCGCCTACATGTCGGCCTTCGTTGATCCGACCATGCGGGTCAGCCTGATCGCCGGCACCGCCAATAACGTCTTTCAGATACCCAACAATCCCGGCCAGCCGACGGTGCTGACGAGCGCTTTCGGCGTCACCAACTTCAATTCGGCGCTGCTCAACGAGAACCAGACCGAGTTCACTCAATACGGCGTGCTGGCGTTGCAAAAATCCGAGAACGGCTTCGACGGGCAATTGTCCTATTTCACCCGTTATAGTCGACTTCATTTCGTACCGGATCAGATCGGCGACCTTTTGATCGACGGCGTCGCCTCGGACGTCGTGCGCCAATCCTACACCAACGGCGTCCAGGCAGATGGCTCTTACAAGCTCAATCCGGCGCACACGGTCCGTGCAGGGTTCGTCGTCAGCGGTGAGCAGGCTTTTGTCGGCAATAGCTCTCTGGTCGAGTCCACGACACCTCCGGGAGGCGTTGCGGGTAACGAACCACCCTTCTTTGTAACCGACGACGTTTCCAAGCTTGGATGGCTCGCAGGCGTCTATGCCCAGGACGAATGGAAGGTGACCGACCAGTTCATCATCAATGCTGGACTGCGTTTCGACCAAATGTGGCAGTTCGTCAATGCCAATCAATTAAGTCCGCGCGTCAATTTCGTTTACAAGCCGCTGCCGTACACGAGCTTCCACGCTGGTTACGCACGCTATTTTACGCCGCCGGTGCTGGTCGAAGCTGCGCCGGCTAATATCGGATTGTTCAATGGCACCACCGCCGCGGCGCCGGCCGGTCAAGGCAATAGTCCGGTGCTGCCCGAGCGATCGCATTATTTCGACGTCGGCGTCGACCAGAATATTCCGTTCGGCTGCAGCAAACCGAAAGACAAGGACTGCACCGATCTCGACCTTGGTATCGACGGTTACTACAAGATCGCGACCGACCTCATCGACAACGGCCAATTCGGCCAAGCTTATGTGCTGAGCGCCTTTAACTATGCCCAAGGCATCGTCGAAGGCGTCGAGCTCAGCGCCAAATTCCACAGCGGCAACTTCCAAGCCTATGCCAACCTTGCGGTAGGCGCCGAGAGAGCGACCAATCCGGTGTCGAACCAATATCTATTTGGCAACACGCCGCTCTCCGATCTCGGCGGCATGACCGAGTTCCAGTATCTCCAAACCCATTGGGTCTACACGGACCACACTCAGTTGGTCACTGCTTCGGCGGGCGCGGCCTATCAGTTCTGCGGTCGGCCCGCTTACGCGACAGAGACTTTCACCGGCCTGCCGGGTGGCAGCAAGTCGTGGTGGTGCGGGACGAAGCTCAGCGCCGACATGATCTACGGCAGCGGACTGCGTGCCGGGGACGCCAATATCTCGACGGTACCGCCTTACACACAATTCAATGTCGGCATCGCACGCGAATTCCTCCTGCCGAACGATCCAAAACCGGTGACGGTGCGCCTCGACATCGTCAATTTGTTCGACACCGTCTACTTGATCCGCGACGGCAGCGGCATTGGCGTGTTCGCGCCGCAATACGGACCGCGCCGCGGCTTCTTCGTAGGCGTATCGAAAAAAATTTGACGGGGCGACTAGCCATGAGGAGAGGAAGCATGCGGCCACACTTCACGTTGTGTATTGCAGCTTTGTTGGCGATTGTTGCAACGGCGCAAGCGGGCGTTGGCACCGAAGCCAAAAAAGCAAGCGGCGCGCGACTATTGCTCGCCGGAGGAGGGCCCCCAAGCCTTTACACGTGGAATTCACGGCCGAAGCACGATGAAAGCAAATCTGGTGACCACCTGACATGGCCGCCGAAATCGCGAAGGCATAAGCAATGGCGCAATTCCGATCCGAAGAAAAGCAGAGTATGCGACTCAACCGACCGCTTGAAATGACAAGCAGCGCGATGATGGCACAATGGTCTTCAATGCGTCGCGCGAGAAACTTTGCCCCCGACGCGACCTGGCAATGCTTCCGCGCGATCAAGATCGCTCTCATAGGCGCGATTGGATTATCACTCAGCGCCCCTGCCTTCGCACAAACAAATGCCGAACACGCGATGGCAATCGGTGAATTGCCGCAAAATCTCTCGCCTTGGGGCATGTTCTGCATGCCGATGTCGTCGTGAAGGCGGTGATGATCGGGCTCGCTATCGCGTCCCTTGTCACGTGGACGATTTGGCTTGCGAAGAGCATCGAACTTGTCGTTGCGCGACGCGCTGTCCGCCGGGGCCTGTATGTTATCGGTGAGAGCGGTACATTCGCTCAACTCAGCGGACAGGCGGGGAAAGGAAATGGTCCGCTCGCGCAATTTATTCGGACAGCAGTCGCCGAAATCCGCCAATCCGCTGGCCTGCGCGGTGGCGGGGTAAAAAAACGCATCGCCCTCCAATTCGAACGCATCGAGGCTGCGGCGGCACGAAAAATTTCTCGCAGCACCGGTGTACTTGCCACCATTGGCGCGACGGCTCCTTTCGTCGGCCTTTTCGGGACGGTTTGGGGCATCATGGATGCCTTCATCGGCATCTCGCGCGCCCACACCACCAATCTGGCGGTGGTGGCGCCGGGTATTGCCGAAGCGTTGCTCGCAACTGCGCTCGGGCTTATCGCCGCGATACCGGCAGTTATGATCTACAACCTGCTCGCGCGCTCAACCGCGCACTATCGTGCGCTGCTCAGCGACGCCTCCGCGCTGGTGATGAATCTAGTGAGCCGCGATCTCGACCGCGCCAAGCTGCCGTTGTCGCACGCAGCCGAATAGGAGCAAGCGATGCATTCGTACAGCGGTGAAAACGATCTGACAGAACTGCACGGTATCAACGTTACGCCATTCATCGACGTGATGCTGGTACTCCTCATTATCTTCATGGTGGCGGCGCCGCTCGCCACCGTCGACGTCGTCGTCGACCTGCCCTCCTCCAGCGCAGAACCACAGGATCGGCCGGACAGGCCGGTCTATTTGACCCTCAAGCCCGATCTGTCGCTCGCCATCGATAAAGACAATGTAGACCGCAGCGATCTTGCCGGTGCGCTCGACCGGGCGACTGGCGGCGACCATATGCAACGCATTTTTCTCCGCGCCGACCGCAGCGTGCCCTACGGCGAGGTCATGGCGGTGATGAACGAGTTGCGGGCAGCGCACTATCTCAAAGTGGCATTGGTCGGCCTTGAAGTCCGGCAAACAAAATGAGCGCACCGAGGCTGCCCTGGCTTGAAGATGAGAGCCCGCGTGATCTCGTGCGCTGGGTCGTGGCAGCTGCCATCGTCGTCAGCCTGCATGGGGCGGCGGTGGCGTTCGCACTCTCGTGGCGTGAGCCGACGGAGATCGGCGGCGACTCGGACGTCGTGACAATCGAGCTTGCGCCGATCGAGTCGACGCCCGATGCGGCGGCGAGCGACGTGGCACCGGCAACGGAGAATACGATAGAGTCGAAGGCCGTCGCGCAGCCGCAGCAAGAGCAGCCCAAAGAGCAACCCAAGATCGAGCAGCCGCACGACGAGACACCAGGCACCGTTACGCTCCCGGATGCCAAGCCAATCGTAAAAGCCGAAGCGACGCTGCCGCCGGCGCCGCAAACAGCGCAGCGGGTCAAAGGCGGTGCGCCACACATCGAACCGACCTGGGAGACGGATCTGGTGCGACAACTGCAGCGCGCTAAGCGCTACCCGCCCGAGGCGCAATCACGCAACGAAGAAGGCGTTGTGCTGCTTAGCTTCAGCCTCGATCGCAGCGGGCGTGTTCTCCTCCACCATATCGTCAAAAGTTCCGGCTATCCCGCACTTGACGACGAGGTCATGGCGATGATCACGCGCGCACAGCCGCTGCCGCCGTTCCCGGCGAGCATGCCGCAGGCGCGAATCGAACTGACGGTGCCGATTCGTTTTTCACTTCATTGACGCGTGATCGCAAAGTTCGTTGCCCGATCCATGAGCATTCGTAAAAGTTCGCGGAGGCTGTCATTAACGATTGCAATCGCCAGGACAGCGCGTAGGAAGTCGAACTCGTTGTAAAGCTTCTGGACCGGTCGGCTGTCGGGAACCCGGCGTCGTAGTGCAAGATGCCGATGCGCGTCGCTCTGGTCGCTGTCGGGGGATCGCCGGCTGCGATTGCATCCGTTGTGCCGGCAGCCATTGCGCCGCTGGCTCCAGCTAACAAAAGGCCGCCAGGTATCAGACTGAGAGTATCGCAGCGTATCCATCTGCTTCTGCAATGCGCCCAAAAGCGGACCTGAGCGCTAAACAAGCTGAAGCGACCTTTCTTTCCGTTCACCAACCAACATCCGGTCGCATCTGGAGCCGCCCATATGAGCCCAAGTTTGACGCGTCGGCGAGGCGTGGAACGAGCTCGACGCGCTTCCGTTGGGTGTGGTTTCAGCTGTGCCTACTCCCCTGCCAACGTCTATGCCTGCCGTAGGCATATTCTGTAGGCATAGGCATCGGAAAAATTCTTTGCGTATTTCAATTACATACGAACAGCCATCGCGATTATTTTGCCCGCGACTGGGGTTATGTTTTCTGTTTGTGTTGTTTATTTTCCCTCATGTGAGGGACCTACCGGTGGTCGATCTACGATCGTTGGTGCCTCGGGCCCTCGACCTAAAGGTCGGGGCCCTCGTTCGAGTCCGAAGGACGACGAGCCACGAAGCGGTGATCGCCGGAATACAAGCAGTGCATAACGAACACCGGCGTTACGGGCTATCGAACAGCAGAGCCGTCCGATAGTCCGCCGCGGGCGTCCGTTATGCGCAGTCTCACGCCTGCCGCCCAACCCACCCATCAAGGGTGCCCGCCGCCGCGCCGGCTAACGCCGTCGCGACCCCGCGTCGGGCACCGGGCTCCGATCGGCAGGAGCGTCGCTAAAGCGACGAACCTGCCGTCGTCGCTCAAAAGGATCCCCGGCAGGAAATGCGCGTGTAAATAACGCTTGGGTTCGCTCCGCACGCTCTCTCATGGTAGCGGCCGCATCGCGCCGTCAAGGGTCGCAGTTCCCGATGGGCTGCGACTTCCCTTCCAGGTGGGCTTTTCCCCTTGACCGCGCGAGTGTCGGCCGCTGCGCCAGAGAGCGTCTTGCGGAGCGAACGCGCCGCGGGAGGTCGACTTATCAGCGCTTACTCACCAATCGTTATGCCCGTTTGTTCGAACTGCTTCCATCGCGGGGGAGATCATGACTGGACGTCGCCCTCATGTTCGGCGCCGGATTGCATATGCCGGCGCGATCACCCGCGGCGTATCCGCGGACGATGTCGACGCGCCGGCTGCGCGTGCCTCAAGTACGTTCCTCTCACCGACTTGCCGAAGCCGGTGAACCCGTACGTCGGCCGCGCCAGGCGCCGCTGATCGGTTCGATTTATCAGCTCTCATTACTATTCTATGGGTATTGATATCTATGCCGAGTGGGACGGCATGAGCGAGGCGGAAAAGGCCGCCCAGATCACCGGCTTCAGTGCGGAGCATGGTCACGTCGGCTATCTCCGCGAGGCGTATCACGGCGAGCCGTACGCGACGAAGGTCCTCGTGCCGGAAGCGTTCGAGGAGCTTCGCGTGCCGATCTACGCCGACACGCTCCGGGATCGTCTGCCGGCCGCCCTGGTCGTTGCCGAGCAGCGCGAGCGCGAAATCTACGGTGTCACCGACGACACCGAGATCAATCGCGTGTTGCGCAGCTACAGCGATTTCGTGGAGTTGTGCGCGCGCAAGGAGGCTGAGACAGGTGAGCCCTGCCTCATTATAGCGTCCTACTAGCGCGCTCTCTTACCCGCCCCTATCGGGGCGGGTAAGGCATGCTTCCGCTCAGAGGGGCGCGGCCTCGTTTGTCGCGCGCATTTCAAGACCGGGAGATTCCCTCGGCCGCGCGACCTTATCCCTGCACCAAGCTGACCGCTGATATTCGCGACGCTCTTCTCATTGTGGCGGCGGCATCCCCGCGTCAAGCCGCGGCGGGGCGATGGACAACTCGTCGAGTTGCCCACACCCCTTGGGCTTGACCCGTGGGCCCTGTCCGCTCGCCACGAGAAGAGCATGTCGCGAAAGCGACCTTAGCAGCTAACTTTAATCGCTCTCACTAATCGTTCTATGCAACTCGACAGTAAGACCTATTACGCTCTGCATCACCTCTTCATGTACTGCTGCGACGCAGAGCAGAAGCATTACCAGGAAGCCGGCCGTCCTCGTAACCACATATACCGGGACGTTCTAGTTCTCGGTCGATTCTTGGACGCGAATTCGCCTCTTCGCATCTTCGTCGAACCCGAAAGCGACTATGCGGAAATTACCGGTCGCACAAAAGGCTGGCGCGTAACCTTCGAGGACGAAAACGGCAGCAGCACGCTCTCGCGCCAGAAGACCAAAAAGGCGGCCGAGAAACGCGCAGCGTATTTCCGCAAAGAGTTGGCCGCCGGCCGACTTCTCCGAGAGGACCCTAGCGTCTGGGAATGACGCGGAGCAGCGTTGGCGGCCAATGCCCTCGCAGCTTGCCGTTTCGGGCTGGATACCCGCCGCTTACGCGGCGAGTAAGGCATGCTTTCGCTGAGAAGGGCGCGGCCTCATTTGCCGTTCGCATTTTAAAATTGCGAAATTGCCTCGGCCGCGCCCGGACCACCCAACTTGGGGTCTTTTCAGATGAACGTTTGCATAGCTTCAAAGAGAAGATTTGGCAGGCTAGAAAAAGGGGGCGGCCCCACGAATACTGCCAGCAGCAACTCTGTAACGCAAAACAAACTACGCGCGCAAACGCCGCTCGGTAATTCCTGAATTTCGGCCGTCGCCGGGGATGGCTTGGCAATACTCCGCAACAGTTGAAAGTAGCGCATCGGTATTCGCGCAAATAGTCGCCAGCGACCCCGTGATCATCGGATTGTTGCCAATCGGCAGCGCCCTTCTCATATCGGATTGGTACCCGATGCAGTATTTGCCGAGGCCAAACATGTAACCAATTTCGAATGCGACACCTTCGTCGATTTTCGCTCCATCAAGGACAGCAATGAGGATGTCTGCGGATTCCATTGCCCGCCGGTCCATATCAAAGACAGTCTTTGCGGCTTCGTCTGGTGAAGTCCCATTCTTAACTAAATCCATGAGCAAACCGCCGTCCCGTTGAGGCAGAAAAACTTCGACGTACGCTTCCAATTTCCGCGTAACTACCAAGTTAAAATTGCGCTCCATGTCGTTAAAGAGCGGGGCAGCGAAATAGGCCGTAACGGTCATAATCGCCACTGTATCACCTCAACGCGCTTTGGCTTTTCTTCGGCGCTGCGGTCGCGAAATTCTGCGCAAATGCTTTCCGATATCCACCTCTTGATAATCGCCTGCAAAAATGACCTTCGTGAGCTCCTTCGTGACATGCTCGATTGACCGCCCCCTCGTGCAGACGACGGTCTTCTTTAAACCCGAATACACGTCCACAATGCTTCTAAGAAGCACCTGTAAATCATCGTCTGTCCAATATTTATGCAGGTTGCTGATACGTTGCTTCAGATCTGTGATATCCGCGTCAAGCAGAATGAGATGGCCTTTCTGAATACGCTCACGACCACAGCTCGTTATCCTGTTATACAAGCGCCTCGCCTTCAACGTGCGCTCTCCAGCCTTACCAAACGTCAAAGGATCAAGTGGACATCTATCAATAACATGAATTCCGCCCGGTCTCTGGAATACGCCAAGATTCTTTTTTCTAAATTGTTCAGCGGTCCATAGGTTTATTTGCTCGATTACATGACGATTAAATTCCCGTTCCGGCACGGCCATATCAGCCCTTCTAGGATCGATCCATTCATCATAGGTTGTAAGTGAGCACAGATTGGAGGTTGCCGTGCTTTTACCGGCACCGATCGAGCCAATGATGTAATATACGAACTTGTGCTTACCTTTCGGGAAGCGAATTGGTAGCACCGAGCTATGAGTTGAGACCAACTCGGCTAAAAGCCTTATTCCCCTACGGTCCAGAAACAGAGTAAAGAGATTATAGGCCGAAAAGTTTGCCTCAAAAATCGCATCGAAAAGACCTGCGTCGTAACTGTCGATATCCTCAACAAAATGAATAAAATAATGGACGTGGCCCGGATTACTGAGCGCGTTTTGTCGCAACAGGTGTTGCAACGTTGAATCTTGCAGGGACAATCCAATTAGCAGGCACGTATTTCTAAACAGAAAGTTCGAGAGTTGGATGTATTGGCCGGACGCGACCCTAATAAGCTGATCTTGAAAGGAATCGTCCGCGAACACCAAATCGGGACTTGCCCCATCTTCAAAAACCGACGGCAAAAATCCGTTCGGATGATAAATGACCCCGCTGTCTTTTTGGAATTGCACATTCGGTTTGAAGACCGTTTCGTATCCGCGAGTCGTCAGACATTCCTCTGGAGTTCGATTGAACAGAAGTAATTGCTCCAGAGTGTCGTCAAAGTTATAGTTCACCGTCATAGGTGCTTGCTTTATAAGCGGCAAAAAAGCCGGCAGGTATTCATGGATGCGAAGCTTCTTTTCGCGGGTGCTCAAATCCACCTTAGCGTAAAGGATACCGTGAATGAGGCGCAGCCAGTCGCTCCGAACCTTCTGCTCCTCTAGGAATGTCAGAACGCGCCGCGATGCGGCTCGGGTGATTTGACCGCTTCGATAGCGTCCAAATAAGACTTGAGAAATCGATGCTAGAGATTTATCGCCCGGATTCTTGGGTGAGCGCAATTTTCGCACAAGCGCTTTGCCGCGCACGTCCGGATGTCTGGCAATAATATCAACAAGCCTTCCCCAAACAGGGAATCCGAAGTCTTTGCTGACTCCCGATCCAAATATTAGACCGAGGCGCTTCCTCTCAAGTTGAGCTCGTAGGTGCGCGATCGCCTTGGGTGCGCCGGCGATAAGATCGTCATGATCTTGTGGCAGAACCCTTGGGACCATCTAAATTGAGCGCGAGTTGACCCGAATCAATCCTTCTTTTCTCACCATACCACGATGCCGGCGCAATCGAGGCAGAAGGCGCGGGGTTTTCCCCTAGCGTAAGGCCGACATAGAAATCGAACACTCTCATAAAATCGGCGTGGGGACGCAGGTACAGATGGTTGAGATTCCATAGACCACTAGAGGCGATATCAAGGTTTTCACTATGGTACCCGAGCCACTTAGAACTCCATTTTTCAAAAGCGACGTTGTAACGCGATAAAAGCCCAATTGCATTTCTCTCTAAGAATGCGCGGTCGCTCTGCGGACTTGGCTCGTCCGGTACATCAAGCCACAAGACACGCAGTTGAGACATAAAACGAGACACTTCACGTTCCAGTTCAATCTCCGCAGCGTGCGCTCCCTCCGGAGCCACCTGTCCAAGACCCCAAGTGGCAACAGCCCGCGCCGGATGTTTTGCTGCAAGCGCAGCTCCCACATGCAGTCGGAATATAGATGATCGATGACTGCCGCCTCCACTCGTAATACCACGGTGCGTGCTCAACCGGTCCCACAACGTTGTCTTTGACCCGCGGCTAACCGCATGAGTGCCGATCCTACCAATACGGTTCAGCAGCGGCGAATACCGGCGTGTCGCCAGGAACTCATCGGGCTCAATGAGAAAATAAACACCGCGTTTAGGCCAATTCAGTCTTCCAGTACTCTCGCCTAAGAGGCGTCCACCGTCTTGACCAATATACAGACGGCGCATGCTTCGATTGAAGAGTTCAAACGTCGACCGAAGCTCTGCTTCCCCGTTCAAATGCGAAAGTTCCTTCAGCCTGTTACCGAGCGACAACCCTAAAAGAGGAAACGATGTTTTGCATCCTATCAGTCGAATCGTTTCAACAATGGGCGCGTAGTATTCCCGCCCGCAGAGCATGATTAGGTGATCCTCCGGACTGACGTACCGCCGCAATTGTATTGAAACCTCAGTGCCCCATTCATTCTTTTCCCGCTTGCTGAACTTTGCGATTGTTTTCTCATAGGGGCTAATTACCGCTTCGGGATCGAGAAGAAAGTGCTTTGCCGAGAGAATGTAATGTCTCTCCGAAGTGCTCAGAGCATACAAAAGTGATTTTCGATAAAGCGGCGAATTGTAAAGGAGCTGCGCGCGCGAAGGCGCGTCGTGTTTGGTCTTAGTACAAGCGATCAAAGCGATATTTGCCATCTTAGGTTTCTAATCAACGGATTCCCACGCATACGCGTGCAGTTTACAGGCATCGCATCTTCCGCACGGGACTACATCCCCAGATAATACCTGTGGTTGATAGCAGCTCCACGTATCATATCGTGACAGGCCCAGTTCCTTTGCCCGCTTCGCAATTTGCGGCTTGGTGGACAGAAGGAGGGGCGCCCGAAGAATTGAATTCCCGACACCAATACTATGGACCTTAGAGAAAGCCTCAAAGAATTCGGGGGTACAGTCTGGATAGCCTGAAAAATCGATGCTGTTAATTCCAGTCCAAATTTCATCGGCGCCGATTCCCGCCGAATGGGCGGAAGCTATCGAGAGAAATACAAGATTGCGGGCTGGTAGAAATGCAGGCGACACCTGAGTTCTTATCGTGGAAATGTCTCGATCCAGAGGCAGGTCGCGCTGCGGCTTAGTCCACGATACCTGAACAATTTGGCGCAAGATTCCTTTGGCGTCGCACTGCAGTTTAGCGAAATAGTGTTCAATGATGTGTCGCTGGCCATAGGCAATGCCTAGGCTGATCGTATCATAGCCTGCGGCAAACGCCTCGTAGAGGCAGACGGTAGAATCAAGGCCGCCGCTGTGTAGGACTATGACCTTCTTAGCCATAACTTCGTGCGATGGTGCGTGGGAAGTTGGTCACCTCAAGCAGCATATCAAACACAACATCGGTCGGACAGTGGCCCTTAAACACTCAAGCGGTGCACAGCAGAGCCGTCCGATAGTCCGCGCCGGCTGCGCGTGCCTCAAATACGTGATGTCGGAGGCGGAAAAGGCCGCCCAGATCACCGGCTTCAGTGCCGATCTACGCCGACAGGCTCCGGGATCGCCTGCCGGCCACCCTGGTCGTTGCCGAGCAGCGCGAGCGCGAAATCTACGGTGTCACCGATGACACCGAGATCAATCGCGTTTTGCGCAGCTACAGCGATTTCGTGGAGTTGTGCGCGCGCAAGGAAGCCGAGACAGGTGAGCCCTGCCTCATTATAGCGTCCTACTAGCGCGCTCTCTTACCCGCCCCTCACGGGGCGGGTAAGGCATGCTTCCGCTTGGTGAGATTGCGGCTTCGTTCGGCCGCTTATTGCAGGCCGCGCAAGTGCCTCGGCCCCTTCCCGGTCGTCAGACTTATCCACCCGCTTCACTCCCAACCAACCAGAGAAGCATTTTCGGTTTGCCTGCGCTTCGCGGTTGAAATACATTTTGTTACAACTAAAGGATAGAGTTGGGGCATTGGGGGATGAACGAGACGTTGCGTGAAGCGCTGCGCGAAGCGGCGCTGGAGGCATACCGAGAGCATCGCACGCTGGCTGATCCCATGTCGAGAGGGACCTTGTGCGAGGCGTTTTTGCGAAACTGGCTCATTAAAACTGATAGTCCATTGGTGATGGACCCGACTGCCGCTTCGGGTTCCTACTTTTTCCTCTTCTGGAAAAATTTGTCAGTCACCAACACCTCCGTGGTCGAGCTTATGGCCTTGCTGCGGCAGTTCGTACGAGACCGGGACAAGAACGACGAGGTGCAGGTCGATTTCATCGCGACTGATCACTACAAGGCCTTCTTGAATAACCTCTGGGAGTCGTTGTTTCCGAGACAGCCGGGGACCGAAAGCGCCTTCATAGCCAATGCGGCAACTGAGAAGACCGCCTCTGCCTCACCTCCAAGTAAAAACTCCGAGGTTTCGGCTCGAATAAGCCCGGATGATGCGATCAATCAGACGGTCGATCGCATCATCGAATTCCACGGGGCCTTTTTCCAACGCACAATTATCTTTGACACGTATTTCACGTCCGTTCTCGTCCACATCCCCCTTTCACTCAAAGTGGATATCGGCTCGATCACGATACGATCCGGCTACGTGCATTCATCTGGATTGGCACTCTACTTTCGAAATATCGAGAAGGCCGAGACGTCGGGCTTCGAGACACGCTTGGAAAAGTTCTTGGCGTTGCGAAACAAGAAGCTCTTCGTGACTCCCTATGCCTGGGAGTTCTTTGGACCGTTCGAAGACGAGTCGGCGACGTCAATACGCAACGGGCTAGACGGAGTGCGGATACATTTAGAAAAGCATCACTTTGGCAATCAGTTCTTCCTAAATTTCCTTGCGATACTTCAGAACGATTTTCCCGACAGCGTGTACATTCCGCCCGGTGTGAAAACCTACACTGAAGAACGCGAAGAGGCTCGAAGCGACAAGAAATGCGCTGACGATTGTACGATTTGGTTTGTCACCGACTCCGGCTTTTCATTTGATCGCGCGGGGGTGACGAGCAAAAACAAGATGATGTACCTTATTGCGTACGCTCAAAGTCACCTGAATTTTAATCAGCTCAATATTTTTAAGGAACGCAAGCCGGGTTGGCTAGCCTCAACAACTCTGCCACATACCCTATCAGCGGCAATGGTCAATATTGCAAGGCACCAGTGGCGACTCAATCGCACTGAGCGCTCCGAACGGAAGGACGCTCCGGTACGTGAGACCCCCGTTATTATTGACCCGTTCTGCGGTACGGGAACGACGTTATTCGATGCGCTTCTCCGGTTTGATAGCTCCGCGATCATTGGTTTAGACCGCGAGCCGCTTATGCCGGCACTGGTCCGAATGAACCTTGAACTCATGACGCTACCTCATGGCCACGTCGACGAAATCCATTCGGACCTGCGTAGTATCCACAACTGGCTCGAAAATTTTCTGAATCAGAACCGCCCCGCAGGCTTGCTGAAAGAGGCGCGCAAACAAACGACACCGCCAACCAAGCACGTTCCCGCGAGCTCTTTCGCCTATTGCCTCAATCTTCTGCTCATCGAACTTCAAAGCGGCGACGAGATTTCAGATTTATCAGTCAAGCGAACCGAAAGCGCTGGATTTTCCCATTCCGTCGTTGATCGCCTGGACGCGCCCGACTTCCCATTTGATCTTAAACTTTACTTCTATTTGCAATGGCGGGCGTTACGCCGAAACACGTTCAGCTTTCGAAGCGAGGCCCGTAGCCCAACCATGATCCTGCGGATCTTGATGGCAGAGGTGCAACAATCAGTGCATGAATTTCATGCGCTTCTGAGATTGTTGACCCGGGAGGTGGTGCGAGATCGCTCGCCATTTCAGGAGCGGATTGGCCTATACTCGACAGAAGGCGCCATTCATCCGGAATTCTTCCGTCACTCCGACGCTCAGCCAACCGTCGTTGCAGAAGACGACATCAGCAAGCAGCTCGTAGGCGGCCTTCGACCCGGTCTCACCCTTTCGCGGGTAACTGATTCCATTCAACTACTGCAACGGCTTGGCGGAACTGCCGACATCATCATCACCGACCCGCCATTCGGCTTTAACGCATTTGAGGCGAACATTGGGGATATGCAATCGCTCTACGCGCGCATGATCCCCACGCTTGTGGATGCGCTCAAGCCCTGGGGACAACTCCTTCTTTCTTTGCCGGCATACGCAAAGAACGGAAAACAAATCCCATTTTATCAAACACGAGAATCAGTCATTAAGCAGATCATCGCCACCGTCGAATCCAAAGGCAGAAAAATCGTACGGAGCGTGGAAACTGTTCCGGGGGCACGGGAAATGTTCCAGCCTCCGTGGTACTGGGGAACCGCGAGCACGATTGAACGGCGCGTGGTCCATTTTGTTGTGAAATAGCACGCCTATGGTATGCTAGGGAAAGATTCCTAACGGAGAGATTCATGCCACGCACCGCGGCGCAGGAAGTTCAAGACATACTCAGAATGGCCGAGGACGACGAAACCTGTTTCGAAGGTTTCGGAACGGGGACGACCGCGGCCCGAAAGAAAGCGGCCGTTTTTCGTGAGCGCGAATACAGGCTGACGATGCAAATGTTTGAAGCTGCGGGGATTCGCACTCGACGACAAACCGACCGATCTTAAAAGAGCCCGCGACCGGGCTCTTTTTTTGCGCCGTCACACCGGCTACAGCGCCGAACACGGCCCACGGCGAGCCGTACGCGACGAAGGTCCTTGTGCCGGAAGCGTTCGAGGAGCTTCGCGTGCCGATCTACGCCGACACGCTCCGGGGTGGTGCTCGTTTTCAATAAAAAGGCGGCTTGATCAACAGTCGGTAGCTTTGAGTCAATCGGTCGTTGACACTGCGCGCAGCAGGTAGTGGCTATCAAGTTTCTGTTTACGCGGCCTTAGCGCGGGCGTGGCGTTCAAGAATATCTTTAACGTCACCTGGATCTTTTGACACATCCCAAGACCACAGCCCAAGCCCCCCACGAGCATTTACAGCACCCACCCATTCCGCAAGAAATTTTCGTTTCGTCCTGTCCTGTTCACTGTCCTGACCCTTCGTCTCTAACACCAGATAATTCCCATCCGTCAGTCGAATTAAAAAATCTGGGCGGTATTTTCTTACGACCCCTTGGTACACGTACAAAATCTCAAACCCCAGATGATCGTTCTTAACCCACGCATCGACATGCGCATTATGGTCCAATTCGAATGACTCACTAGCTTCCCACGTGCTGTCGTAAACACAAAAATTGATATGTGACCGCACTGAACGCTCGCAGGGCTTACCTGTGTACCATGTGCCCATATCACCGGTCGAACGGATCGGACGCTCTCGATCAAATATTGGCTCTAACTTATCTGTGTTCTCGAACCGGATTGCTTCCCAGATGTGCTGTACAACTCTCGTCATGTTCAAAGTAATGATCAAGCGACGCCGCAAATCGTCTCTCTCAAAAAGGCCGGGCACGATATGGATTTTGTCCGAGCGAACAAACTGTTCTACGATCCTAACAATCTGTGCTAGCAGCGCCTCTCTGCTGCCTTTCCAGTTTTTTTGCATCTGTTCAAAGACATCTCGCGCAACCTCAAACGTTATTTTCTGAATTCTAAACTCCCGCGCGAGACGCTCAAGGTCAATCTGCGCGATCTTGGTGGTGTCAGGCTTGCCCTCCAGAATCGGCGCGAGCTCCGCCAGTTTTGCAGTCTGACTGGCGTTCAATTCGAGGGGCTTGACCTTGTCCCAATCAAGCACTAACCGCGGCCGAAACACATGATCAATACGAACTACGTTCGGCCATGAGATTTCAAATGTTGATTTCGTCGGGTCTGGTTCTATCGCTGTTTTCGCTTTCGGCGGGGCAGGAATCGTCCCCTCTTCCGACTCATGCGGTAGAAAAGTGAAAGGTACACCGAAGATATTCACATATTCTGGATCAAATAAACCCGAATGCGGATTGAGTTCATACGCAGTGCGCCGAAGGCCCCGACCGACTACCTGCTCGCACAACAGTTGGCTGGTGAATGCGCGTAAACCCATAATGTGGGTAACGGTCTTTGCATCCCATCCTTCCGAAAGCATCCCAACCGACACAACACTCTGAATCTGTTCGCCAGGTTTCCCAATTTGTCCGACAGTATCAACCTGCTGGCGCAGAAGTTCTGCCTGCTGCTTCTTAGTCAGTTTTCGCTTCGGTTCATCTTCCTCACTCTCCTGATCTGCTTCTTCTTCTATTTGCGCAATCGGCTCTTCGGCGGCCTCTGCCTCATCAAGTACTTTGGAATCGATGTGAAGCGTTCGTGCCGGGTCAGAAAGCTCGTCAATGTGGACCCGCTTATGGTCGAACGCATATTTGATTCGAGCTGCCGTCTCTGTCCGATTCGCGACAGTAATCATAACGGGAGGAGTGCGGGTACCCCCGCTCTTCCACGCCTTTGCCGTCTCTAGCCAATCAAACCCGAGAAGATAATAGCCGTTGGTCACTAGCGTCGGCAGCGGTTCTTGCGGCTCCGCTTTCCTGTTCAAATCGTCTTTAACATCAGGATCATTATAGATGTGATACAATCGGGATTTATATGTCTTTGCATCAGGCACGGCATCATCCCGCACGACGACGCGCGGTGTCTTAACCAATCCCGATTCGATTGCATCGTTCAGACCGAAGTCGCTTACGATCCAGCTGAAAAGCGCCTCCTCCGAGCTTTTCTTGCCTGATGGAGCAAACGGCGTCGCTGAGAAGTCGTAAGCCACGAGCACCCCGCGCGCTTTGTTTACACGGTCAAGGCCCCCAACCCACTTTGTCGCTTCCTCTATCTCTTCTTTTGTTATCCCCTTGACCTTAGATTCCGCTGGTACGCGCCACGCGTGATGCGCCTCATCGTTCATGACAAGGATATTATTCGCGTTCGCCATCTCGCCGAGAACCTCCCGTACATAGGCCTCGTCGCTCTTCGCTCCCCGCTTATCGACACCTCGCTTTCGCCGGATCTTCTCGTCACTCTCCCAATTTAACGCGTGCCAGTTGCGGACGATGACTCGGCCTTGACGAAGCCTTTCCATTAGCGCTTCGGGTACGACTTCAAAGGCTTCGTAGTAGTTCGACGCATCTGAGGGTTCGAGTACCGCAAGCCGGCTTTTGACAGTCAGACCAGGAGCGATCACGAGCACATTTTTAGAGAAACGCGCGTCCTGCGGATACGTCACCTTATTCAAAACGTTCCAAGCGATGACCATCGCCATAACAACGGTCTTTCCCGAGCCCGTTGCCATCTTGCAGCAGAGCCGACGAAACTCTCCGCCATCAGACGGAATTGCTATACCAACTTTATCTGCTTCCGGCGCCTCGGCGAGCCAGATTAAGGTTTCGATCGCTTCGAGCTGACAGAAGAAAAATCGACGATTTTCAAACTCCTCCGGACTGCTCCAGTGATCGAGCAGCCGTTTTGTAATTCCAGTAACGCCGGGATAGCCGGCTTGCCGCCACGCCCTCACGCGCGGCCGTATCTGATTGACCAGCGGAATTTCGACAAACACTCCGGGATCGTCGAATGCCCGCGAGCTTTCAGATGCTATGACGTAACCGGCCTTGCGCCTCTCACCCTCAACTAGGCTGAACGTGCGCCGCTCTCTATTGTATTGCCAATAGCGTTGAGGCTCCTCGTAGGGGGAGTTGACGATTAACAGGCTGTTGAAGAAGTTAAGTTTTTGAAGCTTGGCTTGATCTGGTTGGTTGGCGATGCTCTGGGTATTTCGGATTTAGCGATAGGCTCGTTCGATCAAGCGGCATTCTTCAGCAGTTTCGGC